>Ga0187843_10001152_pt1 | contig 17121 bp, 14 predicted proteins | sample SpaLakP09_SKY_43_FD_134516 | JGI IMG/M metagenome (GOLD analysis project Ga0187843, IMG submission 134516) | Oligotrophic lake water microbial communities from Sparkling Lake, Wisconsin, USA - SP09_SKY_43 | ecosystem: Environmental > Aquatic > Freshwater > Lake | place: USA: Sparkling Lake...
GTATATTATATGTTTGTGCACACCAGTAACTAAAACCGCTTCCATGCTTATACGATGAATAAGCATAAATTTTTTCTGCAAATGATAACAAATAAAAATCAGTCATAGTATTTTTCACTTTTTGCTCCTCTAGAACAACACCTTCTCCAAAGTGAGTAATTTCTGTAAATAATGTCTTTACACTAGGAAATTTCTCTAAAATAAATTTTTTAATTTCATTATTATCCGAAATAAGAAGATAATTTTTATTATCAACCACTCCACAACCTATATTTAAACGAATATTTTCAAGCAAGTTTTTAATATATTCCTTCTTAAATACGCTAGAAGATTGATTTAAATATATATCACCAGAACGTACATGAATGACAGAATATTCTTTTGGTACTAATATCAAATCAGTTAAAATACTATTCACAAATAATTTCATTTCGTCATTTGGCTCCAATATCCTTTGCATATACATTTTAGCAGTTTCCGATACAGATCCATTTGGATAGGAAATACAATAAGCAACCACATTGTGATTATAAACAGGAACAATACGTAAATACTCTACAAAGTCCGCCATAATTCTTTTAGTATCTTTAGTAGGCTCTAAAATGTTTCCTTCATTTGTAATTAAAAATTGTTTAAAATTAGCATTTGGAAAAGAGAGAATTTGATTCAATACATGATTTATTTTATCCAAACCGTTTGTTTTAATTTTTAAAAACTTGGAAATACAATTATTAAATATAATTTTTGGTTTAAATTTGTATTTGAAACAGAAATCCAATATAAAATAGGAACCTCTAATAAAATCTCCCAACCCGGTACTTGCGATTCCATATTTATATTTAGATTGATAGACATTATGAATAACATGAATACCACGTATTTTTACATCATTCACATTATAAGGAATAATATCAATATAATTATTATATACATAATTAGTATTAATTAAATTAACATTCATCATATTACTATTCTGTTTTTTATTGTTGTAAATAAATTTAAAATTAGTCAACATTAAATTAAAAAATAGTAATATTTTTTTTTATATTTTTAACAGTATTTTTTCAAAAATAATATATTATTTAATAATATAAATGTCTGGAACAAACAATACAAAACTAGGTGACGGAGCATTAAATAACACTGAAGCATCAAGTGCCAATAATACAGCTATAGGGGCTTTTAATTCTTATAACAACACAATTGGTTTTAATAATACTTCTGTTGGTTCAAACTCATTATTTTTTAATACAATTGGTTCTAATAATACTGCTCTTGGCGCAGGTAGTCTTTGTAACAATAATATTGGCAACTTAAACACCGCTGTAGGTTCAAGTGCTTTAGAAGGTTTAAGTGAAGGAACAACTACAGGAAATAAAAATGTAGCAATTGGCGCGCAAGCATTATATAGTAATTCATCTGATAGTAATACTGCTATAGGTGTATATGCTTTAGAAAATAACACAACTGGAACTCAAAATGTAGCATTAGGATATCAAAGTGGAAACCAACATTCAAATTATAATTATAATACATTACTTGGTGCAGGTACAGATACACTTGAAGACAATATTCAGTATGCAACAGCAATCGGTTATCAAGCAATAGCCGATGCTTCCAATACAATAATGATGGGTGGTCAAAATAATTCAGGTGATTATCCTACAGTTATCATTCCAGGAGAGTTGTCATTATCTGGAGGCTCTGTTGGCTCATTACTATATGAAGGTGCTTTGGGAAATGTTACTTTTTTGTCTCCAGGCCAAACCGGTTATGCATTAGTTAGTAATGGTCAATCTCAAGTGCCTTCATGGCAACTAATACAATCAAGTTTAGGATCAGGTGCCACAGGTGCTCAAGGTTCTACAGGTGGTCAAGGTGGTCAAGGTGCTCAAGGTTCTACCGGTGCTGGTATTCAAGGTGTCACAGGTTTTCAAGGGCCTCAAGGAGCTACTGGACCTTTTGGCGGTCCTCCAGGTGCTACTGGTTATCAAGGTTCTACAGGTACTACAGGTGCTCAAGGTTATCAAGGACATACAGGTGCAGGTATTCTAGGTGGCACAGGTGCTACAGGTAATACTGGCGCACAAGGTTCCACAGGTGCGACAGGTCCTCAAGGTCTTCAAGGTCAAACAGGCGCTACAGGTAACACTGGCGCACAAGGTTCCACGGGTTCGACAGGTGCTCAAGGTTATCAAGGTCAAACAGGAGCTCAAGGTTCTACAGGTCCTCAAGGTCAAACAGGTTCGACAGGAGCTCAAGGTTATCAAGGTTCTACAGGAGCTCAAGGTTATCAAGGTTCTACAGGAGCTCAAGGTTCTACAGGAGCTCAAGGTCAAACAGGAGCTCAAGGTCAAACAGGAGCTCAAGGTCGAACAGGAGCTCAAGGTCAAACAGGCTCTCAAGGTCAAACAGGCTCTCAAGGTCAAACAGGCTCTCAAGGTCAAACAGGTTCTCAAGGTTCCACAGGCGCTCAAGGCTCTACAGGTACTCAAGGCTCTACAGGTACAACAGGGGCTCAAGGTTATCAAGGTCTTCAAGGTGAAACGGGCGTAACAGGTTCTCAAGGTTCCACAGGTGCAACTGGTCCTCAAGGTCTTCAAGGTCAAACAGGCGCTCAAGGCTCTACAGGTACTCAAGGACGTACGGGCGCTCAAGGTTTTACAGGCGCTCAAGGTTCTACAGGCTCTCAAGGTTCTACAGGCTCTCAAGGTTCTACAGGCTCTCAAGGTTCTACAGGAGCTCAAGGTTCTACAGGTCAAACAGGCTCTCAAGGTCAAACAGGCTCTCAAGGTCAAACAGGTTATCAAGGTTCTACAGGTGCAACAGGTCCTCAAGGTCTTCAAGGTTCTACAGGTATAACAGGCTCTCAAGGTCAAACAGGTTCTCAAGGTTCTACAGGTGCAACAGGTCCTCAAGGTATTCAAGGTTCTACAGGTATAACAGGGGCTCAAGGTCAAACAGGTTCTCAAGGTTCTACAGGTGCAACAGGTCCTCAAGGTCTTCAAGGTTCTACAGGTATAACAGGGGCTCAAGGTGCAACAGGTTACCAAGGTTCCACTGGTTATCAAGGTCAAACAGGAGCTCAAGGTCGAACAGGTGCTCAAGGTTCCACAGGAGCTCAAGGTTCTACAGGTGCAACAGGTCCTCAAGGTTTTCAAGGTTTTACAGGCTCTCAAGGTAGCACTTTATGGAGTATAGATGCTTCAGGTACTACAGGTAGCACAAATTATGCTAACATTTATTATAGTAGTGGTATTGTGACAATAGGTTCTACAGCTGGATATTTAGTACCAGGTGTAACAGGTAATAATGTATTAGATATATCAGGAAATTTATATGTAAGTGGTACAGCAACTGCCCTTTCATTTAACGCATATTCAGATTATCGTCTCAAACGAAATATCCAACTATTAGATGAAACACATACAGTCGATAATCTAAGACCCGTTTCATATATAAATATTAAAACAGGTAAAGCAGATATAGGATTAATTGCTCATGAAGTAAAAGAACAATATCCTTTTTTAGTTGAAGGTGAAAAAGATTCGGAAAAAAATCAAACTGTAAATTATATTGGTTTGATTGGAGTATTGATAAAAGAAATGAAAGAGTTAAAAGTAAGAGTAAAACATTTGGAAGAAACCATAAATAAATAAATAAATAATTTTACACCATTGAACATTTAAATGGTGTAAAATATTATACATACAATCTGTTAAATTAGCATTATAAAGTAATTTTATAATAATGAACATACCACTTTACTTCATTAGGACTACAACCAATTTCTTTATACACTGGATATATCATAAATCTTTGACCTTGTCCTTCTTGACTTCTATTTATAAAACTACCTCCTCCATTATTTTTATATATTTTGTAACTTTCTTCAGTGATGTATGTATCCGTTTCAACACTATATGTATGTCCTGGAACATTTCTTTTGGGGAAATAATATCCGTTTCTTTGATTAAAGGATGCTATTGATATATCTTGAACTTCTATTCCTTTATCCCTTAATAATCCAGTAATTTCTGTTACATCGTTACAATAATCAAATCCTATATTGCTGTCGTGTGTTATTGCTTCCTCGCCCGCTATAATAGAATAACTTGTATTTTTTTTCTCTATTACTTTATTTTTTTTAGAAACTAGTCTATTACTTGTGTAATCTTTTCCATTTAATACAAATGTTTCTGAAAATTTAATATATTCTTTAACCGATTCATAATCACAAATAAATAAAGGTAATTCGTTTCCCTTATATTCCGGTTCTTCTCCATACATCCAAAATCTCGGGATTAATCCATTACAAGTTGACGAAGTGTTTCTTTTTTTTGCGGGTTTTTCAGCAATTAAACCTGTAAATGGTGTTAACTTTAATCTTTTACTTGCTGAATATTTATCTTTTATTAAAATTATTGTGTGTCTTAGCGGTTCTTCATATGTTTTAATTACATCCTTTGTTTTATCTCTTGCGTTTTTCTCATTATTATCATTTTTGAAAGAAAGATAGTAATTATGATTAGAATCATCCTCTATTAATATCCAATTATTTCTAGTTACTATTTCTTTAATTGATTGTTGAAATTTCCCCTTTTCAATATTTGCTCTTGCTCTAATAAAATGATATCTAGGATATTTATATCTACCTCTTATTTTCGTTTCTAAATTTAAATTAGCATCGAAATCTATTATCATTTGTTTATCATAAAAATATTTAAACCCTTTATAATTTTCTCCTGGTTCTAATTTTACTAAATTGTGGTTCGAACTCCGTGTCATTATAGATAAATTCACATCTGGTGTTGCGGAAATACATATAATTTTAATATTATATTCTTTCATTCTTTCTAATGTTAGTCCAAGTCTCTGTAATTGAGTATCAATAGTCATGTCTTTTGAATCGGCAAAATGTGATTCATCAATTATAAATTTATGGTCATGTATTAATTCTAAATTATCTAAAAGATATGTTATTCTCTTATGAAAATTAGAACGATGAACAACACAATGATTTTTTTCAAGTCTATTTATTTCATCCCATAAATGTCTCCCATCTTTTAGAGTGTAATTTTCTATTAATTGGTTAAACCAATCTGTGTCAGACATTCCAGTTAAAAAGGTTATATTTCTCGGATTAATAGATTCATGATACATTAATGAAGTTAATATTTTAAATAAAAAATTATGTGTGACAGCTGTTTTACCTGAACCTGGTTCAGCGACTAAAGTCGTGAAAAATATATTTGGGTTTGATATTCCTTCAATTAAAAGTGATGCTGCTGTTTCGGATGTTGTATGCCATAATCTAACACCATTATTTTTGTGATGCATTTTTTCAAGCCATCTAACTGCACGTTGTTCCTCAATATAATCTTCTTCTTCAATCATATCTTTATATTTTACATAATCTGGCCATAAGGGTAAATCATCACTATTTTCTAAAATTGATTCATTAATAATAGTTTCTTCTTCCTCTTCTTCTTCTTCTTCCGATAAAGATATAACTATATTTTCACTATTTCGTTTTGATGGACACTTATTATTTCTTGAACTATGCTTTCTAAATTCGTCTTTATTATTAAAACCATAATTCTTCCAATTGTCAAAATTTCTTTCAGGAGCATCCTCACTGAATTTTTGTCTACAAGATTTACACTGTTGAGAAGGTCCCATTCTATATATAAATAAAGTGTGAAGTCTTTAAATTCTTTTCAAAGTACCTCCCTTTGAAACGTAAAACCAAAGTGTAACACTTTAATTTTATGCCTGCTGAAAAATTATATTTACATAGGAATATACTTGCATTTATAAGGTATATTATATGTTTTAGCACACCAAAAACTAAATCCTGTTCCGTGTATATAACTACTAATAGAATGGATAGAACAAGAATTCGCCAATAAATAAAAATCCAGCATCGTATTTTTAACTTTTTTTATATCCAATAAATTATTTTCTCCAAGATGTGTTATATTATTATAAATAGTCTTGATTTTAGTGAATATTCTGCATATAAGATATTTGATTTCATTATTATCAGCTAGTAACAAAAAATCAATAGATGGATTTTCATGAATAATATTATGCACTTCATTATAAATTTTTTTAAAATACCCAGAACCAAAAATCTTAGATTCTTCGGATAAATAAATATCACCAGACCTGACGTGAATAACAGCATATTTATTTTTAACAACCACCAATTTACACATAGTTTCTTCAACGTACTCTTTCATTTCCTCGTTTGGTTCCAAAAGTTGCATCATATATTGCTTATGTTTTTCTTCTACTGCATTAAAAGGAAAAAAAATAGTGTACATAAAAATCTGGTCTTTATATACGTTAATGTTACATAAATAATTCATAAAATCAGTGAATCGATTTACAGTTTGTATCTCACTAATAATAAAACCATTAACGTCTAATTTAGAGTCAAAAAAATTGCTATCCACAAAATTAGATATGGTAGAAAATAAATTCTGATTAATTTTTTTATTAGTATGATAAGATTCATAAAATCCTTTAAGAAATAATGCGATAGGATGATTAATAATAATATTGTATTTAAAATTATATTTTTCGCAAAATTGTAATAAAAAGTAACACCCTCGAATAAAATCTCCAAACCCAGTAGGTTTTTTATTTTCTTTATATAATTCTTGATATACATTATGAATAACAGAAACATTCTTTTTATGTAATATATTTATAAGTCTATTTTGCTCATTATCGACATTATCCATATTACCCATATTACCTGCATTATGTCTATTACGTGTATTAAGATTGTCATATAGGTTATTATTTACCATATCTATAGTTTGATTTATATTTTTTTTATTGTCATTATTATTGCTCATATTAAAATCAATATAAATACTTGATTTGCTATAATTAATTTTAAACTCTTCTTTAGATAACATTGGTTGTAAAATATCATCATTTTCCTTACTATATTCTGTTGTGCGTAATTCAATTTTCATATCATTATTGTTTGCTGTGTGTGTTTCAAATACTTTATTAAACTTTTTCCTGTCATTAACCGCATTTTTAGTACGATTAAACTTATTTGCTAATACTTGATGTATATTCGTTTTTTTATCATAAAACATTTTAATATAAATACAAATTAAAAATAAAAATATAAAACGTAAAAATAAAAAGAATATAAATGAGCACAATAATTTCGAATGATGAATTCCGTATTATTAGAGACAAAAGAACACAACATTTATATACAATTGAATTTAAAACTTATAGTGAAATAATTATAAAATCATTAATAAAAACAAAAATAATAAATGGCGCAACCGTTTCCTCTAATTATAGAACATTAAAATTAAAAGCAGTAACAATTCAAACATTCAAACAATTCCAAGAAGAACAACATAAAATAAACGGTGCAAAAAATCTACGCATACATGTAGCAGCCAGAATGTTAGAAAATCTTGCAACCCAATTAAAATATGTAATAACTATACACAGTCAAAGCTTTATGGGTTACAGTCCAGAAAATATAATTGTCATAGATGGTAATAAATTTGCTTACATATCTCAAGAATACCTATCATATATACAAGAAGATAACGAAAGAATATTAATGTCTTTTCCTTTCTCTCCGATAGATTTTTTTGTTTCCCCAGAACAATTAATAATAACTGAATTGCCAGCTTATATTCATTATAAAACGTCTTATTACAGTTTAGGGTGTTTAGTAATATATTCTTTATCAAATAATGATGATTTTCTAAAAGATGAAAATGACAAAACTATCCACGAAAAATTTAATGACCAATTGGATTCATTGTCTATAGTAGAGTCAAAAATGTATTGGCTTTTAAAGAATTGTTTATTAGAAGACCCATTAGAGAGAAAAATATTATTTATCTAATAAATTAATCTCTTAATATGTTATAATATGTCACTAACTGCTTTTAAAAGAAAATCAGTAATAAATTATGGATCAAAACGTTCTGGAAAACAACCGGGCGGAGTTTGGCTTCCCCAAGGTCCTTTTGGTAGAGAATTAACCTCTTTACAAATAGCAATAGAAAATTATGGAAACTCCGGTTTCTCTCTAAACGGAGGTCATAGAAACGTGGGAGGAGTTGGAAGAGAAATGAAAATGTCAAAATCAGGAACCCCTTATAGAGGAACTCATGCGATAGGTTGGGGTGGAACACTAGGCAGATACCCTGTATTCCAACCGTTGAATATAGCGAAAGAAGTGGATACGTTAGGTAACCAATACATGTATATTAAGCAATCTGTTTTATCTACAAAAGGAATGCTTGAAAAGAGATACAGATGGATTCATAATGGTCAATACCCGAATTATTGGGTTCAACCAAATTATACAGGAAATCAAACAGATTCAGCTAGTCAGTGGTTATATATTCAAAACAAGGCAGCAGCGAATGTCTGTTCTCTCAACGTCAACAATGTTGGAACATATACCGACGATATCAAAGGCACAGGTCCTACTTTATGCACACCAGGAAGGTCAACTGCTATGTTTAAATATAACGATATGGTTAGAAATGCGCCTTATACAAAGACACTTTATCAGCCTGTTTCTTATGCTCAATATAATTTATACCTTACAAGAGGGTGCAATGATCCAATTGGAAAACAAAAACCATTCCCTTTTGCTGTAACTACAGGAAGTAGTCAAGCAGCAAGTGGAACAAGTATTACAAGTTTTGGAAACTCGTGCAATGCGTCCAATTATTATGTGACCCCTCCAGAATGGTATACAGCCGTGCAACCTTCTCAAATTCCCAATACAGCGCAACCACCTCAAGAACTCCCTTTTATAAAACAATAAAAAATCAATAAATATTATAAAAAAGTAAGAATATAAATATAAAAACTTCTTTTTATATTTAAAATAAATAATGGCAACAAAGGGTGCTTTTGGATATATTATTGGGAGGAAAAAGAGACTTATGAACGTCCAAATTGACGCGGATTTACTTTGGCAAATCCTAGTAAGAGAGATATATATATTAATGAATCACTATACATCAAAAGAAGATATGCAAACCGCCTTTGAAAAAATCAAAACAACAAAAGGTCTACCTAAATTAACGGACACAATTAAATTCAGAATGTTTACTGATTTTGAATCAGATCCTGATACCCAAGATATACAACATAGTAATTGGCCAACCCTATTACGCTATTGTCAAAGTAGTTATATAAATATTTTGGAATGTGGATATATTGTAAATCAAACAAATCAAAAGGAAGAAAAAGGATTAATATTTATGTTGGATTTTAACAAAGGATTAGCCATTTTTTATACTAAGGATTTAGATGGTAAAGAAAAAATAATCCAACGTGCGACGCTGGAAGAAATAATGAATTATGAAGAAATGCCAACCAACACATACACAAAGATAGTTACTGAAATGAAGGGTACTTTTACCGAATTTTACGAAAAATATAAAACAATTGAAGCAGAACTGATAAATTTAAAAAAACTCAAGGAAATAGCAAGAACACAAAGTGCAGTCAATATTGAAGAAAAAGTGAATAAATTGATAGACGATATGAATTGGGAAAAAAAGAAACTAAATACAAATAGAAGAGTATTTTATAATCGTTTGAAAGCTTTAAATTTAATAGATGATACGAAATAATATTAAAATAATAACAAAAGTATTTAAAAATTACTCATTCGTATATGTATAAATAATGTCAAACTTTCTAAATAATAATTTAAACGCCCATTTTAATACGCTTCTAAGCATGTATGATAAAGTAATGCTTTTAAAGTTATATGTAGATGATAACAATGAAGAGTTAAAAAATATGTATATACAAGCTGCGAACAAGCACAATAATAAAATCATCAATAAACCAAACTATATTGATGCTGGGTTCGATTTATTTGCTCCAGGTAATGAAGGAACCGAAAAAAACGCATATGGTGATAGTTTACGGTTTTTTTCTACAGGATGGTCTGATGCATCTCCGGTAAACAAGTTGGATTTTAAGGTTTGTTGTTCTGCAAGTATGCTTACTGACAGAGGCAAAATATTCAATACGGGGTATTATATGTATCCACGTTCTTCTCTATCTAAGACGCAATTACGTCTTGCCAACGCAACTGGTATTATAGATGCTGGCTATCGCGGGCATCTAATAGGTATGTTTGATGTAGTAAATGTTGACCAAACACATACAGATGACAAAGAGTGTGATTATTTTGGAGAGAAATATGACCGCTATTTACAGATATGCGCACCAGGACTCGTTCCAATCTTAGTCGAAGTAGTTGATAACAAAGAAGATTTGGGCGAACAAACAGAGAGAGGAAATGGTGGTTTTGGTTCCACAGGTAGATAAAAATAAATATTTATAAAATAATATACATATTTATTATGAAGTATTTTAAAAATGTATTCAATGAAGACAACAAGACAAAATTAATCGGATTATTAACCATATTGATAACATTGTGGGTTGTTCTTTATTTTATTCCTGAAATTTTTGTTTCTCTCTTCAATACAATTTTAGGAAATATAATTCTTTTGATTGCTATCGTTCTTGTATCAATGAAAGACTATCGTTATGGAATAATTGGTGGATTATTGTTTTTAATAATATATAGATTTAATGCCTTGTCTAAATCTAAAGAGGGATTCACATGGAGTCCAGAGTCAACACAAAATTTTTTGTTAATTCAAAATAGCATTAATCCCAAAGTCATTTTTGATGTAGATATGATTCAAAAGAATCAAGCAAGTCAACAAGAAGTAGATTACTTTAATAAAAATGGAGTGTGGCCATGGTCACAAGAAGTACAGGAATTATACAAACAATCGGTAATGAACAATCCTTTTATAAGAACTTCCCCAGAAGACGCTGTGAATTATGCTAGGCGAAAATACAATGAAGCCGCTATTTTGAGAATTATGTCATATCAAACCAAAGAAGGGCAATTTTTATTGAATGGAGTATTAGTAAGAGACCCATCTGGTAATAAAATGGAAGATTTACCAAGCGGGTTCGGAGATTTTGGATACAAGGCTGGATTAATAGGTAATTTAAGCGATGATATAATAAAATGTACCTCAAGTGACAATGCTTCAAAATTAGAAAGAATAACCTATACTGGAAAGGGTGGTATATTTGGCGAACAAACAAAAAAAATAACGGATGTTGACTACCATAATCTAGAAAAAATTGTGCCTGGATTTACATTTGTAAATGAGACTTGTAATCCATGTGGTGCCTTAAACGAGACGCCAGATTATTCGTGTCCATTTAAATTAAATGTAAAAAATAAACCCCCTTTTATAAGCTCGGTTTGGCAATACTTATGGAACATACAAGATAATCCATTGGTTTCGCAACCATCTTTTTTAAGCGAACCTATAAACCCAAATGAATTTCCTTTGTTAAGTGAGTTGCAAACAGAATTAAATAAAAAATCACAAAAGGTATAGATATTATTCATATTTTAGTATCATTTTTATAATAGTTTTTATAATAGTTTTTATAATAATTAAATTTACAATACTCTTTTGTCTCCTTTGTCTCTTTTGTCTTTACATAATCCATAACTGATATCTCTCATCATTTTTGTCGCGGTTGGTATTAAATAAGGCGAATCAATAAAATCTGACACAGTGTGTAACAACATTTCAGGTTCTACATCATCAAGAGTAAAAGGTCTTTCAAGAAATAAAATTGGTTCATTATATATATTTTTACTGTGTCGCTGTAATTTGGGAGTAAATCTTCCAAATTCAAAATTGTCATATGGTGTTTGACTAACAGTATAACAGCGTTGTGTTCCCTGCGATGTTTGTCGTGCTGCTGTATACATAGATCCATATTTTGTACCAATTGTTCGATAAGATATATAGATATCATCACATAAATTTTTAAGAAATGTATCATTGTTTAAATTATTGTCTTCCATATATTTCTTGAGCTCTTCTATAAAAGTGCGAAGTTTTTGCTTTAGTATTTGTTCTTCCTGGACCAAAATATGATAACTATTTTGTGTTTTTAATGTTAAGCCCTGAAATGAATTACAACCAGTATTATCTACTTCAGAATTTGTATTTTGTGATGATAATGCACAAAATGAATTCCATATAGTATTATCTGATTCAGCAGTGGTATTTTGTAACAAATTTGCTTCAAATAATAGTTGTAATGTGCGTTGCCTATAAATATACTTTATAAAATCCGCTGTCTCGTCATACAGTCTGCATACAGATAATCGTAATTTTTCCCCTGCAATTATTCCTTCTACAAATGCATCGCATACATATACATCATTAGAAATAATATGATATGTTTTATTTGATTCACCGACAATATCTCCAATGGCCAAATTTTGAACCCATTCATCTTTTTTGAAATTATAGATAAGACCATTATTAATCTCAATAACTACATCTGTCATAAGTTTATAAAGTATATAATGAAGTATTTCTCCATAGACAAGACCAGATTTTTCAAGAGCATCAATAAAATAATAAGCACTTTTACTATCTTGACTGAGAATGTTTAATAGTTGCGAGTCGTGATAAGCTCCAAACCCAATAAAAGCATTGTAAATATCGCACTTGACAAGAGTTTGCAAATAGGTTTTATTTATATTTCCTGATGTAGCTTCCCCATCTGTCATAAAAATATGATTGACAATATGTGTAGGAAATGTGTTACGAATATCATCAACTATTTCTCCTACTTTTTTAAGTGCATTTTCAATGTCAGTACTACCAACTGGACGAATATTATCGATTGCAAGAAGAATATCTTCTACATTTTCCTCCGTAATTATTATCCTATCAATAATTTTATGAAATGTATCGTCAAACGCGAAGATACAGATATGTATATTTTTAAAATTATTATCATTAAAATACATAACCATATTTTTTATAGTATACGTTATATGTTGCATTTTGGTTCTTCCATCAGAACAACGATCCGACATCGAACCTGATTGGTCGACAACAAAGATGAATTCCTGTTCTAGATCAGTAACAGAAGAAGAACAAGCTTGTAAATTAAGAATTCCAAAATGCGCATCCTCTAAAGGAATAGGCACATTATTATCATATATAGGCTTAGCTTCAAAATTTATAGTAGAATGAGTAAAGAACATTGTTGTAAGATTACTTGTATTATAATTGTTCTTTTATATTAGTTTATTAATTCAATTTTTTATTTACACCTTTTCTCATTAAAAACGCTCATTTTTATATTAATTTTCCATTAATGTATATTTTATTATCATAATTACAATAAAAATCAAAGCATTTTATTTCATTATCAGTTGAATAAGTCGGAATAATATTGTTTGATGAAAAAGATAGTATACCTATAATAATTTTTGTCTTTAATTTTTGAATATTATTTTTTTTTCTATACTCATTTAATCCTTTTATTAGTATATATTTAACTTCATTATCTAACCCTTCATGGTCATCTGAAATATAATCTAAACAATATTTACCATAATATGTCTTATTGTTTTTTCCAACTTTATAAATAAACGTAATAAATGGCATATACATTATTTATTTATTTATATTTAAGTAATTTTGGGCGTTTTAAATGAGAAAAGGTGTAAAACCAAAATTAGAATAGTAAAATGGTATAAAAGACGATTAATTATTTTGTATTATTTTATATATATACAAAATATAATATGACGGTATTATCGTTTTATATATCACCTTTGAGTGTAACTGTATCGGGAACACAACCATCAATACTTACACTAACTACATTTTCAGGTGATGTTACTGCAAATGTTACATGGTCAGCAACCACCTTTAATAATTTATTCCCTGTAGTAGCAGGTTCTCAGTATACAGGTGATTTAACAACAATGCATTTTTCTAGATCATATACTTTAATTTCTGGAAGTGGTGATTTATCTGTACAAAATGTATTCCCGCTTATGAAAAATACGAGTATTACTTATGGAACTAATTCTGGATTAATTACCTCAACAATGACGTCAACCACTATTGCGGATGAATACTTATGTTATTTAAACAATAAAATTAAAGGAGCTGTAGGTCAAACAGGTATTATAAGTGTTACAAGTTATACAAATACTTTAAATACATTAATCAATACCGCAATATTAAGTTATCTTCAAAGCGTACATAATTCATCCCAACAATCAACCGCGGTAAATATAAATTTAAATACTTCATATTTGATATATAGTCAAATTGCAGCATATGATACAACAAGACTTGGTGGTAATATAGTTAGTTGTACTGCTGGAGGCGGTTGGGCACAAAATTTATTAAGACCAGGAGACATTATGTATTTTCAATGTACTATTACAACCCCATCAACCATAGTGGACTCAACAGGAAGTACAATACCAAATAGAACATATTTAGTAAAAATTACTTTAACATAAAAAATGCTTAAAAAGTATTTAAATAAATATATAAAATGGATAATACGACAACTGAAAAGCAAGAAAATCTTCCTGTAAAATTGGTGGATATTCCGATTACAGATGAAAATATTGCATTGAACGTGATTGTTTCTTTTTTGGCTCAAGTGCAAAAGAAGGGTATTTTTACGTTTGACGAATCAGCAAAGATTTGGGAGTGCATTAAGATATTTCAAAAACCCGCACCCAATTAAAAAATAAAATTTTATTAAAATTGTATTTAATAAAATTAATGTATTATTCTAAACATACGAGAAGTATACCATAGAAATAAATATCCTACAGTCATAAAGCCAGCTATAGTAGCAAGAAAAAATATTAGATTAATCATTATATAAAATAATATGTTGTCTTCAAATGAGTTTTACACAATATATTATTACTTTCTTTAATTTTATAAAAGTATAAAATTAAACTTTTACGCCCTGAACAGGAGTTGAACCTGTGACCTCACGGTTAACAGCCGTGCGCTCTAACCAACTGAGCTATCAAGGCAAAAATATTATCGGGAAAAGGTTTCGATCCTTTGACCTTCTGGTTATGAGCCAGACGCGCTTCCTCTGCGCCACCCCGATACTATAAAAAATAAAGACTTTATACTATTGTATTCTGCCTTTACATATTACTATTATAATTTGTTTTTAAGTGGTTTTTACATAAAAATATATTAAATAAGTATTTGAAATCAATGAACTATAAAAATATTTTTACACCCGATGAGGGACTTGAACCCTCGACCACCAGATTAAAAGTCTGGCGCTCTACCAACTGAGCTAACCGGGTTTAAAATTGTTGTCTTGTTTGCTAGTTCCTATATTAATTTATTAATCGCAAGATTAATTATAATTATCCGTTAATAATATTATTAATTATTTATGTTTTGCTGTTCGGAACTTTTTTCTACCTTCACATACTATAGTATCAAAAAGTCTTTAAGTAGTTTCAATATATATTACAAAAAATAATATAAAGACCAAAATGTAAAAACACAAATATTATCAAAAATAAGAAAATATTAATTAAATGATTCGCGTTTGAAATTTTAAAAGTGTAAAATTTTTATTAGAATTATATATATTATTGTAATTTTCTAAGTAAATAATATTTGAAAAAGTTAAAAAATAAAATTAGTATCTAATATAAATTTAAGTGAAATATTATATATTTATATATGAGAATGACAGAATTTTTAGAAGAAGATATAAAAATTACTTTTATTATACCAACCATAGGACGACCAACTTTACAGAATACATTATTATCATTAATTAATCAGACAAATCCTAGATGGAAAGCAATTGTTGTTTTTGATGGTATAGAACCAGATACAACTATAACAGAATTAACAGATAATAGAATTGTAACGCTTCAGTGTTCAAAGTTAGGCGAAGGCTCGAATTCTGCAGGAAATGTTAGAAATTATGGTATAAAACATGCTACAACAGAATGGATTGCTTTTGTTGATGACGATGATTCTGTTAAAAATAATTATGTTGATATTTTTTTGAATGAAATCTTACATTATGACGTTGATACAATAATATTTAGAATGGTAATTCATGCAGAAGAACCTTATACTATATTACCTAATAACAATACAGATAATTTTTATGCTTGTCATGTTGGTATATCTTTTGCATTAAAAAAAAGTATTTTTGATTCAGGAATAATATTTAAACCATCGGGTACGGAAGATTTTGTCTTTTTAAACAAACTTCGTGAAAATAAATATAAAATGATGATTAGTCCTTACTCGTTATATTTTGTTAGAAATTATAACAATCACATTGATTGTAATGACTATAATCGTGTATTTATAGGTTAATAGTTTTGTTTAATTTTTCTTTTTGTTCGGTGTAATAATTGAAGAATACCCAAGAGGTTATATTTGGAAAAGGAACTAATATTTATAAGTAATTAAATTATAAATATTATAATAGGTCTTACCGGGATTCGAACCCAGGTTTCCAGATTCAAAGTCTGGAGTGATAACCACTACACTATAAGACCGTGTTCGGTTTCCTTGTTTAAAAAATGAATGTCAGTTCATTCTTATAATAAAATTGCTGTCATGGAAACTATATAAATCTAGAAAAATCCAGATTTTTCAATCTTCTCATTTAAAAGAAAAAAAATGCTGTTATGGATACCTTATGATGAATAATCACTTGATTATTCATGTAGACTTAAAGAGGGCCCTCCTATTGAGTCTATGTAAATACAGGTTCCTTTAATTGAAATAGCCATACTACTTCATTATACTAAACATAATAGTAAAATTTTCATTTAAAATGCTGTAATGGATACTACGATTTCCGCAATCATATTTTTTGCTGTATCCTGTTGAATTATTAATTTTATAAAAATGCACGGAGTGGGATTTGAACCCACGAATCCTTACGATAATGGGTCATCCTCTTACAGTTAAGTAAATTAAGTCCATCGCCTTACTTTGGGTTATTTATTTGGAGCTACATTATTGCGGCTTTTTTCCAAATATTTATAACTGACCACTCGGCCATCCGTGCTTTAAAAAAAATTTGCTAGTTCCATTGTTTTCGAATTAGGTCAAAAGTTGGTAATTGCTGTACGGAACTATATGTGTATGAGGTATACACATACTAATAAACATATATATCTTTAAGTTGTTTTAATTATAA
>Ga0187843_10001156_pt1 | contig 17097 bp, 21 predicted proteins | sample SpaLakP09_SKY_43_FD_134516 | JGI IMG/M metagenome (GOLD analysis project Ga0187843, IMG submission 134516) | Oligotrophic lake water microbial communities from Sparkling Lake, Wisconsin, USA - SP09_SKY_43 | ecosystem: Environmental > Aquatic > Freshwater > Lake | place: USA: Sparkling Lake...
CCGTTGGTGTAGGCCACGGCAATGCCCAAGTCCAGCGAGGGATGGCGGGAAACGACCTGCTGGCCCACGCGGATCTCCCATCCGCTATGCCAGTCGCGGCCATCGCTGGGGCGCATCTCGGCGCGGCGGCCGGCGCGCAAGGCTTCGGAACGGGTCAGTTGCACGCTGTGGAAAAAGTCACTGCCGGCGGCGGCCAGCTGATGTTCGCTGGAGAGGTTCTGCAGGGCAGGGATGCCTGCGGCCAGCACCAGGGCGGCAATGAGCAAGACCACCATCAGTTCGATCAGCGTAAATCCTTTGCTTTGCATGAGGTCACCAGCAATCGCGGCCGTCGGCGCGGCGGTTGCCCCGGCTGTCGGCCTGCAGCACGCCGCAGCGGGCATCCTCATAGGCGGTGTTGACGCCGCTTCCGCCGGGCGTGGCCAGGACCAGCACGCAGCTGGAGAGGTCCTCGTCCTCGCAGGCCCGGGCGGACAGCGAATAGGCACTGGTTTGCGGGGAAACCCCGGAATACCACTTGAAACCGTGCCCCGTACCGCCCGGCTGGAAAGCCTTGTAGCGATGCTGGTAGGCGTGGTGCCTCTCCTGCTGCTGCAGCACCTGCAGCACAGCGGCGCGCCCTTCGGCACGGCTGGCTTTTTGCACGACATGGCGATAGCCGTTCCAGCCGAGGCCGGCCAGCAGGATCACGATGGCCAGGCTGACCAGGATTTCCAGCAGCGTGAAGCCACGTGAGGGGGAGCGAAGGGAAAGTGAAGTCATGTTCATTCCGGGTTGGGTAGATAAAGAGGACGCCAGGCGAGCAGCGGACAACTCGCCATGGCGCCGGAACGGGTCGCCGGCCATTGCACCAGCGCCTGCAGCGCCGCAACGGCGCCATGGCGGCCATAGCCGACGGCGCTGAGGCGATAGAGGGTGGCGGCGGGTTCTTCGGGGGACTGCTGGCCAGATTGCTTGCCGGATTTGGGCGGCAGGCGTTCGATCAGATAGCGGGGCACCGCCATGCCGGGCGCTGCACGAAAGCGTCGTCCCGTGAACTGGCCATAGGTCGCGGAGATGGCCTGTGGCCCGTGCAACTGCCCGGGCTCCCAGCCGCTGCGTTCATGCTTGCCCAGGCACAGCCCGGCGCCGGCGGCATCGCTGCGGCATTCGAGCGCCGTGCTGAACTGCCCGGGATCGATGCGGCGCTGCTCGCGCAGGTCGTCACAGGCATCTTCCAGCGCGGCCTGGGCCGCCAGTCGCGCTTGCGCATGTTCACGATGGTTGCGGGCGGCGCGTTCTTCCAGCAGGAGCAGCGACGTCGTGGCCGCGCCCAGCAGCAGCATCAGGGCCAGCAGCATGAGGGCGATCATCAGGGTAGCGCCGCGCTGAGGCCGGCGGGTGTGCAGGATCTTCATTCGCTCTCCCGTGCGCCTGAAAGATTGCGCAACATCACCGTGCCCTGGAAGACCGCACGGCGGCGCTGCTCCTGGTCCTGTTCGGTGAAGCGCCAGGCGGCCTCGGCGCGCCGGCCGTGGAGAAAGAGGTCGTAGCTGCGCGGCGTGGCGTCATGGCTGGCGGGGCGCCGCTGCAAGCCCCTCACCAGCAGCGCGATGCGCACCAGCACCACCTGGCGCCAGGCCGGGGCCGACATGGCTGAAGCGTCCAGCCAGCGGTCGGGGCGGCCGTCGCCGTCGCTGTCGATGGCGTAGCGCAGCTGCATGGCTTCGACGCCGCGCGCGATGGCGTCCGAGGTCCAGTTGCCGTTCTTGCCCTGGTAGCGGCAGCGCAGTTCGGGTTCATCGCCGGTGCCGGGGGCGATGAAATAGATCACCCAGCTGCGCGAGGCTTCCTCGGGCGGCCCGGCCGCTACATCGGCACCACTGCAGTTGCCGACCTCGGCGCGGCTGCCCCGTGGTGCGCCGAAAAAACCCAGCATCAGCAGGTCGCTGTGATTGACGCCATCCCCCGTGCTGCGGCCGAAGACGCCCCGGGCGGGATCGAGCGATTCGGCCTGGCGGCTGTCGTCGAGCCCGAGCAAGCCGGTGGCCAGCAGCGGGACGGCCTCCCCGGCGAGTGTTTCCACCGGCAGATGGCCGGCCTGGCGCAGCGCCTGTTGCAGGTGGTCGAGCACCAGGCGGCCGGTTTCCTCGACGCGGGCGGCGTCATCCATGTCCTGGTAAGCGCTGCGTGCCTGCTGCAGCAGCGTACCGGCCACCAGCACCACCAGCAGCCCCACGGCCAGCGCGATCATCAGTTCGACCAGGGTCAGCCCGCGTTGATGAGGCACGCACGAGGGGCGGGAGAATGAGCTCTGGGTGCGCATGGTCAATGGCCCAGGATCACGCTCAGCAGCGGGGTGGCGGCCACCGCGGATGCGCTGGCCGTGCCCAGGCGGCGCCAGGCCAGCTTGAGCACCACCGGGCTGCTGGCCAGGCCATCGCAGTTCCAGTCCGGATGCGGGGTTTGCTGCGCATCCCGGCAGACGGTGGCGCGTCCCTGCGGGAAATCGCGGACCAGCCGTCCACTCCAGTCGGCCAATACGGCCTGGGTGAAATCATGCGGGTGGCAGGCAGCCTGTTCGCAATCGACCGGCGCCTGTGGCGGGCGGCCTGGACTGAGGGTAAAGAGCGTGGGATCGGGGGCGCCGGGTAGCGGCGGCAGGGCCGCGCGCAGTTCTGCCAGTTCCTGCGCCATCAGGGTGGCGCGCGCCTGCAGGCTGCTGTCCTGGCCGCTGCGCATTGCATGCAGCTGCAGCATGGCGATGGCCAAGGCACCGGTGCCGATGACCAGCATGGCCACCAGCACCTCCATCATCGAAAAACCACGGGAGCGAGCACGCATGGCAAATCCTGCAAAGGAAAGCCCGCGAGTCTAGGGAAAAAGAAAATGACGCTCCAGCAAAACGCCGAATCAGTTTGCCACTATCGAAAACTTCAGAAGGCCGAACCCGGTTGCTTGAGGAATTCGGCTTCTTCCGGCGTGTTCTCGCGCCCCAGGATGCGGTTGCGATGGGGGAAGCGCCCGAAGCGTTCGATCACGGCGTGGTGCCGCCGCGCATAGTCGGCATAGCCGTCGAAGGCCGGCTTGTCCTCGCCGCTGGCCGACTTGGCCAGGCTGCGCATGAGTTGCACCACGTACTCCTGGTCGTCCAGGTCTTCGGCGTGTTCCAGCGGCAGGTAGACGAACACGCGGGCCAGCGGCGGCAACGCTGCATCCAGTCCCATGGCCAGCGCCAGGTGGCTGCACTGGCGTGCCAGTTCATCGAAGGCGAAGGCTTGCGGGGTATCGCGGTAGATGTTGCGCGGCATCTGGTCCAGCAGCAGGATCAAGGCCAGCATGCTGCGCGGGGATTCGGTCCAGTCGTCGAGTTGGTTGGCGGCAGCCTGTTGCACCAGGGGCTCGAAGCGGGTGCGGCATTGGGCGTCGATGTCGGGATTCTTGCTCCACCAGAGTTTTTTCTGGCGTTCGGCGACCTGGTGCGCGGGTAGCTGGTCCCAGCCGCTGCCGAACCAGAAGTCCAGTACCTCCTCGGCGCTGGCGTGCGGGCTCATTCGGCCAGCACCGTGATCTGCACGTCGCCCAGGCTGACCTTCTGGCCGACGGTGATCTTGCAGGTCTTGCGGGTTTCCAGCTTGCCATTGACCTTGACCTGGCCATCGGCCACCAGTTGCTTGCCGGCGCCGCCGCTGTCGCACAGGCCGCAGAGCTTGAGCAGCTGGTTCAGCTCGACATAGGGATGGCCTTGCAGCGGGAAGGTGATCTTTTGCATGTGATGTCTTTCGGAAACCCCGGCCGCAACAGGCGGGGCGGGGGAGCGGTACGGTACGCCCGGCGCGGACTTTTGTCCAGCCGCCCCGGGGTTCAGAGGGTGTTGTCCAGCGTCTGCCGGGCCTTGTCCAGCCAGGTGGAGAGGCTGTCGGTGAGGTCCTTCTGGCTGAAGGAGCAGCTTTCTTCGGTAAAGAGGCTGCCTGCTTCGAGGCGGCCCAGCAGGTCTTCGGCCACCTGGCGATAGCGCGGCGGCAGGGCATTGAAGACCTCTTCCTGTGCACGCCAGGTGCGGCACAGCGTAGCGATGTCGCCCTGGCCTGCCCGCAGGTCTTCCAGGGCAGTGCGCATCGGGGCCAGTTGGACGGCGGCGGGATGGGGCATGGCCGGCTCCTGTCTCAGGCGCGCGCAGCGATGACGAACAGCGCGACCACGCTGAGGTAGCCGATGAGCCATACCGCCGAACGGGGCGAGGGTTTGTCGGTCAGGTACAGCACCGTATAGAGAGTGCGGGCGGCGATGAAGACCAGCGCGGCGATATCGATCTGTTCCTGCGGTGCAGCTACTTGCTGCGCCACCAGCACGGCAGCGGCGAAGAAGGGGAAGGCCTCGAAATGGTTGCGGTGCGCATAGTCGGCGCGGCGGCGCACGCCGGTCTGCTTGTCCAGCCAGGCGCGCGGTTCGGCATTGTCGAAGTCGCGCCGGCCATACTTGGCCACGGCAATGGTGAACACCGGCATCAGGCCGGCAATCAGGATGCACCAGTAGGATAGGGTCATGCGGGAAGTCTCCTCGTTGTGATGTCAGTTGTCAGTGAATCAAAGTTCCTTGGCAGCGAAGGTGTTGCAGGCGCTGACCTTGCCTTCGGAGATGCCGCGCTTGAACCAGGTCACGCGCTGCGCCGAGCTGCCATGGGTGAACGAATCCGGTACCACCACGCCGCGCGCCTGGCGTTGCAGGGCATCGTCGCCGATGGCCGAGGCGGCATTCAAGGCATCTTCGATGTCGCCTTCTTCCAGGATGTGGCGCGCCTGGTTGGCGTGGTAGGCCCAGACGCCGGCGAAGCAGTCCGCCTGCAGTTCGAGCCGCACCGACATGGCATTGGCCTGCTTTTCGGTGGCATTGCGGCGGGCAGCGTCGACCTTGTCGGAGATGCCCATGAGGTGCTGCACGTGGTGCCCCACTTCATGGGCGATCACGTAAGCCTGCGCGAAATTGCCGGACACCTTGAAGCGCTGCTTCATCAGTTCATAAAACGACAAATCGATATACACCTTCTGGTCGCCTGGGCAGTAGAAGGGGCCGGTGGCAGTCTGGCCGGTACCGCAGGCGGTCGGCGTGCTGCCGGAGAACAGCACCAGCTTGGGCCGCACATATTGCTTGCCGTTGTTGGCGAAGATCTGCCCCCAGGTATCTTCGGTATCGGCCAGGACGGTCGAGACGAAGCGCGCCATCTGATCGTTGGGCGAAGGCTTGTGGGAGGGCGCCTGCTGCTGCACCGGCGCGGGTGAGCCACCGGAGAGCAGGTTGAGCATGGTCAGCGGGTTGATGCCCAGGAAGTAGGAGGCCACCAGGGCCACCGCGACCGTGCCCAGCCCGATGGAGCGCCCGCCGAAGCCAAAGCCGCCGCCCCCGCCGCCCTCCTCGCCACGGCGGTCTTCCACGTTGTCGCTTTCGCGATTGCCTTCCCATTTCATGATCTGTTCTCCGGTGCTGCGGTCTGCAATGGCGCGATTGTAATGGATGGCATGGGTCGCGGCATGTCGGGCGTTGTCTGACCGGGTGAGGCTGCTCTGTCCGATTCCGCCCGATGAGCTGGCGGTGTAGGGTGAGGCAGCAAGAGGGTGGCCGGGCGGCTTGGCGCTGTCGGCAATCGATGCCACACTGTTCCCGGCAGTCTGCATTGCTCATGCTCACAATGACAACAGTACAGGAGGCGACATGATCATCTGGCTCATTCTTCTCATCGCCGGCGCGCTGGCCCTCATGATGATGCGCGCCAGTGCCTGGGTCTGCCTGGTAGCCGAAGCGATCCTGATCTGGCTGGGCGCGCGCCTGGCCGAGATCGAATTACCGGTACTGGTGCTGCTGGCCATCCTTTTCTTCACGCCCACGCTGCTGGTGGCGATCAAATCCGTCCGACAGTCGCTGATGACGCGCCCGGCGCTGGATCTGTTCCGCAGAATCGCCCCGCGCATGTCCGCCACCGAACGCGATGCCATCGAGGCCGGCACCGTCTGGTGGGATGCCGAACTCTTCTCCGGCAAGCCTGACTGGAAGCGCCTCTTCGACCTGCCCGCGCCGCGCCTGACGGCGGAAGAACAGAGCTTCCTCGACAACGAGGTCGAACAGCTCTGCGCCATGGTCAGCGACTGGGACACCAGCGTGAAGACCCAGGACCTGCCGCCCGAAGCCTGGCAGTTCATCAAGGACAAGGGTTTCCTCGGCATGATCATTCCGCGCCAATATGGTGGCAAGCAGTTCTCGGCCTACATGCATTCGCAGGTGGTGATGAAACTGGGCTCGCGCAGTTCGGCTGCGGCCATCGCGGTGATGGTGCCCAATTCGCTGGGCCCGGCCGAATTGCTGCTGCATTACGGCACCGACGCCCAGAAAAATCATTACCTGCCGCGCCTGGCGCAGGGGCTGGAGATTCCCTGCTTTGCGCTGACCAGTCCCTATGCGGGTTCGGATGCGGCTGCCATTCCCGATGTGGGCATCGTCTGCAAGGGCGAGCATGAGGGCCGCGAGACGCTGGGCTTTCGCGTCACCTGGAGCAAGCGCTACATCACCCTGGCGCCGATTGCCACCGTGCTGGGTCTGGCCTTCCGCGTACGTGATCCGGATGGCCTCCTGGGGAGCGACGCCGAACCCGGCATCACCTGCGCACTGATCCCGACCGACCATCCGGGCGTGATCACCGGACGCCGTCATTGGCCGCTCAATGCCGTCTTCCAGAACGGGCCGACCGAGGGGCGCGATGTCTTCATCCCGATGGAATGGGTGATTGGCGGTGCCGGGCAGGTCGGACGCGGCTGGCGCATGCTCATGGAATGCCTGGCGGCCGGGCGGGCGATTTCGCTGCCGTCCTCCAGCGTCGGATTTTCCAAGCTGGCCGTGCGCGGGACCAGCGCCTACACCGCCATGCGGCGCCAGTTCAAGATCGAGATCGGCAAGTTCGAAGGCGTGCAGGAAGCCCTGGCGCGCATGGGCGGGCATCTCTACCTCATGGATGCCACGCGCCGCTTGTCGGCGCTGGCGGTGGATGCCGGCGAGAAGCCCTCGGTCATCTCGGCCATCTCCAAGTACCACGTCACCGAGCGCGGGCGCATGGTGGTCAATGACGGCATGGACGTCATCGGCGGCAAGGGCATCTGCATGGGGCCGGGCAACTTCCTGGCGCGCGCGTATCAGCAGGTACCCATCGCCATCACGGTGGAAGGGGCCAATATCCTGACGCGCTGCCTCATCATCTTTGGCCAGGGTGCAATCCGCTGCCATCCCTACGTCCTGCAGGAACTGGCTACCGCCGCCGACGAAGACCGCGAGCGCGCCGTGCAGGAATTCGACCGCCTGCTCTTCGGACATCTCTCCTTCGTGGCCGCCAATGCGGCGCGCAGCTTCGTGGGCGGCATCAGCCGGGGCTGGCTGCTGCCCTCGTCCAGCCATGCCGCACGGACCACGCGGGGCTATTTCCGTGCGGTGGTGCATCTGTCGTCGGCCTTTGCGCTGCTCACCGATGTGAGCATGGGCGTGCTGGGTGGAACGCTCAAATTGCGCGAGCGGATTTCGGCGCGGCTGGGTGATGTGGTTTCACAGCTCTACCTGGTCTCGGCGGTACTGAAGCGGTTCGAGGATGAGGGCCGGCAGGAAGAAGACCTGCCCTATGTGGACTGGTCGGTGCAGGATGCCTTGCATCGCGCCCAGGAAGCCATCATCGATGTCTTGCACAACTTCCCCAATCCGTTCATCGCGCTGCTGCTGCGGGTGCTGATCTTCCCGCTGGGCCTGCCGTATCGCAAGCCTTCCGATGTGCTGGGCACGCGCGTGGCCCAGGCCATGCAGACGCCGGGGGAGAGCCGCAACCGGCTGGTGGCCGGTGCCTACCTGCCGCGCGAGGGCGACCCGCTGGCCTGCGGCGAGAAAGCCTTCGTGCTCGCGCCGGTGGTGCAGCAGCTTGAGCATCGCCTCAAGTCCGACATCAAGGAAGGCAAGCTGCCGCCGATGCCGCAGAGCCTGCTGGAAGTCCCGGCCTGGAGTGCGCTGGCGCTGGAACGCCAGCTGATCTCGCAGCAGGAGAAGGAAGCGGTCGATGCCTTCGCCTACTATGGTGACCAGAGCGTGCAGGTGGATGATTTCGGCGCAGATTTCGATCGTGCGGCGATCGTGGAGCAGCTGCGCTCATAAGGATATGAAGGTTTGCGTTATCCTGCCGGTTCCCGCGTATTCCACAGGATGAACCATGACCCCGCAGCCCCGCATCTACATGGCCGGCCCCGATGTCTTCCAGCGCGACTATGCGCAGCACAAACTGCAGATCAAGCAGTGGTGCGCCGAACTCGGGCTGGTGGCCCTGTGCCCCGGCGATGACGAGGTCAGCGGCGAGAGCAAGGCCGAGGTGGCACGCCGCATTTACGAGATCAACGTGGCCATGATCGATTCGGCCGATTATGTGGTGGCCAATGTGTGCGATTTCCGTGGCCATGAGCCGGATTCGGGCACGGTCTTCGAGATCGGCTATGCCGTCGGGCGCGGCAAGAAGGTGTGGTGCTACAACACGCCTGCGCAAGACTTGCTGCAACAGGTGCCGCAGGCCGAACCGGGCGTCTGCCATGCCGGCATGTTCATCGAGGACTTCGGCCTGCCGCGCAACCTCATGCTGGCGCATGCCGCCGAGCTGGTGCAGGGCGGCCTGCATGACTGCCTGCAACGGGTGGCGCGCTGGCACGCGGGCCAGCGCTGATCGCCACCGCTTTTCCGCTTTACTGCTGGGGCAGGCGCCCCAGCAGGTAGAACTCTTCATTGGGCCGCATGCTGGTCACGTTGGCCAGCCGGTTCGACATGCCGAAGAAGGCCGCGATGGCGGCCATGTCCCACGCATCCTCCTCATTCCAGCCATGCGCCTTGAGCGTGGCGAAATCCTCTTCATTGACAGCCCAGGCGCTGGCCGAGACCTTCATGGCGAAGTCCAGCATGGCCTTCTGCCGCACGCTGATATCGGCCTTCCGGTAATTGATCGCAACCTGGTCGGCCAGCAGCGGGTCCTTGGCGCGGATGCGCAGGATGGCACCATGCGCCACCACACAGTACTGGCACTGGTTGGCATTGCTGGTGGCCACCACGATCATCTCGCGCTCGGCCTTGGTGAGGCCGCCGGGTTTGTCCATCAGCGCATCGTGATAGGCGAAGAAGGCGCGGAATTCATCCGGGCGATGCGCCAGCACCAGGAACACGTTGGGGATGAATCCGGACTTTTCCTGCACGGCCAGGATGCGGCTGCGGATGTCCTCCGGCAGGGTATGAAGATCGGGGATGGGGAAGCGGCCAATGGGCGCATCGGGGGCGGTGGCTGGGATCATGCTTGTCTCCTTGTTCATTTGTTGTGGATGCAGTATCAAGAACTTAGCACTTCTGGCCCACGGGTAATGTCGCCGGACTGACGGTGAAGCTTTTTGCTTCAGATTTCCTTTTTGGAAACCCTTCTGAAATATTATTAAGATATATCTTGAAATGCGGTAAATTAAGATATATCTTGGCTATATCGATCGACCCGCAGCGTGCGTCAGTCGCTGCCTCAGCTACCTGACAAGAAGGAAACACCATGTTCAAGCATTTATTCAGTCACTCCGGCCAGCCCGGCCATGGCCCCAAGCACCAGCGTCACGACCGTCCGCATCATGGCGGCGGTCTGTTTGAAGACGACGAGCCGCGCGGTCCGCGTGGCCATCATGGCCCCGGCGGCCGTGAAGGCGGCGGCGGACGCGGCGCGCGCATGTTCGAGCAGGGCGCATTGCGCATCGTGATGCTGCATCTGCTGCAGGAAAAGCCGCGTCACGGCTACGACATGATCAAGGCCATCGAGCAACTGGTTGGCGGCGGCTACAGCCCCAGCCCCGGTGTGATCTATCCGACCCTGACCCTGCTGGAAGAAATGGGCCATGCCTCGGTGCAGGGCGAAGACGGCGGCAAGAAGCTCTACACCCTCAGTGCCGAGGGCCAGGCCTATCTGGAAGAAAAGGAAAACGCCGAGCTGCTGCAGCAGGTGCTGCGCAAGTTCGAACTGCGCCGCCAGGAGCGTCCCGACGCCGATTCGCCCGAACTGCGCCGCGCCGTGCAGAACTTCCGTATGGCCCTGCATACGCGCCTGGCCAAGGGCAAGCTGGCCAAGGAAGAACTGCATGCCATCATCGACATCATCGACCGCGCCGCCGTGGCGGTGGAACGCGTCTGATCCGGCGATTCGGGTTTTGGGAAAGGAACTTCACATGAAAGAACATCGCTACCGCATCACCCTGGAGCATCTGGCTACCGCCTCGGAGGGACAGCCTTTGCACGCGCCCCTGAGTTTCGAGGCCGGCAACCATGACGATATCTTCAGTATCGTCGCCCGCCTGCGTGGCAACGGGCAGTTCGACAGCGATACCAGCGCACAGCTGGCGCTGGGCTTGAAACTGTTCTCGGAGGTGATGCTCAAGAATCGCAAGCATCCGCTGTTCGAAGATATTCAGCCGGCCTTGCGCGACTTCATCATGAAGCTGAAGTCGCAGGGCAAGGCCGCTGCCGCAGCGCAGGGCGAAGCCGCCGCCGAATAAGACAGACGCCGGATCTTACTGATTGGCCGGCGCAATCATTTCCGCGTAGTCGTACAGCGCACCGAGGATATCCTGGGTGCGTTCGTCATCGGCTTCTTCCTGCAACTGGTCGATCTGCTCGAACAGTTGCGCGACGGTACGCGCGCCGCCAGCGCCTTCAAACAGGCGCGCAGCGCGGTGTTCTTCCCAGTGCTGCGCTTCCTCGGGGCTCAAGGTCTCGGGGAAGTTGCGTGCGCGATAGCGGAACAGGATTTCATTCAAGCGCATATCGTCAAAGGCCACGCTGGCCCCGGCCAGTGCCTGCGGCGGCAAGGCACGCAGCTGCGTCAACTGGCGGCGGTCGCCGTTGCCGATGAAGCCGCCGTACAGATCTTCATCCACGTCCGGCGACGCCTCGTGTTCGCGCTGGTAGACCTCGCGCCACAGCGGGCCCAGGTCGGGCAGGGCGGCCGCCTTTTCCGCGTGGCGCAGGGCCAGGTCGACATCGATGTTCAGTTGCGCGGCACGCTCGGCAGACAGCGTCTTGAGGCTGCCCACCACCATCGGCGACTTGTTGATGTGTATGCTCTTGACCGGCAGGCGGACCATGCCTTCCGGCATCTCGTCGCGCTTGGTGAACATGCGTTCACGCACGGTGGCGGCGTCCATGCCCGCCAGTTCGCTCGGGTCATAGCCGAGATCCCAGGCGATCACTTCATTCTTGTTGGTCGGATGCATGCCCAGCGGCCACATCAGCGCCAGGCAGCCGTTGGCCACCGGGAACATGCCGGAGACGTGCAGGAAGGGTTTGGCGGCCGGCAAGCCGATCTCGGCCGCGGCCTTGTCCTTCTTGTGCAAGGCCAGCGCGAAGTCGAACAGGCGCGGATTGTTCTGGCGGATCAGGCGTGCCAGGGCGATGGTGGCGCGCACATCCGAGAGCGCATCGTGCGCCGCTTCATGCACCAGGCCATTGGCCTTGGACAGATGCTCCAGCTTGAAGCTGACGCTGCCGTCTTCCTTGGTCGGCCACTGTATGCCCTCGGGGCGCAGCGCGTAGGTCAGGCGCACCACGTCGAGCAGGTCCCAGCGGCCGCAGCCGTTGGCCCATTCGCGGGCATAGGGATCGATCAGGTTGCGCCAGAACATGAAGCGCGTGACTTCATCATCGAAGCGAATGGTGTTGTAGCCCACGCCGATGGTGCCGGGCTCGCCCAGCGCCTGCTCGATGCGGGCCGCGAACTCATGTTCGGGGACGCCGTGCGCCAGGCAGTGCTGCGGGGTGATGCCGGTGATCAGGCAGGACACCGGGTCGGGCAGGTAGTCCGGCGCCGGCTTGCAGTACAGCATGATGGGCTCGCCGATCTCGTTGAGCTCGGCATCGGTGCGCACGGCGGCGAACTGCGAGGGACGGTCGCGGCGCGGCGCGGCGCCAAAGGTTTCGTAGTCGTGCCAGAGGAAGGTGTGATTGGACATCGCGGACGGCTTCTAAGGGAATCGCGCGATTATAGAGCCTGGCGCTGCCCTTGCCGCCACGCGAAGGGGCAGGCGGCGTGATGAAGCTGGTTTTTTTCGAGCTGCTGCGCTGCGCTGGCCGGGGTCGTTACCGGCCTGGGCTCATTTGGCCGGCGCGGCGGCAGCGGCCGGTGCCAGCGGCGCCATGGGGGCCGCATCGCGTTTCAGGACCGTGCGCATGGCCTCCTGCAGCGTGCCGCTGCGCATGGGGGCATTGCCACCGGCGTACTGGATGTTGTCGATGATCCAGCCGCGCGCGTCGCGGGTCATCAGGATCTTGTCGGTCCACTTGGCCGGCGACTGCAGCTTGGCGTCGCTATAGATCAGTTCCACGCTGCAACTGGCCTCGCGCTCCTGCGCCTCGCACTGGACTACGCGGAAGGTGGAAGCGCCATTCGGGTTGCCCGTGAAGAGGTCGCCTTGTACCAACGGCGGCAGGGGATCGGCATCGGGATCGGCCGCCACTTCGGCAGCGGACTGCGCGGCGCGCGCTTCCTGTGCCACCGAGACATCCTTCAACAGGTCGAACAGCGGCACCGACAGGAAGCGGCGGAAGGTAATCAGTTCCTTCAGCGTCAGGGCGCCCGAGGGACGGTTCGAGGCATGGGTCTGGTAAAACTCCGTCACCAGCTCCTTGGCCTTGCCCTCTTCATTGGCCGAGCACGCTGCAAGCAGCAGGCTGGCGGCGACGATGAGTGTCTTACCGATCCGCTTCAATCCGATTCTCCCTGGGCCAGCCGCAGGGGCGTGCTGGCGTGTTGATCCGTGATGCTATTGTCATTCTGATATTTTCTGCCGGCCGGTGCGCAGCGGGACCCGAGGGGCGCAACACGACCAGCCTGACAGAGCCGCATCTTACGCGCTGCGGCTCAGCAGGTAGAGCGGGAACACACCGCCAAAAAGCCGCCAATTCCGCAGCGCACAGGCCGCGGCGAGCCGCCCCGGCTCATTGGGCCTGGGCAATGGCGTCGGTGAGGTTGTCGCTCAGGTATTCGCGCTGGGAGGATTGGTCGTTGCCGATGAACTCGATATCGTCGATGCGCCACTGGCGCTCTTCGCGCACCAGCAGGATCTTGTCGTTCCAGGATTCATCCGCGCCTTCTTTCTGGTAGCGGAAGGCCACCTGGCAGGAGGCCCGGTCGGCTTGGCTGTCGCAGGATTGCACCGCGAAGGAGGTGGCTCCTTCGTACAAGGAAGTAAACAGGTCGCCCTCGATGATGGGCGCGGCCTGGGGGCCGGCTACGCTGTGGTAGCGCACGTCGGCGGCTTCGGCGCGGGTCAGCAGGGAGTACAGCGCACGGCTGACCAGCGGCTCGAACTGCTTGAGTTCCTCGGCCGAAGGCAGGCCGGGGGCGTGGTTCTTGAGGTGGATGCGATAGAAGTTGCCGATGACCTCGGCCTGCTGCTGTTCGTCGCCGCTGAAGTTGTTGCAGCCGGACAGGGCCAGCAGCAGGCCCAGTGCGCAGGCGCCGGCGCGCAGGGGGCGGGCGGAGGGGAAGGCTAAACGGGACAGTGTGGTCATTCTGGTGTTCCTGCGCGCGGTGCGGACCGGCGCTGTTGTCATGGCGGCGCTTCATTGGTATGCAGCCGGCGGGGGCGGCCGGTTCAGCCTGCCCCCTGGGCCTGCCCTTTAGTCAAAGGCAGGCGGCAAACGTTCCGCAGCGCCGGGCGCATTGGCGCTGCCGGTGTGCGGTGTGGCGTCGGCGCTGGTGGCGCGCCTGCGGTCTCAGGCCGATTCGGTCAGCAGCGCGAAGTGTTCCACCACCGGCGCACCGGCGAAGAAGGGGCCGACGATGCCGCGCCATTCGGTGAAGGCGGGCGATTCACGGAAATCCACGGTATGGTTTTCCAGGGTGGCCCAGTACACCATGAGCAGGTAGCGCTCGGGCGATTCGATGCCTTTTTGGACCTTGTGGCCGAGATAGCCGCGCGCCTTGCTGATGGTCTGCGCCAGGCCGCGCTGGATGGCTTCGTCGAATTCTGCTTGCTTGCCGGGTTGGATGCGGATGTCCGCCAGTTCCAGGATCATGTAGGTCTCCAGTGCGTAGTCGAGGGGTACCCGGCGCCAGCCGGGCGGCTCGATTATCACATGTTCGCCCGAACCAGGCTTTGAACCGGATTGCACCCTGCCTGAAAAGCTTTCATTCGACCAGGATGCCGCGCTTTTCCAGCTTCTGCGCCATGTCTTCCAGCGTGATCTCGATGGCGCGCGTGCTGATCATGATTTCCCACAGCGACACCAGCAGCGAGGCCACCAGCAGCATGAGGCTGATGCCGAAGAACACCTCGGCCCAGCGATTGAAGTCCACGAAGATCAGGTACATCGAGACGGCGCACATGATGAAGCTGGAGACCCCCAATGCCTGCATGTAGCGGGTCAGCACGATGCGTTTCCTGAGATTGAGGATCTGCCGGATCACCAGCCCGCGTTCATCGTTCTGGCCCTGGTTCTGCAGGTTGCGGATCAGCTGCGCCAGCACCAGGAAGCGGTTGGTATAGGCCAGCAGCAACAGCGAGGTCGCGGGGAACAGCAGGGCAGGGGTGGTAAGGTTGATCATTGACATGGCAGGTAACAATCGGGGACGTGATTCTAACCGCTCCCGAGGCGCAAGAAACATGCCCATGCCATGGCGGCCGCGTTTGCGCAAATGCATGGATTGTTTTGGGGCATAGTGCTGGTGCAGCGGCGGTTTCTGCACCGCCGCGCAGCAGGCCACGCCAAGGCCGAAATCTTTTACGGATTTTTTTGGCGGCGCAGCCCTGCAGCAATTGTTATTTGTGCGGGTGCTCAATACACTAGCCCCCGTTCCATCTCCACGTACAAATCAAAACAAATCCACAACGAAAGGGATCTCCATGTCGGGTTCGTATTTCCCCCAATGGCGGCTGCGCCAAAGCACCAACGACGGCCAGGGGGCCGTGATCGCCGCCGATGAGCGGCTGCCTGCACCGCAGACGCTGGCCATGGGCGTGCAACACGTGGTGGCCATGTTCGGCTCGACCGTGCTGGCACCGCTGCTCATGGGCTTCGATCCCAACCTGGCGATCCTGATGTCGGGCGTCGGTACCTTGCTGTTCTTCCTGATGGTGGGCGGCCGCGTGCCGAGCTATCTGGGGTCGAGCTTTTCCTTCATCGGCCTGGTCATTGCCGTGACCGGTTATGCCGGCGCCGGTCCCAACGCCAACCTCGGCGTGGCACTGGGCGGCATCATCGCCTGTGGCGCCGTGTATGCGGTGATCGGCCTGATCGTCTCCGGCGTGGGCACGCGCTGGATCGAATCCCTGATGCCGCCGGTGGTCACCGGCGCGGTGGTGGCGGTGATCGGCCTGAACCTGGCACCGATCGCGGTCAAGGGCGTCTCCGGCAGCAGCTTCGACAGCTGGATGGCGCTGGCCACCATCCTCTGCGTGGGCTTCGTGGCGGTCTTTACGCGCGGCATGCTGCAGCGCCTCCTGATCCTGATCGGCCTGCTGCTGGCCTATGTGCTCTACGCGGTGCTGACCAATGGCCTGGGCCTGGGCAAGCCGATCGACTTTTCCACCGTGGCCAATGCCGCCTGGTTCGGTCTGCCGCACTTCGCCGCCCCCGTGTTCCAGGGCAGCGCCATGGCACTGCTGGCCCCGGTCGCCATCATCCTGGTGGCCGAGAACCTGGGCCACATCAAGGCCGTCTCGGCCATGACCGGCCAGAACCTGGACCGCTACATCGGCCGCGCCTTCATCGGCGACGGGCTGGCCACCATGCTCTCGGGCAGTGTCGGCGGCACCGGCGTGACCACCTATGCCGAGAACATCGGCGTGATGGCCGTCACCAAGATCTACTCCACCCTGGTCTTCGTGGTGGCGGCGGTGATCGCCATCCTGCTCGGCTTCTCCCCCAAGTTCGGCGCGGTCATCCTGACCATTCCCGGCGCGGTGCTGGGCGGCGTGTCGATCGTGGTGTTCGGTCTCATTACCGTCTCGGGTGCCCGCATCTGGGTCGAGAACAAAGTCGATTTCTCCAACAATACCAACCTCATCGTGGCCGCCGTCACGCTGGTGCTGGGTGCAGGCGACTTCACCCTGAAGATGGGCGGCTTCGCCCTGGGCGGTATCGGGACCGCCACCTTCGGTGCCATCATCTTGCACGCCCTCCTGAAACGTCGCGGATGATTCCATCCTGATAAGACGGCGATGCAACAGCCCCAAGGCCGGTCCTCGTGACCGGCCTTTTTGTTCTACCATGGTGTGAGGAGAGTGAAGATTTCCGTTGAGCAATCCTTGGCGGCTGTCTATACTCTGTCGCGTTGCAGCGCAGCGTCGCCGTCACGGCCCCGGGGAAGGGCCGGCCGGAGGCGCATTCCAGCCGCTGCCTGTCGCGGGCCTGGCCCGCCTTTCAGGGGAATCACCGCATGAACTCCGCCCTCCGCCTGCCAGCGTTGCTGTGCATTGCACTGCCTTTGCTGTCGGCTTGTGACATCGTCAGTGGCAAGAAGGATTACGCCTATTTCCGCAAGAACATCGACGAGGCCAAGTCAGTCTCCGACCAGTGCCAGTTGAACGGCACGTCCGGCATGAACGAGGAGCAGATCCGGATCTGCGGTGCGGCCCGCGAAGCCTGGGGCAACCGCAACTTCAATTACTGAGCCGGCGCGGCTGCGGGCGGCGGCGGTCACGGCGCTGTCACAAATTTGTCAAAACCGGTGGTTAGAATGCGGGGTCGTTCATTGCCCCTGGCCCACTGTTGACCCGCCTGCCCATGCACAATCCGCCGGACACCCCGCAAGCCCTGCACCTGCTCTATGAGCCGGCCGGATTCATCTGCGCCTTCCGCTTCGAAGAGGGGCATGCACGCCAGATGAACTGGAATGAAGTCATTGACTATCATCCGAGTGCGCCGGATTTCACCTGGCTGCACGTCAAGACGGCCGATGTGAAGATCCAGCAATGGCTGGCCCATCACAGCGACATTCCCGAGTACATCACTGAATTTTTGTTGAGCAGCGACACCCATCCGGGCCTGCATGCCACCCCCGAGGGGGTCTACGGCACCTTGACCGATATGAAG
>Ga0187843_10001159_pt1 | contig 17037 bp, 12 predicted proteins | sample SpaLakP09_SKY_43_FD_134516 | JGI IMG/M metagenome (GOLD analysis project Ga0187843, IMG submission 134516) | Oligotrophic lake water microbial communities from Sparkling Lake, Wisconsin, USA - SP09_SKY_43 | ecosystem: Environmental > Aquatic > Freshwater > Lake | place: USA: Sparkling Lake...
CTTGCATGGACCGACGCCCTGGTCCTGAACCAGCCCCAGATCGACCAGACCCACCAGGAGTTCGTCGCCCTGCTCAATGAGCTGGGCGAAGCCCTGGCCCAGCCCGAGCCCGATCCCCTGCCCCTGTATGCGCGCCTGCTGAGCCATACCGAAGCACACTTCGCCATGGAAGAGGGTTGGATGGCCGCCACCGGCTTTGCCGCTGACAACTGCCACAGCAAGCAGCACGCCATGGTGCTGGACGTGATGCGCCAGGTGCTGGCCCACACCCACGCCCATGCCGACCTGGAACCCATGCGCAATCTGCTGCCCGAGCTGGTGAACTGGTTTCCGGCCCACGCCGACATGATGGATGCAGCCCTGGTCTTCCACATGAGCCAGGTCGGCTACGACCCGCTGAGCGGCGCCATCGCCCAGCCCCTGGCCACCGAGGCCAGCGGCATCAGCTCCTGCGGCAGCCAGGGCTGCAGCTGAAAGAACGGCTGAAAAAATAGCGGGACAAGCCAGCGGGATAAAACCGCTGGATAAAAAACCAGCCCACTGACAGCGCTTGTCAGCAGGCCGCGCCACAATGGCGGCCATGTCCGAGCGCCCCGAACCGTCCTCCACGGCCCTGCCCGATCGCCTGATCGCGCATCTGGACATGGACGCGTTCTACGCCTCGGTCGAGCTGCTGCGCTACCCCGATCTGAAAGGCCAGGCCGTGGTGATCGGCGGGCGGCGCATGCACGAGCCGCGCACCTTGGCCGATGGCAGCCGCGAGTACTCCCGCCTGCGCGACTACACCGGCCGCGGCGTCATCACCACCTCCACCTACGCCGCCCGCGACCTGGGCGTGTTCTCGGGCATGGGCATGATGAAAGCCGCCCTGCGCGCGCCCGATGCCATCCTGCTGCCCACCGATTTCGAGGCCTACCGGCATGACTCGCGCCTGTTCAAGGCGGCGGTGGCCGAAATCGCGCCGGTGATCGAGGACCGCGGCATCGACGAGATCTACATCGACCTGGGCGAGGTGCCCGGCATCCGCGAGCCGGTGGGTTTTGACCCCCTGGGTGGCGTGCGGGCGGTGGCGCGCGAGATCAAGAACTCGGTGCTGCGCGCCACCGGCCTGACCTGCTCCATCGGCATCACGCCGAACAAGCTGCTGTCCAAGATCGCCTCCGAGATGGACAAACCCGACGGCATCACCCTGCTGCTGGCGCCCGATGACTTGCAGACCCGCATCTGGCCGCTGGGCGTGCGCAAGATCAATGGCATCGGCCCCAAGGCCGGCGCCAAGCTGCAAGCCCTGGGCCTGGAGACCGTGGGCCAGCTGGCCGCGGCCGAGCCGGCGATGCTGATCGCGCAGTTCGGCAAGAGCTTTGGCGCCTGGCTGCACGAGGCCGCCCATGGCCGCGACTCGCGGCCCGTGGTCACGCACAGCGAGCCGGTGTCCATCAGCCGCGAAACCACTTTTGAGCGCGATCTCCATGCCGTGCACGACCGCGCGGCGCTGGGCAGCATCTTCACCCGCCTGTGCGAACAGCTGGCCAGCGATTTGCAGCGAAAGGGCTACCTCGGGCGCACCATCGGCATCAAGCTGCGCTTCGAGGGCTTTCACACTGTCACCCGCGATCTGACCGTGGACCTGCCGACGCAAGACGCACAAGCGATACGCCGCGCGGCCGGGGCCTGCCTCAAGCGGGTGGATCTGGGCAAGCGCATCCGCCTGCTGGGCGTGCGCGTGGGCAATCTGAGCCGGGCGCGAGCACGCGCCGGCGAGGGCTCTGCCCTGCAAGCGCCTCCCGGCCGCCCGGCCGAAGAGAACCTCAGCCTGTTCTGAACGGCGCTGTCCAGCCCTGTGGTGTGCCGGCTGCGCCCGGGTCTTGCCGGGGCAGCATGCCCGGGGGGCGCTGCTATCCTTGCCAACTCGGGGTGCCGCCCGGGTCATGACTGCCCCCGCGCCCCGGAAGGAGAGCTGCCCTGCTGCCTCAGCCTTTTCCCACGACATGGCCGTCGGCTCCGGCCCCGGCCAGCCCATGCGGCGCGCCCAGCTGCCCCTGCCTGGCCCTGCCCCCGCCGCTGCAGCGGCTGGATCGCATCGCTGCCCGCCACCCGCGCCTGGCCTTGCCGGCCTATGCGCAGCTGCTGGCCGAGGCTCGCCAGGCCGGTGCGCTGGAGCTGGCCCTCGATGGCCTCTACGCCCAGTTCTACCTGGCCGAACGCATGGGTGCGGCGCTGGACTTGCAGAGCGCGCTGAGCACCGGCCTGGAAGAGGCCGCCCAGGCCCATCTGACCCTGCAAGCCGCCCGCCTGCACGAAGCCCTGGGCCGCGTGGCCTACCAACGCGGCGAGTATTTCGAAGCCAGCGAGCAATGGTCGCGCACCCTGGACCTGGCCAACCTGGCCGGCGACCTGCCGTCCGGCGTGGCGGCGCGTATCGGCTTGGGCCAGATCCACTACGCGCTCGGGGCCTGGGACAAGGGCCGGCGTTTTCACCGCGACGCAGCCGATCTGCTGGGCCGCATCGACCACAGCTACCTGGCCGCCAAGCTCGCCCTGAACATGGGCGTGGGCCATTTCGAGAACGCCCAGCTGGGCGAGGCTGAAGCGCAGTTCCGCCAGGGTCTGGCCCAAGCCCTGCGCGGCCCCCACGCGGATTTCATCGGCGAGGCGCACTGGCAGCTGGCCCGCACGGCGCTGAGCCTGCATCAACCCGATCAAGCCGCAGCGGAATGCCAGCTGGCCCTGGGCTGGGCCCGGCGCCTGGGCCACCGTTGGCTGGAAGGCATGGCCTGCCAGACATGGACCGATATTGCCATCGCCCGCGGCGAGCTGAGCGAGGCGATCCGCAGCTGCCGCGAAGCCCTGAAGCTGGCCCAGCAGATCCACGCCCGCACCGGCGAGAGCCAGGCCCATGCCCAGCTGGCCCGCCTGCTGCAGCAGCAGGGCGACACGGCCAGTGCCCTGCAGCACCTGTGGCAACACCAGAGCCTGCGCGACGAGATCGAACGCCTGAGCCTGCCCGAGCGCCTGCTGCGCCTGGCCCACTACGACCTCAGCCGCAAGCCGCCCGAGGAGATGCTGCTGGAACTGTCCAACCGGCATTGGCGCATCGAGAGCGAGGCCGATGTGGTGTTCGCCGCCCGCGAAATGCGCGAGGCGGCGCAGCAAATCATGCAGCTCGATGCGGTGCATTTCTGGTGGGCCAGCGAGAGCGCCGGCGTGCTGCGCCTGCACGACCAGCCGCGCGGTGACGCGGCCAGCGCCGCGGCGCCGCCCCTCTTGCCGCCCCTCCTGCTGCACGCGCCGGCCCAGGCGCAGTACCTGCAATTGCTGAATGAGCGCAAGGAGGCGCTGGCCGTGCACGACCTGCGCCTGCACCCCTGCGGCCAGGAGCTGGCCTTGCTGAACCGCCAGGCCCAGACCCAGACCCAGACCCAGGGCGCAGGCTCATCCAGCCTGGGCAGCGCACGTTCGCGCATCGAGATCCCGCTGTTTGTGCAGAACCGGCTGGTGGCCCTGCTCTGGCTGGAACAGCATGATCAACCTCGCAGCTGGAGCCGCCAGGACCTGCTGCAGGCCAGCCACCTCGGCCGACTGTTCGAGCGCCTGCTGATCGGCCATGACCTGGCCTGCGCTCAGCATGCGCAGTGGCTGATGGAGCAAGAGAAAGCCGACGCCCTGGGCCGCCTGGTGGCCGGCGTGGCGCATGAGGTCAACACACCCATCGGCGTGGCGGTGACGGCCGCCTCCAGCGTGTCGGAGAACGCGATCAAGCTGGCCGCGGTGCTGCGCGGCGAAAAGGTCAGCCGGGCCGAGCTGACCGAGCTCTCCGCGCGGCTGATCAGCGGCAGCGATCTGGTCGAGCGCAATCTGCAGCGCGCCGCAGCCCTGATCGGCAACTTCAAGAAAGTCACCGTGGACCAGGCCTCCGAGGCGGTCAGCGATTTCGTGCTGCTGGACTATCTGCGCAGCGTGATCTCGGTGCTGGGCCCGGCCCTGCGCAAGGCGGTGGTCAGCGTCAGCCTGGATGTCGATGCCGCCATCGAGCTTCATCTGGCCGCCGGCCTGCTGACCCAGGTGGTCTCCAACCTGGTGATGAACAGCATCAACCACGCCTTTCCCGAAAGCCGCGGCGGCCAGATCCGCATCAGCGCCCGCCTCGAGGGCCGCCATGTGCTGATCGATGTGGCCGATGACGGCTGCGGCGCCAGCGCCGATGTACGCGCCCGCATGTTCGAGCCCTTCTTCACCACCAAGCGCGGCAAGGGCGGCTCGGGCCTGGGCCTCTACATCGTGGCCTCGCTGATGGAGCGGCTGGAGGGCGAGGTGGAGCTGCCGCCGGTGGAGCGCGGCCTGTGCGTGCGCTTGCGCCTGCCACGGGGACGGCCGGGCGGCTGAAGCCAAGCAGGCAGCACTTCAGTCCGAGGGCGCGCGCGTCGGCAGGCTCCAGAGCCAGGCGGCCACGCAGGCGCAGCAGGCGGCCGGCAACCAGGCCCAGACCAGGGGCAGCTTGAAGGCGGCGATCATCGAGCCCAAGGTCATCATCACGCTGGCCAGCTGCTTGGCGCGCAGCGGCACGGCACGGTTGGCACGCCAATCGCGCACCATGGGGCCGAAGGTGCGGTGCTGCAACAACCAGCGTTCACAGCGGCTGCTGCCGCGCGCAAAACAAAAAGCGGCCAGCAACACAAAGGGCGTGGTCGGCAGCAGGGGCAGAAAAATGCCGACGATGCCCAGCGCCAGGCTCAGCACGCCGCCCAGCAGCCAGATCACACGCAGCCACAGAGGCTGCGTGCCTGCGGCGGCCGCGGGCGCGTCAGATGAGGGTGGGCTGTCCATGGCGCGGCAGTGTAGGCCATTGCCAGCACGGCGCCGGCCCGCGGAGCGCTGCCAACAGGCGCTAGGATGAGGCCATCGCCACCCTCGCCTGCCTCTCGCCATGCCCGTCATCACCTGCATCGAAGACCTGCGCCAGCTGGCCCAAAAACGTGTGCCGCGCATGTTCTACGACTATGCCGACTCCGGCAGCTGGACCGAAGGCACCTACCGCGCCAATTCAGCGGATTTTCAGGCCATCAAGCTGCGCCAGCGCGTAGCGGTGAATATGGAGAACCGCAGCACGGTGGCGCGCATGGTGGGCGTCGATGTGAAGATGCCGGTGGCCATCGCGCCGACCGGCCTGACCGGCATGCAGCATGCCGATGGCGAGATCCTGGCGGCCCGCGCGGCGGAGAAGTTTGGCGTGCCCTTCACCTTGTCCACCATGAGCATCTGCTCGATCGAGGACATTGCCGCCCACACGAAAGCACCGTTCTGGTTCCAGCTCTATGTGATGCGCGACCGCGACTTCATCGAGCGACTGATCGACCGCGCCAAGGCCGCCCGTTGCGGCGCCCTGGTGCTGACGCTCGATCTGCAGATCCTCGGCCAGCGCCACAAGGACATCAAGAACGGCCTGTCGGCGCCGCCCAAGCCGACACTCGCCAATCTGATCAACCTGATGACCAAGCCACGCTGGTGCTTAGGGATGCTGGGCACGCCGCGGCGCCAGTTCGGCAATATCGTCGGCCATGTCAAAGGCGTGGAGAACATGGGCTCGCTGTCCGAGTGGACGGCCAAGCAGTTCGATCCGGGCCTGAACTGGGGCGATGTCGAGTGGATCAAGAAGCGCTGGGGCGGCAAGCTCATCCTCAAGGGCATCCAGGATGTCGAGGACGCACGCATGGCGGTGAACTCCGGTGCCGATGCCCTGATCGTCAGCAACCATGGAGGCCGCCAGCTCGACGGGGCCGAGTCCAGCATCCATGCCCTGCCCCGCATCGTCGAGGCCGTGGGCCGCGAGATCGAGGTGCATATGGACGGCGGCATCCGCTCGGGCCAGGACGTGCTCAAGGCCTGGGCCCTGGGTGCGCGGGGCACCTACATCGGCCGCGCCTTCCTCTACGGCCTGGGCGCCATGGGCGAGGCCGGAGTGACGAAGGCGCTGGAGATCATCCACAAGGAACTGGACCTGACCATGGCCTTCACCGGCCACACCCGGCTGGAGGGCGTGGACCGCCGCATCCTCCTGCCCGGCAGCTACCCGAGCTGAGCGGCGGCGCTCAGGGCATGGTCTTCCGGGCGCGCTGGATCTCGGCTTCGATCAGGGGCTCGACGGCGCGACTCTTGTGCAAGGCGGCCATGGCCGCGTCAAAGCGGCGCAGCAAGGCGGTCTGACCCTGACTCTTGGCCACCGCCAGGGCGATGCCGATCACGACCAAAGGCTTGGCTCGGGCACGCAGCACAGCGAACTCGGGCCGGTCGAGGTAGACACGGCCGGCCATCTCGGTGGCCAGCGCGCAGTCCAGGCGGCTGTTGGCCAGCTTGCTGAAATTCTGCGGGTCGTTCTCGACTTCCTCGACCAAAAACTCCTGACGCGCCCGCGCCTGATCGAAGGCCGCACCGTAGGACCAGCCCCGGATCACACCGACGCGCCGGCCTCGCAGGTCCGGCAGATGCTCAAAGCCCCAGCTGGCATCGGCGCGCTGAAAGACCTGCACCTTCTCTTCGAAATAGTCGGCGCTGTAGTCCGCAACAGCCAGGCGATCCGGTGTGCGCAACACGGCGCCGGCCGCGGCCTCGCCGCTGCTGAGCTCGGACAACATGCGTTTGAAGGGCCGCGCGCGCAGCAGCACCGGCTGGCCGATGCTGGCAAAAGCGGCGCGCACCAAGGCCGGGTAGACACCGGCGGCTTCATTGCCCTGCCCGGCGTACATGGTGGGTGCACTGCCGGCGTCGAAATCGATCACCAAGGCCTGAGCGGGCGCGGGGAGCGGCGCCCGCGAGGCGCGCGCCACCATCCCTACCCAGCTCGGCGCCAGCCACGCCAGCGTGAGCAGCCGCGCTGCAGCCGGGCCCAGCCGGCGTCGTGCAAAGTTCATGGCCTTGTCTCCCTGAGGCCGGCGCCATGGGCCGACCTTGTGAGACCTAGCATAAACCTTCAGCGGCTAGATCACGCCCTCCGTTTCAGAGGGCATTCATTTCCTTGAGGAGGCGTTCGGCCTTGTCCACCACCTTCATCTGCCAGAGCATGTAGCGGGCATCGAGGCAGATGCTGCGCGTGGTCTTGGCATTGAAGTCCCAGTCGGAGATCACGGCGTCCAGCGTGCCATCGAACAGCAGGCCCACCAGCTCGGCCTTCTGGTTCAGCACCGGCGAGCCGGAGTTGCCCCCGGTGGTGTCCAGCGTGGCCAGGAAATTGACGGGCACGGAGTCCAGCGCCTTGACGCCGTACTTGTCGAATTGGCGCGCCTGGATGGCGGCCAGCTGCTCGGCCGGTGCATCGAACTCGCCCTCGCCCTTGTGCTTGGCCACAATGCCGCGCAGGGTGGTGAAGGCGGTCCAGGCGGTGCCGTCGGCGCCCTGCTCGCGGCCCGCCACCTTGCCAAAGCTCACGCGCAACGTGCCATTGGCATCGGGGTAGACGGCCTGACCCTGGCTGGCCTTGAAGGCGATCAAGGCCTTCATGGTCTCGGCGTAGGCGCGCTGGATCTTGCCCCCCAGCTCCTTGTCACGCGCCTCACGGGCACGGTCGTTGTCGTAGAGCGCCACGGCGGCGGCAATCAAGAGGTCTTTGCTGGACTTGAAGGCCTCGACATCCCGGCCCAGCCAGGCCAGGCGATCGGTCTTGTCCGCCAGCTGGCTGCCGGCGTAGAGCGCATCGAGGCGCGCACGCACGGCGGCCTCATCCAGGCCCTGCTTCAGGCCCAGGGCCTGCAGCAGCACTGGGTTGAGCTGATCCGCCGGTTGGGCCAGGTACTGGCTCAGGAAGTAGGCGGCCACGCGTTTGTCCACCTGCGGGTCGTAGCGGCGCTCCATGGCCTCCAGGCCTTGCTTGCGGCGAAGCTGGTCACGCTGCTGGAAGCCAGCCTTGCGCTCGGCGTCGGGCTTGAGGTTCTCCTGGGCCTGCAGGTAGAGCGTGCGGGCCGTGCCCAGCAAGGTGCTGGCACCAAAGTCCATCAGGAACTCGCGCTTGCCCTGGGCATGGCGCTCGGCCAGCAGGCGCTCCACCTCGGCCAAGCCGGCGCCGTACTGGGCGCGGCGTGAGGCATCGCCGTTGACCCAGGCCTTGAGAGCGTCAAAGTCCGCCTGCTTGCGGGCCAGGATGTCGCTGCCCTGCCAGCTCTGCAGCTGGCCTTGCAGGTTCTTGTAATAGTTGCCGATGCCGGCCACGGTGTCGGCCAACTTGATCTCGGCCTCACGGCGGCCGGCGGTTTCCTGCTTGATCAGCTCCAGCTGCTTGCCGAAGGCCTTGACCAGCTCGGGCGACTCCCAATCAAAGTTGAAGGCCACTTCGGTGGGCAGGCGGTGGCGATCGGTGCCGCCTGGATAACCCGTCACCATGACAAAATCGCCTTCCTTCAGCGGGCTGCTGGCCAGCTTCAGATGGTGTTTGGGCTGGTAGGGCTTGTTGTCGACGCTGAAGTCGGCCGGCTTGCCGTCCGGGCCGACGTAGGCGCGGTAGAAGCTGTAGTCGCCGGTGTGGCGCGGCCACATCCAGTTGTCGGCATCGCCGCCGAACAGGCCCACGCCCTGAGCCGGGGCATGGACCAGGCGCACATCGCGGATTTCCATCTGCTTGATCAGCTGGAACACCAGGCTGCCGTAGAAGCGCGCGACGCGGCAGCGATGGCCGGCATCTTTCTCGCACTCGGCCACCAGGCCTTTTTCCTTGGCCTCGATGGCGTCGGCGCGAGCCTTGCCCTGCAGGGCCGAAGTGGCCGCGTCCATGACCTGGGCGCTGACATCGCGCACATCGACGGTCACCAGCACGCGGCTGCCCGGCGCCGCGGGCAGCTCATCCTTGAGCGTGGCGGCCAGAAAGCCCTTCTTGAGCAGATCGCGCTCGGGCGTGGAGTTGTACTGGATGCTGCCGTAGGCGCAGTGGTGGTTGGTGACCACCAGGCCTTGCGGCGACACAAAAGACGCGGTGCAACCGCCCAGGCTGATCACCGCGCCCATGGGGAACTCGGTCAGCTGGCTGAGCTTGGCGGGATCGAGCTTGAGGCCGGCTTGCTTGAGCGCCTTGCTGATCTGCGGCAGCTGCTGCGGCATCCACATGCCTTCCTCGGCATGGGCCAAGGGGCTGGTGAGGGTCAGGGCCAGCACAGCCAGCGCAGGGGTGGCGGCCCGCAGGGGCCAGGTCTTGAGTTTCATGCAAAGGCCTCCGCCCAATTTTTGGAATCCGCACCATAACCGCATTCGCCCGCCCTGCCGTGTGTGAAGAGGCACACAGACAAACCCTGATCCAGCAGCGCCGGGGAAGCAAAAAAAGGCCCTCCAGTGGAGGGCCTTGCTTCGGTCGGTCTGAACACCGAGCTGCGATCAGAGCGCGTTCATTTCCTTGAGCAGGCGGTCGGCCTTGTCCACCACCTTCATCTGCCACAGCATGTAGCGGGCATCCATGCAGATGCTGCGGGTCATCTTGGTGTTGAAGTCCCAATTGGAGATGACGGCGTCCAGCGTGCCGTCAAACAGCAGGCCCACCAGTTCGGCACGGCTGTTCAGCACCGGCGAGCCGGAGTTGCCGCCGGTGGTGTCCAGCGTGGCCAGGAAGTTGACCGGCACGGAGTCCAGGGACTTGACCGCGTACTTGTCGAACTGACGCGCTTCGATGGCCTTGCGCTGCACCTCGGGGGCATCAAAGTCGCCCGTGCCGGTGTGCTTGGCCGTGATGCCGCGCAGGGTGGTGAAGGCCAGCCAGTCGTTGCCATCGGTGCCCGGCTTGCGGCCTTGGACATGGCCGTAGCTCACGCGCAGGGTGCCGTTGGCATCGGGGTACAGGGCCTCGCCCTTGCTGGCCTTGAAGGCCATCAAGGCAGCCATGGTGTTGGCATAGGCCTGGTCGATGCGGCCTTCCAGCTCCTTGTCGCGCTTCTCGATGCGCTCGTCTTCCTCGTACAAGGCCACGGCGGCGGCAATGTAGGCGTCCTTGCTGGCGGCGAAATCGGCCACGCTGCGGTCCAGCCAAGCCAGGCGGCTGGCCTTGTCGGTCAGCTGGGTGGCGGCCTGCAGTTCCTGCAGGCGGGCCTTGACGGCTGCCTCATCCATGCCGGCCTTGAGGCCCAGGGCCTTCAACAGGGGCTGGTTCAGCTGCTCGGCCGGCTGGGCCAGGTACTTGGCGTAGAAGTGCGAGGCGAGGCGGATGTCGGTCTGCGCGTCGTAGCGGCGGTCTTGCGACTCCAGGCCTTGGCGCAGGCGCAGGGCGTCGCGCTCTTGGTAGCCCGGCTTGCGCTGGGCATCGGGCAGCAGGCGCTGCTGAGCGTTTTGGTAGAGGCCGCGGGCGGTGCCCAGCAGGCGCGGCGAGTAGGCGCGCAGGCTCGACTCGGTGCGGGCCAGGGACTGACGCTCGGCCAGCAGGCTTTCCACCGCGGCCAGGTCGGCGCCGTACTTGGCGCGGCGAGCGGCGTCGCTGTTCACCCAGGTCTTGAGGTCCTCAAAAGCCTTGCGCTTGCGGGCCAGGATGTCGCTGCCGGCATAGCTGGCCATTTGGCCCTGCATGTTCTTGGAGGCGTTACCCAGGCCCTGCACGGAGCCGGCCAGGGCGATCTCGGCCTCGCGGCGGCCGGCGGTTTCCTGCTTGATCAGGTCCAGCTGGGTCAGCATGTTCTGGATGCCGGTGGGCTGGGCGAAGCTGAAGGCGAAATCCACCTCCTGCGGCAGGCGGTGGCGCTGGGTACGGCCCGGGTAGCCGGTGACCATGACAAAGTCGCCTTCGTTCAGCGGCGTGGTGGCCAGCTTCAGGTGGTGCTTGGGCTGGTAGGGCTTGTTGTCGGGGCTGAAATCAGCCGGCTTGCCGTCCGGGCCGACGTAGGCACGGTAGAAGCTGTAGTCACCGGTGTGGCGCGGCCAGATCCAGTTGTCGGTGTCGCCGCCGAAACGGCCCACCATATCGGCCGGCGCATGAACCAGGCGCACGTCGCGGATCTGCATCTGCTTGATCAGCTGGTACTGCAGGCCACCGTAGAAGCCGGCCACGCGGCAGCGGTAGGCCTTGTCCTGCTCGCAGGCGGCCACCAGGGCTTTTTCCTTGGCTTCGATGGCGTCGACGCGGGCCTTGCCCGAGAGTGCCGCGGTCTTGGCGTCCAGCACCTGGGCGGTGACGTCCTTGACCTCTTCGGTCACGAAGATGCGGCTGCCCGGCGCGGCGGGCAGCTCATCCTTGAAGTCCGCGGCCAGGAAACCGTTCTTCAGCAGGTCGCGCTGCGGGGTCGAGTTGTACTGGATGCTGCCGTAGGCGCAGTGGTGGTTGGTGACCACCAGGCCTTGCGGCGACACGAAGGACGCGGTGCAGCCGCCCAGGCTGACCACGGCGCCCATGGGGAACTCGGTCAGTTGGTTGAGACGGCTGGGGTCCAGCTTGAGCCCGGCGGACTTGAGCTGCTTGGCGATCTGCGGCAGCTGCTGCGGCATCCACATGCCTTCAGCAGCGTGGGCGGCGGTGATGGCCAGCAACAAGCCGGCAGGGATCAGACGTTTCATGGGGGTCGACGCAGGTTGAGACGAATCCATGACGATACACAGCCGCACAGACCATGACGAAAGACACAGCCGCATTTGCGGCCCTCAAGCCGCAGTTTTCGGCCCCTGATTTACCCTGATGGCATGGGCCCCAAAAAGCAAAAGCCCTCGCATGCGAGGGCTTGTTGGCCATCGATCTGGAGCGACGGCGCGACGCTGGCTCAGTGCATCAGGCCAATCCACTCGCCCGCACGCTGGTAATCGCTGAACAGGCGCAAGGCCAGGGCACGCAGTCCCGGGTTGGAGCAGGCATGGGCCCGCGCCAGGCACTCGAAGGCATAGAGCCGGTCGTAGAGCATGCGGGTGGGTTGCAGCTGTTCGCCCTCATCGGCCATCAAGGCCTGAAAGCAATGCAGATCGGACAAGGCCACCGGGCCGGCAATCGGCAGGTCCAGCTCAGGCGCGGCGCGCATGTCCATGCGCAGGCTGCTCGGGCTGTCGGCATTCAACGTGAAGTCCAGCGGGATCGGTGCGCCGGTGTTCAGGTCGGGCAGAAGATGCAGCGGGATGATCATGGGGGGCCTCGCGGTTCCGGCCTGCACAGGACCGGGATGGCGCCATGATGCCGGCCACGACCGAAACTTAAATGCGAAACAGCCGGTGATTCACCGGCTGTTTTCGCTCAAGTTGGCCCGAGCCCGAGCCGGGGCTTAGGTCTTGGGCAGAGTGACGCCGCGCTGGCCTTGGTACTTGCCGCCACGGTCCTTGTAGCTGGTCTCGCAGACCTCGTCGCTCTCGAAGAACAAGACCTGGGCGCAGCCCTCGCCGGCGTAGATCTTGGCCGGCAGCGGTGTGGTGTTGGAGAACTCCAGCGTCACATAGCCTTCCCATTCGGGCTCGAAGGGCGTGACGTTGACGATGATGCCGCAGCGCGCGTACGTGCTCTTGCCCAGGCAGATGGTCAGCACATTGCGCGGGATGCGGAAGTACTCGACCGTGCGCGCCAGCGCGAAACTGTTGGGCGGGATGATGCAGTGGTCGCCTTCCATGTCGACAAAGCTCTTGTCGTCGAAATTCTTGGGGTCGACGACGGAGCTGTAGACATTGGTGAAGACCTTGAACTCAGGCGCGCAGCGGATGTCGTAGCCATAGCTGGAGGTGCCGTAGCTGACGATTTTCTCGCCGGCGGCGTTGGCGCGGATCTGGCCGGGCTCAAAGGGCTCGATCATGCCGTGCTGTTCGGCCATGCGGCGGATCCACTTGTCGCTCTTGATGCTCATTGCTGACGGTCCCTCGTTGCTATGCCTGGCATTTTAGGCGTGCGCCGGGGCCCGCTCGCTCGCCTGATCAGGCGTTTGATCATTCGATTGATCTGTCGGTCAGTCTGCCCATCAGGGCTTGAGCGTCACACCATCAAAACGGTACTGCCCGCTCGGCGCCAGCTTGAAGCCCTGAATCGACTTGCGCACCGCCACCGCCACCTTGCCATGCGCAATCGGCGTCCAGGGCAGCTGGGTCAGGGCCAGGCGCTGCGCCTGGCTGTAGAGTTTCTTGCGCTCGGCGGTATCCAGGGTCTGGCGGGCCTTGGCGAGCGTGGCGTCGTAGCTCTTGTCGCACCAGAAGCTGCCACTGGCCGCGCCGCAGGCCAGCTGACCCAGAGTGGAGGCAGGGTCGTCCTCGCCGTTCCAGCCAATCAAGGCGGTGTCATGGTCGCCCTGATCCACGCGCTTGAGGTACTCACCCCATTCATAACTGACGATCTTGGCGGTGACGCCGATCTTGGCCCAATCGGCCTGGATCATCTGCGCCATCAGCTGGGCATTGGGGTTGTAGAAGCGTTGCACCGGCATGGCCCAGAGCGTCAGGCTCAGGTCCTTGACGCCGGCGTTCTTGAGCAGCTCGCGCGCCTTCTCGGGTGAATGCGGCGCAGTCTTGATGCTGGCATCAAAGGCCCAGCTGGGCGGCGCGACCAGCGAGTTGGCCGGCTCGCCCGCGCCGCCAAACACCGTCTTGACCAGGGTGCTCTTGTCGATGGCCATGTCCAGAGCCTGGCGCACGGCCAGCTTGTCCAGCGGCGGCTTCTGGGTGTTGTAGGCCAGGAAGCCGATGTTCAGGCCTGGCACGCTGTGGATCTGGATGGCCGGGTCGCGCTCCAGCTCGATCAGATCGGCCTGATTGGTCAGCGCGGCGATGTCGCACTCGTTGCGACGCAGGCGTTGGGTGCGCACATTGCGGTCGGTGGTGATGGCAAAGACCAGCTGTTCCATCACCGGCCGGTCACTGCGGAAGAAATCCGGGTGGCGGGTGTATCGCAAGATGCTGTCGGCCTGGTAGCTCTTGTAGACAAAAGGCCCGGTGCCGACCGGCAGGCTGTTGATCTGCGCCGCCTTGCCGGCCTTGAGCAGCTGCGCCCCGTACTCGGCCGACTGGATGCCGGCGAAGGCATAGGTCAGCAGGTTCAGGAACGTGGCATCGACACTGTGGAAGCGAATCTGCACCTCGTCATCGGCGATGCGATCCACGCCCGCGATCAGCTGCTTCCAGCCCGCCGAGATCACATACGGCGAAACAATGGGGTGGGCCTTGGAAAACGGATGCTGCGGGTCCAGCAATCGCGCGAAGGTGAAGATCACATCGTCGGCATTGAAGTCCCTCGTGGGCTTGAAATAGGCCGTGCTGTGAAACTTGACGCCGTGGCGCAGCTTGAAGCGGATGCTGCGCCCATCGGCAGCCACGGTCCAACTCTCGGCCAGCCCAGGGATCAGTCGATCCGTACCCGGCTCGTTGTCGATCAGGCCATCAAAAATCGGATACGTGGCCGCATGGTCGATGCCCGAATCGCTGTTCGCCGGGTCGAAGCTCTTGGGGCTGCCCTGGGCGCAAAAACGCAGAGTGCCGGGCACGTTGATGGGCGCGGCCAGGACCTCAGCCACGCCGCAGGCGACAAGCAGGCCAAGCGCTACAGCGCGCAGGGGAACAGGCAATGAGATGGGCATGAAGTTTCGGCGAAGCGCTTGACTGCGAAGAGCGTGGCGGTTCGCTGCGGTGAGCGATGGCTTGATATTCGCACGCACCTCTCTGTCCTTGCCGAGGGGCAAACCCGCAGCCTGCCTCGGCTCAGAAGCGGCGCCTGCCCACCTAGAATTCGCCGCCTCCCCGTACCCCTCAGCCCCCCCCTCAGCCCTCCGCTGCCCATGTTCGCCTTGTCCACCGTTCCCGTTTGGCTGCAACAACGCTGGCATTTTGAAACCAACCCTTGGGCCGCCCTGCGGCGATTCGGCCTGGCGACTGGACTGGTGCTGCTCCTGCTGTTCTGGCTGCAGCCCTTTGGCGGCGAGCGTTACCGGGCGCCCTGGTGGGCGCTGCGTCTGCTGGGCTACGGCGTTTGCCTGCTGCTCGCGGTGCTTCCCATGCGTGCCTGGGCACTGCAGCGGCGGGCGCGCCAGCCCCTGTGGCGCTTGCAGGATGAACTGCAGGCCCTGGCGATCTGGGCCGCCTGCAGCGCGGGCCTGAGCTATGCGCACAGCTGCTGGCTGGTGTCGCCGAGGACACCATCCTGGGTCGACTTTTTCATGTTCAGCCTCGTCTTCGCCCTGCCCTTCCTGCTGATGCTCTTGCCGCTCCTGCTCTGGCAAGGACGGGCCGACATCCTGGCTGTGCGGCTCGCAGCGCCCACCGCCGAGAGCCAGGCCAGCACGACAGCCCCGGCCGCCGGCGCCTCACCCCAGATCGTGGTGCAGGGCCGCAATCGCGACGAACAGCTGTGCTTTCGCCGCGAACAATTGGTCTGCGCCCAAGCCCAGCAGAACTATGTCCGTTTGCAGCTCGAAGCCGAAGACGGCAGCGGCATCCAAGCCCATTTGCTGCGCCTGCCCTTGGGCGAGCTGGCGGCCGCCTTGGCTGCTGGCGAGACGGCCTGCTGGCGTGTGCATCGCTCCTGGCTGGTGGCACCGGAGCGGGTCCAAGCCTGGGTGCAAACGGGTCGCCAGCGTCAGCTCCGCCTGCGCGGCCTGGACGCGCTGATCCCCGTGTCCGCCGACTTTGAATTGCCGCCTGAGCTGCCAAGCGCCGGCCTCGATGCCACGCAGATTCGTCCCTGACGCCCGCAAATTCGCCCCTGGCCACGCGTTTTCGTCACAGCCGCTTCGGCTTGGTCACAGACGGTCGTCGCCTTCCACTCCTGCCGAAACGCTGCCTCTAGGCTGCACAGCCCTGGCGCCTGTCGCGCCGGGCGCTGCGCGCTGTTGCCGGCGCCACTTCCAAGGAGACCCGTTTTGATTCGCTCGTTTTTCACTGTCACTCGCCACCTGGCCAAGCGCGTGCTCGCCGTCTTCGCGCTGTCGTTCGGCCTGAGCCCCTTGGCCCAGGCGGCGGCCCCGGAGCCCAGCGCGCAAAGCGTTTACGCCCAAGCCCTGGCCTTGAGCGATCGCCTGCTACCCCTGCCCGCCTGGAGCCAAAGCTCCGCTTTTACGGCCTTTCGACAGGCCTTGCTGGCCGCACCCGAAGGCTTGGACGCCGCCGGCATCGCCTTGCACTTCAACCGCAGCCAGCACGCAGCGAAGCTGGGCTTCAGCCACTACGCCCTGCTGGCGCCGCAGCCCGAAACTCCAGCGGCGAGCGCCCCAGCCTCCCCCGCGCCCTTGCCACGGCTCAGCTGGCCGCGGCCCGGTGTGGCCTTGCTCAGCGTCCCCAGCTTCGCACTCGATGCGGCGCAAATGCTGCCGGCCGCGCAAGCGCTGGCCGCCGCCCGGCCTGAAGCCTTGATCATCGATCTGCGCGGCAACGCCGGGGGTGCCTTGCCAGCGGCCGCCAGCTTGCTGGGCTTGTTGGCCCCGGCTCCGGTGGACGCCGGGGTCTTCCTCTCACGCCGCTGGTACGGCCAGGGCCGGGACGAGCCCGATGCGGCTGCGCTGGCGCAGATGCCCGCGCTCGCCACGCTCGATCTCGCAGCCTTGAGCCAGGCCCTGCAAACGACAGGCGTGGCACGCCTGCGCATTCCGGCCAGCCCTGCAGGCGGCTTCCGCGGGCGACTGCTGGTCTTGATCGACGGGCATACAGCCAGCACCTCGGAGCCGGTGGCCTGGCTCCTGCGGCAGGCCTTGGGTGCCCGCTTGATTGGCCAGCGCACGGCTGGCGCCATGCTGTCGAGCGAAGCGCTGCCGCTCGCGGGCGGCTATCGCTTGCGTCTTCCGGTGGCCGACTACCTGACACCCAGCGGCCAGCGCCTGGACGGGCACGGCGTCCAGCCCGACCTATCGGTGCCACCGGAACAGGCGCTGCAAATCGCTATGGAAACGCTGGGCTGAGGTGCTGGCCCCTCGCACGCTCTCACAAGAGAAACAGGGCCAGTTCCACGCTGAACAAATGAGGGCTGCAAGCGGCACATTGCAGACCTCCGCTGTCTTGATCTTTCTCGCTTCGGTGTCTCGTCCCGCCGCCGGGCTCATGGTTCGCGGGTCGGCTCTGCGAGCCGACTCCCCTCGCTGCTCTCTCCGCGGCTCAGCGGCGCCAAACTCCCTCCGTTCGCTGCGCTCACTGTGGTCAAACAGTGGC
>Ga0187843_10001160_pt1 | contig 17033 bp, 15 predicted proteins | sample SpaLakP09_SKY_43_FD_134516 | JGI IMG/M metagenome (GOLD analysis project Ga0187843, IMG submission 134516) | Oligotrophic lake water microbial communities from Sparkling Lake, Wisconsin, USA - SP09_SKY_43 | ecosystem: Environmental > Aquatic > Freshwater > Lake | place: USA: Sparkling Lake...
CTGTTGTGACCATAGGCGGCATGGGCAATCACCAGCGCCTGCATGGTCATGGAGTTTTCTTCCATCAGGTAGGCAATGCAGGGGCTGGAGTTGATGACGATTTCGTAGGCCAGCCCCATCTGGCCACGCTTGTAGCTTTTTTCGGTGGCGACAAAGTGCTTGCCGAAGCTCCAGTGATGGTAGTTAACCGGCATGCCGACCGAAGAATAGGCATCCATCATCTGTTCGGCGGTAATCACTTCCAGCTGGTTGGGATAGACATCCAGCTGGAATTCATCCACGGCGATCTTGCGGATTGCGCGGTCGTATTCTTCGATCAGGTCGAAGGTCCATTCGGACCCGGTGGAAATGGGTGTCATGCTGCATTCCCCTTGGCGGCCGGCCCTGGCACTCAGGCGCGCGTGGCTGGCTGGCGTTTGAACAGCTCCCGGAAGACCGGATAAATATCGGAGGCCGAGCGGATTTTCTGCATGGCGAAATGCCGCTGACGTTCCTTGACCTTGAGGTACTCGTACCAGAGGTTTTGCGGCTCGCCTTCGGTGATTTCGATGTAGGCGAAATACTGGCAATAGGGCAGCAGTTGTTCGTCCATGATGCGGCCGCAATTGGCCGAATCGCTGTCCCAGTTGTCGCCATCCGAAGCCTGGGCGGCATAGATGTTCCACTCGCTGCCGCTGTAGCGCTTCTTGACGATGTCCGCCATCAGGTTGAGCGCCGAGGACACCACCGTCCCGCCGCTTTCACGCGAATGGAAGAAGTCTTCTTCATTCACTTCCACCGCACTGGTGTGATGGCGGATGAACACCACTTCGATCTTGTCGTAGTTCCGCTGCAAGAACAGGTAAAGCAGGATGAAGAAGCGCTTGGCCATGTCCTTTTTCTGCTCATCCATCGAACCGGACACATCCATGATGCAGAACATCACCGCCTGGCTGGTGGGCTTGGGCTGCTTGATGCGGTTGTTGTAGCGCAGATCGAAGGGATCGATGAAGGGGATGCTGGCCAGCTTTTCGCGCAGCAGGTGGATGCGCTTGCGCTGGTCGCGCACTTCCAGCGCGCTTTCCTCATCCGACTCCAGCAACTGGTCCAGATCTTCCTCGGCCTCGCCCAGGCTGGCCAGGGTCGGCGCAGCCATGGCCACCCGCCGCGCCAGTGCACCGCGCAAGGAGCGGACGATGCTGATATTGGCCGGCGTGCCATCATTGGTATAGCCGGCACGTACCTGCTTGAGCTCTTCCACGCCCATCAGCTGGGTCTTGATCAGATTGGGCAGGGCCAGGTCGTCGAAGAACACATTGAGGAATTCTTCGCGCGACAGCTCGAACACGAAGTCGTCCTCACCCTCGCCATCCTGGCTGGCCTTGCCGCCACCACCACCGCCGCCGCCACCTTGCGGGCGTTGAATGCGATCCCCCCGAATGAATTCCTCATTCCCCGGATGCACCTGCTCACGCACCCCGCCCTGGCCATGATGAAATACCGGCTCGGAAATATCCTTGACCGGAATGGAGACTTTCTCGCCGCTCTCGATATCGGTGATACTGCGCCCCTTCACCGCACGCGATACGGCTTCCTTGATCTGCGCCTTGAAACGGCGCAAGAAACGCTCGCGGTTAACCGCGGACTTGTTCTTGCCGTTCAGGCGTCTGTCTATGATGTGGGACATGGCAACCTCGCTGTTGTCTCCTGCGGCCCGCTAGGTCGACCAACACGACCACTGCTTCGTCCACCCGCAGCTATCCGGGCCAAGCCGGACCCTATCCTTTTAGACAGGCCGGACCAGAATCGGTGCCGGACAGCCGCGTGTCACCACGCGGCTGCCGACGCTTGCTCAGGAGGACTTGCGTACCCGCAGATACCATTCGCACAGCAGACGGACCTGCTTGGCGGTGTAGCCCTTTTCCACCATGCGGTTGACGAAGTCTTCGTGCTTCTTGGCATCTTCCACGCTGGCCTTGGCATTGAAGGAAATCACCGGCAGCAGCTCTTCGGTATTGGAGAACATCTTCTTCTCGATTACCGTGCGCAGCTTTTCATAGCTGGTCCAGGTCGGGTTCTTGCCACCATTATTGGCCCGGGCGCGCAGCACGAAATTGACGATTTCGTTGCGGAAGTCCTTGGGATTGGAAATCCCCGCCGGTTTTTCGATCTTTTCCAGCTCGCCATTGAGCGAGGTACGGTCGAAGATTTCGCCGGTGTCCTGATCGCGGTATTCCTGGTCCTGAATCCAGTAGTCCGCGAAGGTGACATAACGGTCGAAAATGTTCTGGCCGTATTCCGAGTAGCTTTCCAGATAAGCGGTCTGGATCTCCTTGCCGATGAACTCGACATACTTGGGCGCCAGATACTCTTTCAGGAAGGTCAGGTACTTCTGCTCCTGCTCGGCCGGGAACTGCTCGCGCTCCACCTGCTGTTCCAGCACATACAACAGGTGCACCGGGTTGGCCGCCACTTCCTGATTATCAAAGTTGAACACCTTGGACAGGATCTTGTAGGCAAAGCGGGTCGACAGGCCATTCATGCCTTCGTCCACCCCGGCATAGTCGCGGTATTCCTGCAGCGACTTGGCCTTGGGATCGGTGTCTTTCAGATTGTCGCCGTCGTACACCTGCATCTTGCTGAAGAGGCTGGAGTTTTCTGTTTCTTTCAGCCGCGACAGAATGGCAAACTGCGCCATCATCTTCAGCGTTCCCGGTGCGCAGGGTGCATTGCCCAGGGACGAGTTGCGGATCAGCTTGTCGTAGATCTTGATCTCTTCGGTCACCCGCAGGCAGTACGGCACCTTGACGATGTAGATACGATCGAGGAAGGCCTCGTTGTTCTTGTTGTTGCGGAACTGCTTCCACTCCGATTCATTGGAGTGGGCCAGCACGATGCCGTCAAAAGGAATCGCGCCAAAGCCCTCGGTACCCTTGAAATTGCTTTCCTGGGTGGCGGTCAGCAGCGGATGCAGCACCTTGATCGGCGCCTTGAACATTTCCACGAATTCCAGCAGGCCCTGGTTGGCCAGGCAGAGGCCACCGGAGTAGCTGTAGGCATCCGGGTCGTCCTGGGCGTATTTTTCCAGTTTGCGGATGTCCACCTTGCCCACCAGCGAGCTAATGTCCTGGTTGTTTTCGTCACCCGGCTCGGTCTTGGCCACGGCAATCTGCCGCAGCACCGAAGGGTAGCGTTTCACCACCTTGAACTGGCCGATGTCGCCGTTGAACTCATGCAGCCGTTTCACTGCCCACGGGCTGGGAATGGTTTTGAGATAACGGCGCGGAATGCCGAATTCTTCCTCCAGAATGGCGCCGTCCTCTTCCACATTGAACAAGCCCAGCGGCGACTCGTTCAGCGGGCTGCCTTTCAGGCAATAGAAGGGCACCTGCTCCATCAGCTCTTTCAGCTTTTCGGCAATCGACGATTTGCCGCCGCCCACCGGCCCCAGCAAGTAGAGAATCTGTTTCTTCTCTTCCAGCCCCTGGGCAGCATGGCGGAAATAGGCCACCACCTGCTCGATCACTTCCTCGGTACCGTAAAACTCGCGGAAGGCGGGATAGACCTTGATGACCTTGTTGGAAAAGATGCGCGACAGACGCTGGTCGTGACGGGTATCCACCAGTTCCGGTTCGCCAATGGCGGCCAGCATGCGCTCGGAAGCCGTGGCATAAGCAGCTGGATCTCGTTTGCAGATCTCCAGATACTCCTGAATGGTGTATTCCTCTTCACGCGTCTTGTCGTAACGGGAGGCGTAGTGGCTCAAGATGTCCGGGTGCATGGCTCTCTCCTGGCTGGTTGCAGGGGCGCGCACGGCGTGCATGGTGCACCCGCATTCCCCTGGCAAAATTTAGAGTACTGACTGGTTTTCAGGTTCTCTTTTTCTGGGTATAGCACATGCGCTGGAGAGCAAGAATAAAAGCGAGGCAATCAGGACTTTCGACATAACCGCCTAGTAAGTCACTGAATTTTATTGAGAAATATCTTGATATGACCAAAGAAAAAACTAAGGTGTTAAATTCGCCACTGGCATTTTAAAAAAATAAATCTTTTAAATCATGCACATAGAAAAACATCAACCAGCCAGGGCAAGCTGAAAGAATAATGTATCAATTTGCAAGCAGATGTTTCAGCTCTTGCGCTCGATAATGCGCGTGCCGATTTCATACACCTGCCCACGCTTGACCTCATTGCAGCGGCGCACTTCCACCTCGGCCTCCAGCGGCTTGCCCGGCAAACCACCCACTGCGGGGGCCAGCACAATGACCGACAAGCGTTCGCCATGCTGTGGAACGTAGGAAGAGCGAAAGGCCATGCCGTCTACCGACAGGTCGACACATTCGCCATAGTGGGTTTCGCCGGTGTGCAGCGAGCGGATGCGGGCCTTGCAACCCATCTGCAAGCGGCGCGCACCACGGCGTTCATGATAGGGGTCAAACGGCGGCACCGGGCAGTCTCCCATCCAGGTAGGCAGCCAGCCAGTGCAGGCCGACAATGGATTTGCTATCGCAGATTTCACCGGACAGCGCCATCTGCATCACCTGCTCCAGCGGCAGGGTCAACACTTCGAGAAACTCGCCTTCGTCCAGCTGCCGTTCACCGGCTTGCAGCCCTTCGGCCAGGTAATAGCTGATCTGCTCGTTGGAATAACCGATGCAGGGATAGGCGGTACCCAGATAACGCCAGCTGGCCGCCTGGTAGCCGGTTTCTTCCAGCAGCTCGCGGCGCGCCGTCTGCTCCGGGGCTTCGTTGGGATCGATCTTGCCGGCAGGAATCTCCAGAAACACCCGGCCGGCCGGGTAGCGGTATTGCCGCTCCAGCACCAGTTGCCGGTCCGGCGTCAGCGCCAGAATGGCCACGGCACCAGGATGCAGGATGTACTCGCGGCTGGCGTGAGACTCATCCGGCAGCAGTACCTTGTCCTTGTGTACCTTGAGAAAGCCACCCTCATACACCAGCTCCGACTGCAGTTTCTTTTCAACAAGATCCACGTGCTGCCTTTCTGTTTTTCCAGTTTCGAACCACGGCACAGCGCCAGCCCAGCATCACCAAGACATAGCCGCACAAGGCCAGCCCCAGCCCCATGACCAGCAAACCGAGCAACAAAGGCCAGCCCAGCGACAGTAACCAGTGCGCCAGCTGCAGCGCCCACTGCTCAAGCGGCAGCGCCTCCCAGGATGGAGGCTGGCTCATTGTACCTGCAGCCGGGTCGCCCAGTAACAGCAGTCCACAGGAATAAGCGAGAAAATAAAGCGGCAGGATGGTAAGCGGATTGCTATACAGCGTGGCCAGCAAGGCTGCCGGCAGATTGACGCGCAGGCACAGCGCCAGCAGCAAGGTGGCCAGCCGCTTGGGCGGCCCCGGCAGCAAACCGGTGAGCAGGCCAAGTGCCACGCCTTGCGCCACCTTGCGCCGCTGCACGGCCCAGCAGGCTGGCTGGTCCAGCCAGCGTCCCAGCCAGCCCAGCCCCGGACGGCTCAACAGCTGATGGCGGTAAGCACTGAGACGGCGAATTTTTGTCCGCAAGCAAGACATGGCCAGCCACTTTCCCGTTGTCGTAATGCCACACCACCAGGGGGGCGCAGGTAAAAGAGGTTGTCAAACGCCACGGAATAAATTAAACAAGCGTTTGAATTAAGTGGGCACAACATCATCACCCTGCCCACACCAGCTATTCGACCCGGAAAACCCGGGCAGCGCAACCAACAGGAGAGACCCCATGCCCGCATACAAAGCCCCGCTGCGCGACTTTGACTTTGTGCTCAACGAACTGATCAAGGTACAGGACATCATCCCCGCCCTGCCCGGCTACGAGGAAGCCACCCAGGACATCTTTACCTCCTATCTGGAAGCCGCTGCCCAGTTTTGCGAAAGCGAACTGGCCCCGCTGAACCGCCAGGCCGACGAAGAAGGCTGCCAGTTCGACCCCAGCACCAAGGCAGTCACCACCCCGCCGGGCTTCAAGGAAGCCTACAAACAATATTGCGAACTGGGTTTCCCGGCACTGGACTGTGACCCCACTTACGGTGGCCAGGGCATGCCCAAATCACTGGCTTTCCCGGTCATGGAAATGCAGTGTTCTTCCAATGTGGCCTGGTCGATGTATCCCGGCCTGTCGCATGGCGCTTATGCGGCCATCCACGCCCACGGTACCCCCGAGCAGAAGGCCACTTACCTGCCACGGCTGGTGGATGGCAGCTGGACCGGCACCATGTGTCTGACCGAACCGCACTGCGGCACCGACCTAGGCCTGCTGAAAACCCGTGCCGAACCCAATGGCGATGGCAGCTACAGCATTACCGGCACCAAGATTTTCATCTCCGCCGGCGAACACGACATGTCCGACAACATCATCCACCTGGTGCTGGCCCGCCTGCCGGATGCACCCAAGGATGTGAAGGGGATTTCGCTGTTCATCGTGCCGAAGTACCACGCCGACGGCAGCCGCAATCCGGTAGCCTGCGGCAGCCTGGAACACAAGATGGGCATCAAGGCCAATGCCACGGCGGTGATCAATCTGGATGGTGCCAAAGGCTATCTGATTGGCGAAGCCAACAAGGGCCTGTCCTGCATGTTCACCATGATGAACGCAGCCCGACTGGGCTGCGGCATGCAGGGTCTGGGCATTGGCGAAGCATCGTTCCAGGGTGCGCTGGCCTATGCCCGCGAGCGGCTGCAAATGCGTGCCCTCACCGGTGCCAAATGTCCGGACAAGGCAGCCGACCCCATCATCGTGCATCCGGACGTGCGCCGCATGCTGCTGACCCAGAAAGCCTATACCGAAGCCGGCCGCGCACTGACTGCCCTGCTCGCCCTGCAACTGGACATCGAGGACAAGCACCCGGATGCCGCCGCCCGCCAGGATGCGGCTGATCTGGTCGCCCTGCTCACCCCGGTAGCCAAGGCCTTCATGACTGACAATGGCTACGAAGCAGCCAATATGGGCATGCAGGTGTTCGGTGGCCACGGTTTCATTCGTGAATGGGGCATGGAACAACTGGTACGCGACTGCCGTATCTCGCAGATTTACGAAGGCACCAACGGCATCCAGGCCATCGACCTGCTGGGCCGCAAGGTATTGCTGGATCAGGGCCAGAAGCTGCGCAAGTTCACCAAGCAGATCCACCAGTTCTGCCAGGCCAATGAAGGCAATGACAAGCTGGCCGAGTACATCGCGCCATTGGCCAAGCTGATGAAGGACGTAGGCGAGGTGACCATGGGCATAGGCATGGCCAGCCTGCAGAACAAGGACGAAGCCGGTGCAGCCGCCACCGACTATCTGCGCCTGATCGGCCATCTGAGCTATGCCTGGTTGTGGGCACGCATGGCAGAAGTGGCGCACGCCAGCCTGGGCCAGGGCGATGATGCCTTCTACCAGGCCAAGATTGCCACCGGCCGCTTCTACATGGCCAAGCTCTTCCCGGAAGTACACACCCTGCTCGCCCGCATCAAGGGCGGTGCCGCGCCGCTGATGGCACTGGATGAGGAACACTTCGCCTTCTGATTGCTTGTTCGACTCCACTGATACGGCCCTGCGGGGCCGTTTTTTTATTGGCTGCCGGTACCATGACCAGGAAAAATCCAGACAAAAAAAAGCCCGGCATGCCGGGCTTGTAAATAAAGGAATGAAAAAAAGAGAGCTCGTACTCTCGTTTTTCATTCTAATCAAAACCATTCCGGCCTGCCATGCTTTTTGCATGACCGGCGGGGAAAGCACAGGTCGCGCAGCCTGAGCCCGCTCAGGACTGCAAATAAATCACATGGCTATGGGTGTATTCGTACAGGCCATGCTTGCCATCGGCCCCGCCGATGCCGGATTGGCGAACCCCGGCATGGAAGCCTTGCATCGCCTCGAAATTTTCCCGGTTGATATAGGTCTCGCCAAAATCCAGTTCGCGCATCGCCTGCATCGCCTTGCCCAGATCACGGGTGTAGAGGGATGAAGTGAGGCCGTAGCTCGAGTCATTGGCCAGGGCAATCGCCTCCTCCAGGCTGTCCACCACCTGTATGGGCAATACCGGGCCGAAAATCTCTTGCCGCATGATGTCCATCTGCCCATGACATGCCGCCAGCACCGTGGGCTGGAAGTGGAAACCGGCCCCCAGCTCGGCCACCTGGCCACCGGTAATCAACTGTGCCCCCTCCTGCAGCGCCTGCGCCACCTTGGCCTGCACCCTTTGCAGTGCCTGACGGTTGATCAGCGGCCCCATGTCGATATCCGGCCTTGCCAGCGGATCGCCATAGCGGGTTGCCGCCATGGCGCTGGCTATCTTGTCGATGAAAGCATCTGCCACCTTGCGCTCGACATACACCCGTTCGGCACAGTTACACACCTGGCCGGTATTGATGACCCGTGAGGCGTGGATGGCCCTGACTGCCAGATCGAGATCAGCATCGGCCAGCACGATGGCCGGTGCCTTGCCACCCAGCTCCAGATTCAGTTTGGTGATATGCGGCGCCGCCGCGGCCGCAATGCGCGCACCGGTCGCCACGCTGCCGGTAAAGCTGATCATGTCGACGGCAGCACTACCGGCCAGCTCAGCCCCGGTCTGTGCCTGGCCATACAGCACATTGAACACCCCGGCCGGCAAAGCTGACTGCGCCACCAGCTGGCTGAACAGATGGCAGTTGATCGGCGTTTCCTCGCTGGGCTTGATCACGATGCTATTGCCGGTCAGCAGGGCCGGCGCCATCTTGCGGGCAATCAGAAAGAAAGGAAAATTCCAGGGCAGGATGCCGGCCACCACGCCCAGCGGCTTGCGCAGCAGGAAAATCTGCTCGCCGGCACGGTCGCTGCTGATGACCTCGCCTTCGATGCGTCTGGCCCACTCGGCCATGTAGTCCAGGTAATCGGCCGTAAAGTGCACTTCAATGTTGGCCAGCGCCAGGGTTTTGCCTTGTTCTGCGGTAATGGTATGGGCCAGCGCCTCTGCTTGCTGGCGAATCAGCGTGGCAATACTGCGCAGAAAACCGGCGCGCTCGATGGCCGGGCGCGCTGCCCAAGCGCGCTGGGCGGCGCGGGCAGCACTCAGGGCATCAGCCACCTGCTGCGTGGAGGCCTGCGGAGAATGTGCCAGCATCTGGCCATTGGCCGGATTACTCACCACATGGTGATCGGCCCCTTCGATAAAACGGCCATTGATGTAATGACGCAATTGCTGAATTTCAGACATCGGAATGCTCCTGAAAAATCATGTTGCCATGCTGGGCGCACATCACCCGAGAGGACCCTTGCAAGGCGAGATCTAATAAGCTTGCTTGCCGCTGGCAGGGAAAGGGCAGGCGCGGAAGCGTGCCAGGCTGGCCAGCGCAGCCTGACGCAACAGGGGGATGTCGATGCTGATGGCCATGAAGCTGCAGCCCCACTCGGCATAGCGCCGGGCATCCTGCTCGTTGGGCGCCAGAATGCCGCAGGCCTTGCCCTGCTCCAGACAGCAGGCAATGGTGTGGCGGATGCCGTGCTGGACATCGGCATGGCTGGCATCCCCCGCGTGGCCCATGCTGGTGGATAAATCCGCCGGGCCGATAAAGATGGCATCCACGCCGTCCACAGCAGCGATCTGCGCCGCGTTTGCCACGCCGAGGGGAGATTCGATCTGCACCACCAGGCAGAGCGACTGCGCTGCCTGGCGAATGTAGTCCGGTACGGCATCCCAGCGGGCGGCGCGGATCAGCCCGCCGCCGACACCGCGACTCCCGGCTGGCGGGTAACGCATGGCCCGCACCAGGGCCGCGGCCTGCGCCGCCGTCTCCACCATCGGCACCATCAGCGTTTGCGCACCGATATCCAGTACCTGCTTGATCAGCACCGGGTCATGGCTGGGAATGCGTAGCACGGGATGGACCGGATAGGCGGCTACCGCCTGTAATTGCGGCAACAGGTCGGCCAGGGTATTGGGGGCATGCTCGCCATCCAGCAGAATCCAGTCGTGACCGGTGGTCGCCAGGATTTCTGCCACATAAGACGAAGCCGTGCCCGCCCAGATGCCGTACAAGGGAACAGATGAGGGCAGTTGCCCTAAAGCAGATTTGAAAGGATTCAGCTGCATCGGCAACTCCTATTGCAGATTGACATACATGCCACCATCCACCAGCAGGCTGGCCCCGGTGACATAGCGCGCCAGGTCCGAGGCCAGGAACACCGCCGGGCCGACCAGATCTTCCGGCTGCCCCAGCCGCCCCAGCGGGATGCGGTTTTGCATATAGCTGCGCTTGTGCGGATCGGCCAGATCCTGGCGGTTGATATCGGTTTCTATGGTGCCCGGCAGCAAGGCATTGCAACGGATGCCAAGCGGCCCCAGGGCAATGGCGCAGGACTGCATCAGCGACAGCAAACCGGCCTTGGTGGGGGTGTAGTGCGTCTGCATGGCGCCGCCCACCAGGGCACTGATGGAGCTGACCGCGATGATGGCGCCGCCCTCGCCCTGCTGCTGCATCTGCCGTGCGGCCGCCTGTACGGCAAAATAGGCCCCGTTGAGATTGGTATTCACCGTGCGGTAATAGGTCTCGCGCGGCATGTCCAGAAAGGCGTGAAAGGGACAGATGCCGGCATTGCTGATAAAGACATCCACTCCGCCCAGCTGCTCCACGGCACTGGCGATCAGCGCGCTGCCGGTATCGGGGTCGCCGATATCGCCGGCCAGATCAGCCACCTTGCGCCCCAGAACCTCAATCTGCTGACGCAGGGTCAGGATGTCATCCTCATTGCTGCGGCCGCTGTGGCCCAGCATCACATCCGCCCCATGGCGGGCACAGCCCAGCGCAAGCGCCCGGCCAATGCCGCGTGAGGCCCCGGTAATCACCACTCGCTTACCTGCTAACAACATCGCTTTGTCTCCTCAGGAATACCGGCGATACAAGCCCGATGTGCTACAGCAAACCCTTGACCCCATGCTCACCACCACAGGCCAGGACCAAGGACAAACCCCCTTGTGCCAGCCGCCCTTAATGGTCGGCACTACCAAAACCCACCAGGCCGATGGCCGCAATGATGACCACGATGCCCAGCAACAAGGTGCGGCGGGTTTGCGGCGCCGTGCCACGCCATTCGCCCAGACAGACACCCCAGATATTGGAAATCAGGATGATGAAAGACATGTGCAGCACCCAGGAGCTGGTGGGGTTGTGCAAGCGGCTCTCGCCCATGCCGTAGAAGAAGAACTGCAAATACCACAGCAAGCCGCCCAGCGCGCACAGCAGGTAATTGCGCAGCAAGGGGGTATTGCGATTGACGAACTCGCCCAGGCTGCGACGGCGCAAGGACAGGCGCAGACACCACAGCGCATTGGTGGTGAGGCCACCGAGCATGATGACGGCAAAGGTCAGGTTGTTCATGAACAGGGAGTTGGCCCCCTGGCTCACCGCGGCCAGTGCCAGTGGCTTGCCCGCGTTGATGCCATAACTGAAGCAGGCGCTCAGGCAACCGGACACCAGGGCGACGGCGATGCCCTTTTTCATATTGAATTCCCTGACCGCGCTTTGCTTGGTCGCCAGATCGACTTCACGCTCCTTGCGCATGCCGGCTAGGCCACACAACACGATGCCGATCAGCGAGCCCAGCACCCCCAGCAGCACCATCTGCCCGCCGCGGCTGAGCAGCATCTGGCTTAGCCGCAATCCATCCTCGCGCCCGAACAGGTCATTGAACAGCGGCGGCATCAGGGCACCCAGCGCAGAGGTCAGGCCCATGATGATGGACATGCCCAGCGACAGGCCGATATAGCGCATGGCCAGGCCAAAGGTGAGGCCGCCAATGCCCCATAACACGCCGAAGAAGTAAGTCCATCCCAGCGTCGCCCGCTCCGCCGTTTCCAGAATGAAAGCAAAGCCGGGAATGGTCAGGAAAATCGCCAGCCACGGGGCAATCAGCCAGGAAAACAAGCCGCCCAGTAGCCAGAAGTTTTCCCAGGACCACAGCCGGACGCTGCGATAGGGCAGGTAAAAACTGGCGGATGAAAACGAGCCGATGAAATGGAACAACAGACCCAGCAGAATGATGGCCATCTGACTAGCCTCCCAATTGGTAGAAACGCCAGGCGTTGTCGGCAAACATGGCACGCCGCTCATGGGATGCCGCCTGTGCCAGCAAATGGTCATAGGCTTGCCATAGCCGGCGGTAGGAGGTGTACAGGCTGCATACCGGGAAATTGGAAGCAAACATGCAACGTGCACTGCCAAAGGCGTCGATGGCCTCGTACACCAGCGGCCGCAGACTGTCCTCGGTCCAGTGGTGGTCGAGCATGCCAAAACCGCTCAGTTTCACCTGAACATTCGGGCAGGCTGCCAGCGCCCGCATGCCATCGCGCCACATGCGCCAGCCGGCCGGAGCGTGGCGATCCACATACATGCCGGCATGGTTCAGCGCAAAGCGCACCCCCGGATAACGCCGCGCCAGCGCAGCGGCCTCCAGCATTTGTGAGGGGTAGATTTGCAATTCGAAGATCAGCTTGTGGCGCTCCAGCAGGGCCATGCCCAGCTGCCATTGCGTCTCGCGCATATAGTGGCGGCCCACGTAGTCGAACTGCGGATCGGCATGGACATTCAGAATCTGCCGCACACCACGCACGCGGGTGGAAGCGGCCAGTTGCCGGGCCAGCTGATCCGCCGCCTGCGGGCTGGCCAGATCGAGAAAGGGCAGCAACACAACGGGCAACTGCTTGCCGGAGAAGTCCAGCATCTGCTCCAGTTGCCGGGTTTCCTCCAGCGCATCCGTCGCATTGGCTTCGACATGCACCACCCCGGCCAGCTCGATATCGGCCTGCTCGGCCAGCTGCCGCAAATCTTCCAGTCTGAAATCGCGTGCCAGCGCGGCATAATCTCCCAACAGATTCGGCTGGCGCCGGCTCAGCCAGGGGTACTGCTTGCCTTGCAGCCACCAGAAATGGCAATGGGCGTCTACGATGCGCATGGCGGCCCCTCCCCCGTGCTCAGCACAAACATGCTGTGCAAGCCTACCTGTACCGGCGAAAGGTCCGGCTGGGTCTCCATGATGTCGGCCATATGGGCCCACCATTGCTGCATCACCGGCAGGCTGGGCAGTTCCGCCAGCCTGTCGGGCTGCCGGCAGTACAGCACGGCAAACAGGGCGTCATCATGGTCATCATGAAAAATGCGGTACTCGACAATGCCGGCATCCAGCAGCGCGCTGCGCAGCTCCGGCCAGATGGCGGCATGACGCCGTTGATATTCCTCGGCTTGCCCCGGAAACAACTGCATGCGGAAAGCCAGTGTGCAAAGTGCTTGTCCATGCGTCATCTCAGCCTCCCGGAGTGTGCAGGTAGGGGCGGTGCAAGGCGCAGGCGGGATTAAGCTCCACACCAAAGCCAGGCCGATCCAGCCGCGACACGCGCATGCGGCCGTGTTCCGGCACCGGTTCATGCAAGAGCTGCGGGCTGAACATCGGGACGACTTGATCCGCCTGCGAAGCCATCATCAGGAATTCGGCGAACGGGCTGTTATGCCGGGTGGCGACAAAGTGATAGCTGTACACGCTGGAGCCATGTGGAATCACCAGCGCCTGGTGTGCATCGGCCAGGGCGGAGATTTTCACTAACTCGGTGATGCCGCCACACCAGCCGACATCGGGCTGGATGATGTCGCAGCAGCCCATTTCCAGCAGCATGCGAAAGCCCCAGCGCGTGGCTTCGTGCTCGCCGGTAGTGCACAACATGCCCGGCGGCAGTTGGCGGCGCAGTGCGGCATAGCCCCAGTAGTCGTCTGGCGGCAGTGCTTCTTCTATCCATTTCAGGCCATACGCTTGCGCCGCCTGCGCCAGCCGGGTGGCGTAGTTGAGGTCCAGGCTCATCCAGCAGTCAATCATCAGCCAGAAATCAGGCCCTACCCGCTCACGCATGCCGGCCAGCAAGGCCAGGTTTTTTTGCAGGCCCTCCTCCCCCTCTGCCGGCCCATGGTGCAGCGGCATTTTGCCGCCGATGAATCCCATGTCACGGGCCAGATCAGGCCGCGCGCCGGTGGCATAAAACTGCAATTCGTCGCGCACCGCCCCACCCAGCATTTGGTACACCGGTTCCTGCCGCACTTTGCCCAGCAAATCCCACAAGGCCAGGTCCACCCCGGAGATGGCGTTGAGCACCAGGCCCTTGCGCCCGTAAAACAGCGTGCCGTAATACATCTGGTCCCAGATGCGTTCGATATCGCTGACTTTGGCCCCTTCGACAAAGCGGGCCAGATGACGCTCGACGATAAATGCCGCCGGCTCACCACCCGTCGTCACGGCAAAGCCGACATTGCCGGCACTGTCCTCCACCTCCACCACCAGGGTGCCCAGCACATTGATGCCAAAGCTGCGCCGGCTTTGCCGGTAGGACGGATATTTGGACATGGGCGTGGCGATATGGTCGTCTATCCAGTGGCCATCGGCCTGATCGTGATAATCCGCACCGCCACCGCGCAGGGTAAAAGCACGAAGGTGTTTGATAAGCGGGGTTTGCTTCATAAGGTGCTGCTCCAGCGGTAAATGTCGCCATGCAATCTGATCAGACAAAACCAGTATCAGAAATGAATTTGCATGAACATCTTGCGAAATTAATTTCAGCCAGTAATAAAAAACCGATCAAAACAGGACAAGACCCAAAACCGGGAAATATCTTAAATAGCATCGGTCAATATCAGGCCATCCATTACGCCCGACCAAAATGCGGCAGCAGCAAAACTAAGTCATACTCGCCAAACCATCCAATTACATTTAATTAACCGGTGATACCTTCTGCTTATGGATAAAACCACCCACCTGCCATCAGCACAGCACCGCCATTTATTGCAGCGCTTGCGCTACAAGCATTTGCAGATGCTGCTGTTACTGGGCAATAACCAGAACATGAAACGTACGGCGGAAGGCATGTATATGTCGCAACCGGCGGCCAGCCGCATGCTGCAGGAAATCGAGGATATGTTTGACTGCCGGCTGTTCGAGCGGCTGCCGCGTGGCATGCTGCCGACGGCGCTGGGCAGGGTGCTGATCCAGTTTGCCACCCTCAGCCTGCACCATCTGGAAGGCTGCATGGAAAAGCTGGCATGGCAAAAGAAGGAAGGATTGGGCTATCTGTCAGTCGGCGCCATCATCGGTGCGGCACCGGCATTGATCATGGAGGCAATTGCCCGTTTGAAACAGGACCGGCCACGCCTGTATATCCGCGTGATGGGCGATACCAGCGACGAGGTGGTCAGCATGCTGGAGCAAGGCTGCATCGACCTGGCCATTGCCCGCCGCAGCCCGGCCATGGCCGATGAGGATTTCTGTTTTTCGCCATTGGGAAATGAAATACTGCGGCTTGTGGTGGCTAAAAACCATGCTTTGCTAAAAGAAAACCATATCGAATGGCCAGCGCTGCTGCGCGATTGGCCATGGATATTGCAAGCACCATCCAGCCCGGCACGCATGGCGCTGGAACAATATCTGCGCGAAGCATGCCTGCCCTTGCCTGGCAATATTATCGAGAGCAATTCGGTTTATGCCATGCTGCAACTGATTCAACGCAGCAATGCGGTGATGCTGTTATCCGAATCCGCCCTGCAGGATTATCTCGACATGGGTATCGTGCAGATCTTGCCGATCAGCGTGAGCATACCGCTGCCACCTTTTGGCATTTTGACACGCAAGCACGAACCACTCAGCGAAGAACAACGGATATTCATGGCCTATCTGCAGCAGTCTTGAATCATCGACCGCCCATCCAATTGACCAGTAAAAGAAAAAGCCTCCGCATGGAGGCTTTCAGGTATGGCATTCACCAGCGCTGGACTGGCAATACAATCAGTTGCTACCGCAGCAGGCCTTGTATTTCTTGCCGCTGCCGCAGGGGCAGGGGTCGTTGCGGCCGACCTTGTCGCCTTCACGGCGCACGGTTTCCGGTGCCTGAGCCTTGGCGCGCCAGTAGTTGAACACAGCAATCAGTGCTTGCGGCAGCTGTTCCTTGCAGTCGTCCTTTTCCTCATCGGTAAAGGTGACCAGGTCCTCGCCTTCTTCTTCCTCGAACATGCCGCCCAGCACCAGGATAGGCATCAGAAGGTCTTCGAAACCTTCATCGTCGGCCGCTTCGAACCAGTCGGTGTCGACCACGTCCAGCGCGTACAGATAGGCATTGCACCACGGCCAGTAGTCGGCTTCGTCGTCTTCGCTATCACTGTCATCGTCGGCGTAGAGGATGAGGTCCAGCTCACGGCCATCGGCCAGGACATGCGCGGTAACGTCGAACAGCTTTTGCAGCAGGGCTTCCAGTTCGGCCTTTTCATCGGCATTTTCAAAAGCAGGAGCATCACCCAGCACCTCGGCCAGCCACATGGCGCGCTCCGGGGCATCCGGGCCGCTGGCCAATGCAGCGAAGAAACCCTGGGCTTCGTCGGGCCGCATGGTACTGCCACTGATCGACAGGGGCGTCAGCAACTGTTCCAGCCGGGCCAGATCGGCGTCATTGAATACAATATCAGTCATGGTGCGCTCCTAGCGGTCAGAATGAATTGGCCGCATTGTATCGAAAAAAGCCCCGGCACGTCGGGGCCATTTCGCACAAGGCTTGATCCACCTCCCATCAGGCAGTACGGGCATCGCTCAGCCCCAGCTTTTCCTTCATCTGCTGGCGCATGACAAACTTCTGGATCTTGCCGGTAATGGTCATGGGAAAGCTGTCGACAAACTCGATGTAACGCGGAATCTTGTAATGGGCAATCTGCCCCTGACAGAAGGCACGCATATCGTCCACACTAGCCGTTTCTCCATCGCGCAGCTTGATCCAGGCGCATAGTTCTTCGCCAAAACGGTCGTCCGGCACGCCGATCACCTGCACTTCCTGAATCTTCGGGTGGCTATAGAAAAACTCTTCCACTTCACGCGGGTAGATGTTTTCGCCACCACGTATCACCATGTCCTTCACCCGGCCGACGATGTTGACATAACCCTGCCCGTCCATCACCGCCAGATCGCCGCTGTGCATCCAGCCCGCACGGTCGATGGAGTCGGCGGTTTTCTGCGGATCGTCCCAGTAGCCCAGCATCACCGAATAGCCACGGGTCAACAGCTCGCCGGTTTCGCCATGCGC
>Ga0187843_10001161_pt1 | contig 17023 bp, 15 predicted proteins | sample SpaLakP09_SKY_43_FD_134516 | JGI IMG/M metagenome (GOLD analysis project Ga0187843, IMG submission 134516) | Oligotrophic lake water microbial communities from Sparkling Lake, Wisconsin, USA - SP09_SKY_43 | ecosystem: Environmental > Aquatic > Freshwater > Lake | place: USA: Sparkling Lake...
ACGGGCCGCCTGGCTCAAGGAGTTTCCTGATGCAGGGGAAGCGGTGGAAGTGGCCGGACGTATGGCTGCGCAAGCCAACATCATTGCGGCCAAGGGGAGAGCCAATGCGAATGAACTTGCGGCTGCTCTTGGTGAAAAAGCAGGGGCCATTGCTGAAAAGGGCAAGGCGAATGCAAATGAACTCGCGGCCACGCTGGGCGAAAAGGCGGCTGCAATTGCAGCCAACACGGCTCTGAAACGGGCAGAGGCTAATGCCGTGGGAGCCACCCTGGCCGAAAGGGCCGCCGCCCTCGCAAATCAAGGAAAGGCCGAATCAAATGCAGTGGCCGCCACGCTGGCTGAGAAGGCCGGTGCAATTGCCGCCGAAACAGCTCAGAAACGAGTGGAGGCCAATGCCGTCGCGGCCGCTCTTGCCGAAAAAGCCAGTGCAATTGCTGCCGAAACGCCTCCTCTGGAAGGAAAGGTGAACGTAAATGCACTGGCGGCAACGCTCGCCGAGAAAGCCGCCGCGATCGGCACCGCCGAGCCAAAGGCCGAGAAGTCCAAGAAGCTTCTTCGCAGGAAGTAATCAGAGAAACCGAAGCAAGTGAAGAATCCGAGGAATCGCGAGTCCATTCACGTACTGAATGACCTCCTGCTTCCGAATAAAATATCCTTTTTCTTTGAGGGTCCCCAGATACTGGCTATGAAGGGCCCAGACATGGGATTTCAAATGCCCAGGAAGATCTGCAAACGGATGTGCATGCTTTATGTGACAATTCACGTAGGCCCCATACAGCTGCTGGGTAATGGCGTGAATGTCTAGCTCTAATCGCCGCATCGGCGCCTGGTCTTCGGGATAGTAATAATAATAGGTCTCAAGCAAATGCTTTTGGCGCAACTTGAGAAATCGTATGTCGAGCCGAGGAGAATCCGAGCGCAGCGTGCGCACCATTGCATACGTGCTCGATCGCATTCGAGCCCGTTTGCCCTGCCCATCTTTTAGTACAATTCCCTGCCACTGCCAGCCCTTCGATTCTGCAAGATGCTTGAACCAGGACTCCAGGGGCTCCTCCGCCGGCTTCGTGAGCGTCGGCCGATGTTCTGTAAAGTGAACTCCGCCACTCGGATCCACGACGCCTGTATGAATTACGTGAACCGCCGGTGTCTGAATACGACTTACAATGCGATGCTCGGGATGCTGCAGCAGAAGGGACGCAAACTGGGCCAAACCCAGCAGCTCTCGTTCGGGCGTGGATCCGAGAGCCTCCCGCAGCAACTCTAGGAATGATCGAGACGAATAGAAGGTTCCGGTTGCATCGAGCCGAGACCGAGTCGCATATCGAATGCGACCCTCGCGGTCCAAGAACAGATTGACCATGACCCCTTCTAAAAACTCTTCGATTCTACACTCTTTCGTAGTAAGATCAACGGATGCTTTGGGGGGCGCAATGGACAACGGGCAATTCGTAGTTCCGTCCCAGACCACGGAACGGAACCAGGGCACAACCGGATTCGAAAAATGCGACAGACCCTTTTCGTATCGAATAATATAGTAGTTATCACTACAATCAATGATGCGCAACTGCATCTGTTCTAAATGAGGACGGAGCTGGGTCCAAGTAGGATAGGTCTTTATAAGGTCTTGAAAGAGGACTACATCATAATTCATAGTATACGGTTCTATACACATATGAAATAAGAGGCTTAAGCTCAAAAACAAATTCACTTCTAACCACTAGAGGGATGAGTGAAGAACCAGAATCTCCACCAGAAGAAGGCAAACTCTATGACATAAACAAAGTATTCCAGCTAGGAGACCGCATTGTTATCAAATCAGAACGGTATGGTCCCGTCTGGGGCACCGTCTACTATCGCGACAACGACATGCTCCACTTACGACCCGATTCCGCCGCTTCACTCCTCTATAAGTTCCCTCGAGTCTACGAGGAGGACTCGGACGAGTTCTCGCCCGATCTGGGCGTCACCGAAAGTTTCATTCTCAAGAAGCGCAACCAGGCCTTTCCTGCCTTTGTGCAACAGCAGAATTTTAGGGTCGGCCAGTACGTGGATGCAATTAATGAGGAGGGACTCGCGTCTGCCCACTATAAGATCACGGCTGTCAATGAAGAGGAAGACTCCATCGATATTGTGAATGTCGAGGACGAACTGGACACCCAGCATCTCGACTTCAATTTCATAGGAATCCCCACGGACGTCGACTTTCAGATTTTACGAATTGTGAATCCACCGAAAGAAGTGAAGAAGGAGGAAGAGGTAGTCGAGGAGGAAGAGGAAGAAGAGGAGGCAGAAGAGGAAGAGGACGAAGACGAGGAGTTTGAGGTGCTCGAGGGCGATGAATTCGAAGTGGAACTGGAGGGGCTCGTGGTTCTGCCGCAGCAGGCAGTGTACAAAGAGGCCGTTGCAAGCCGCAAAATCATTCCTGAAACCATTCAAAAGACGGAGGCCCTGAAGGACTTTCTGAATCTGTTGGAGCCGAGTCAACAGAAGGATCCCAAGGTGATTCGTGAATTCCGCATTTTAGTGGAAACCCTGAACTATATGAAGCACGCCATTTCCAAGCAAGCGGCAGACGGCTCTTTAGAGTTCCAGAGCCCCTCCGTGACGACACTTCCAGAACTCTTTGAGAAAGTGCACGTTCCCATGGGGCGGCTTGTCTTAGATGTCGAGAAACGGCTCTATACCGATGCAATGATCCTTGAAACAGTCGGGACGTTGAAGTTCGAGAAAGAGTGGACGGGCGCTCCGAGCACGGTGACCCCGCTTTCCTCGGGTGTTCTCGAAACGAGCTCAGGCATCACGCAGCTCAATTTCTACAATGGACAGCAGATCGAGTACGAGAACTGGGATCGCCCCTGGAAAGCCGGTGAAATGACGGGCCGCTTGGCCACATTCCATCAGGACACAACCTTTTTTCGTTCAGACGTACCGAATCCAGACACGCCGGCCGTGCAAGGATATCGGAAGGCCCCTCCCATGACCAAGGACGATGATGTGCCCCCCTTTCCAGAGATTGGACAGCTCGTGTTCGGCGCAGAGACCGCGCTCACCGCGACCTATCGAAAGGGACGGAAAGGGGGTCGGCATGTTCTGCTAAATGCCGAGTCGGCCGCAATAAAGCACTCCATGCTCTTTCCGATGTCGGCCGCAGCGGACATCGGCACAAAGCGTTCTGGATCGATTGCACTCGACATGAGCCGCGCGAAACATTCGAGTCGCACCATGAAGGCCCTGTTGGAGACGGAGACGATCGGCGACAAAGCGAATCAGATTCTGGTTCTCCGTGACAAGATGATTTCGCTTAAAGACTATCTGGAGGACCTCGCGATTCCAGGCACGGGCCTCGGAGACATGCTGATTCCGTTGGCGGACTATGGGCTTGACACGCTGGAACTGAACGTGGAGGTTCTCGAAGTGCTGCAGACCAAGATGGCCGCGGCACAAGGACAGCTTATCACCTCTATGAACCAGTTGCGCGAAGCTATTCGAGAACCGGTCGCGGTTGTTCCGAATCCGATGCTGCCCATTGAATCCACGCCGGTTCTCGATACCCTGTTTCGAAGTGAAACGATTCTCGTCAAAGTCCTGAACGCGTTTCTTCAACAGAATCCAGTGCTCAAGGACTCGGATGTGGCCCGTGTGGCCCATTTTCTCCGAACCTACGGGGACTATTACCAGGCGGCCATCGGCAAACAGGTGGCCTTTGTCACAGAAGAACGCGACAAGGCCATTAAGACAGAACAGCTGACCATGATTCAGAACGACGAACAGGTGAAGCGGCTAAAGAGGGAGCGGGGCGACGTGCCGACGCCCAATCTCTGCGAGCATGTGGCCAAGCTCAAGGCCATTCGATCTGTGCGCGAAGAGCTCGATCGCTACGTACTTCTGACGAAGTTCCTGTCGAACTACCAGGGCAAGCGTTCTGAGAACTGGATCGATTGCAAGATCTGCAAAAAGGAACTGTTGTGTCTGCACGAGCGCCTCTTGATCAAGGCGTTTCTCGCCCCGAAGGAACGGGAGGGGATCTTCAAAGAACTGCACCTCCATTTTTCGGGCGGCGTCTTTTCGGGCCACTATATCTGTAGGAACTGCGGCCAGCCCATTCAGGAGATCGGCTATGACACGAATTTACAGTTCGACGAGAACGGCAAGCCCATGGTGGGGCGGGCCGAACTGAAAGACAAGGACGCCCTGAAATCGAGTGATCTGGAAGCCATTCTCGGAATTCCGATGGAGGCCGCGGACGAGTTCGAATTTGCCGATACCACCCATGCAAAATTCTATCGGATCGTGCGCGAGATCGCTGAAAAGGTCGGCATCTTCATGGAGAAGGCCCAGTACGAGTCGGTTCTAAAAAAGATGGCGATTCTCGACGCCAACTATCCCAGTCGCGAAGAGTTTGCGGCCATGCAGGAGGCAAAACGGAAAAAGAAGGAGAAGGCCGGCCAGGAGTTCGTGCCCAGTGACTACGATATGCTCATCGCCAAGAACACGATCGGCTCCGCGGCGCTCCACCTCCTCCTCGAGATTCAGACGCGCGTGCCCGAGTATAGTCCCCAGTTCAACCTGTCCAACTGCGTGCCCAGCTTTGGCGGCTACCCGCTGGATGTCGACGAATCCAATCAAGAGGGCATCGTCTACATGGCCTGCGCCATCGCGTCGATCCAGCGCGACGACGAGCCCTGGTCCACCGCCCAGTTCCATATCAGTCAGAAGGGGAAGACGCGCGAAGATCAGATCGCCTCCATTCTTAAATACATTCTGCCGATTTTGGGGGATATTCTGGAGGAACAGGGGCCCACACTCCAAGAGAAACTCTCGGAGAAGCGCACGTATCTGGAGAAGCAGACGGCCGAGCGCGTGGAGACACGCCAAACCGACTTGGTGCCGTCCTCCTTTCTTCCCGAGCTCACCCTTCCGCCCGTTACGGAGGCCGCGGCAGAACCAGGGGGCGATAATCCCCGCGCCAATGCACGAGCCTGGATCCGCAACGCCCATGAACTCGCCCGCGCCAATTCCAAACCGGTTCGCGGATCCCTTCTGGCGGACATCACCTGCTGTAAAGCGAATATTCAGACACCCGGCAGCTTCTGGCAACAGGATCTGGCCAAACTCCCCCTCGATCCGCGCCGCCTAGTTCCCGCAAAACGGGGCTCTTTCCAGCAGTTCACATTCGAACCTAGGCGCCATGGAGACACGATCATAGAGATTCCGAAGGATCTGACCTACCGTCTCTTTCTGCACACGTGTTCCAAGGGCGACCATGAGGGCAAGCCCCACGAAATCGGCGCCACCAATCGCTGCCGCATCTGTCACTTTCAACTCCCCGAACATCCGTCCATCATTACGCCAGATCGGGCCAAGGACGCCGTTGTATCAGCACAGATCGACGATTCCGTCGACGCCTTTCAGCATCTTCTCGATATTGTGCACCGGTACAACAGTATCGCACCCCTCGACGAGCACAAAAAAGGCGTCCCTGTCTTTGAGGAGATACGGGATCTAGAGCCGAGCCCCTTGCCCGACTGGTCGACCCTGTTCCGCGAAACCATGGCCGCCCTCAATCGACTCAAAGAGGCCAATACAGGCGAGGTCGCCGAGGCCAACGCGGCCCTTTCGAACGCCGTGTCCAGCGCCGAGACCTTTGTGAAGAACGCGATCACCACCAAGGGCAAGTACAAGAATCCGGATAAAAAGATTGCGATTCTGGACCGCCTGGCCGGCCTCGGATGGCACAACTTTGTCCAGGTTCTCGAAACCTATTTCATCACGCCGAGCAAGAACCTGCTGAATCAGTACGATTCCGAACGCCTGAACTCGTTCTTTGAGCCCCCGACCATGCCAGTGATTGCCCAGAAGTATGCCGAGAGCCACCTAGAGGACTTAAAGGATGTGCTCGATGAGGATCGGGCCATTCTGAACCTCTTTGTCGCGGATTTCCATTCGCCCGACAAGACCTTTGCCCGCGCCAAGCTCGATTACTTCGTGTCACAGATGAGTGCCGTGACGCGGCTCAAGAACCGGCTGCGCCCCCTCTATTTTATGGGCGGGGACGACACCTTTCAGCATATTCAGCAGGCATTTCTCTACGGCCCTCTTGCGGATCTCTTCAATCCATCGAAAGTGCCGCCGCCGATCGAAGAGGCGGAGGAGGAGCCTCGCAAAAAGGGCCCGCTCTTTGATACATCCATTGCAATGCTCATCAAGATCATCGGGGCCGCGCTCGATCAGTTCGACAAGCATCGGCTCGGATACAGCGACGAGGAGCTGCGAGAGATCATTCAGCGCCGTGCCGAACAGGAGAAACAGAACATTCTGTCCAAGCTCGACAAGATGTCGGATGAAGAGCGCTACGTGGCGACCATGAACATGCGGCTCGGCCTCGGTCGCTACAATGTCGATAAATTCAAGCAGATTATCAAGTACAGTGCCGATCAGATTGCATTGGAACGAAAAGAGGGTCAGGAGGCCGGCATTCTCATGGGGTTGTCCCGGTCAAAGCTGGACGAAGATGATATGGACGTCGAGGGGGTGGCCGCCGAAGAGCAGGCGCCTGAGGCAGCGGAGGCAGAGGAGGGCTATGACGATCACCATGGGTCGGGCGATGCTGCCGAGTTCGCAGACGATGAGTAAACTTTCTAAGGGATTCGTAGGGATCGTATGAAGCTGCTCCTATATGCCGGCCTCCTCTATTTAGCAGGAATCTCACTCCTGATTCTACTCCAACCGTCACTCGTGTTCCGAGAGGACGGCTCCTGGAAGGAGTTCGGTGTCGGCCGCAACGCGGACCACTATACCTGGATGCCCTTCTGGCTCTTCGCTATTCTGTGGGCCCTTCTGAGCTATATGATCATTCTATTGGTCGCCTCTATGAATCTGCTCCCAGGCGTGCAGACGATCGAGGAGGTGAACAGCGAAGAGATGTTCGGGTCTTTAAGTCCTCGGATGAAAAAGAAGGTGGCGGCGGCCATGGATCAGGAGGGCTACTATATGTTGGACGCGGAGGCGACGGGCAAGGGCGCTCCCAAATACGTGTATCTGGGGCCCGCGCCGCCCAGTCTAGTCTACAATGCAGGTACTAACTGAATCTGATGCTGAATATCGGGATATTCGGTCGCCAGATAGTTGAGCCAAGCCTGGGCAATCTCATACGTGAGACAGTACTCGCCGTGGCCCTCCTGGCCTGCAGAGATCCATGCAATACGATACAAGGGCATTTTATACCGTTGATGTGCAAACTCGTGCCTCAAATTTTCTGCGATTAAATACCGCTTAGTATATAATTAAGCCCCTGGCCAGGGGCTTAATTATATTCTTAACAGTAGGGACATGGCCAAGACAAAAACACGCAAGGCCAAGAATCCAACACCCTTTCGAACCGGATTCCTATCCGTGTCCCAGGGTCATCGAATCTATTATGAAGAGTTCGGCCGAGAAGGCGGAACGCCAGGCACGATGCTGCACGGGGGGCCAGGGGGTGGACTCAATCGAAAGTTCGCCACGCTCTTCGATCTAAGTCGCTGGCACCTCGTTCTCTTTGATCAGCGCGGCTGCGGGAAGTCCACGCCCTCCTGCACAGAAAGCCTGGCCCACAATACAACCTGGGATCTGGTCGCCGACATGGAACAGCTGAGAACGCACCTGGGATTCGAGAAGTGGTTCGTGAGCGGCGGCAGCTGGGGCACCACGCTGGCCCTGGCCTATGCCGAGGCGCATCCGCGCCGTGTCTCGGGCATTCTGCTGCGCGGCGTCTGTGTTCTGGAGCCCTATGAGTTTGAATGGCTCTACGAGCAGGGGGGCGCGAGCGAAGTCTTTCCCGACACCTGGACCGAGTTCTTGAAACCCTTGCCGCCCTCGGTTCGTACCAAAGGCTATCGCGAGATCATGAAGACCTATCGGCGGCTCTTAGCCGATCCGAAGACGCAGAGAGATGCCGTGAAGGGCTGGTGGGAATGGGAATCCTCCGTCTCCTTCTTGATCCCTGTACCGGATGATACGCCTCCGAAGCAGGCGACCTCCCTCGCCCTCATTGAAAACCACTATTTTCTTCACAATGGCTGGCTGAAACCGCAGCAACTTATCAAGAATGCCTATCGACTGAAAGGGATCCCGATGACGATTATTCACGGGCGCTACGATATGGTCTGCCCTGTGCGCACGGCCTGGCGGCTTCACCAGGCGTTGCCCGAGTCCAAGCTTGTCATTGTGCCGAATGCAGGGCATGGAATGCGGGAACCGAAGACGCTGGCGATGATCAAGAAGAGTCTTGCCGCGTTTACGAAGCACTCGAATTGATGGCGGCCTTCCCCATTGCACCTGTCAGTGAAATAAAGATGAACCACCAGAGCCAGTAGCCGACGCCCATGCCTTGGAGGGCAGGATTCGTCTTTTCAACCGACAACACATCGTCGATCACTTTGACGCTGTTCACAACAGGAAAGGCACTGATCACGGGGGCCCGTACATACGCACTGCATCCGAGAACGAGCGCCGCGAGACCCGCCATCAAGGGATTCACACAGGCCGAGGCTGCCCCTTTGGCGTCGATTGTGCCTGCTGCTAGCTGCTGATTCAGTATCGTGGCGGTAAAACATACACCATAGATGAGCATGGGAATCAGGACCCAATAGATCCGACTTACCCATGCACTTCCTAGTAGACTTGTATTATAGAACACTGCAATCAATACCGCTACAATCAGTGTGGCGCTCCCCATTACAATAAGCATGCTCATCGGGATTGCATTCAAAAAATCAAAGGATCCTCCAATATTGATTTTATCACGGTAATAGAGGACGGTTCCAATAAGAATAAAAACAAGTGGAATTCCTATCCCCAATTTCACATAGAGGCCCAGGTTCGCAAAGATATTGAATATATTGCTTAGCGAACTCTTTGCAGGCAATTGATCCAAGGCAACAGGTGACGTTCCAGGAGGCATTGCAGCATTTGCGGGCAATGGTACAATCTGAGCCAAAGGAACAGGTGACGTTCCAGGAGGCATTGCAGCATTTGCGGGCAATGGTGCTAACATCCCTGCATTAGATCCGATATAAGAATTGGATCGTGATGTTCACAATCGAATTCTTTTTAGAAATGCACAAATAGAGGGTCATGTCTGAAGAACAACAAGAACAACAAGAACAACAAGAACAACAAGAACGAGAAGGGGAGGAGGAAGGCAATGCCCCTCTGAACGAAGAGGTGGTGGCGGATGAGGATCTAGGAGCCCTCGGAGTCATTCCTGAGAAGGCCGTGGAGGAGGCCAAAGAGGAGGAGGAAGCGAAGGAGGAAGAAGAGGAAGCGAAGGAGGACGAGGACGCCGAAGAACCGATCGATCCGAACGATCCCGTTCTTGAAGAACGTCGAACCTATTTGCGCCGAATTGCGGCCTTCTTTAAGGAACTCGGCCTCTATTATCGGGGCAACCGTATGCCCAAGGGGGCGGCGAAGGCAAAGGCCATGAAACGCTTCCGCCTCCGAGGCGAAGAACTCCCCGCCAACGCCACCTATTCCGAGAACGGCGAGACCCTGACCCGTTTGTCTCGAACGGGCAAACTGAAAGACACGATCACTATGCAGGACTACCGCCCTCCGACACGCGACGAACAGACGGCCTTTGACGAAAAGCGATCACAGATCATCCGAAAAGCCGAGAAGGACTACGAGGCGGCCATTGATGAACTACGTCGGGTGGAGAAGACGAAGGTGCGCGGGGACATCAAGCAGGCCCAACGCGCCGTGGCCATGGCCGATCGCCACCTCTATCGGTCCCGCTATCCGGAAAAGGCAATCGAACTCTACAAAAGCGTTGAGATTCGCCAGATCGATTTCGATCAGCCGCGCAATGAACATAGGGTATCCGTATTTGCCCTCCAGGTTGCAACACGAAAACGTCAGGATGTCTATGTGGTTCCCGAGAAGGCCGAGGAGGCATCTGTCGTTGAAGAAGAGTCTGTCAAACCGAAACGTAAAATCATCTTTGCGGCAAAACCTGTCGGGGAGTACGATTTCTTGAGCAGTTTCTACGTGCACCCGTTTGACTACAAGGGGCATCGGTATACCACGGCGTACCAGGCCATGATGGCCACGATCGCCAGCAAATTCGGGAATGACGAAACGGCAAAGGAGATTCGGGCAGCTGCCGAGGCTGCTGACATCGACCTCACATGGGACAAACTGGTCGGGGTGACCCATGCGGCCTGGAATCTCCAGATCGAGAGCCTGAGTATCAAAATCAATCGTGTAAAATTCGCAAAGGGGTCGGAGTTGGGCGCGAAACTGCTGAAAACCGGAGACGCACAGATTGCCGCCGTTCCGCCCGAGGATGAGACCGACTCCTTTCAGGGCATCGGTCTCACCGAAGAGAATCCGGATTCGACCAAACCCTCTAAGTGGAAGGGGAAGAATGTGTTTGGCTTAGCCTTGGAGCAGATTCGTGAAGAACTGACGGTTACAGCTGCAGCGAATGTTGCTACTGTTGCTACTGTTGCTACTGTTGCCCCTGTATCTGAAGAACCGAAGAAACCGAAGCGACTGCTTCGACGGCTGGTTCCTCTGTCGGCAACATCGACTGTTACAAATGCAGCCACGAAAGGCGCCTCTGTCGTTGCAAATACAGCTACAAAAGGTGCGTCTGTCGTTGCGAATGCCGCCACGAAGGGCCTCTCTGCAGCAGCCAATTTAGTCACCAAAGGACTCTCCACCGTCGCAGAAGACGCAACGACTGTCGCTAAAACGAGTTCCTCTCTTGTATCGAATGCGACAGCCGCGGCAGGGAAAGGTGTAGCAGCCGCTACAGCAGCTGCAGGGGAAGGTCTCGCATCGGCTGCCGAAGGCATCGCATCTGCCGCTCAAGCAGCAGTAAAGGCTGTAACACCCGGACCTCCTCCTGCCTAATCTAATGGATAGTTCTTCAGAATCACATCCTTTGCGTCACAACTCACCTCCTTGCTACCATACTTGTAGCAGACGTTGTTCTTATCTTTATACGCGAGCGTTCCCGCATTCGTAGGTGTAGGATATTTAAAGACAACCGTGGTCTCGGGTTTTATAAAACAGATCCCCACGATCCCTAGAACAAGGCCGCAGAGAAACGGAAAGAATAGGAAATGCTTGATCATACCACCTAGTTCTAGCTGCGATTATAATTATATTCGTAGCATTAACTAGGGATGCTTACAGATCTATTAAAAAGTAAGATGTTTAATGTCATTTTCAGCGTAGTGCTGGGGATCGGCCTCGTCTGTCTCTTTCGCCCCCAGTGCAAGGGCGACGACTGCAAGAAGATCAAAGCCCCTCCTATTACGGAATGGGACGGCATGACCTATCGAATGGGCGCCAAGTGCTACACGTATAACTCCGAAATCGTAGACTGTCCTGCAGAAGGCGCCATCGAATCCTTTGAGAATCAATTCAGAAATCGCGGTTCTGCGATTAACCGAAGGTGAATGATTTCCAACGAACAGTAGCGAAAAAAATGGCGAATGCGGGGACCATGTTATCCGATCTCAATGACGGTCCCGGTGGCGGCGACAGCGACTTTGTCCAGCGTATTCTGGCCGATCTGAACACGACCGGCAGCGGCAGTAATCCGGTCATGCAGCAGATGCCGCCCCCGGCCGGCAACGGACGCATTGTGAACTCGCCCAACCCAAATACCATCGCTCCATTAGCTATGGATCCCTCCACCGCCACCGCCCACATGATCGGCAAAGCCTACCCTACACCGGCAGACTTCGCAACCATGATGAACCAGGGTAACTATTCTGCAAGTCCCCAGCTCCAGCAGCAGTTCCAGCAACAGCAACCTCCTATGCTCACCCAACTGAGCCAGGGGAAGGGCTGGATGGCCGACACCCTGAACCAGCTCCGCCAACCCCTTTTAGTCGCCATCCTCTTCTGCATCATAAGCCTCCCCGTCATCAATGTCATGTTAGGATATTACATCCCGAGTCTCTTGAGGGCAAGCGGGGATCTGACCACGATGGGCCTCCTTGTCAAATCCCTTGCAGCAGGGGGGCTCTACTGGGTTCTTCTTCACGTGATTGCGCCCCTTGTCAATGGCCAATTGGCTTAATTAGATTGTTCATCTTAGATAGAGTCGAATGGTATCGAACACGATGACAGCCGGATTATCCGTACTTGCGCTCGTCTTGTTCGGCGCCTATGTCCTATTTTCACAGGGCATCCTGGGATTTCTGATTTCTATCGCAATTGCCCTCATTACGGCGTCCTTTGTCGATAGCATCGAGTTCGTGGCCATCGGTGTACTCGTTGTAGGAATCACATATATACTGGCGATCCGGAAATTCAACTGTCGCCTAGAAGGCTTTGGCTCCGATCAGAATGACCAAGCAGAGATTCTGAGGCTCAACAATGCATTGGCGAAGAAGATCCCTTTGAAGAAACGTAAACGGGAGGTGGTGAAAGGGACACTGTCCACGCTACAGAGGGGCGTGGAGGGCTTTGCAGCCGCCCCTTCCGACGAAGAGGAGGAGGCCACGGCGGAGTCCGCGCCTGCCTCGGCCACCGAAACGCCTGTCACCCAGACGGATGCAGATGCAGCGGCCGTGACGGCCGCTATGACGGCGCCCCAACAACAACAGGCCTCTGCGTCCCCTGCATCAAACGCCGTCCCCGTCGCAAGCCCGGGCGCCACCAATGCCGCGACCAACGTCGATACTGCTATGACGGCCCCCGCCGTTCAGCAGGGCTTCGAGGACGAAGAGAACTCAGGTCTCTTTAAGCTCGGCCAGCTCCCTTCGGAAACGAAGTCAGGTCCCTTCGTGGATGTGGCCTCGACCATGAGCAAGGCCATGGGGGCCTTGAAGCCGGATCAGCTGGCGGCCATGACGGCGGAGTCCAAGAGCCTTCTGGAGACACAGAAGAATCTGATGGGGATGCTCGAGTCGATGCGGCCGGTGCTGCAGGACGGTCGCCAGCTCCTGGACACCTTTGGGTCGATTTTCGGGAGCATGGGGGGGATGGGGATGGATCTGAAAATGTAAGGGGGGGACATCTAGTCCCGCCGCCTTCGGCGGCTGGACTCGCCTCCCCCCTACCCCCTGTTTACTTGAGTGGATAGGGTTTACTTGAGTTTTCTTAGAATAATGCATTTATAATGCCCTATTCTAAGTAGGGAATGACGAAAAAGTATTCAGTGGATCTACTTACAGGGGTTGTGGGATCTATTGTCGCCCTTGTCGTCGGGGCTCTTGCACTGAAAGGGTTGCTGTCGATGATGCAGCCACCCCCTTCTACCATCATTGTTCAAGAACCAAAGGCTACTGCAGTGACAACCGTGGTCGATTCAGGGGACGGCCGGTTCAATCGGGCCCCCCAGCCCTTACGTGACTGGAGGTCCCCTCCCGAGTTCCCTCCTCGCGGCGGGATCGCGACCATCCCCATCAATATTGCAACACAAGGACTCCCCGAATCGTTCCAGGCCATGGGCAATATCAGTGTCCAGGGCGGAAAGATGCTGCCCCTGTACGGCAGACGAACCATGCGGGGCTCCTCCGATCGCTGGAACTACTATACCCGCACCGACACCTACAATCCCGTCCCGCTCCCTCTCCGTTACAAGGGCCGTGACTGCATGGACGACATCGGGTGCCCCGAGGTCTTTTCAGGGGAACGGGTCGAAATTGAAGGAACCGGCGAATCAGGCCATGTCCGTGTCTTTCGTTACGATGGGCCCAAATATATCCCTGGGATGTTGTAGTGAGAATGGCGCGCTGTCCATCCTACGCAATTGATTCGTTTTTGCATATCGCCGATCCAACTACAATAAAGCTAGTGCCGGTTCAACAGCCACCGTTTCGGCCCTCCTTTGCACCACAAGCGACTCTGCAGTTTGTCGACAATATGATCACAACCGATTCCAATAATACCATCTCCTTTCAAGGGAATGTCTATAGTTTATACAATGATATCCAGTTCTGCACGGGCACCGTTCACATAGGAGTCGGCACAAATGCAGGCGGTCGAGGCGTCTATACGACCAATGGGCAGCCCGTGGCGGCCGATCTTGTATTGACCTTTGTAAATCGCGCCTATACCCCCCAAGCCATTATTGTAGTTCTACCGATCTACCCTACCACTGCACCAGATTCCAATCTCTTGTCCACCCTTATACAACAGAAATCGACTGTAGATAGTCTTACGAGCCTATTTACCGACGATATGCCCTCCTACGGCTACAATGTTTGTATCACAACGGTGGAGAATGCCCAGAATTGGACAATTAACAACGGCATTAATGCCTATGTTGTCAGTTTTCCGTCAGGATTGTCTATGCCCCAGGCCGATATCAATCAATTAAAGAATTTACAGGAGTACGTATTTCACCCTGCAAACACTCATCCGATTGTGACATCCTTTGGATTCAATAGTGAGACGGACACCTATCCGCCCAAAACGATCGATCCAACGACATTCTATTGCACAGTTGTATTCGGCAATGACGAGCGGGTATCCAAGTATGTAACCATGTATGGGCGGTCACCTGCCACTACACAATCGAAATCTGCGCAATCTACGCTCGATCAATACAAGTGCTATCCATTAAATGAATTGCAGAATATTAAAAATGATGCGTCAGGAGGCACCCCTATACTAAAGGTTATAAGCGCCATGGGACAGACTTCCCCTGATAGTGGCTTTTCATCAGGGATCGGAATCATTCTGTGGATATTACTCAGTCTTACAATCATTGGAACACTCTTTATCCTCATCTCCTATTTTGTAACACCGAATCAAGTCCCTGTATCTGCGTTGGAGGCAGCTGCACCTACATAATTTATATTAGACGATAATAGGTACATGAATCTCTTGTACATGCTACTAAGTCTTGTATTCATCGTAATAGCTGCTCTGGCCTATCAGAAGCTTGTAATTATTCGAGAAGGATTCATAGCTGTTGCAGAAACACAGTCTATCGCATGCCCTCAGGATCTAACGGTTGAACGAATCAATGGGATCACGTATTGCAATGATAAGGAAAAGAAACATGTATGCACTCTGGGTGGAAATGGAACGCCCGATTATCCTACCTGTGCCGACGCAATAGACAAGCCATTTAATAAAAAAGCGCTCGAGTTCTGCCCCCCGTCTATGAAGAACTATTTCGAGGATCCCACCAATAATACTTCCGGTTGTACCTCAGGAACTCTTAACCAGACACGAACAGCGCCCAAAGAGACTTCCGCAATTCAATGCGCCATCTATGATTCTGATCTCGATACGACGACAATGACCAGTTGCTTTAATCAAAACCAGCTGGAGACAACGCAGCTCTTCGGCGAGAATGCTACAAAGAATCTGATGCCTGTCGCAATAACGAAACCCGCTGCCTACGTCACTGTCATGCAGTACAAGCGCCCTGGGACCTCTATGCCGAATGGCTGTGTCCCCGATGAACATGCGATGCATATAATAGACTATATGCGAAAGCACATTGATAAAACACTACCTGCCGATCAGCAAGAGAAGGAAATGGGCACCTTGGCGATGGGTGAACAATTTATAAAATCCGGAAACTTCCTAGGCTCCTGTGAAGCGCAGAAGAAGGTCTACGTGGATCACACGTTACAGGAATCGGATCTGGTTCCGCATATGGGATTAACGTAGGTACTCCCTGAACAACGGGGCCGACTTGTTTCCAATCGGAATGGTCGGCAGAGCCCGCTTGTCGTTCAAACTATACTCAGGCTCCAGTTCCTGGAAATCGTTCTTGCCCACTTGCGGTCCAGGCAAATAGATCGCTTGGCGATCATCTGCCTCTCGAAATTCACGAACCGGCACCGTCTCCTGGGGCTTGGATTCCTGTTCCACAGTCATCTGTGCAGGATCCTTGGCCTCCTGCATCTTTGAGAACTTGGTGCGAGCCTCCACGACTTTGCTGCGATTGCGCTCCATGTACAACAGGCAGATCGCAATGAGGGCAGCAATTCCTACAACCGGTGAATAATGCGATGCAACAATCAGTCCAAGGACCAGGACAATGCGCAGCACGAGGGTATCCAGCAGCATCAGAACAGGGCTCGGAAGAACAGGGGCCGCAAAGCCAACGGCGATCAACGCACCGATTAGAAGGAGATCTGTCTGTTTGACCCCGAACATACTCTACTAAATTTGATATTATTTATGCATTGAAACAAGACAACTATGTCTGATCCGAATAGACTTTTAACTTCCAAAGGCTATTCCGTTCGGAAAGATTCACTTACAGCCGATCAGATCGCTCTTCTTCAGAAGGAGCTGACGGTAAAGCCCAAAGTCCTCGAAAAGTTCAGCAAGGGCACGCTCTCCTTTCCCCTGTTCTTGGAGTCCGCCACACGCTACTATCTCCCTCGCATCTGGGCCACCGAGACCTTTGGCGAACCGGAAGCGAGTCGCTTGAATCCAGGCCACGATCTTCCCGCCGTCATGAAGTTCAAGGGCACACCCTATCCGTACCAAGAGACCATCATCGACACCTTCCTGAAACAGGGCGGCAACGGCCTCATCTGCGTCCCCTGTGGGCGCGGCAAGACCTTCATGGCCTTGGCCATTGCCCTGAAGCTTGGAAAACGCTTCCTGATCGTCGTGGACAAAGAGTTCCTGGCGAATCAGTGGAAGGGCGAGATAGAGCGCTACGTGGAGGGGGCACGAATAGGGATTGTGCAGAGCGACAAGCAGCAGCTGGATCCGGATCGCTACGACATCACGATCTGCATGATTCAGACCATCTGTCTTCATGACTATCCTGCAGATGCCTTCAGTAGCTATGGCTTCACCATCTTCGACGAGTGTCACCATCTGGGGGCCCAGCATTTCAGTGGTGTGTTGCGGAAGATCCAGACCCGGCATATGCTCGGCCTGTCGGCGACGCCCCAGAGAGACGACGGACTCACGAAGGTCTTCGAGTACTTTCTCGGCAAGCCCGTCTACGAGGAGAAGGGGCGCGAGCCCGATCCGACCGTGCAGGTGAAGGCCATCTGGTACAAGAACGACGATCCGGCCTACGCTGTATGTCCCG
>Ga0187843_10001162_pt1 | contig 17012 bp, 24 predicted proteins | sample SpaLakP09_SKY_43_FD_134516 | JGI IMG/M metagenome (GOLD analysis project Ga0187843, IMG submission 134516) | Oligotrophic lake water microbial communities from Sparkling Lake, Wisconsin, USA - SP09_SKY_43 | ecosystem: Environmental > Aquatic > Freshwater > Lake | place: USA: Sparkling Lake...
ACACAGGACATGGTGCATAGTGCCCTAAAGCATTACGATCAAGACAAACGCTTGTTACGTCAAATGCGTGGCTCCCGTGGGTATCGTAGTTACTTTGAATCCTGGATTCCTGAAGCACCGGTGGAAGATACTGTGGACGTGGATCGTCTACGTGAACGTTTTGTTAAGAAGATCTATGACGATCGTTTCAATGAAGCACTGCCCTATGTGTATCGTGCATACCAAAAAGAACAGGTGGCAATGGAAACTGCCATGGCCGAAGAATTTGCCACGTGGGCCAACCAAGTTGATGAAGATACTTGGGACTCACCCGACACTGAAGATGAAAATTATGATCTTGACGAGATCATGAAAACTCCGCTTGAAGTAGGACAAGATGGTCTAAATGCTATTGCCACAATGACCGACATCATTGGTGATGAAGATTTAGAACGTGAGTTCAAAGAACTTGCTGACGAACAAGGCCCCGAAGCTGATGCCAGGATCAAAGTTTTGTCTTGGTTAGATGAACATAATCCAGAGCTGGCCGCCAAGTATCGTACAGCACTACAACCACCCACTACCCCAGAACAACCACCTGTGCCAAATCAAACTGTGGCACCTGCTACCCCTGTTCCTCAAATACAACCCACTCAAGAAAGTGTAGACAGCCTGGCACTTATAAAGATGTTGGCCGGTTTACGATAAATCATGTTACCTGAATGGGCAGGACGAACTCAAATTGGTCGTTGCCAAATTCTCTACGGAGGATTCAATCCGCATTGGACCGCGGGAGGTCTTGAACGAGCAACAGTTGACCTATTGGCTCATAGATTAAATGAATTATACCCAAACAATACCACAGCAGTTGTTGTTCCATCGTGGTACGAACCACAGGCAGTTGTAGACTACATCAATCAATTTGCCCCATCGCTAACTGTACTCTGCAGTCTTACAGATCCCATGGGCGATATCGAACATCAACAAGACCAATTTCATGGGCGTGTTTGTACATTTGGGTACGTTACTGAGGGCATAAAATATGACTTCTGGGCCTATGCCTGTTTAAAACATTTCAAAGAATACAGCAGAGAAGATGTATTGCCTGACCGGTTTGATTATCTGTATCTCAACTACAATAGAAAACCACATCACCACAGACTACAATTGGTCGAACAGCTCGAAATCAGTGATTTGATTGATCTTGGTTGTGTCACACTGGCCGGTCAATATTCAGTTGGCGATGCCATTGACGACTATAAAGATTTTGGTGCATATGATGTCGGTGGCGAATTAGAAATACCCAACGATGTTTATAGTCTAGGACAAATTGATCTTTGGCGCAGATCTTTTATCAACATTGTCAGCGAAACACAATTCAATGGCCCACACGTATTTTTAAGTGAAAAAATTTTTAAACCTATTGTGGGGCTACGTCCTTTTATTATAAATGGAGATTACCGTATATATAGCTGGCTTGAACAAGCAGGATTTGATTGCTTTGCTGACATATTTCCAGTGGACAAGATAAAACAATCAAACACCATACAAGAACATCATAAATTAATAATAGACACATTGCTAGAGTTCAAAGATCAAAACTGGTCTGATCTTTATCAAACACTACTACCTCGGCTAATAAAAAATGAAAAACATTTCAGAGACTACGCAAGAAATCAAGCACATATTACAAAATTTTCCGCATACTGAAGATCGTATTATTCCGTATGCAGATTATGTGTTTGTAAATTTTGATGGACTTTTTGATAGACGGTACAATTTTCAAGGGTTAAACGAATTCATATATACCATGTCAGAATTCAAAAATTTCAAAGTTGTATTTTTGATCAGGGATGGCGCCAATACTATAATATCCAACGGACAAGCAATAGTTCAACAAGTTGTAAAAGAATTAAATTTAGACAAAGATTCATGTTTTGTTTACTCGTATGAAGAATGCAATATACCAAATACAACTACTATTTTTTTAAATAGTCTATCCTCATGGTGCAGTCAAGTCTATCATTGCATCAGTAAGTTGCCAATGTCTACTAATCGGTATACTAAAAAGTTTGCTGGCCTATATGGACGCCAAGATTTATTTAGATTTAAATTGTATCAACACTTGTATCAATACCAAGCAGACAGCATAATTTCTTATGGTGGCGGCCCGCTACATTTGAGTAATTGCTTTGCTGATAAATTTCAAGATGAGTCCAAATGGTACAGTGAACACGAATTATTGTCGTTGGATTTCAAACCAAATTACGGTTCGGTTGGCTGGCAAGATAGTCTATTACACATAGAACAACATTATCGAAATTATTTTATAGAAGTGGTGGCCGAAACCGATGTACACAGCAATCGATTTTTTACAGAAAAAACTGTCAAGAATTTTCATTTAGGAAAACCATTTTTATTGTTGGCAGGAGTCGGAAGTTTAAAATATCTACAGCAAAGAGGATTCCGAACATTTGGTCCGTGGATCAACGAAACCTATGATGCCATTGCCAATACCCGAGATCGTCTTGACGCCATCAAACTCGAAATTGACAGACTGGCACAGATGTCTGTAGCTCAACTACAGCAAATGCACATAGCAATGATGCCCGTTTTTGAACACAATCGAAAGCATTTTGAACAAGTGGCTTTTGAATAAAAAATATAAAAAATCGCTTGACATCATAAATACATTTGTTATACACTAGCAGGGTGCTAGAGTATATCTAGGCATTTAAAGACCATCTTAACTTATAAAGGAAATCATCATGGCAACATCTTTAGCAGAAATTCGCGCAAAACTACAAGCTCAACAAGGTCGCGGTCAAGGCGGCGGCCAAAGTCAAGGCGATAACGCCATTTACGCTCACTGGAACATTGCAGAAGGCTCAACAGCCCGAGTACGCTTCCTGCCTGACGCAGACAACAAAAACTCATTCTTCTGGATCGAACGTGCAATGATCAAATTGCCATTTGCTGGCATCAAAGGTCAAGCAGACAGCAAGCCTGTTATTGTACAAGTTCCTTGCGTTGAAATGTGGGGTGACGCTTGTCCAGTATTGGCCGAAGTACGCACCTGGTTCAAAGACCCAGCATTGGAAGATATGGGTCGTAAGTACTGGAAAAAGAAATCATACTTGTTCCAAGGCTTTGTGCGTGACAATCCTCTCAGCGATGACAAGTCTCCTGAGAATCCAATCCGTCGTTTCATCATCAGCCCACAGATCTTTAACTTGATCAAGAACGCCCTGATGGATCCAGACATGGAAAACTTACCAACTGACTACACAGGTGGTCTTGATTTCAACGTCAAGAAAACCAGTAAAGGTGGCTATGCTGACTACAGCACCAGTACCTGGGCACGTAAGGAGTCAGCATTGACCAGCCAAGAACAAGGCGCTATTGATCAATTTGGTTTGTACAATCTCAGCGACTTTTTACCCAAGCGTCCCGGCGAAGTTGAATTGAAAGTCATCAAAGAAATGTTCGAAGCAAGTGTTGACGGTCAGCCATACGATCCAGATCGTTGGAGCCAATACTTCAAGCCTGCGGGCTTTGGTGGCAACGATCGTGGCGACTCTGCACCAGCAGTACCCAGCCCATCTGCCACAGCACCAGCACCCAGGTTGACAGTTGTTGATTCAACTCCTCCTTTTGATGTTGATGACGAGCCAGCAGAAGCTGTTGCGCCAGTTGTGACAGCCGCCAAGCCCACCAGCGACAAGGCAGCAGATATCCTGGCAATGATCCGCAATCGTAAGACAACCTAAGGCATTTGGTGTTATCACAACTTGATAACATTATTTTTCCTGACCGCTGTGAAGTATTAGAAATAGTACCTTCACAGCGGTATGTCTATCCTATATTCAAAAATGGCAGTACTAGTTTGTACAAAAAAGGATATAGAGTATTGGCTCAAGAGGAATTGGCTCAGCTCACCAATGTAGAAATATTTGTTCGTGATCCTGTTGAAAGATTTTTCACCGGATTACAGACATTTTTAAATCACAATCCCGATTACGATTCAAAGACCACGATTGCCTTGGTACAAAATCATTTGTTTTTGAATAGACATTTTTGTCCGCAATTCCATTGGTTGGTCAATCTACAAAGATTTGCACAGCCAAGTATCACAATTAGTCCATTGGAACAATTACGAGAACTCATACCCGAAATTAGTAATCCAGCATCGGCAATCAATCCTGGCATTGACTTGGATCATCCCAAAATACAATTCTATTGTCAAATTGATAAAGTGCTGACCCAAGACCTACTTGGCAGAACAGTATCGTTTTCTACCATAATAAAAACTATACAGGCTAAGTATCCAGACATATATAGAGAAGTAATACAACGTTCACGAGATTTATGCAGTGTCCTAGACTAGATCATTTTGTAAGATTCAATACTGACGGAACCATGGGTCGATGTGGCCATATGGTCTCTGCTCCGCGATTCAACACATTTGCAAATATGAACAATAGCCATTGGTTGAAAAATGTCAAACAAAGTTTCGTTGACGATGTATTTCCCAAGGAATGCATTCGTTGCAAAGAAACAGAACAAATCAATGGCTCCAGTATCAGACTCAATGCTATAGAATTTGACAAAAAACAAACTCGTGAAGACTATCTAATTGTGGGCGGAGTATTGGACAATGTGTGCAACAGTGCCTGCTTGACCTGTAATGCCAATCACAGTACAAAGATTGGTAGTTTGGTCGCACACACCGGCAAATATTACACCATTGATAACAGTGAAAGTTTTTGGAATCTGCCATTGGATCGTGTGGTACACTTGGACATCAGCGGCGGAGAACCCAGTGCCAGTAAAAATTACCGAGACATACTCAAAAATATTCCACCTTCGGTGCGTAGTGTTAGAATCAATACCAACTGTTCGTTGATTATATCAGAGATTGACTCTTTATTAGAGCGTGGCGTACACGTGACTGTCACAGTGAGTTTGGATGGCATAGGAGAAATGCACGATCTTATTCGTTGGCCCATCAAATGGGACAAGTTCTACACAAACCTGATGACATACAAACACATGGGCATACAAGATCTAAATACCTGGACCACAGTGAGTGCGTTGAACATAGGCGATTTTGATAACATACTGCGTTTTGTCAAAGATCACAATCTAGCACATTCATATGCACTACTACACGATCCAGCAGTATTGAACGTCAAATATTCAAATTCTTGGACAAGAGCACACAGGCATGTATTGCCCGGACAGGTGGCCACAGGTCCCGACAACCAATCTCAGATTGATGAATTTGTATTTGAACAAAAACATCTAAGAGGCATGTTATGACATACCGATGTTATGCTGTACTGCCTTGTGACAACATTGATGTTATTTCGGCCAGCATATATGATTTTCTTAAGACTGAAACAGAACTATTGACCACCAATCAATTTGGTTGGCACTTTATTGATCTTCAATCAGTATTGAAACACTCACCAGAGTTGTTTGACTTTTTTAAACGTAACAAATTGATTCCACGACACGCTGCCATAACTATTGTGGAGACCAATAACCATCTCCCCAAACACGTTGATGAACCTCCGGTGATTGCCAAAGTAAATATACCAGTATCAAACACAGAACATTGGGCCAATCGTTGGTACATTGATGATAGTATGGTAGCAGAACTGATTGGCATGAACCAACCCATAGTGTTCAATTCACAAATTCCGCACAGTGTAGAAATGTTGGCAGGTGCCAATACTCCAAGAATTGTGGCCAGCTTCACATTCCATAACGAACCATTGGATATTTTAAAATGAAAATTGCAATAACAGGACATTCAGCAGGCATTGGCCAGGCCTTTGCTCAAGTATTTGCCGAACAGGGTCACGAGATTGTGGGACTCGATAGACGTAACGGATACAATATTAGAAGTGTACCCAAAGTAGCAGCCATGATTGAGCCTTGTGATTGGTTTATAAATAACGCACAGGTTGGATTTGCACAAACTGAATTATTGGTCGAAGTTTATCGTTTATGGAAAGATGTTCCCAACAAACGCATTATAAACATCAGTACCATCATGACTTCGCATCCAATAAGTGCAGTGCCTGGTTTAGTGCCCTTGACATATAGAGTACAAAAGAAAGCACTGGAAGAAACACATCATCAACTTAGATTCCTGCAGACATGGCCCAAACTCACCTTAATCAAACCTGGTGCTGTTGCTACACAATTTGTAGGAAACATTGATATACAAAAAGCCAATGTTGATGAATGGGCCACAACAGTGATTCGCATATTGGAAGCGGCAGAACCCAACTTAGAGGTCACAGAACTAGCATTGAATGTCAACGAGCAATGAACACCAAAGAATATCTGACCAACCGTGCATTTTGTCCCGTGCCTTGGACAAGTATCATGTACAATGTTGACGGTGCGGTCAAGAATTGTATTCGTAGCTCCAAACCAATTGGTAATTTAAAAGATAACACCATAGAAGAAATATTGGCACAAGATTACGCAATCAAATCAGATATGCACTCGGGTCAAAAGTTCAGTCGGTGCGATCCGTGTTATGACCTAGAACAACAAAAGAATAATCTAGACATCATAAGCGATCGTGTATTTTACCTTAAAGAATTACGTGGCGTTGATCAAAGCCTTTATGATACCACAAACTTTGCGTTACACGCAGTTGATGTTCGTTGGAGTAATCTGTGTAACTTTGCCTGTGTGTATTGCAATGAACAATTTAGCAGTCGTATAGCCAGTGAACAAAATATACAAATTCATCGCCCCGAAGATCTCAAGCAACAGGCATTCAAAGAATGGGTATTTGCCCGTGCAGGACAACTCAAACACGTATACTTGGCAGGCGGTGAGCCATTGTTGATGAAGGAAAACTTGGAGTTCCTTGAATTACTAAAACAGGTCAATCCCAATGTTAATCTAAGAATAAACACAAATCTAAGCAAAGTGGATACACGTATTTTTGATTTGATTTGTGAGTTCAAAAATGTACATTGGATAGTCAGTGTTGAAACCATGGAATCAGAATATGAATATATACGTTATGGCGGACGTTGGCAAGACTTCCTTGATAACTTGATTGCCATTAAAAAATTAGATCACAAAATATCATTCAATATGTTGTATTTGGTACTCAACTATCGAACCATGTTTGGTTGTATAGATTTTTTAAAAGGCATGGGATTTCATAACAACAGTTTTGTTATTCAACCTTTGTTGGCGCCAGACTACCTAAATATTAGACATCTTGACGCAGATGTGTTAAACTCTGTGAAAGATGAATTGACTCAACGTATCAATCAACAGCCCGGATTTCTATTAGAAAATGGATATCGTAATGCGTTGGCATACTTGGATCAACCCGTAGAAAAAAACTTGCCGCAGTGTTTTGAATATTTGAAACAAACTGACACAAGACGAAATCTAGACAGCAGAGAAATTTTTAAAGATTTATACAAGGAAAATTATCATGGCTAAACCATTTGACGTAAGCAAATTTCGAAAAAGCATTACCAAAGCAATTGACGGTATCAGTGTTGGCTTTAATGATCCCACAGATTGGATTGGTACCAACAACTATGCACTAAATTATCTCATCTCCGGAGACTTCAACAAAGGTATTCCCATGGGCAAGGTCACTGTGTTTGCTGGTGAGTCGGGCGCAGGCAAAAGTTTTATTTGCAGTGGCAATATTGTCAAGAACGCACAACAACAGGGCATCTATCCCATACTGATTGACACTGAAAATGCTTTGGATGAAGCATGGTTACACGCACTTGGAGTTGACACCAGCGAAGACAAGTTATTGAAACTGAACATGGCCATGATCGATGATGTGGCCAAAATGATCAGTGAGTTTGTCAAAGAGTACAAAGCACTGCCCGAAGACAGTCGCCCCAAGGTGTTGTTTGTGTTAGATAGTTTGGGTATGTTGTTGACACCCACAGACGTCAATCAGTTCACAGCAGGCGACCTAAAAGGTGACATGGGTCGCAAGCCCAAGGCACTGACAGCATTGGTACGTAATTGTGTGAATATGTTTGGTGACTTGAACATCGGCCTGGTTGCTACCAATCACACATACGCCAGTCAAGACATGTTTGATCCAGATGACAAGATCTCCGGCGGTCAAGGCTTTATCTATGCTAGCTCTATTGTTGTTGCCATGCGTAAGTTGAAACTAAAAGAAGACGAAGATGGCAACAAGATCTCAGAAGTAAAAGGTATTCGTGCTGCCTGCAAAATCATGAAAACACGCTATGCCAAACCGTTTGAAAGTGTGCAGGTCAAGATTCCTTACGAAACAGGTATGAATCCCTACTCGGGCTTGACTGACCTGATCGAAGGCAAAGAACTTTTAAAGAAGGAAGGCAACAGCTTGGTATATACTACAGCCGATGGCGAAATCATTAAAAAGTTCCGCAAGGGATGGGAACGCAATGATGATGGATGCTTGGATCATGTCATGAAAGACATTACCAATAACCCACACATATTTGATAAAACAAAACCCACAGAACAACCAGTAGAAGAGGAAACTGCAGAATGAGCCTAGATGTTGATGTTTTAATTGAAACATATACTATCCTAAAACAGTATATCCCGGTCAAAGATCGTCAGGAAGCCGCCGATAACTTAATGAGTGTCATGGTTGATATGCTCAACGATATTGAGGTCAAAGAGTTTGCGGCCACTGATAGTCCGTTGACCAAGGCTCTCAAAGAGTATATGAGTGAAGACGAAGACGAATACTACGACGAAGAATAATGTGGTATAATCGTGTAGTTGCAGATCTAAGCCAAATTCCGGCCTGCATCAACTACTATGAGAATGAACTGCTGTCGGCCAAGGCCGACTGCAAGATCTCAGGCAATGTTGAACGGTCGGTGGCCAACCTACCTGGTATCACAGAGCATAGATTTAATCAGCTACAGGAAATTGAAGCTATCTTAAATTACTTAAATATACAGTTACGCAAAATTCGACGTAAGCATTTCCAGAAATATCTTGAAAGTTATGCCCGTGCGCTGACCAGTCGTGATGCTGAAAAGTATGTGGATGGCGAAGACGAAGTGATCGACTTTGAAACCATCATCAACGAAGTTGCTCTTGTGCGTAACAAATGGTTGGGTATGATGAAAGGCCTTGACAGTAAGAATTTTATGTTGGGGCACGTGGTTCGTTTGAGAACTGCAGGCATGGAGGATGTGTCGGTATAATGGATTGGAAATCTCGTGCAGATATACTACTCGAGGAGTTCAATCTTTGTATGGCATCTCGTCCTCGTCAGAACGCAGTTGACATTCAAATATTAAAAGATACAGCAGGCAAATGGGCCTATCATTTAAACAGTATGCGAGCGTGGGGTTCAGATCTAGAAATAGCAGAAGCTTGCCATCAGCTGGAACCCAGGCTTGATGAATTAAAAAAATCTGTAGTTATAGAAGTATTAAAAAATGGCGCAATTTAAAACAGCACAAGAAAGTCATGCACATAGTCGTCGGACCATGGATGCTATTTACGAGTTTGATACGTTCCTCGACAGTCTAAAAGTTGTGGCCGACATGGGTTGCGGACGTGGATTGGATGCCGAATGGTGGGCCACACTAGAAACCAGAGACGACCCTCCTGAACCCAGAAACTATCTGACCTATGCCATCGATTTGGATGTCAGTCGTATTGAACCCGACCTGTCTAAAATGAAGAACGTTAGAGTTATCAAAGACAATTTCTCCAAGGTCAAATTGCCAAAGACTGTGGATTTGATTTGGTGTCACGATGCATTTCAGTATGCAGTTGACCCAGTGGGCACATTGCGTCACTGGAACAAATTGATGACCCCCGATGGCATGTTGGTATTGATACTGCCACAAAACATTGGATATTCCTACAATCGTTTGGTCAATCGTACAGAAAACTATTGTTATCATAATCACACTGTATGCAATTTGATTTATATGCTGGCGGTCAATGGTTTTGACTGCAACGATGCTTATATGCTGAAAACAGCCAATGATCCTTGGATGCACCTGGCAGTCTACAAGAGTTCCGTTGAACCAATGGATCCCACGACCACCAGCTTGTACGATCTAGCCGAAATGAAACTGTTGCATCCTAGCGCAATCGCTAGTATAAACACTTTTGGATATCTACGCCAAGAAGATCTGGTTTATCCTTGGCTCAACAGAGATTGGTATAGGTCAAAAAATTAATATGAAAATCGTTGTTGTCACCGGCGGCTTTGATCCGCTACACTCAGGGCACATAGCCTACTTTGAATCCGCAAAACAATTGGGTGATAGACTCATTGTTGGTCTAAATAGCGATGACTGGCTTGAACGTAAAAAAGGTCGTGCATTCATGCCGTTCATAGAACGTCAGGCCATCATACGTGGCCTAGGCGTAGTTGACAGTGTGATTGATTTTGATGACGATGACGATACTGCCAGAGATGCCATCGAACAAGTGCGTTTGCTTTACTCTGGCGCTGAGATTGTGTTTGCCAATGGCGGCGATAGAACACATGTCAATATACCAGAAATGACTGTCAACGACGATAATGTATCTTTTGCATTTGGGGTCGGTGGGTTCAACAAAACCAACAGCAGTAGTTGGATTTTACAAGAATGGCGAGCACCCAAGACAGAACGTGCTTGGGGTTACTACAGAATCTTACACGAAGTTGCAGGGACCAAAGTAAAAGAACTCACAGTCAACCCTGGTGCTAGCCTAAGTATGCAACGTCACGAACACCGTCACGAATTTTGGCACGTGACCGAAGGTGCCTGCGAGGTTGACCAGAAATTAGAAAGCGGGTATAATTTGCTTACAATGACATTAACTAGACACAGTCAGGTAATTATTCCGCAAGGCGATTGGCACCGTATTCGTAATCCCTTTGACGCACCCTGCAAGATTGTAGAAATACAGTATGGCACAGCCTGCGAAGAATTGGACATCGAACGCGATAAATAACTTACTATGCGTGACCTAATTAATCTCATTGCCCGAACTGAAGATACGTCTTTGGAGTTTGAAATCAACCGTCTTGTAGAAGGAATAGATCAAATGATCAAGGCACAGCAACCACCAACAGAAGAACAACCAGTAGAAGAGCCGGACTACGCAGACAAGGCCGACTATAATGCTATTATTCCTGCATTGACAGCATGGCTACAGGATGCCGGAGTTGAAGATCCTAAACCCGAGTATAGTCTAAAATCTGGACGCCTGGCAGTGATTCGTATGAGTAATGTTATTCCTGCACAGTTAGCCCAGGCTGCCGAAGGTCTAGGACTAGTGCAGAATCCCGATCTAACAGAATTGCAGTCTATATCTAGTGGACAGTTCGACATTTACAGTTATGTGGGTCGTGGTAAAACATTTACATTTGTTTTACGTGGAGTCAAGACAGCACAAAGTTTTGCCGGAGCTGCCGGTGATTTGGTATTGAATCGCAAGGATTTGACACCAGTCAAACTGGGTTTAGACGGCACATATGACAATCGTAAAGAATTGGCAGACTCTACAAAATCAGCAGTCAAGTCCAAGGTCCGAAATGAAAAGTTGGCCACCGCTCTGATCGAATTGGTTGACATGGCCACAGCTCGAGGCGCTGGACAATTGAGCCCGGACAGTTTAGAATATGTAAATCCCATACGTGGTATGATAAGTCAAGACTTTGGTGAGATTCTTGCACCATTGGCCATGGCTGATGAAGGCGAGACCATTAATTTCCCATCGGGCAACGAAAAACTGATTGATGTCACTGTAGGCGGCAAGGTACGTTACAGTGTCAAAGCCCTAGGTGGATCGGGAACCAGTATGAACAGTCTCGGTAGCCTGTTGGATGAATATGATGCCACACTTACCGACGAAGGTAAGAAAACCATGTTCCGTAACAGTATCAAAGTTTGGCAAACTGCCAGCAAAAAAGAAGGTAAGGTTGTAGATCGAATCTGCTATGCGGCAGCATTGAACCAAACTCCCGAGTATCTAAGTTATGTCAACATACTGGGAGGCGAGTTTGAAAAGTTTAGTGAATTAAAATCTTTGTTGGAGCCCTTGGTCAAAAAACTTGACTATACGGGCTTCTTAAAAATGATACTGCCTGCCACACAGGCTGGAGGTTGGGGAATCAATGTTGGTATGCCAACAGATTCTGCGTACTATCTGGGAAATACTGCCAACAAACCACAGGCTGGTATTGCTGGCAAATACAGCTATGACCACGATCATGTGGACGGTGCTGCCAACATCATTACCTATTGTTTAGGTAAAGGTTTTGAATTTAAGATCAAACGCGGACCAGACAGTCAACAGTACAAAGATATCATGAATGACATGATACAACAACTGAACTGTCAACTTGGACATGTGGATATCACACAAGACGGCAAGCTGGCAATTACCAGTAAACCATTTGGTAATCTAAACTTTGAGTTTGATTATCACGCACCCAGTCACATTGCTGGCAACAATCGTCCAGGATTCATGATAGTGCCTCCCAACAAAGGCGACAAGGGCAAGAAGAAATCCAAGTCTGATATTGAGCCTGGTGCCGGTGTAAGTGATGCACCACCAGAACCTGCAATGAAACTCAAAAATCCTGATGCCAGTATGAGTGCAGACAAGATCTCTCGTCCGGGGCGCCAACCAGAAACAAGATCCGCCACAAAAGGTCTTGGACGTGAACGCAGATAATCTGCTTGACACAAATTCAACTATCATATATAATACACGCATCGGGCCTATAGCTTAATGGTAAAGCAGGGGACTCATAATCCCTTGAGTCGTGGTTCGATCCCACGTGGGCCCACCAAAAGAAAGTATACAATGAAAATATATCTAGCAATGGCAGAAATGCCCGACGGCAACAGAATTTTTGAACGTGCCTACTTGACGGAAGTAGAAGCGGCTCAGGCCGCTGAGTCAATGGTCAAGGATGTCAACGACAACACCGATATGCAGGTAGCACCTGTGGTTGAAGATATTGAATTGGTACTAACAAAACAGGACGCGAGTATGGGGGAATTGGTAGACCCAGGGGACTTAAAATCCCCCGCTTGATGCGTCCCGGTTCGACTCCGGGTACTCGTACCAGATATCTGGCTATAGTATAATGGATAATACATGGAGCTTCTACCTCCAGAATGTGGGTTCGATTCCTGCTAGCCGGACCAAACAAAGGTAACATATATGTATTCAAAAGAAACCGAAGTAATGGACATTCTCCAAGAGGAATGTGCTGAAGTGATTCAAATGATCAGCAAGTGTCGTAGATTCGGCATAGACAACACACATCTCAAAGCTGGTGTCAGCAACAGAGCCAAGCTCACAGAAGAAATTGGTGACCTAATGTGTATGATACAGTTGGCTCAAGAGTTTGGAGTTGTTGATGCCAACGAAGTCATGGCAGCCAGTGACCGCAAACGTGAAAAACTCAAAATCTGGTCTGATATTTTCAAAGAGCAATGGTAATATGAAACTTTGCTTGCACCAAAACGGTTGGACAGTTCTAGTAGAAGATGTTGCATTGCAGACAGCAACGCAACAGCAAATGAATACCATTGCCTATTTGTTGGCCACCAATACTGTGGTTGTGATACGGAATCAAAGTCTCACTATACAAGAACAAATAGCCATCTGTGAAAAAATTGGTCAGTTGGAAGATTTTTCGCAGTATCGAGCCGGGGCCGGCAGAGATGTTGATGCCATAGTAGTACCAGGTTCCGATGACAAAGCCTTGCGTGTGACTGGAGAGTTAGATGAACACGGTCGTCCTGGCCTGTTTGGACACGTGAGCGATCTTGATTGGCATTGTAATCATCCGGCAAATCCCAATAGAGAACCCCTGGTATGGTTATACGGCGAACGAGGCACAGCAGGCAGTAGAACCAGTTGGATCAACAACATCATGTCCTACAATGACTTGTCCTCAGAGGATCAAGAATACTACCAAACTCTACGTTTGATCAATGGATACAAACAAGGTAGTTACAGCACAGACGATTTTGGAAAACCCATTGATATCAACTACCAATATCGTCCTGAACTGGTACAAACAAACATAGCAGGACGCACCGGGCTATTTTTTCCATTTTTGCAAATTCATCAAATTGACGGCATGACCGAAGATGAAAGCCGGGCAGTAATTGTCAAATTGCGCGACCACGTGCTGAACGAAAAGTATGTGTATCACCATGATTGGCAAGACGGTGACATTGTTCTAGCAGAACAATGGTTGGGTATTCACAAGCGTTGGCATTTTGATGGAATGGCGTCAAGAGTGCTACACCGTATCACCTTCGGGTATGAAAACTGCGATCTTACAGATCGTGTGCCAACTGAAATCGCTTGAAGTCTTCGCGAGTCAATTCGGGCCTAAAGCGCACAGTCAGCAACACACGTAGATCTTGATGCTCAACAATGCCTCTATGTGGACGACCCACGTGGGCCAGCATGGGTTGATCACATTCGGTACGTGCAATTTCTACACTATTTTCACAATAGTAAAGTCCATTGTAGGTAGTGATGGCCTGCTCGGTGTTGCTGTTGATGCCTTGTGCATAATTTCCAATGTCAGTCAACGGTTGAGTAATATCAGCATCGTACCAGGCAGTATAGGTACGGTCACAATTGATCAAAGGAATGTTCAGTGCAACAAATCGATCTGACCCGTTGATGTTGTCCACGTGGATTGGAAATTCTTTTCCATTGGTTGATATTACCAGGCCAGCAAAATATTGTCGATCCTGTAGCCCTATGTTATCCAGATATGTTCGTAGTAACGGAGTTCGAGATTCAAGATCTTCCACAATCTTGAATTCTGGATCATCAGGAACAACACCGCCGGTGATGCTGTCAAACACTGCTACCGATTCCTGTTGAATCTGTTGTAAATTTTCAATGCTGACTTTGTAGTAGCACCAATCGGGTTGGTAAGGTTGGAACATATGGTATTTAAGTAAAAATTTTGGTTAAGCTAAATAAAATAATTGTTGACACAAATACTAAATAAACGTATAATAGGAACTATGATGCAAACAACTCTATGTCATTCACTTAAACAACAGCCCGGACTAGGCATGTCAGCCTATTGGTCTTTGTTTGCGAATGTCAACAGCAATGATCGCACACCAGAGATTTGTAAGGGGTTCTTAGAGGATCGTGTAAATTAACAAAGTACACAAAAGATTTTTAAGAACCCTGGACTAAACACCCAGGGTTTTTTGTTTTAGTGCTATGCGAAACGAGGTCGCTGCCACACTTGAAAATGGCTAAACGGGCGGACAGGACACATGAAAGGCATGGCGAAAACGTGCCCAGTAAGACTCCTGGTCAGGGTATTGCCCCTGTCATATCCCTTGGCAACAGGGGATATTCATAAACACACAGGATGAATAATGCGGCAGGTAGAAAGATAAACTACTGATGCGGATCCGCTGACCGGATCGATAGGGACCAGTGTGTTTTTGAATATGTTGTTTAAATACAACACTCAGTAATTGACCTTTAATTGATTATCTGTTATACTAGAGTTTGAGTTAGAAATTGCCCCGGTGGTGAAATTGGTAGACACGCTGGTCTTAGAAGCCAGTGCGCGAGCGTGACGGTTCGAGTCCGTCCTGGGGCACCATGTAACACTCAAGTATTAACCCTATGCAATGTAGGGTTATCCAAAAACAGATTGTTCATAATTGCATAATCTGTTATACTAGAGACTAGTTAGAAAACAATGCAGTCGATAGAGACTAGTTGTCAAGTTCATTAAAATTTAAATTCTTATATAGCCCTGTGTAATTTGCAGGCGCTATATGAAACCGTATTAGGTTACCAACTCCGGTAGGTACCCTAGTAGAGAACTATACCAGCTGACGGGCTGGCTCTACTAGGTATACACGAAAGCAGACCCGCAAGGGCGAGGCACGCCGGACTCCGTTGGCCTGTAATGTGGTTGATAGACAAGTCCGTGGACGGCACGGTAGGGCAGGTTCAAAACTGTAATCTCTATCAAACACCCTAATGCGATTTCATATAGTTTTGCTCGGTTCATCTAGTGGCCCAGGATAGTGCCCTTTCACGGCATTCACACCGGTTCGAATCCGGTACCGAGTACCATGTTTAATACACCAGAGATAAGCAGGAACTTGTGGCCACAGGGTCGCCTCGTCTGGTGTGCTTCCATCATGGAGATGTAGGAAAATTGGTAACCCCAGTGGACTGTAAATCCGCCGCCCGAAAGGCACTACTGGTTCAACTCCAGTCGTCTCCACCAAACAAGGTCCTATCGATTAGGGGTAAAGTCATCGCCCTGTCACGGCGAAGTCACGGGTTCGAATCCCGTTGGGACCGCCATTTAACTTGAAAGGACATTATGTACTGTAAAGGTCTTAGGGATATCATAGGAACAGAAATTCAACTGGACGCCACTGTGTTATGTACACACAACAACAGAATCGTTTTGGGTCGAATCTCCAAAGCCAATCCTGAAACAAAAAAAGTCACAGTACTGCCCCTACAGACCACCACAGGTGGCCGTAGACCACCACCTCCCCCAAGACCACTGGTCAGGGAAGAGTATAATGTTTTTGTAGTAAATGATGCCGAAGTGTTGATGGGAACCATAAAAGGCTATGGTCATAACACCGGCGAGTGGGATGATGAGGATGAAGATATTTAAGTTTTTGAGAGCCACACCGCCTGGATACTTCCCTTGCAAAAGGCACTAGGTCCTGCAACCGTGGCTCTCTCCTAACGTGCCAATTGTCATTGGCTAGTCTGACCCAGACGATAAGAAGTGTGATGACACACACGGGTGGTTCTGAAACGGAAAAGTTTCACACAGAAGCCATGATAGAACATGGATTGTATGTGCGGTCTAACCAAACCGGCGTTAGCAACACGAGAGCGGTCCCTGTCGGGAAGCGGGTGGAAGGTGTAAGTGATGAATAGACTAGTTGGGGCAACTTGACGAAATTTCTGATACACTATAATTACCGCCGAGGGACGCAGAGCATTTG
>Ga0187843_10001163_pt1 | contig 16965 bp, 13 predicted proteins | sample SpaLakP09_SKY_43_FD_134516 | JGI IMG/M metagenome (GOLD analysis project Ga0187843, IMG submission 134516) | Oligotrophic lake water microbial communities from Sparkling Lake, Wisconsin, USA - SP09_SKY_43 | ecosystem: Environmental > Aquatic > Freshwater > Lake | place: USA: Sparkling Lake...
CAGGGCCAGGAAGCTCCAGGTTTCGCCACGGTAGATGCGTTCCTGCTCCAGGTCATAGACCTCTTTGGAGCTGAATACCTTGTAGGGAGTACGCGCACCATCGGTGCGGGGGAATTGCACCAGGGGATGCGTGGTGACCGCTTGCATCTGCTCGGGTGTGGACATGCGATTCTCCATGAAGAGGGATGATGGAACCAGTGTATTGAGCCGCGTTCGGGCCAGCTATCCCGCATGGGCATGAAAGCGGATTTGCTTATCCGTTTCTTGCACGCCGGTTGCGCGCACCTTCCTCGGTCTTGCTGGGCGGTACGCCAAAGCGCTGCCGGTAGTAATGTGAAAAGCGGCCCAGGTGGCTGAAGCCGACACGGATGGCGGCCTCGGTCACGCCGGCATGGTCGGCGCGCAGCAGTGCAGCATGTGCCGCATCGAGCCGTCGGTTGCGCAGCAGGGTCATCGGCGCCACTCCGTAGTAGCGCTGGCAAAGTGCGGAGAGCGTGCGCAGGCTCACCCGGCTCGCTGCAGCCATGTCTGCACGGCTGATGTTGTCGGCCAGGTGCTGCTGCAGATAGCGATCCAGCATGTCCAGTCGCTTGCGATGGCAAACTTCCACGGAACGTGCAGGCTCCGGTGAGGCCGTAGCAGCATTGTCCCCATGGTGGCGCAAGCCGCGCAGGAAACTCACTGCGCCCTGTTCCAGGTGAGCCACCCAGTCATCCTGCGCGCACGGACCGGGAAGGGCTGCCACCCCGAGCAGGGTATGCAACAGCAGTTCCCATTGTGGTTGCGATTGCGCGGGCAGCAGTTGCGAGGCCAATCCGGTCGGGCCGGCCCCCAGCAGATGATGCGGTACCTTCAGGATCAACTGCTCGGCGCCTTCGCTCCACTGCATGCGTACATCTCGCCGTGGTGAGATCAAGGCGGCGGTGCCGGGCAGTACCCTGATCGGGCGGCCATCCACCTCGAATTCGACCACGCCGCGCACGCCCATATGAACCAGCGAAAAGCCGTCGAAGACATCAGGGCGCACTTCGACCTGGGCGCCGTAGCGCAGCGCAAAGAGCTGGAGATGGCGCACGCGCACCTTGTAGAGCGCCGCATCGACCGCACCCTGTTGCCATTGCAGCTGATGCGAGGAGAGCGCCTGCGAGACCTGGTCATGCGAGACCACCCGCTCATCGGAGCGGAAGACGCAGGCCTGATAAAGGCGGCTCAGGTCGAGCGGAGCAGGAGCGCAGAGGTTCATGGCATCCATCCTTGGTGGAAGAAGCAGGCTATCCGGCGTCAGTCCTGGCGCCGCTTGAGTGCACGCAGGTCGATGGTGGCGCCGCTGCCGAAGAGGCTGTGCGCCAGTTCCTTGACCTTGCCCCGCTGCACTTTCTGGGACGAGGTCAGTGGCAACTGCTCGATGAAGGCGATATAGCCCGGTGCCTTGTAATACGCCAGCTGCGTCAGGCAGAACTCGGTGATGCTGCGGGCAATGTGCTCGGCCTGCTGCGCGCTGCGCGGCACCACCAGCGCCAGCACCTCGTCGCCCCGGATCGGATCGGGTACCGCAGCCACCGCCACGGCTTGCACCGCGGGGTGCTGCAGCAAGACCGATTCGACTTCCACGGCGGAGATGTTTTCACCGCTGCGGCGGATCACGTTCTTCTTGCGGTCCATGAAGTAGAGGTAGCCTTCGGCATCCTGGCGCACGATGTCGCCGGTATGGAACCAGCCATCTTTCCAGGCCTCGGCGCTTGCCTGTTCATCCTTGAGGTATTCACGGAAGAAGCCGCGGCGCGGATCAGGGCCGGCGGCGCGCACCTGCAGTTCGCCCGGTGTGCCCACGCTGGCCTCCTGCCCCTGGTCATCGACGATGCGCAGCACCAGCGTGCCGTCGGGTTTGCCGATGCACGACTGGCCGATGCGGCGCGGTTCGTGATTGGCCGCCAGCATGGCGCCGCCGCCGGTCTCCGTCATCGCCCAGGCCTCTACCAGGGGCAGTTTGAAGCGCGCCTCGAAGTCCGCCTGGCGCAACTTGTCCACACCGGCGCCGAAGCCGAAGCGGACCTGGTGACGCGCGTCGAGCTCATCGGGTGGCAATCCCATGAGCATCGCCGGCATGACGCCGAGGTAATGGAAGATGGTAGCTTGCGACTGGCGGACGCTGTCCCACCAGGTCTTGGGATGGAAGCGGTCGAGCGCAATGATGCAGCCGCCTATGAGGATCATCGCCATCGTGGAGCAGGCCATGGCGTTCATGTGCACCAGCGGCAGCGGCGTGAGCAGGCGCTCCTGGCCGGGTTGCAGCACGCAGATGCCCCCCATGTCGACGTAGCCGCCGCCGGCCCGCAGGAAGTAGAAGTTGGTCAGGACGCAGCCCTTGGGACGGCCGGTGGTCCCCGAGGTATAGAGCAGCGCGCATTCGGTGTCGCTGCTTGGGGAGCCGGCCAGCGGTGCTGCCGTTGGGGCTGCGGGCAATGCCCCGTCGGCGGCGGCTGACGGCGTGATCACGCCGATTGCATGCCCGGCCTGCGTGGCGCTGCGTCGCAGGTCTTCCAGGCGCTGGGGCAGGCAGATGACCAGGCACAGTTCGCTGTGTTCGAACAGGTAGTGCAGCTCGGCCGACCGCATTTCGCTGCTGATCGGTACTACCGACACTCCCAGGGCATTGAGGGCGAGCCAGTGCATGAAGAAGGCGGGCCGGTTCTCCAGCAGCAAGCCGATCCGGTGGCCGTGGCCATAGCCGGCCTCCCGGTAATGGCGCGAAAGCTGCGCCACCTCCGCATGGGCTTGTGCATACGTGATGGTCCCGGCGTCAATGCCATAGATGGCGGCGGTTTCCGGCAGGGTCTGAAGGAAGGGGCGCGGCCCGTGATGATCGGCGGCATGGCGGAAGGCATCGAAGACCGTCTGCGAGGAAGCGGCGGCGCTGGTAGTGGAGAAAGTCAATTGAGTGCTCCTTGCTAGGAAAAAGGCGACAGCTTCCCCGGACACCTCGCGGGTGCCCATGACAAGCCCATCAACGTGGGAGAAAATCAGCCGGGTGGTCGGTTCACTTCGCGCTCGAATACCTTGGGGTCGGCGCGCCAGCGGCTCAGCCAGTCCTGGGCGAGTTCGCCGGGGTAGACATCCTCCAGGCCCGACCGCAGTCCCTGCAGCAGCGCACGGGCCAGTACCGCAGGCGCTACACGGATGCCGGGGGACTGCGCCGGGGAGTCATCTTCAAGCGGCCCGGGGAAGAGGTTCATCACGCGCACACCCGCGCCGGACAGGTCGGCCCTCAGGCCCTGCGAAAAACAATGTGCTGCGGCCTGCGAGGCGCAGTAGCTGGCCTGGCCGGGCAGGCTGGCCAGCGCGCCAATGGACAGCAGGTTGACCCAGGCTGGCATGTGCTGCGGCTGCGCTGCACTGCGCTGTCGCAGCAGCGGGCTGAACACCTCGGCCAGTCGCAGCAATCCGAAGTAGTTGATGTCCATTTCCGTGCTGGCATCGTTGCGGTCCACCAGGGTGGCCACGCGTGCCGGAGCTTGCAGAGTGGTGGTATTGATCACCATGTCCAGTTCTTCGCCGATCGCTGCTGCAGCGGCCCGCAAGGAGCCGACGTCGCGCGGGTCCAGCTGCACCGCCTGCGCCACTGCGTTTTTCCGGAGCGGGTCCACGATCACGGGGCATCCTGCCCAGATGCGCGCCGCGCCGGCCTGTGTCAGGGCGGTGACGATGGCACGGCCCGCCAGCGACTGCGCGTCGGTGACCAGGATGGTGCGGCCGCGCGGATCGCAGCCCAGTTCTTGTATGAGTGCGCTGTCTTTCATCTCGGTGGCTTCCTCTTCCGGCAAACCGATCAATATGGCGCTGCCTGCGCGGTCCAGCCGCATGTGCACGCGCAGTCGCGCAGCCTCGGGGAGCTCCGCCGGCAAATGGAGCATGACCGTCGGGCCGCAATCCAGCCGGGCCAGCCCCACATGCCAGGGCAGCCTGTGCCTGAAGTAACGGGCGTTGCTGTGATGCAGGACGGTCTGGCTCGCCAGCACCGCCCCCTGCGGTTGCCGCTGCCATGGCAGATCGGCCCCCAGGCAGCGATGGCAAGCCTGGCGCGGCGGATACTGGACTGCGCCGCAGTCGCTGCATTGCTGCAACATGAACTCACCCCGCGCGGCAGCGGCCGTCATGCCCAGCGCGGTACGTCCGCGTGCGTGCGGCGGCAGGTCGATTTGCGTCGGGTACGGGGGCAGCTTGGTCTCGGGTCGGGTATTCATGCTGCCTTCTCCAGGATTGCCGCGCCGGTACACAGGCAACGGTCATAGGTAACCATGCCGAAGCCACACACCATGCCCAGCCGGGCCTGTGCCACTGTGCGGCTGCCGGCCTGGCCGGTGAGCTGGCGAATGGTTTCGGTCACCCCGATGAAACCGCCGGCTGCACCGGCCTGGCCGCACGAGAGCTGGCCACCGCTGGTGTTGTTGGGGAAGCTGCCGGCAAAGTCCAGCCCGTGGCGGCGGACGAAATCGGGGCCTTCTCCCTTCTCGCAGAATCCCAGGTCTTCGAACTGCATCATCACGATCACTGGGTAATCGTCGTAGGTCTGGATCAGGTCGATGTCACCGGCTTGCACATCAGCCTGGGCATACAGGTCATCGCGGTCCATTCGCCAGCCGCCGCGCTCCATCACCGGATCGTCGGCGTAGGCATTGTGACGCTCGATGGCTCCGCGCAGCAGGACATGCGGCAGCCCCAGGTCACGCGCCTGTTCGGCCCGCATGACCAGGAAGGCTTCCGCCCCGGCGCAGGGCATGACGCAGTCGAGCAGGTGGATCGCCTCGGCAATGGGACGGGCCTCCAGGTACTGTTGCATGTCGAGCGGTTGGCGCAACAGTGCGTTGGGATTGTGCATGGCATTGTTGCGCTGGGCCACGGCGATGCGTCCGAAATCCTCACGGGTGGCGCCGTAGCGGCGCATGTAATGGGTGGTGATCAGCGAAAAGACCGCATTCGGTCCACCCGCGCCGTAAGGGAAACTGGCGTCACGCGCGAAGTCGGCAAAGTGGTTCAGGGTATGGGCGAAGGTGTCGGGCTGGTTGGTGTCGCCGGCGACGCACGCCACGATCTCCGCATCGCCTGCCTGCACCGCGCGTGCCGCCCGCCGCAAGGCCATCACACCGGAGGCGCCACCGGTGGGGATGTGATCCAGCCAGCGCGGTGACAGTCCGAGGTGCTGTGCGACGCCCACGGCGGTGTCGGACCCCAGCGTGAAGCTGCTCACGGTCAGGCCGTCGATCTGTTGCCTGGATAATCCTGATTGCGCCAGCAGGGCATGCATGGCGCGGCCGATGAACCAGTGGGCGCCGTGCGTACTGTAGCGTTGGTAAGGCACCGTGACTGGTGCGGCCAGGGCCAGGCCCTCATAGGAAAGACGTCGTCTCATGACCGGTCCGCCTAGGCTGCTGCTGCCACGGGGGGCCACTGCACGCTGGCATCGGCCGGAGGCACCGCCTCCAGCAGCAAGCGGGTATAGGCGTGCTGCGGGTTGGCGAAGACGTCCTCGGTACGGCCCTGTTCGACCACTTTGCCTGCCTGCATCACCAACACGCGCGAACACAGATAGCGCACCACGGAGAGGTCATGCGAGATCAGCAGCAGGCCGATCCCGTGTTCGCGGTTCAGTTCGAGCAGCAGGTTGAGAATCTGGGCCTGGACCGAGACATCCAGGCCCGATACGATTTCGTCGGCCACCAGCAGGCGAGGCATCATGCACAGCGCGCGGCCGATATTGACACGCTGCTTCTGCCCGCCCGAGAGTTGGGTAGGGAAGCGCTCCAGGCAATCCGGCGGCAAACCGACGTCCTGCAGCAGCAGGCGTGCCTGTTCCTGGCGGGGACGCAGCGTCGCACCGGCGCCGTGGTGGTCGATCTCGTAGGCTTGGGTCAGCAGCTGCATCACGCTGCGTCGCGGATTGAGGGCCGAATGTGGATCCTGGAAAATCATCTGCACCTGCTCGCGCACCAGATGCATGACATCCCGGCCGGCCTGGCGGCGATCGATGCCGTTGATGATGACCTCTCCGCTGCTGGGCTGTTCGGTGCCGACAATGAGGCGTGCCACCGAGCTCTTGCCACTGCCGCTCTCGCCCACGATGCCGACGAATTCACCCGGCTGGATCTGCAGCGAGAAATCATCGACCGCCCGGTTTTCCACCTTGTTGCGACCGAACCAGCCACGCTTTGCGGTATAGCGCAGCATCACATTCTTCAGTTCGACGATGGGTGCAGCCTCCGGCTGCCCGCCGGGCGCGCTCCACGGGAGCGCAGTGGACTCGCCAGCGGTCGCTTGCAACGCCGGCATGGGTCGTATTTCACAGGCGGACGCGCAGCGCACCCAATGACCGGCTGCGGTCTCGCGCAATTCGCTCTGGCCATGCTCGCAGGCATCGTTGCGGCCGGGACAGCGCGGCGCAAAGCGGCAACCGGTCATGCTGGCCAGCAGCGAGACCCCCGGCATCTGGCCCTTGAGCTGGGCCAGTACGCGCTGCGGTCCCTGTACGTCCGGTGTGGCTTCGTGCAAGGCCTTGGTATAGGGATGGCGAGGCGCGCGCAATACTTCCCGCGCGGGTCCGTATTCGATCTGTTCGCCCGCATACAGCACCGCGATATGGTCACAGACGTGGGCCGCCAGGCGCAGGTCATGCGTGATCAGGATCACGGCAGTCTCGTGTATGCGCTGCTGTTCGCGCAACAGTGACAGCACGCGCGCCTGGCTGACCACATCGAGCGCCGTGGTCGGTTCGTCGGCAATGATCAGCGAGGGATTGGCGGCGTAGGCCATGGCGATGAGCACGCGCTGGCACTGCCCGCCCGATAGCTGGTGCGGATAACGCTGCACCATGTCCTTGACGTTGGGCAGATGTACCGATTCCAGTTGCTTGAGGATCATCGCGGCCCGCTCCTGGCCCGGTATGCCCAGCAGCATCAGGTGCTCGTCGAAGGTCTGGCCGATGGTCATCACAGGGTTGAGCGCAGTCAGCGGTTCTTGCGGGATGTAGGCAATGCGGCGTCCCAGCAGCGAGCGCCATTGTTCGCGGTTCAGCGCCATCAGGTCGAGATCGTCGAACAGGATGCGCCCGCGGCTGACTTCGAAGCCTTCCGGCGGGATACCGGAGATCAGCTTGCCGATCATGCTTTTGCCGGCGCCCGATTCGCCGACCAGGCCCAGTACCTGGCCGCGTTGCAGGGTGAAGCTGACGTTGCGCAGCAGTTCCACGGGCTTGCCGTGGGCCTTGGTCGAGAGGGTGATGTTGATCAGGGACAGCATGCTTATTCTCCGCGTGAGCGCAGGCGTGGATCGAGGGCCACCCGCAGGCCGTCGCCGAGCAGGTTGCAGCCAAGGACGGTGAGGATGATGGCAAAGACCGGCACCAGCATGCACCAGAGCGCAGTACGGATGTCGCCGCGGCCATCGGCCAGCATCTGGCCCCAGGTGGTCATTTCGGGCGGCACCGACAGCCCGATGAAGGACAGCGTGGCCTCGACGATGGTGGCCACGCCCATCTCGATGGAGAACAGCGTGATCATCAGGGGCAGGACCGCCGGCAGCACTTCGCGCAGCATGGTGCGCAGGTGGCTGAAGCCCATCAGCCGAGCGGCATTGACATAGTCCCGCTGCCGCGTGACCAGGACATCGGCGCGCACCACGCGGCAGAAGCGGGTCCAGTCAACCAGCACCACGGCGAGGATCACCTTGTCCACACCCGTACCCAGGCCGACCAGCAGGATCAGCGACAGCACAACCGGAGGAAAGGACATCCACAGGTCGACGATGTAGCAGATCAGGCGGTCGATCTTGCCGCCGAAATAGCCGGCGACGATGGCCAGCGTGCTGCCCACGATCATCGCGCCCAGCGCCGAGCACAGGGCCACCAGCAGTGCCACCCTGGCACCGAAGAGCACGCGCGATAGAACACAGCGCCCCAGGCTGTCCGTCCCCAGGGGGAAGTCGGCCGAACCGCCCTCCATCCACATGGGCGGCGCCAGCATGTGCAGCAGGTCTTGTCCGAGCGGATCGTGCGGCGCCAGCCAGGGAGCGAAGATGGCCACCAGCAAAATGGCCAGCACGATACCGCCGCCAATGACCACGCGTGGTTGCTGCGCCAGCCGTTGCAGGGTGGAGGGGCCGCCGTGCCCGCGAGATGCGATGGCGGGGAGGGCTGAGGTCGGAGGAGGATTGCTCATATCGGCGGTAACGTTGGTCATGACACCCTCAGGCGTGGATTCATCAGTACATACAGGACGTCGACGATGGCATTGATGGCCAGCATGAGGACGCAGAACAACAAGGCTATGCCCTGGATCAGGGGCATGTCGTTGCCTTTGACGGCTTGCACCATCAGGTTGCCGATACCGGGAAAACCGAAAATCATTTCCACCAGCAGCGCGCTTCCGAACAGGAATCCGAATTGCACGCCGATCATGGTGATGGTGGGCAGGGCGGCATTCTTGAGCATGTGCCGCCACAGGATGCGTGATTCCGGTACGCCGCGCAGACGTGCTACTTCCACATAGGGTTCGCGCGCCGCATCGATGAGACTCGATCGCAGCACCCGGATGACCAGCGGCGCGAACCCCAGCGCCAGGGCCAGTGCGGGCAGCAGCAGGTGCGACAGGGCGCTGAGCCAGGCATCGAAGCGGCCCTTGATAAGCAGGTCGACCAGGGCAAAGCCGGTGAGGCCAGGCAAGGTGATGTCGTCGGCGATGCGGCCACTGAAGGGCAGTACCGGCCACAGTACGCCAAAGACGATGATCAGCAGCAACCCCCACAGGAAGGCCGGTACCGACTGCAGCACGGTGACACCAACGTCTGCTGCGGTTTCGCGCTTGCGCACATGAAGCACATAGGCCAGTACGCCGCCGGGGATGCTGATGAACAGCGCCAGGATCAGCCCCAGCAAGGCCAGTTCGATGGTAGCCGGGAGCGCCGCGACGATGAGCCCGGTCACCGGCTGGCGGAAGTTGATCGATGTGCCCAGGCTGCCGCTTGCGGCATCGCGCAGCCAGATCAGGAACTGCACCGGAATCGGCTGGTCCAGGCCCAGTTGCTGGCGCATCGCGGCCGCATCGGCTGCAGTGGCCGAGGGCGGCAGCATGGTGGCCAGAGGGTCTACGGGGAGCAGCCGCAGTACCACGAATACCACCAGTGCCAGCAGCAGCAAGGTGGGGATGGCCGCCAGCAGGCGGCGTACCGCGATCATGCAAGTGACATGAAACATGAGATTGCCCTGGTGAGAAAGCTGATGGTGATTACAGGTACTTGTATTCGGCGGGGATCAGGTAACCGCTGTTGAACAGCTGTGGCTGCAGCGCCGAGGCGTACGCCACGGTGGTGACTGCCTGCAACAGCGGGATGGCCCAGGATTTCTCGGAAGCCTCGATGTTGAGCGCCTTGTAGCCGTCCAGCCGCTTGGTTTCATCGGGCTCGGCAATGAGGCTGTCGATGCGCGGTCCCAGCGCCATATCTTTCCAGGTGGAGAAGCGCAGGCGCGGATCGAGAATGCGGCCGGCGAAGATTTCCGGATCGGCCGTGCTGTTGGCCCAGCTGTAGAGCAGGGGGCCGGCGAGCTTGCCGTTCTGCGCCGCTTCCACCAGTTTGGCGGGGGTAGTCTCTTCGATGGTGGCGTTGATGCCGATGCCCTTCCACATCTGCGCGATGGCGCGTGCCATGTCGTAATCGCTGGGGAAGGCGCCATTTGTCGAGAGCAGGGTCAGCGACAGCGGCTTGGCAGTGCTGTAGCCGGCGGCCTGCAGTTCGCTGATGGCACGCGCCTTGTCGAAGGGGTAGTTGAAGTCGGGGGCGGAGGCGGGCGCTCCTTTGGGCGCGAGCACTGATAGCGGCTGTGCCACGCCGGCATAGAAGGCCTTGGAAAGTGCGGCCTTGTCGATGGCCAGGTGCAGGGCCGCGCGCACGTGTTCGTTCTCCAGTGCAGGGACGTAGCTGGGCAGGCGCAGCATGTAGATTTCGGAGACGGGGGCAATCTTTGTCTTCAACGTGGGCTTGCCGGCCAGGCGCTGCATTTCGCGCACCGGCAATTGCAGGGCCATGCCCACACGTCCGGATTCGGCCAGGGCAACGCGGGCGGAGGGTTCAGGCACGATCTGCAGGATCACTTGCCTGATCGGCGCCATGCCGCCCCAGTATTTGTCGAAGGCTTCGAGCACGATGCGCGAGCCGCGCTGATGCTCTGCCATGCGATAGGGACCGGCGCCGACCGGCGCAGCGTTGAAGCCGTCGGCACCGACCTTGGTCAGGTAGGCCTTGGGCACGATATAGGCGGCCATGAAGGCAAGGTAGATCGGGGCCGTCGGCGTGGGACGGCTGTAGACCAGCACGCCGCGGGTGGGTGACTTGATCTCGACATCGGCCAGCGTGGTCAGCATCGCGCCGATGACCAGCTTCTTGTCGGCGCGGCCGCGTTCAAGGAGGCTGAACTTGACATCCTCCATCGTCATGCGGGAGCCATCATGGAAGACGATGTCATCGCGCAGGGTCACCTCCAGGCGCGTGGCCGTGTTGTCGGTCCAGCGCCATTCCTTGAACTGGCGCGCCTGCAGGCGGCCATCGGGCGAGAAGCGCAGCGGCGAATCGAACACCGATTGATAGATGCCCTGGATGTTCGGAATGGTGACGGCTTCCGGATCCCAGGTCGGTACGTCGGTGGGGTAGGCGATGGACAAGGTGGCCCTGTCGGTGCCCTGGGCCAGTGCGTGCTGCCACGGCAAGAGGCTGGCAAGTCCAGTGGCGGCCAGTCCACCCAGCAGCGTACGGCGTTTGAGATCTGGCGGGGTACAGGAGGTGCTGGCCAGCAGCGGGAAAGCAGATGCATCGGTACGTTCGGTCATGTTGTTGCCTTTGTAGGTAAAGATGACGACTCGGAACTGCGAACCCCTTGGCAGATGGCCAGGGACCACTGGTATCAGACGACCGGCGCGGGACCTCAGCCCTGGTCGAGCGGGAACAGGACGCCCTGTTGCTCACAGGCACGCTCCTGTCCTGCCTGATGGGCTGGAAAGGCCAGTATGACGGAAAAAGCTGAACAAGCGATGATTAAAAGAATACTGGATACAGTTTGTATCGGCAAATTAGTATTGTTTATATTCTTTGCATCGCGCGCCCGCGCCACTGGCGTTAGACCAGGACGTCACGCCTGCAAATGGTGCAGTGCGTTTCCGCCAATAGCGGCGCTTTGCGCCGAGCCGCACCAGGCTGGCGCGGCTATTGCACAATAAGCGCTTATCCGAATACTATATTCTGTATTTATTTTGATCCCCGCCGTGGATACCTGATGAAAACTTCCCGCAAGAGAGCCCCGCACCGCCCCCTGCTGCGCAATACCAATTTGCGCGATCGCATTTATGCCGAGCTGCGCATGCGGGTACAGCATTCCATGAGCGAGGAGGATCGCCTGGTCGATAACGAGATTGCGGAGGAGTTCGGCACCTCGCGCATGCCGGTGCGCGACGCGCTCTTGCGCCTGGTCAATGAGGGGTACCTGGTGGGCACGACGCGTGGCTTCGTGGCGCCCCGTCTGAGCCTGCAGGATGTGCGGGAAATCTTTGAGGTGCGGCGCATGCTGGAACCGGAAGCCATCGCAAATGCCGCCACCAACATGACGCCGGAGACCGCTGCCGCCTTGACCGCCGCCCTGCAGCATGCGCGCGAGGCTGCGCTGAACAAGGATGGATCTGCCTTCATGATGGCCAGCATTCAGTTTCGGGAAGCATGGCTGGGTTGCGTGAGCAATGAGCGGCTGGCGGGCTTGATTGCGCGCTTTGTTGATCACGTGCAGACGGTGCGCAATTCCACGCTGAAGGATCCGGAGGTGCGGGAAGTGGTCATCGAGATGACCACCGAACTCTACAACGCCCTGGTCGAACGTGATGCTGCCCGGGCCCGCGCCGGCATGGTGAAATTTCTCTGGAGCGGGGAGCAGTATTTCTTCCAGGCCTGGGAGCGCAGGGAGATGCGGGATCCGGAGGTGCCGGTCGAGGAGGCTGATCCTGACAACGGTGCAGACGATTCCTGAGTTCACACAGGAATTTTTCCTTGTCCGGCGCCGCGAACAATCAAGCGTCCTGGCCGAAATTCAAACATTCTGCCCCGAAGTCTGAATGTGTGAATCACCCGATATCGAGCACGATCCTCCCGCGCGCTGCCTTGCCCGACTCCAGCAATGCATGCGCGCGCGCTGCCTCGGCCAGCGGGAAACATTGGCCGACCGCCGGCACCATGACCCCTTGCTGCGCCAGCATCGCGACCTCGCGCAGGCACTGCGGATCGTCATCGATCATCGAGCGGACCACACGCACCTTGAATTCTTCCCCGCGCTCCCTGATGGGCGCGGCGACCAGCCACACCAGCTGCCCGCCCGGCTTGAGGACGGGATAGGAGCGGTCGTGGGTGTCGCCGCCCACCAGGTCGAACACGACATCGAATCCCCGCAAGGCCGAGAAATCTTCCTTGTCATAGGCGATCACCCCGGCCGCGCCCAGTGCCAGGACGTCATCCCTGTTGGCGCTGCTGCAGGTGGCCCACACTTCGGCGCCCAGATGCGCCGCCAACCTGACCATCAGGCTGCCCACCGCACCTGAACCCGCGTGTACCAGCACCTTCATCCCGCGCTGTACCTGCGCCGTCCTGACGATGGGAATCCATGCACTGGCGCCGGGCTGCAACAGGGCCGCAGCCTGCCGGGTCGAGAGCGTGGCAGGCTGCGCAACCACGCGCTCGGCCGGGAGGACGATGGTCTCGGCGTAGGTGCCCTGGCCCAGCATGTCGGCAATCACGCACACGGCCTGGCCGACTTGAAATCCCTGCGCTGCCGACTCGGCGATCACGCCCGCGCCATCACGGCCCGGGACCTTCGGCAGCGGCAGCTCAATGCGCCCCTGCAACAGGCCCGCACGCAGCTTGGTATCGACGGGAGCCACGCCTGCTGCCCGCAGGCTGACCCGGACCTGGCCCGGTGCCAGGGCAGGTTCCTCAATGGATTCCAGCGCCATGACCTCGGGTGGGCCATAGCGGTGATAGCGAATTGCCTTTGCGTTCATCGTGCTTCTTTCAGTTTGGTTTGTTGCGGAAGCGCTCAGGCAGATCGCTTGCAGCGCTTCCTGGAATACCTCAGCATCTCGCAGATTGAATGCGAACAGGCCCTGGTGCAAATCGACCCTTTCGATTCCAGCGATAAGCCCGGCTGATGGCACTGCAAGTCTGTGCCAAGGCCGTTCCGTGGCGTTTCAAGCGAAGCGGATCGCCATCGCCCTTCAGACGCACCAATCCCCATGCCAGGGCTCTGGCGCAGTCATTACAAATCTGTAATGACTGCGCCATCTTTCTGTCGAGGCCTCTTCCTTAGAATCCTTTCCAACCATGCGCGCGGCCAAGCCAAGTACTGCCGGTAGCGTGGTGCATGGCAAGGTCTTTGACGCCGCGCTGTACACCGGGGCATAATCGCAGCCGCATCTTGCCGGCGCCGCGTATTCATTGCATGGCGGCCGACCGGATGGGCCCGTCGTCCTTCTCCTTTTCAGCCATGCGTGCACTGATACTCCTGCTTGCTTTCCTGTTGCCGATGCAGCTCTCCTGGGCGGCGGTGGCATCGTATTGCCAGGCAGAAAAGGACAGGGTAGCGGCGCACCTTGGCCATCACGAACATCCCTCCGCCAAGACGCAAGAGCAGGCGGCTTCCCAGGATTCCAAAGCAGGCCAGGCCGACCTCGATTGCTCGCTGTGCCAACTCTGCGCCATGAAGTCGGTGCAGGCATGCACGGCCCTCTTCGTTGCGCCGCTGGCCGCACGGCAGCCGTCGCACTCCAACCACCTTTCCCATCCTGCTTCGCACATCGCCGACGGGCCCGACAAGCCCAACTGGCTGCTCGCCGCCTGAGTCGGCGAGAACAATCCACCCCATCATCTGCTCTCGCCGAATTCCCCTTTTCATCACCGGAGAATTCGATGTTTCGTCACAGCTTCATGCTGGGGCTGGCGCTGCTTGCGTCCAGTTTCAGCCATGCGCAAACGCCTGCGCAAACCAACCCGCAATCCATTCAGCCCGTCACCGCATCCACCCTGGACCAGCAGGCCGGTCCGCTCTCGCTGCAAGCCGCGATCAGCCAGGCCTTTGACCAGAACAAGACGCTGGCTGCCGCCCGCAAAGAGATCGAGGCCGTTGACGCCACGATCCTGCAAGCCGGTACCCGGCCCAATCCGGAATTCTCGGCACTGATCGAGGATGCCCGCAAGTCCAGCCGTACCACCACCTACCAGATCAACCAGCCCATCGAACTGGGCGGCAAGCGCAGCGCCCGCATCGAGGCCGCCCGGCGCGCACGCGACATGGCCGTGCTGGACTACGCGGCCAAGCGCAGCGAACTGCGCGCCGCCGTGGTGGCAGCGTATTACGACGTGAGGGTGGCCACGGAACGCCAGCGCCTGGCCCACGAACTGCTGGCGCTGGCCAGCACTTCGGCCGGGATGGCGCAACGCCGCGTCATGGCCGGCAAGATTTCTCCCGTCGAGCAGACCAAGGCGCAAGTGGCGCAGTCCGCAGCGCAGCTGGAACTGAACCAGGCCAACAGCGAACTCAGTCTCGCCCGGCAAAAACTGGCGATGCTCTGGGGCGCCACGGCCGCCCGCCAGCCCTTGAGCGACCAGGGGGTGGAAGCCCTGCCGCCCTTGCCGGCCATTGCACAGCTGACCGAACAGGTGGCCAATGGCCCGGCCGTGCGGCTGGCCCGGCTGGAAGTCGAGCGCCGCCGTGCATTGGCCAGCATCGAGACCAGCAAGCGCACGCCCGATGTGAGCCTGACCCTGGGCAACAAGCGCGATGAATCCAACGCCAGGAACATGTGGGTCGTGGGTTTCTCCGTTCCCATTCCGGTTTTCGACAGCAACCAGGGCAATGAGCTGGAAGCCTTCAAGCGCGTTGATATCGCGCGCGATGCGCTGGCACTGACTGAACTGCAGATGCAGGGGGAAGCCGCGCAGGGCTTCGAACGCTTGCGCAATGCCAGGGAAGAAGCCACGGTCTTGCGCAATGACATCGTCCCCGCCGCGCAATCGGCCTACCAGGCGGCCCGCACAGGATTCGAACTGGGCAAGTTCGGCTACCTGGATGTGCTCGATGCACAACGCACCTATTTCCAGGCCAAGGCGCAGTACTGGAAAGCCCTGTCCGCCGCCTTCCAGGCGGCCGCCGACCTGGATCGCCTGGCCGGTACCGAGACCCCTCCAGCAGAGTGAGAACAGACATGACCAAGAAACAGACATTGACCATCGCGGCGATCATCGCCATTGCAGCGCTCGTCTCGGGAATCCTCCTGATGAAGGGCAACAGTGCCGAAGGCGGCAGCGCCAAGCCGGACGCCCACCAGGAAGAGGGCGGACACAAGGAAGACGACCATCATGATGAGGACAAGGACGGCGAGCACAAGGACGGTGAACACAAGGAAGAAGGAAAGATCGCATTGACCCAGGAGCAGATCGCCGCCGCCGGCATCGGCCTCAAGACCGCCGCTGCGCTGCAGATCAGGTCCGGCCTGCAGTTGCCGGGCGAGATCCGTTTCAACGAAGACCGCACCGCCCATGTGGTGCCGCAGGTGGCAGGTATCGTCGAATCGGTCTCGGCCAAGCTCGGGCAGAAGGTCAGGAAGGGCCAGGTGCTGGCGGTCATCAGCAGCAGCGCCGTCTCCGAGCAGCGCTCCGAACTGCTCAATGCAGAACAGCGCCTGTCGCTGGCCCGCAGCGCCTATCAGCGCGAGAAGCACCTGTGGGAACAGAAGATTTCTGCCGAGCAGGATTATCTGCAAGCACAAGCTGCGTTGCGCGAGGCTGAGGTGGCGGTGCGCAATGCGCAGCAGAAGCTGCGTGCCATCGGGGCTACCGGTGCATCGTCCGGCAACCTCAACCGCTACGAAATCCGCGCACCCTTCGACGGCATCGTGGTCGAGAAGCATCTCGGCCTGGGCGAGGCCGTGCGCGAGGATGCCAATGCCTTCCTGATCTCCGATCTGTCCGGTGTCTGGGCCGAGATCATCGTCTCGCCCAAGGACATGCAGGTGGTGCGTGTGGGCAAGAAGGTGGTGGTGCGCGCCACCGCCTTCGACGCGGCTGCCGAAGGCACGATCTCCTACGTCGGCGCCCTGATCGGCGAACAGAGCCGCACCGCCAAGGCGCATGTGGTGCTGTCCAATGCGGCCGACCTGTGGCGTCCGGGCCTGTTCGTCAATGTCGAGGTGGTGGCCGAGGAGACCCCGGTGCCGGTGGCTGTCTTGGCAGACGCCGTCCAGACCGTCGAAGGCAAGAGCGTGGTGTTCGTCCGTGTCGCCGATGGCTTCGTGGCGCGGGAGGTCGGCCTCGGCCGCTCCGATGGACAGTTCGTTGAAATCACCGCCGGCCTCGACGCCGGTACCGACTATGCCGCCACCGGCAGCTTTGCCATCAAGGCCGAACTGGGCAAGGGCTCTGCCGAGCACAGCCACTGAGCCGCGCGACTTCAGGAAAGACGACAATCATGTTTGAACGCATCATTCGCTTTGCCATCGAGCATCGATGGCTGGTCCTGCTGGCCGTGCTCGGGATGGGCGCCTATGGGTTGTACAGCTACCAGAAGCTGCCCATCGACGCGGTCCCCGACATTACCAATGTGCAGGTGCAGATCAATACCGCCGCGCCCGGCTATTCACCGCTGGAGACCGAACAGCGCATCAGCTATCCGATCGAGACCGTCATGTCCGGCCTGCCGCATCTGGAACAGGTGCGCTCGCTCTCGCGCTACGGCTTGTCGCAGGTGACGGTGATCTTCAAGGACGGCACTGACATCTACTTTGCGCGCCAACTGGTCAATGAGCGCATCCAGCAGGCCAGGAGCCAGCTGCCGCCGGGCATCGACCCCGGCATGGGGCCGATCTCCACCGGCCTGGGCGAGATCTACCTGTGGAC
>Ga0187843_10001164_pt1 | contig 16959 bp, 15 predicted proteins | sample SpaLakP09_SKY_43_FD_134516 | JGI IMG/M metagenome (GOLD analysis project Ga0187843, IMG submission 134516) | Oligotrophic lake water microbial communities from Sparkling Lake, Wisconsin, USA - SP09_SKY_43 | ecosystem: Environmental > Aquatic > Freshwater > Lake | place: USA: Sparkling Lake...
ATGTCTTTTTTTTTTTTTCCAGGAAGAAGCGGGAATACGAGTTAATGCTTAGTCTCGTGGGTCCGGGAAGTTTTATAAGAGCCAGAAACATTATCTGTTTTAAGTTTTCAATAACTTCAAGAACATTTTTATTATGTTCCCAAGCTACAGTTTCTGTTGCGCCAAGTGCTGTTTTATGAATTTCTTTGTTTGGTGGCGTTGCTGTAATACCACACAAGTATATTTTTTCAATCAAGAAAGCATCTGATGTTCTAAATACAGAACCTATATTGTGTAAACTTCTAATGTCATCTAGAACTATGATAATTGGAGTTTTTTCTGCTTGTTTGAAATCATCAATTGATTTTCTTTCCAATTCGCTATTTTCAAGTTTTCTCATGTAAATTATAATTAAAAAAAAAGCTTCCAAAAGAGGAAGCTTAATTTATATCGTAAAAAAATATTAGCTTTTAACTTCAGTTGCTGGAGCAGCTGGAGCGTCTGGTAAAACTGTACCTTTGATTGTAACAACTTTAGTTTCTTGTCCAACAGCATTAGATTTAATAGTTACTGTTTTAGTAAATGGACCAACTCTATCAGTTGCATATTTAACACCAATAACACCTTTTGCACCTGGAGCAATTGGGTCTTTTGGAGTTGTTGGAACTGTACATCCACAAGATCCTTGAGTGCTTTCAATTACTAATGGTTTGCTTCCGTTGTTAGTGAATACGAATTCTCTTTTTCCATCAGCATTGTGAGGAATTGTTCCGTAATCAATTGTTTCGTTTTCAAAAACTATTCCAGCACCATCTACAGCTGGAGTTTTTGGAGTTTCAACTTTAGCAGCTACAGCTTTTTTTGTTTTAGCTTTAGCTTTTGATTTTGTTTGAGCATTTGATGAAGTAACACCAAAAACTACTAACGCAGCTAATAATAATATTCTTTTCATTTTTTTATAATTAATGTTAATAATGTACAAATCTAATAAAAAAAAATATTCAAGTTGTTAATGAGTTGTTAACAATATTAATATGCTTTTATAAGGTTGAATTTGCAGAAAATAATTAAATTCGTAAACTCAATTTTAAAAATTAAATTCCATTGTCATCTAAAGATAAAAGCCCCAAAGAAACTCCGTTAATGAAGCAATATAACGAGATTAAAAGGAAATATCCTGACGCTTGTTTGTTGTTTAGAGTTGGAGATTTTTATGAAACTTTTGGGGAAGATGCTGTTCGTGCGTCAAAAATTCTTGGAATTACTTTAACAAAACGTGGAGCCGGTTCAGAAACCGAAACAGCTTTGGCTGGATTTCCGCACCATTCTATAAATACTTATCTGCCAAAACTAGTTAAAGCAGGTCTTCGTGTAGCAATTTGCGACCAATTGGAAGACCCAAAAATGACTAAAACTATTGTAAAACGCGGAGTAACAGAATTAGTGACTCCCGGAGTTGCAATGAATGATGAGGTTTTACAATCCAAATCCAATAATTTTTTGGCGTCTATTTATTTTGGTAAAAAACAACTTGGGATTTCCTTTTTAGATGTATCAACAGGGGAATTTCTTACGGCTCAAGGCAATGAAGAGTATATTGATAAGCTACTTCAGAACTTTAGTCCAAGTGAAATTCTGATTCAAAAAAACAATAGAAATCAGTTCAAAGAAGCTTTTGGAGAAGATTTTAATACTTTTTATCTGGAAGATTGGGTATATCAAGAAGATTATGCTTTTGAAACTTTAACCAATCATTTTCAAACCAATTCTTTAAAAGGTTTTGGAATTGAAGAATTGCAAGATGGTATAATTTCGTCGGGTGCAATTTTATATTATTTATCAGAAACACAACACAATAGAGTACAGCACATAACAAGTATTCAGCGTATTGCAGAAGATGCTTACGTTTGGATGGATCGATTCACGATTCGAAATTTAGAATTATATCATAGTTATAATCCAAATGCGGTTACGTTATTGGATGTAATCGATAAGACGCTTTCGCCTATGGGTGGAAGATTGTTGAAACGTTGGTTGGCTTTACCATTAAAAGACATCGACAAAGTTAGAAGCCGACATGAAGTTGTAACCTATTTGAAAGAAAATCAAGAAATTCTTCAAAAAATTCAATATCAAATCAAACAAATTTCAGATTTGGAACGTTTGATTTCAAAAATTGCAACCGGTAAAGTTTCTCCACGAGAAGTGATTTATTTGAAAGAATCATTGGATGCAATTATTCCGATAAAAACGCTAGCATTAGAAAGTAAGCAAGAGGCGGTTCGAGTTATTGGTGATAGTTTTCATAGTTGTGATTTGCTTCGTGAAAAAATACAAACCACCTTAAATCAAGACGCACCAGTTGCGATTTCTAAAGGAAATGCCATTGCAGCAGGAGTTCATGCGGAGTTAGATGAGCTTAGAAACATAGCTTTTTCTGGAAAAGAATTTTTGGAAGGAATCGAAAAAAGAGAATCAGAAGCTACTGGGATTTCTTCTTTGAAAATATCGTTTAATAATGTTTTTGGATATTATATCGAGGTTAGAAATACGCACAAAGATAAAGTTCCAGCCGAATGGATTAGAAAGCAAACCTTGGTTAATGCCGAACGATATATTACGGAAGAATTAAAAGAATATGAAAGCAAAATTCTAGGTGCTGAAGAAAAAATTCATCAGATAGAAAGTCAACTTTTCGAACAATTGGTCAATTGGATTGCAACATACATAAAGCCCGTTCAGTTGAATGCTAATTTGGTAGCCCAATTAGATTGTTTGACTTCTTTTACGCAATTAGCTATTGAAAACAATTATGTTTGCCCAATTATTGATGATACTTTTGAATTAGAAATCACTAATGGTCGTCATCCAGTTATTGAAAAGCAATTACCAGTTGGAGTTCCCTATATTGCTAATGATGTTTATTTAGATAGAGAAACACAGCAGTTAATAATGATTACGGGTCCAAATATGTCTGGTAAATCTGCTATTTTACGTCAAACAGCCTTGATAGTTCTATTAGCTCAAATGGGAAGTTTTGTTCCAGCAGAAGCAGTAAGGATGGGAATTATTGACAAAATATTTACTAGAGTAGGAGCGAGTGATAATATTTCGATGGGTGAATCTACTTTTATGGTTGAGATGAACGAAACAGCTTCCATCTTAAATAATATTTCCGATAGAAGTTTGGTCCTTTTAGATGAAATTGGTCGAGGAACGAGTACGTATGATGGAATTTCAATAGCATGGGCAATTGCAGAATTTTTGCATGAAAATCCAGCGAGACCTAAAACACTTTTTGCTACACATTATCATGAATTGAATGAAATGAGTGAAATGTTACCTCGAATTCAGAATTATAATGTTTCTGTAAAAGAGTTAAAAGATACGGTGTTGTTCATAAGAAAATTAGTAAAAGGAGGAAGTGCTCATAGTTTTGGAATTCATGTTGCAAAAATGGCTGGAATGCCTCAAACGGTTATACAAAAAGCACAAAAATTACTTAAGAAATTAGAAAAAGATCATTCAGGAGATGCTCTTCATGGTATAAAATCGGCTAAAGATGAAATGCAATTGAGTATTTTTAATTTAGATGATCCTTTATTGGAAGAAATTAAAGAGGAAATACTCGGGTTAGATATAAATACGTTGACTCCAGTTGAAGCATTAATGAAGCTAAATGAAATAAAACGGATGTTGCTTAAAAAGTAAAGAATAGGTTTTCAATACGTTATGTTTTTATTGCCATTTTTTTACAAAAAACCTTTGTATAATTGAATATTAATATTACATTTGCATCCGCAATACGGAACAAGTGTTGTCGCTCTTATAAAATTTGATAATGCGAAAATAGCTCAGTTGGTAGAGCGCGACCTTGCCAAGGTCGAGGTCGCGGGTTCGAGCCCCGTTTTTCGCTCAACCACCTATACTGCTCGGATGGTGAAATTGGTAGACACGCTGGACTTAAAATCCAGTGAACAGCAATGTTCGTGCGGGTTCAAGTCCCGCTCTGAGTACACAAAAAACCCTTATTTATAAGGGTTTTTTCATTTATGGACGTTTCTATTCTATGAAAAAAATAGTACTCCATATTAAAAACGAACCTACAAACAAACCTGTAACAGTTGAAATTTCGGTTATGGATACATTGTACTCAGAAGTAAAACTTCAAAAAACTTTTGTAGATGGAAAGCCTGCTATTTTGCCAAAAAAAGCATGGTACGTTTACTACTATTTTCGCAATCCTGTAACTGGGAAAATGCAAAAGTTTATGGATTCCTGCAAAATAAATAAGTATAAAACCGTTTCCGAACGAACTCATTGGGGCAACGCTTGGGTTAAGGCTTATCAGGAATTACTACTAAATGGTTTCAATCCATTTACAGAACAGGGATTAAAAATAGAAAAGCAACCACATTACGAAAAACAATCTTATTCTATAATCGAGGCACTAGATTACGCCTTTGATAATTTAATAGGAAACTGGGAACCAGCGACTATTTCAGATTATAAAACTAGGCTAGGTTTATTCAAAAAATGGTTAGAAGATAACAAACTAAATACGCTGGATATTCACGACTTTAAAGATGTACATTTTATTTCGTTTATGAATTGGTTGGTGCATCCAGACGGTAGAAATGTTGGAGCAACTTCACAGGACAACTACAAACGATGTATATCATCATTATTTGGTAAACTGATAAAAGATAAAATTATAGTAACCAATCCTGTAGATTATCAAACCACCAAAGATGAACCTATTAAAAATACTCCGTTTACTGGGTATGAAGTAGCCGCTATTAAAAGCTATCTTTTAGAAAATGACAAACAACTGTATGACTTTATTCTATTTGTGATTTATGAGTTTTTACGACCACGTGAGATAATTAGGTTAACCTGTGGCGACTTTAATTTAAAAGAAAAGTATTTGTATGTAAAAACAAAAACGGACCGTAAAAAGGTTAAAAAACTAATTGGACCAACAATTAACTACTTGAATAGTATTAATGTTGATTCTCAACCAGAAAAAGCACATTTATTTACTGCTTCAGGAAAGTTTGAAATCTGGGATGCTAGCGAAAAAACAAAAGTTGATCACTTTGGATATAGATTTAGAACTGTAAAGAAAAAACTAAACTTTAACGGCGACTATGGTATATACTCGTTTCGACATACGGCTGCTTTAGATTTGTATTATTCGTTTACCAAAAGTGGAATGATGCATCGTGAAGCTGTTATGAAATTAATGCCAATTATCGGTCACAAAAACGAAAGCACTACCGAAAAGTATTTACGAGATGTGCAGGAAATGTTGCCAAAGGATTACGGAGAATTTTATACGCTTAATTTTTAAGAGATATTTTTCAGATAATTATCTTAAATTATCTCATTATTAAAAAAGACGAAAATCAGTTAAAAGTTACGCTCTTTATAAAGAGGGTAACTTTTAATTCATTTTCGGACATAATTTGTACGTTTCAGACATAAAATATTACGTTTCAGACATAAAATATTACGTTTCAGACATACTTCTGACATATATAATTTCGGCAAAAAGTAATATATTTTGCCAAAACTATACATAAAAAAACCACCTCGAAAGGTGGTTAAAATTCACTTATAAGTGAATTATTTCTTTTTGGCAGCGACTACACGCCCACCTTTAGCGTAACGATATCCTTTTTTCAAAGTTCCGTTAGCTTTTACTCCTGTTTTTGCTTTTTTAGTTGCCATAACATTTGGTTTTAAATGGTTAATATTTATTGTTTTTAGCTATCCATATCAACAATACATACGTCTTGTCTAATGTAAAAGTCATCTTTAGTCAAATCAGAACTAAATCCTGTTGTATTACCTAAATCTTTATTTCTTCTGACATTTACTTCAAGTTGTTGTCCTGATATAACAATAAATTTAGGGTTAAATTGATTATTATTATCAAACACAACTTTTTTTACAGTTCCTATGTATGTTAATCTCTTTTTAAAAGTACCCACAATATTATTGAATGGATATATTCCATTATTTATATTATTGTATGATCTCACTGTTGAATTATCAACATAAGTATATATTTTTTTACCTATCAATTTATAGTTCAAAAGATTCATGTCTTTTGTTTTCATAGCGTCTTTGTATTTCTTTACGCTAATTATCTTTTTTTTAATCGGCGAAGTTGTTTTTGATAATGTTTCATCAACTTCTGTTACTTCAACTGTTTGGTTTTTTTTATTTGCAATAATTGCAAACAAAACCCCTAAGCTAATAGTTCCTAAAACTAATTTTGTTCCGTTTTGATTTTTTTTTGCCATAACATTTGGTTTTTTAAATGGTTAATTAAATTGTTTCAATCACATCGCTATTAATTGGAGCAGCGATTTCTCCGTAAATTTCTGCATACTTTTTAGGGTTGTATTGTTGTAACCCCTCCTCCCAGATTACATGGTGTCCCATTCCGTAACGTCCTCTAATTTCCATACAAAAGTTTTCTACTTCTGCAATTGCATCTACAACGTGCATCCACTTTTGGTCGCCTTTAAAATCCCCTCTTTTGGTAACTTCAAACACCAGGATAAAACCAACATTTGGATATTTAACTATAAACCTATCTTTGAATTCCTGTGGTGTTATCTTTTCCATATCGATATAGTCGTTAATCATATCGATAAACACAAAAGAGTACTTACCAGTCTTGATTTCTTTTTCGAGTTCGTCTAGCGTTCTGATATCAGACGGAACCGCTTTTTTATTGGTTGACAAACCGCTCATAATCCACAAATCTTTTGTTGATTTGTTGAAACCCTGATCCACAAAATTGTAAAGCACGTTGCCAAACTTGGTTAAATAGTTAGCTAGTTGCAAAGAACCTGCTGTTTTTCCGTTCTTTGGTTTACCCGAAATTCCGATTTTCAAGTTCTTTGCTGGGTTTTGCATAAATTCCTCCCAACCTCCGTCCATTTCTAAACTTTCAAATTCCATATCCATTAATGCGTTTTTTACTTGTTGAACTGGAGCAGCTGTTGGTTGTTGGTCTGTTGGTAATGATTGCTCAATTGTTTCTTGTGGTACACTAATATTTTGTACTTGTTGCAATGGAGCAACCATTGGTTGTACTGAAGCAGGTTTATTGCTTTCAATTACGATGTTTTCAACATAATTTTCGTTAATTGAATAGCCTAGTGAGCCAGCAGTCATTTTTTTTTTAGTAGCTGGTGTTCGTTTGCTTTGCTTTTTAGTTCTAATAATGTGTCCTGTATGCTCCTCAAACTTGTAACCTTTGTGAAGTTTGCCATTTTTATCTATACCGGCACATTTAATTCTATTGGTACATACTGAACGAGGTGCGCTCAAACCGTAAATTTCTGTGTCAACTGGATGCTTTGGATTTTTAACATACTCATTAATCCATTTTACAGCATCTTTCAACTCATTACTTAAACGGTTATTTTTGTCGGTATCAATTACTTTCTCGATAGCTTTTTTAAGCGTTTCCGCTTTAGCTATTTCAGGAAACGTGTTTTGTATTGCAACAAATCTTTTTAGAACCTGAACGGCTGGATTAATAGCAACGTCAGAAACATAATCTTCGATTTGTTTGAATAACTTCTTATCTGAAAACTGTACTTTAATAGGCGCTTGTGTTGGAGCGGCAAATTCTTCAAATAAGATTCTCATTTTTTCGTTACACTGGTTGAAAATATCAGCTACATCGCTTGTTTTTCTTACCTTTCTTTCTAGTGCCGCCTTATTGAAAGCCATAAACAACAATTGCGTTTTTCTAAACGGAATTTCTTCGTTTTCATCTTTAATGATATTGAAAAAACGACGTATCAATTGAAACTCTGTAGAGAAATTATCTACAAAGGTTTTATGAATTACGGCTTTTGGTTTTGTTTTTGGTTTTGCTGTTGATTTTTTGGCTGGAGTAGCAGTATCTTTTTTAGCTTCTGGTTTATATGCTGGATAGTCATTTGGATAACGAAAATGTAAAACTTTGCCTAGTGGCTTCTGGTCAAAATTGAAATCTAATTCAATACGCTTAACGCTCATAATTTCATCAACTGAAATATAACCAGCTTCAGCCATTTCGGTATCGCCGTTTAACACAACATAACCAAAGAAAACATTATCTTCTTGATCGTAATCAAAAATAAACCAATCAGTAGAACCGTAAAAGTAATGTAACTTTACAATCTTATCCATTAACGGCGTTTTATCGTCTATTTTTTTAGCATCAACAAAAATCGCTTCTAGTTCTTTTATTTTGTCAATAAAATACTGTACTTCTTCACTTTCGTCATTTTCTAATACTGCCATTAATTGTAGTTTTGGCATAAGAGAACGAACCAAAGGAGCATCTAAAATTGCATCCTGTAAGGTTTCTTTTTTAGGTGTAGATTTTATTTGCTTTATTTTTCCTAAAAACACTCCTCTACTAAAATGTTCTTTAGAAATAGTAATAGTGTCAGCGTTTTTTGTAAATGAATAAATGTTTTTATTTCCCTCATAAGAAGTACTTTGCAAAATTATTGCTCCACTTACTTTTTGTCTAGTTTCTAAATAAGGAAAATCAGCATAAATACTCTCAATAATATTAAAAGCATCACCTTTTTTAAATTCCATTGCATCAATTTTTTGTTGACTATCACTTTTAGGAGCAGCTTTTTTAGGAGCAGGTTTGTTTTCTGGCTTATCTTCTTTGGTATTATCATTAATACCTTTCAAAAACAAATCAACGGTTTCTTTAATGTCCTTGTCGTCATTATAAAATTCCATAATTCCCTCAACATCATTGCGGTTTTCTGCAATTTGTTTTGGCATTTTGCTCCAATCAATTTGGTTCTTTTTTTCGTTGTAGTTTGATACTGTTATCATTGGTTTAAATGGTTTTTGGTTATGCTACTAATTTTAATTTTATTCTTATGGCAATTGCTTTGGCTTTGGCAATTTTTAAACGACGTTCTTTGTCGTCGGTGCTGGTTCTAACAACTTTGTTTTCTACAGTTGGAATGGAGCAGGAGTGATGGTCAATATCTTCAAACCTGTAACTCATTATGTAGTTCAAACTTGCAAAGTCGTTTACTCTATCTTCTAGGCTTCCGCCTTTAACAGCGTAACGTTCTTTTTGAAGTTTAATTTTATCCATTAATTTATCTTCAAATTCTGCAGTTCCTAATTCTTCAAGTTCTGCTCCAGTCAAAAGTAATTCTTTGTCTAAATCATCGCGAACTATGGAGAGGTCGGTTCCCTCTGAAAAACCACGTTGCTCAAAGATTGTTTTTTTGATTTTTGCATATCTGGAAACGGTTTCTTTAAACTGGTTCAAGTTATAGTCGGAATTGTTTTTGAAAACAATAGTATTGTAACGAGAGGCACATTGTATCAAATCTTTGTCGGTGTGATTGTTTGAAGCTGCAACCAACATTTCGTATAACTCTTGATAACGAGTTATGATAGTTTGTTTTTCTTTTGATAATTGCTCCAATCCCTTTTTATCCAACCTTGAAATATCATCAAAATAGAAACGGTCGCCACTATCTAAATAAAACAACGGCAATTGCTTAAATCCGTCCTTACGTGTTATAATGTAATTGTAATACTGTACACGGTAATTTTCTATTTGGTTTTTCAAATAAACGTAGTTAGATAAATCTTCGATGTTGCTTTTCAATACGGTTACTTTACTATTCAGTTCCGCTGTAATTTGTTTCATTTCCAAACGTGCCAAAACACCTAAATCGGTAACTAATGCAAATTTAACCTCGTTCGGGTCTAACGATGCTTCGTCAAGTACATTACCTCTATCACTTTTGGACCACAAATCATTGATACGGCTTGTTTTTTCCTCTAGCTTTTGGAATACAAAAATATCCATTGAATTTTCAACTAACGGCATCACAGAACGAACATAACCAAACATATTTTTTTGTCGCCAAAAACGTCCTTCCCATTGTCTGATATCGGTCGGGTTCCAGTTCGGGTATAAGTTATAACCAACTGTTGATTTTTCTTGTAAGTTGATACCCTCTCGTATTGTAGAAGTTCCAATAATAATTTTGCAAGTTCCCTCGTTAAAAGCAACTTTAATTTTTTCTTTATTGGCTTGTGAAATTCCGCTTGTAATGATTTCTACTTCATCACATTTAAGGCGTGGATTATCTTTTAAAGTAACTCCAGTTTTATAACCTAGTTCTTTTTCTAAATAGGTTTTAATGTAATGAAAATAATCTTTACCTCTATCCATGTAAATCAATTGTCCTGAAACTGGTTCGTTTCTTTTTTCGTGCCATTGTTTAACGGTGCGAATACAATCGACTGTATATTTTATCTTTGGACTATTCTCGACAAAATCAATATAATCTTTTGGTTGGCCACTATACAAAAATGGAGAAAGCGCATTATTAAGCGACATCGACATTAAACGTAACAGTTTACCAGGATCATCTCTGTCCGCTCCTTGTTTTGCTTCTTCGTTAATTGCAATTTGATTCCAGTGTTGCCTGTCATTCATTTTCAAGTAAGTTAATACTTGTTTATCTGCACTTAACTTTTGAACACCAGTATCAGTAAGAATAGTTGTTTTAGGTAAATTAATTTTACACGGTCTAGGAATATTTGCTTCCTCTCCAGTTTTAAAATTAATGTGGCTGTTGATTAACTTTTGAAGTGAAATTCTATTGTTAAACGATTTCACAACATTACGTTGTTGAATTTCGCCGTCAATCCCGACAACATACTCTGTAGTTTCTTGAATGTATTGTTCAAAAAACGAACGTAAGTTGTAAATTCCCCATGACTTCATATAATCAAAAGCCACAAATGATAACATTGAATAAATCTCTAAAGGACTATTCGTAAATGGTGTTGCCGTCAATAACATAACGTTCTTTTTGTAAGTACGTTGAATGTAGTTACATAAAAAGAAAAGTTTAATGCCTCGATTACTTGGCTCGCCACCTTTAACGTAAAATTGTTTTCCGTGTTTCTCATCCGACTTAACCTCTGAAAAAACATTTTTGAAGTTATGTGCTTCGTCAACACATATATAATCAAAACCTAATGTTTCAATATCGGTAATGGTTTCTTTGTTACCAACGCCAATAATTTCACGCAGCTTCTCGTTATCTTTTTCTTTATCTCTTTCACTTTTTTCGTCGGTTTGAGAAAGTATGTTTGATAATTCGTTAAAATGGTCGTCGATAGCATCTTGACCAAAACCAATTTTTTCAAGTCCCTCAAAAGTTACTAAAGTGATTGTATTTTCTTTGACTTGACGGTCTATTTTAGCATCAACATCAACGCCTAAATTATACCAAAGGTTTAATTCAATACCTGTGCCTGTTAAAATTCCCTCTTTGCCGTCAACTCCTATCATTTCCTTAATCCAGTTTTTGTAGGTTGGATTTGGAACGGCTACAACTGGACGTTTACATTTTCCAGTTTTCAAGGCGTTAACCAATTCAATAATAGCTGTGATAGTTTTACCAACACCAACATCGTAGGCAATGATTCCTGAACCTGTAAGTTCCATAAAAGCAATTCCCTCACGTTGCGCTGGTCGAATATCTAATTCAAGTCCCATGAACTTTTTAGATATTTCCAAAGCAATTGGAATTTTATTAACCTGCAAAGGTGCAACCGCATTAAATCGGCTGTTATAATCTGCATCTATTTTTAACTGGTCCTGATACTCTAATGCTTCGTGAAGAAATACTTTAAACAAACGTTCGCCCTCATCTCGAGTGATTTTCTTAATCTCGTTCCATTCTATCTTATCGATATTACGAGGCTTTTGTTCGTTATTCAAATAGTAATTAATAACCTCCAAAGCACGTGTTTTTTTAAAGGCTTCGGGTTCTAACGCACGTAACCAATCTTTGTAGGCTTCTTTTAGTGTTGCTGGTTCTGTAAGGTTTAAATCTTTTACAGATGAAACCATGAACGTATCCGCAAATTCAGAAATAGCTAAAACTACTGGACGTTCTGCTACAACTGGATTGCTTATTGAAAGTGGTTTTGGTTTTAAATCTTCTAGGACTTTTAAATGGTTTTCGTAAACCGAATTACCAAAATTTGACACAATTGTTTCCTGGTCTTTTTTAGTCTTACCAATTTTCTCGTAGATGTTTCCAAAGGCAAAAATAGGAAACGGAACTAAGTTACCGCCGTTAGCAGCATCATAAAACAAAACACCAGAATTAACCCATTTGTTTAATTCGGTTTCGGATGGTTTGGTGTGATACTTTGACCAACTTAACATTGGAATTCCTTGTTTACGTCGGTACCATACCCACGCTTTAATCTCGTCAAGACTAATACCGCTGTTGTATTTAGCAATACTTTCTTCAATGGTATAAACATTTGAACTGGTAGTTCTGCCCAATCTTCCAGTTAATCCGGATAATCTGTTTTTGGTATCAATTAAATAACTTAATCGGTCTTTATATTGCTCGATTAATTTATTAGTTTGTAGTGATAATTTGCCTTTGTATTGTTTCATAACAATTGTAATTTTATTTTAATAGCCTTTGCTTTGGCTTTGGCTAATGCTAGTTTCGATTTTGTTATATTGTCAATGTAATTTTTGACAAAATCTATTTTTTGATTAACAGAAGTTTCTAATATTAAAAATCCTGTGGTTTTTTGTCTAATGATAAAAGATATACCGTAAGGCGTTTCTTTTTTTTCAATAAAATGATTTTTATATTCAAATGGAAAATCTTGAACTTTAGTCATTCCAGTAACTCTCAAAACATCGTCTTTAGTTCCTTTGACTTGAATAGGAAAATGAAAAGATGTTGTTTCAACTTCTACGCCTGCAATTTTTTCAGGATGAAGTTTAAACCAATAGTCGCCAGATGTTATTTCTACAAAAGTTTTATCAACTGGTAATGCTCCGTTTAAAGTTGAAAAGGTTAGTTGATTTCCTATTTTCAAACCATTTGTAAACCATGCAGTAGCAAACCAGCTGCCATCTCCTTTGCCGTTTGGTGTTTCAAAATTGATTCTTTTATCAACCATGATAACCTCGATTCCGTTTTCATCAAATAAGTCTTGACGTTTTTTACTTTCAAATGTGGTTAATGGAAGTAAAAACGCAAAAGGTTTTTTTAATTGATAAGCACGTTCTAAAAATTCTTGTTTTAAAGAAAATGGAGGATTTGTAATAATCACATCATAATCATTGGGTTCGTACTTAAGAAAATCTTTTCCGTTTATAATATCAGTTGAAACAACATCAAAACCAAGTTTTTTAAGTTCTTTAGTAAGATTTCCTTTTCCTGAAGCGCACTCCCATATTTTCATCCCTTTTTTAAGAAACGGCAATAATGGTTTTAACGCTTCGGGTGGCGTTTGAAAATCATTAGGACTACCTTGTTTTAATGGTGGCTTTGGCATAATTATAAACTCATTTCAACGTGTAAAATAGATGCGCTAGCCGTAAATTCATTAAGTACCATTTGATTGATAATTAACTCCTCAACGGTTTTATATCCTTGTTCCGTTTGTATTAATTCAAAAACTCTCGGAGCGTTTGAGTTATCAACTTGCTCCAATGCTTCTTTTATTGATTGTCTGATTGTTTCAGTTAGTTTTTCGTTTGGTTTCATTACTTGCGTTTAAAAATTAAAATATCAGTTGGAACATCGGTTTTTTTGAAAACCTTTGGCATTCGGTAAGCATCAACAAATTCTGCTAATTCGCTTATCTTTTGTTTTTCTGCATTGTAGGTTTTATCATTACGCATAAAGTTAGAACCTGTTATAAACACCAATAAACCGCCTTTTTTTAGCAGTTTAAGAGATTGATACATGAAAAACATTTCAACCTGTTTAAATTTTAGTGTTTTGAAGTATGATGCATACGGACCAGAATACTTTCCATAAGGAGGATTGCCAATGACTAAATCGAAAGGATTATCTTTTAGCCAAGTTCCTTTATCTTTAATGAATGTTGTGTATCGTGGCTCTTGTAAAAAAGCCGTTTCAAAATGTTGATTGTAAATAACTGCTTCAGGACAACGTTTTTTTGCAACTTGATAATTAAGATTGTCAAGTTCAAACGCTGTGCAGTTTTTAGGATTGTCAAGTACGGTCAAAAAATTTCCTGTACCGCAAGCAGGCTCTAGTATTTTGCCTGTTGTTGGATTAAAGCCATTACGAATGGCTAACTGATACATTACTTCACATAGCCAAACAGGGGTAAAAAAAGAAAACAAACGATTGGTTCCATCGTTTGGTTCAAAATCTTCTAATGCTTTTCTATCCGCTTCGTTTAAAATTGGCTTTGCGAGTATTTCTTTGATAGAAGTACTCATTTGGTTAAATGGTTTTTTTTACTGCTCCAGTATGAATGTTTTTCCTAATGCTACTACTTCTACTTCAAAAGTATAATTAGCAGGGTTTCCATCAAGATTACCACCAAGCAATTGGTTTAACAAGTTCAAAGATAACAATTCTACAGAAACTCCTGTAATTTTTTCTTGTCCATTTGCAGGTAATGAAAAACTCTGTGTATTAGATAAAGCGTTTCCTAACAAATTTTTCTTTCCTTTATCTAAGTGATAAACTGAAATTCGTTTAACAAAAATTAAACCACCGCCACTGATTGAAAATTCAGTAGCCGTGTTATTAAAAAATGTGATGTCACAATCAAAAAAGGCTTTTAAACCTTTCATGTGAAGATTTCTAATGCTAGATATATCCATTGTCATTTTTGTAATGACTTCATCAAACGAGGCTTTTTTCTTCATTGCCCAAGCACCTAAAAGCGTTAAGCCAGCACCTCCAATTAATAGTTTGGTCGTTGTATTCATATCTTAATAATTTTTAACGTCAGATGCTAACACCCAACAAATTTTAGTTCCTACCCATGCGTCTGTTTCAACACGATACCATTTTGCTCCAGAAGAAGCACCACGAATGATACCAATTACTTTTCCATAAGCAATGGTGCTGTCTAATTCGCCAGTAGATTCGTTAACACCGTTTGGCAATGCTCTATTGCCGTAAAGTTTGGCGCCGTTTTTATTATTAGAAAATACTTTTGTTCCAACAGGATAAGAGTTTCTATTAATATCTGGAGTAGTTTTATACTTTGCCAAAGTAATTGAAATAACACCTTTTTTAGACTTTAAAGCTGCTTCAGTACCGTTACCAAATATTCCATCAGCCGTAATGCCTAACAATTTTTGCAAAGCCACAACCTCTGAACCTCGACTACCATTCTTTAAAACCAAATTGGTATTTAAAGCAACTGGAGTAGTTGGCTTAGGGGCTACAATAGGAATATTAACCTTTGGAGGTGTTGCCGTTGTTGGTGTTGTTGTTGGTGTTGGTGTATCTCCGAATGTGTCTTGTCCTAGCGGTTCTTTTTTTGTATTTTTTGAACCAGAAAATAAAGCTATCGCTCCTACTCCCACAGCGGCTATACCACCGTATAACCATAAGTTTTTGTTATTTGTTGCCATTATGTTGGTATTTTTAGTTTAAAAAATGATGTGATTCTGTATAAAATATAAATGATGAACAGTATTCCGAAAAAAGATAACCACTTAACAGGAGTAGGTATGTATGGTTCGGGTATTGTTGTTTTATTAGCTTTTAATATTTCAATTTGTTTATCTTTAGAAACAAGACTATCTTTTTGTTGATTGACGGTTTCCTCTAATTTTGTGGTTATAACAATCTGATTTTTAAATTTATCGTAGTAAATTTTATAACTGTTGTTACCGCTTTGCTTTGACGTATTTACGTTTGACAATGCCTCTTTAATTTTTTGATTGCAAAGGCTGTCACAATCTTGTACTTTTTGAGCACCAGTAAAAATATAAGGCAAACCATAACTAAACGTGTCGTTAATTGCTAGTGATTTTTGAAGTTCATTTTTAAAATAAACGTTGTTATTACTAACTGATTTGGTATTGATTGTTTCTTTTGATTCTATTGGTTTTCTTCCACATGAACCGCACACCATTAACCAACTAATTAATAGTATCAATAATAAAAATCGAAACCAATGTATTAGTGCCGTTCTCATCTTCCTCTCTTTTTAGATTTTCTATCTTTATGATCATGATACCATTTCCAACAAGTGTAGCAAAAAGTTATACCAAGAACTAAACATTGTAAAATAGTTACTAGCGTAAAGGAGAACACTACAATTAAAAAATTAACCACTAATATAATAGCAGCTTCTAACGTTGGGTTTGTGTGAAAATGATTCATTATGTACTTTTTTTTGGTGTGGATAGATATAACTTTATTGCGCCAACAGAAATAACAACAATTCTTAAAACAGTTCCTGCCCAAATTGGAGCGTTAACCTGTTCTAGTAATAAAACTAAATAATCAGTTGTTTGGTCGATTATTCCGCCAATAACTAATAGTATTGGTAAATAATGTTTTATCAAATAATCTATTATTTTCTTTGTCATATTTTAGTAAATTATAGTTATAAATTCCAAACTCACACTATCAACTGGCTCTGAATTTTTATTAAAAAACAATAAGCTAACTTGACCTTGATCAAGTGCACTATAATCAACATTAATATTATTACCAGCACTATAGGTATCTACTCCATTGGTAGATACAACTAAGCCGTTGACTAAAAGTCGTGATTTAGCAGTGAAAAGTGATGAAGAAAAGGTATAATCTCCCATGCCGTTTTTTTCACACGTTAAATCTGAATTGTCGATTTGGTCTATTCTATTGATAATATTTCCTTCTGGTGTTAGACAAAAAAACTCTTTTTGTTGCTTAAGTTCAAAATATGATAACATACCCAAAATGTTAAGATAACTTTCTTCTTTAAATTTAGGGTCATCTAATATGTAAGAAACTTTGTTATTACGATCTTCAGGATATATATTTTCTGTTACAGATTTCCATGCGTTTAAATCTGTTTGTTTTAAAACTATTTTTTCATATGGCTCTAAAACTTGCAACCAGTTTCCATCGTAATCATTAATTATAACTC
>Ga0187843_10001165_pt1 | contig 16957 bp, 16 predicted proteins | sample SpaLakP09_SKY_43_FD_134516 | JGI IMG/M metagenome (GOLD analysis project Ga0187843, IMG submission 134516) | Oligotrophic lake water microbial communities from Sparkling Lake, Wisconsin, USA - SP09_SKY_43 | ecosystem: Environmental > Aquatic > Freshwater > Lake | place: USA: Sparkling Lake...
CCCTCGATGAGGCGGGACAGGCCGTCACCCTCCAGCCGGCCGCCGGCTTCGCGGGTCCAGCCATCGCTCAGGAAGGCATTGCCGTCGACGCCTTCCAGCGCGCTGACGATGCGTTGCTGCAGATCAAGAAGGTATTCGCGGACGATTTGCGTGTTCATTTGCGCGGACCCGGGTTGGAGCGGGGCTGAATCGGGCTGGCCAACTCGGGGCGCTTGCCCACGCGGTGGCCGAGGTACTCGGCAAAGGCGGCGAAGTCGGTCTCAACGTCGCCGGTGAGCCGCACGAAGCGGGTCAGCGACACGACTCGCTCGCGGAAATCGAAGTAGCAAAGGCCCACCGGCACATCCGCCTGCACGGCGACCTGGTAGGCGCCTGTGCGCCAGCCGCTCTTCAGCGAGCGCGTGCCCTCGGGCGCGGCCGCGAGCCAGAAGCGTTCGCCGCGCCCCTCGGCGGCCTGCATCTGCCGCACCGTGTCGGCGACGATGCCGTGCGAGCTGCTGCGGTCCACGCCCACGCCGCCGATCCAGCGCATCCAATGGCCCAGCACCGGCGCCTTGAACAGGCTGTCCTTGCCCCAGAAGCGCAGCTCGATGCCGACCGCCCACTTGGCCAGCAGGCCAATGACGAAGTCCCAGTTGGATGTGTGCGGATAGACCAGGATGACGCCCTGTTCCGCCGGCACGCCGGGCGCATCGACCTTCCAGCCGAACAGGCCGAGCACGCCGCGCGCCAGCTGGCTTTGGCCGCTGTGCGGGCGCAGCGGCCCGGTCAGGACGACGGGCGCTGCTGTCAACGCTTGATGGCCCGGTGGCCGATGTCGCTGCGGTACTGGCGGCCAGCAAACTGGATGCCGGAGGCCAGCTCGTAGGCGCTTTGCGCGGCGGTGCGGGCCGACTCGCCCAGCGCCGTCACGCACAGCACGCGGCCACCGCTGGTCAGCAGCTTGCCGTCCGCCTCGGCGGTGCCGGCGTGGAAGACCATGGCCTCGCTATCGTCGGCGGGCAGGCCGGAGATGGCGTCGCCCTTGCGCGGATTGAGCGGGTAGCCCTCGGCCGCCAGCACCACGCCCAAGGCCACGCGGCGGTCCCAATGCAGTTCGACCTCATCCAGCGAGCCGTCGGTGGCGTGCATCAGCAGCTCGAACAGGTCGCTCTTGAGCCGCATCATGATCGGCTGGGTCTCGGGGTCGCCCATGCGGGTGTTGAACTCGACCGTGCGCGGCTGGCCCTGCTCATCGATCATCAGGCCGGCGTACAGGAAGCCGGTGAACGGATGGCCGTCTTTGGCCATGCCGGTGATGGTGGGCTGGATGATTTCGTGCATGACCCTGGCATGCACGTTGGGCGTGACGACCGGCGCGGGCGAGTAGGCGCCCATGCCGCCAGTGTTGGGGCCGGCATCGCCGTCCAGCAGGCGCTTGTGGTCCTGGCTGGTGGCCAGCGACACGACATGCTTGCCGTCGCAGACGACGATGAAGCTGGCTTCCTCGCCGGCCAGGAAGTCCTCGATGACCACCCGCGCGCCACCTGCGTTGGGGTCACACCGAGCTTGTTGTCCTCAAGAATCCACGAGATCGCCTCGTGGGCTTCGTCCAGCGTCATCGCCACGACGACGCCCTTGCCCGCCGCCAGGCCGTCGGCCTTGATGACGATGGGGGCGCCGCGGCCGTCCACGTAGGCGTGGGCGGCGGCCGGGTCGGTGAAGGTCTCGTAGGCCGCTGTCGGGATGCCGTGGCGCTTCATGAAGTCCTTGGCAAAGGCCTTGGAGCTTTCGAGCTGGGCGGCGGCTTTCGTCGGGCCAAAGATGCGCAGGCCACGCGCACGGAACTCGTCGACGACGCCAGCGGCCAATGCCGCCTCAGGGCCGACGACGGTCAGCGTGATCTTGTGTTCAACGGCGAAATCGGCGAGCGCGGTCGGGTCGGTGGCGGAGATGGCCACGTTCTCCAGTCGCTCGTCACGCGCCGTGCCGCCGTTGCCGGGGGCCACATAGACCTGGCTGACGCGCTCAGCCTGGGACAGCTTCCAGGCCAGCGCGTGTTCGCGGCCGCCGTTGCCAATGACTAGAACTCGCATCAACCGATTTCCGCGTTGTGATAGACCGCTTGCGTGTCGTCGAGGTCTTCGATGACGTCCAGCAGCTTTTGCATGCGCTCGGCGTCTTCGCCGGTCAGCGCGATGGTGTTCTCGGGGCGCATCGTCACCTCGGACAGCTCGGCCACCAGGCCTGCGGCTTCCAGCGCGGCCTTGACGACTTCGTAGTCGGCGGGCGAGGTCAGCACCTCGATGGCGCCGTCGTCACCGGTGACCACATCCTCGGCGCCCGCATCCAGTGCCACTTCCATGACCCTGTCTTCCGACGTGCCCGGCGCAAACAGCAGCTGCCCGACATGCTTGAACTGGAAGGCCACCGAGCCGTCCGTGCCCATATTGCCGCCGTACTTGCTGAAGGCGTGGCGCACCTCGGCCACAGTGCGGACGCGGTTGTCCGTCATCGTGTCGATCATGATGGCCGCGCCGCCGATGCCATAGCCCTCGTAGCGAATTTCCTCGTACGTGAGGCCATCGAGATTGCCGCTGGCCTTGTCTATGTTGTACTTGATGCGGTCGGCCGGCATGTTGGCGCCTTTGGCCTTCTCGACAGCCAGGCGCAGGCGCGGGTTGTCCTTGATGTCGGGGCCGCCCTGGCGCGCGGCGACCGTGATCTCACGGATGATGCGCGTCCAGATCTTGCCGCGCTTCTCGTCCTGGCGGCCTTTTCGGTGCTGGATATTGGCCCATTTGGAATGACCAGCCATGTGTTCGGCTCCTGGCGGCCGCATCGAAGGCGGCCTGATTTATCGTTGGCAAGCTCGCGATTTTAGAGGACGCCCCATGACTGACCCCATCCTGCTGGCCCGCCACGGCGATATCGAGTGCCTGCTGCTTCCCGCGCTGGCCAACCGCCACGGCCTCATCACCGGCGCCACGGGCACCGGCAAGACCATCAGCCTGCAGACGCTGGCCGAGAGTTTTTCCCGCCTCGGCGTGCCCGTTTTCATGGCCGACGTGAAGGGCGACCTGACCGGCATCAGCCAGCCCGGCAACCCCAGCGAGAAGCTGCTGGCCGTGCTCAAGGACCGCGGTATTGACCCGCCCCAGAAGCTGGCCTGCCCGACCACGCTGTGGGACGTCTTCGGCGAGCAGGGCCACCCCGTGCGGGCGACCGTGTCGGACATGGGCCCGCTGCTACTGGCCCGCATGCTGGCGCTCAACGAGACCCAGGCCGGCGTGCTGCAGATGGTGTTCAAGATCGCCGACGACAACGGCCTGCTGCTGCTGGACCTGAAGGACTTGCGCGCCATGCTGCAGCATGTGGGCGACAACGCGAGTCAATTCACGACGCAGTACGGCAACGTCTCGGCCGCCAGCGTCGGCGCCATCCAGCGCGGCCTGTTGCAGATCGAGGCCCAGGGCGGCGACAAGTTCTTCGGCGAGCCCATGCTCAACATCGCCGACTTCATGCAGACCGAGGGCGGGCTGGGCGTCATCAACGTGCTGGCCGCCGACAAGCTGATGAACGCGCCGCGCCTTTACGCGACCTTCCTGCTGTGGATGCTGAGCGAGCTGTTCGAGACGCTGCCCGAGGTGGGCGACCTGGACAAGCCCAAGCTGGTCTTCTTCTTCGACGAGGCCCACCTGCTGTTCAAGGACGCGCCGGACGCGCTGGTCGAGCGCATAGAGTTGGTCGTGCGCCTGGTGCGCTCCAAGGGCGTGGGCGTCTACTTCGTGACCCAGAACCCGCTGGACATCCCCGACGCCGTGCTGGGCCAGCTTGGCAACCGCGTGCAGCATGCGTTGCGCGCCTTCACGCCGCGCGACCAGAAGGCAGTCAAAAGCGCGGCCGACACGATGCGCGCCAAGCCGGGGCTGGACATCGCCACGGCCATCACCGAGCTGGCCGTGGGCGAAGCGCTGGTCAGCCTGCTCGACGAGAAGGGCCGGCCCAGCGTCACCGAGCGCGTCTTCGTGCTGCCGCCGGGCAGCCAGATCGGCCCGATCACGCCGCCTCAGCGCCAGGCGCTGCTGGCCAACTCGCTGGTGGCCGGCGTCTACGAGAAGCATCTGGACCGCGAGTCGGCGTACGAGAAGCTGGCCGGCAAGCCCGCTGCGCCTGCGGGTGGTGGCATCGCGGCAGAGGGTGGTGCCGTGTTCAAGGGCGGTACCGCCGCACCCGCGCCAGCCGAAGAAGGTGGCGGCATGCTGGGCGGGCTGAAGGACGTGCTGTTTGGCACCACCGGCCCACGCGGCGGCCGCCATCCCGGCTTGGCCGAGGCGGCGGCGAAGTCAGCCGTGCGCAGCATCGGCTCGGCCGTGGGCCGCGAAATCATCCGCGGCGTGCTGGGCAGCATCCTGGGCGGCAGTGGCGGCCGTCGGCGCTGAACCGGCACCGCTGGCGCCGCACGAGACCCATCCGTCGCGGAGCGCTGGTGCCCGGCGCCGCGCGAGCTGATGCTCCTCGCATGAAGCCCTTGCGCTCCCAATACAACTGGCGGGTCCACCTTGGCGGCACCGTCGGCATCTGCGTCGTCGTCGGCCTGCTGAACTACCTGTTCCGTGGCGACCACTTCTGGCTGGGCATGTTGTATGCCTTCGCCATCGGCGTGCAGATCTCGGTCGGCGTGGCGCTGCTGCAGTCGGGCGTGGGCTATCTGCTGGTGCGCTGGCATGGCGACGTGTCCATCCTGCGGCGGGCCTGGGTGTCCTGGGGGCTGATGCTGCCCTGCCTGCTGCTGGCGTCCGTGGTGGGCTACACGGGTGGCATCTGGCTGGCCGACGCGATCAGCGGCCAGCAGTCGCTCGCCCCCTGGGACGTGGGAGACCGCCGCGTCACGCGGTCAATCGCCTTCACGCTGCTGGCTGCGGTGCTCGGCTCGCTGGTGTTTTTCTGGGCCTTCAAGCTCAACGCACTGAAGCTGGACCAGGCCGAGGCCCAGCGTCAGGCGGCCGAGGCTCGGCTGACACTGCTGCAGAGCCAGCTGGAGCCGCACATGCTGTTCAATACGCTTGCCCATCTGCGCGTGCTGATCAAGCTGCAGCCCGAAGAAGCCCAGCGCATGCTGGACCGGCTCATTGACTACCTGCGCGCCACGCTGCAGGCCAGCCGCGCCACCGAACACCCGCTGGCCGACGAGTTCGAGCGCGTGTCGGACTACCTCGCGCTGATGCAACTGCGCATGGGCGACCGGCTGCGTGTGCAGCTGGACCTGCCGTCCGAACTGAGCGCGATTGCAATCCCGCCGCTGCTCCTGCAGCCGCTGGTGGAGAACGCCATCAAGCATGGGCTGGAGCCGCATCTGGCGGGTGGGGAGTTGCGCGTATCCGCGGCGCGCGAGGGCGGCAGGCTGGTGCTGCAGGTGGCGGACAGCGGCGCCGGGCTGACCACTGCCAACGAGCTGGGCGGCATCGGGGCAGGTTTTGGCCTTGCCCAGGTCCGCGAACGCCTCGCTCATCGCTATGGCGACAGCGCACGCTTCGACCTGCAACCCAGACCGGGCGGCGGCAGCGTCGCCCGCCTTGAGATTCCCTCATGACGACTGCCCTCATCGCCGAAGACGAGCCGCTGCTCGCCGACAACCTGCGCGCCGAGCTTGCCGCCGCCTGGCCGACGCTGCAGGTCGTAGCCCAGGCCGGCAGCGGCACCGCCGCCGTCGAGCTGGCGCTGCGCCACCGGCCGCAGGTCTGCTTTCTCGACATCCGCATGCCTGGCCTCACGGGCCTGGAGGCTGGCCAGGCCATTGGCAAGGACTGGCCGGAAGATGCGGGCCCCCTTCCCTTGTTCGTCTTCGTGACGGCCTATGACCAGTACGCGCTGCAGGCCTTCGACGCAGCGGCGGCGGACTACCTGCTCAAGCCCGTCACACCCGAGCGCCTGGCGCAGAGCGTGGCGCGGCTGCAGGCCCGCCTGGCCCAACCAACGACCGGCGACGCCACGCTGGCCACGCTGCGCCAGTTGCTGACCCAGGCGGCCCCGGCACCCCGGCTGCGCCATCTGCAGGCCGCCGTGGGCGACGCCATCGAGCTGGTGCCTGTAGACGACCTCGTCTACCTGGAGGCCGCCGACAAATACGTCCGCGCCGTAACCGCCGACCGCGACTACTGGGTGCGTACGTCGCTGCGCGAGCTGGCCCCGCAGCTGGACCCGGAGCGCTTCTGGCAGGTGCACCGCAGCACCATCGTCCAGATCGACGCCGTCGCCCGCGCCCAGCGCCTGGAGAACGGCACGGTGCTGCTGGAGCTGCGCCAGCGTGCGGAGAAGCTGACAGTGAGCAGAGTGCACGCCAATCGTTTCAAGGCTTTGTAGGGGCCCGGCAACACCACGGCAATGGGCCGCGAAGGCCGCCCGCCGGGGGCCAATCAAGGTGCAGCGCGCCGCCTGCACTGGCGTGCGGGCCAGCGGTGCGACGCGCAGTGCCCCCGGCGGGTGGCCTTCCCTCCGGGTTGTGGCCAGAAGGGCCACCGTCTGTGTTGCAAATCCGCGCCGGGCGCGAAGCCCGGCTTGCGGTTTGCGCCTTGCCTGTGACCTTTCTGGCCACAACGCGACCCATTGCCGTGGTTTTGCCCGGCCCGCGGTAGCGCCGAAACGATGTAAACCGTATAAACGGTTTCATCGCTATGCCACACACCCGCAAACCCGCCCCAGAAGAACGCGCCAAGCTCGTGCGCGACGGCTTCACCATGCCCGAGGCCGACTACGCCTTGATCGCTGAACTCAAGCACCGTCTACACGACGTCAGGCGCGAGGCCAAGAAGAGCGAGCTGCTGCGCGCCGGCCTTCAGGCGCTCGCCCTGCTGAGCGCCGAGGACCTGGCCGCCGCGCTGGAGCGGCTCGCGCCAGTCAAGACGGGCCGCCCACCCAAGAAGACTGAAAAACCATGAACGACGCGACCACGCTGTATTGGTGGACCCTGCTGTGCGCCATCGCCGGCCTGAACCTCATTGCCTGGACAGCCTCCACCGCCTGGCTGCACCGCAACCGACCGGATGGCTCGACCTGGCCGCACCAGCGCTTGCAACTGCTGCTGTCGGCGCTGTACGTGCTGGGCTGCGGCTACCGCTCCTTCCTGCCGGTCTTCGACGTGCCGCGTGTCGTCATGGTCGACTCCTGGGCGTCCAGCGTCATCGTCGGCCGCACCGTAGCCACCATTGCCGAGCTGAGCTTTGCCGCGCAATGGGCCCTGCTGCTGCGCGGTGCGGCGCTGACGACCGGGGGCCGCTTCGGCCTCTGGGTGGCCGGTGCCATCGTGCCGATGATCGCCATCGCGGAGATCCATTCCTGGTACGCGGTGCTGACGACGCGCAATATCGGCCATGTCGTGGAGGAAACGCTGTGGGGCACGGCTGCCGTACTCAGCGTGGCCGCCATGGGCACCATGTGGCCACAGGCCAGCGCACGCGGCCGGCGCTGGCTGGGCGTGGCCATCCTGGCGGGTACGCTGTACGCGGCCTATATGTTCGCCATCGACGTGCCGATGTATTGGTCGCGCTGGCTGGCCGACGAAGCGGCCGGCCGCACCTACTCGACTGTGGCTGCCGGCATTGCCGACGCATCAGGCCGTTGGCATGTCTCCCATGACTGGGCGCACTGGCGCAGCGAGGTGGTTTGGATGACGTCCTACTTCAGCGTCGCGGTCTGGATCAGCATCGGCATGGCGCATGCGCGGCTGCCGCTGCGGTTGAAGCGCCCCGCTGGGAAGCGCTGAACAAGTCCCTCGCGCGCAGCGCATCCCTGCTTTGGGCGGTCTGCGGCGTTGCAAATCCTCGCCATAGCCGGGCTATGGCTGTGGTTTGCTCCTTACAGCCCATCCCAAACCAGGGCGCGCTGCATCGCGGGGACTTATTCAACGCTTCCTTAGAATCGGCGGCATCGCGGGCCTGGAACACGGCCCGCTTCCATTTCCTGAGCCGACGATGAGCACCCCTGCCGCACCCGCTGCCCCTGCGACGAACTTCCTGCGCCAGCGCATCGAGCACGACCTCGAATCTGGCACCTTCAGCGACCGGCGTTTTGCCGGCACGCCGGGCGATGCCGCCCACCACGCCGCCGGCCCGCTGGACGAGGCGCGCGTCCGCACCCGTTTCCCGCCCGAGCCCAACGGCTACCTGCACATCGGCCACGCCAAGAGCATCTGCCTGAACTTCGGCCTGGCGCGCGACTACGGCGGCGCCTGCCACCTGCGCTTCGACGACACCAACCCCGAGAAGGAAGAGCTGGAATACGTCAATGCCATCAAGGAGATGGTGCAGTGGCTGGGCTGGAGCTGGGGCGACAACCTGTTCGAGGCCAGCAGCTACTTCGACTTCATGTACGCCGCAGCCGAGGCCCTCGTCAACGCCGGCCATGCCTATGTGGACGAGCAAAGTGCCGATGACATGCGCGCCAACCGTGGCGACTTCGGTCGGCCCGGTGTCGACAGCCCCTTCCGCAGCCGCACACCAGCCGAAAACCTCGCCCGCCTTCGCGAGATGCGCGACGGCCAGCATGCGGACGGTGCCATGGTGCTGCGCGCCAAGATCGACATGGCATCGCCCAACATCAACCTGCGCGACCCGACGCTTTACCGCATCAAGCATGCGGAGCATCACGCCACCGGAACGAAGTGGTGCATCTACCCGATGTACACCTACGCCCACCCCATCGAGGACGCGCTGGAGCGCATCACCCACAGCATCTGCACACTGGAGTTCGAGGACCAGCGCCCGTTTTATGACTGGCTGCTGGAGCACCTGGCCGACCTGGGCCTTCTGGCCCGCCCTCTGCCGCAGCAGATCGAGTTCGGCCGCCTGAACCTGAACTACGTCGTCACCAGCAAGCGCAAGCTGCGTCAGTTGGTGGAGGAGAACCACGTCAGCGGCTGGGACGACCCCCGCATGCCGACGCTGGTGGGCCTGCGCCGCCGCGGCTTCACGCCGGCCAGCGTGCGCGCGATGGTGGAAGCCACGGGTGCGAGCAAGCAGAACGCCTGGATCGACGACACCGTGCTCGACCAGGCCCTGCGTGCCGACCTGGAGCCGCAGGCGCCGCGTGCCTTCGCCGTGCTGCAGCCGCTCAAGCTCAAGCTGACGAACTACGCCGAGGTCTTTGGCAGCGCCGACCACCGCGAGCCCTGCGAGACGGCAGCTCACCCGCACAAGCCGGAGCTGGGCCAGCGCAAGTTCTCGCTGGGCCCCGAGCTGTGGATCGAGGCGGAGGACTTCGTCGAAACGCCGCCCAAGGGCTACTTCAGGCTCTTCCCGGCCAACAAGGTGCGCCTGAAGGCCGGCTACATCATCGAATGCACCGGCGCCGAGAAGGATGCCGACGGCAAGGTCACGGCCGTGCTTGCCACCGTCATTCCCGACACCAAGAGCGGCACGCCCGGCGCGGATGCCGTCAAGGTCAAGGGCACCATCGGCTGGGTCGGCGCGCACGAGGCCGTCGCGGCCGAGGTGCGGCTGTACGAGCGCCTGTTCGCCGAGGCCCAGCCCGACGCGGGCGGCCGAGACTTCACCGAGTTCCTGAACCCCAACTCGCTGCGGGTCGTGCAGGCGTTCGTCGAGCCCTCACTGGCCGGCGCTGCGGCCGACCAGCGCTGGCAGTTCGAGCGTCATGGCTACTTCGTCACGGACCGGGTGGACCACAAGGCGAACAAGCCGGTGTTCAACAAGATCACCGGGTTGAAGGACAGCTTCAGCCGCTGACCCGGCCGCCGAAGCCGGCTCAGGCCGGCATGCGGTCATCGCCGAACTCTTCCAGCGCCCGTTGGTAGAGCCGGGTGATGCTGCCGTCGTGGTGCAGGCTCTCGACCGCTTTCGTCAGCCGTTCAATCAGCGCCTGCGTGGCGCTGCGCCGCGACAGATGTAGCCAGAAGGTCTGCCGCTCCACGAGCAGGGGCCGTGCGAACTCCTGCATGCGCAGGCCCATGCCGCGCGCGGCACCGAACAGCCCGAGGTTGCTGCCATAGGCTGCGTCCACGCGTTTGGCCATCAGCATCTGGATGGCGTGCTCGTTGCTGTTCACCCACTGCACGTGCAGGTCCTTCACGCTCGCCAGGCCCTCGGGCATGGGAAAGCTGCGTGGCACTGCCAGCGAGAGATGCGTCAAGTCCTCCAGACGCAGCAAGGACGCCTCCCGGCAGCTGACGAGCACGGTCGGCAGTTGCAGTACCGGCGCCACCTGCAGGGCAACAGCCTTGATTTCATCATTGGAGAATCGCAGCACCATGTCGGCACTGCCGTTCTGCAAGCTGAGCGCTGTGCGGGCGTAAGGCACGACGCGGTTCTCGGCCGCCAGCCCGGAGCGTTGGGCGATCAACAGGCCAATCTCGTACATCAGCCCACCTGCCCCCTGCGGGCCGACACGCCCGAAAGGCTCGGACTGGATCGTCTCGATTCGCAGCACGAAAGGCTCGGCCGCCGGCGCGCGGCTGCCCGGCAGCCAAGCCAACAGACTCGCCATGCACACCCGGCGCCGGCGATCAACCATCGCATTGCAGGCCTGCCGGCCCCAAGCTATTCGCATCGGGGCATTCCATCACGGCAAAACGCCCCGCCCGTTGACTTGAAGCAAGCCGTTCAAGCCATCGCGGCTGCTCAACTGCAACGCAGAACGATGGGCGTGGCGTAGTCCCGCCCGACCACGGCGCGGGCGAACAGGTAGTTCTGCAGCGCCTTCTCGCTCAGCGCATCCAGCCGCACGCCGCCGTGCGAATCGCAGGGGAAGGCGAGCGCACGGCCCGTCTGGAACAGTGACTCAAAGCGCAGCTCATAGTCTTCGGTCATCAGGGGCATGGGGCGTGAGTTCATGGGGCACCTCGTCTTGGTTCCAGACTAGGCGCCGCATCGGCCTGCCGCGCGTGCATACGTCGCAGCTCAGGCCTGCACCCCCCGCTATGGGTGCACCGAGCGCCAAGAAGTCACAGCGCTAACGCCGTGTTGCACGAAGCAAGTCGATCTGGAACGGCCTGTCGTTCATCTCTATCCGTTCGGGCCTGGGCGTCGCCAACGTGTAGAGCTTGCGGCGAGTCAGGTTCAACCGGGCCAGCGAAGGTTGCAGATAGCGCCGCAGCAGCGCCTGAAGCGTGCCGTCGGCAAAGGCCAGGCGCAGGCCTCGCTCGACGCGGTCGATGGCCTCACGGTTGTCGGGGTGGCTGTAGAGGTATTGCGGCAGGTCGTACGACAGCAGCAGGCTGTCGTCCACCGCCAGGCCGTTGATGCCCTGGTGGGCCTCGATCTCCTGCCCCACCTCCAGCACGCTGCGGCAGAACAGATCGGCACGGCCCACCGCCACCAGTTCGAACAAGGCCTCGTAGGTGCCGACCTCGATCACCTTGAAGCCGTTGGCGCGCATGACCGCCACGTCAGCCCAGTCGCTGCCCTGCACGTGGCGCAGCGCAGCCACGGCTGCCAGGGTGTCGGCAGCGCGCACCGCTGCCTGGCGCGATGCATGCACGAAGCAGACACGGTAGCGGTTGACGCCCAGATGGATGGGAAACAGAACCGGCACCAACCCAGCGGCGCGTCCTGCCTCCGGGCTGGTGACGACGAGGAAGTTCGACACCGTGCGCCGGGCCGCCTCCAGCAGCGCGCGGCGCTTGTTCATCAACGAGGACAGCTGCAGCTCGTAGGGCCCGTCGCTGGCCCGGGTCCTGTCCAGCGCCAGCTGAACGGCGTCGTGGACATAGGCGTTGCGCATGTCAGTGGCCGTATCTGGCGCGCGCAGCGTGACGACCAGCCCTTTCGCCCACGTCGGCCCGGCCGCCAACCATGCGGGCAGGGCCGTCATCAGATGGCGTCTGGGGAGCATGACGCAATGTAGTCCCGCTCAAGTGCTTGGGGAAGCTCGCGGGGCACCTGACCGGCGCGTTAGGCAGGGCCGCTATTCGAGATCGGCCATGCGCCTGACCTTGACCTTGCGGCCCTTCAGCTTGCCTGCCGACAGGCGCTTCACAGCCTCGACGGCAATGCTTCGCTGCACCGCAACATAACTATGAAAATCGGTGACATTGATCTTGCCGATCTGCGTCCCCGCGAAACCGGCCTCCCCGGTCAGGGCGCCCAGGATGTCGCCGGGGCGGATCTTTTCCTTGCGGCCGCCAAGAATCTGCAGCGTGTCCATGGCGGGCAGCAGCGGGCCGCCTGGTGCGTCGGTCAGTTCGCTCAAGGGTTGCCACTTGAACTCTTCGCCCTGCAACTGCTCGATGCGGCCGATGCGGCCCATCTCGTCCAGGCTGGCCAGGCTCAGCGCCAGGCCTTCGGCACCCGCCCGGCCGGTGCGGCCGATGCGATGCACGTGCTGCTCGACGTCGGCGCTGATGTCCACGTTGATGACGCAGGCCAGGTTGGCAATGTCCAGGCCGCGCGCGGCCACGTCGGTAGCCACCAGCACCGAGGCGCTTCGGTTGGCGAACTGGATCAGCACCTGGTCGCGGTCGCGCTGCTCCAGGTCGCCATGCAGCGCCAGCGCGATGAAGCCTTGGCCGGCCAGCACCGCCTCCAGGTCGCGGCATTGCTGCTTGGTGTTGCAGAAGGCGATCGTCGACTCGGGGCGGAAGGCGCGCAGCAGGCGCGGCACGGCGTCCAGGCGCTCGGTCTCGCCCACCTCGTAGGCGATCTGACGGATGGTCGACGCGGCGGCGCTGGTGGAGCCCGCCACCTTGACCGACTGCGGATCGCGCATGAACTTGGCCGCAATCTCCGCCACGCCCTCGGGGAAGGTGGCCGAGAACAGCAGCGTCTGGCGCTTGGCCGGCGCGCGCTTGGCAATGGCCTTGATGTCGTCCAGGAAGCCCATGTCCAGCATGCGGTCGGCTTCATCGAGCACCAGCGTGTTCAGCGCAGAGAGGTCCAGCGTGTCGCGCTCCAGGTGGTCAATCAGGCGGCCCGGCGTGCCCACGGCGATGTGGGCACCGAAAGACAGGCTCTCGATCTGCGGCTTCATCGGCGAGCCGCCGCAAAGGGCCAGCACCTTGATGTTGTCGGCCGCACGGGCCAGGCGGCGGATCTCCTGCGTGACCTGGTCGGCCAGCTCGCGCGTGGGGCACAGCACCAGGGCCTGCACGCGCGTCTGGGCGGCGTCCAGGCGGTGCAGCAGCGCCAGCGCGAACGCTGCCGTCTTGCCGGAGCCGGTCTGGGCCTCGCCGATGACGTCGCGGCCCGCCAGGGCCAGCGGCAGGCTGGCGGCCTGGATGGGCGTCATCTGCGCATAGCCGAGCTGGTCGAGGTTGGCCAGCATGGCGGGGCTCAGCGGCAGTGTGGAAAAAGCGATATCGGTCATGAGGCGATTGTCGGGGCCCGTGACTTCCTTCGCACTTCCGGCCGTCGGTCGGCCAAGGTTTGCATTTCGTCACTGTCTCGCCCAAGCTCGCTCACTAGCATTCGTGCCGGGCTCCCAAGGCCCACACCTAACGCCATGCCTACCGTCACACGCACGTTCCCGCAAACCCAGGCCATCGACCCACCAACCTCGGCGCGGCCCCGGGTGCTGGAGGGCGGATCGTCTCGACCACAGGCGGCGCGCACCCCAGCCCCCGCCGCCCCTGCCCCTACTCGTACCCCTGCCAAGGCGCGGCCGGCGGCCGGCCCGCGCGCACAGGGCGCGGCCGCCCGGCAGGATGGCCTGCCGCGCTGGGCAAAGGGCTTCGTCATCGGCGGCGTGGTGCTGGCCGTGGCCATGCCGGCCACGGTGCTGATGTCGCGCTCCATGCTCGTGCAGGAGGTGCTCGCGGCGGAAAGCAGCTCCAAGGCCGCCATGATCTGCACGGCCGGCAACGCCCGGGCGGTGGACGAATCCAGCATCTCGGGCTGGCTGTTCGGCGGCTCGTTCTTCAGCTGCGGCGACTGGGAAACCCGCGACGCGCGCGTGCAGCGCGAGCGCGACCTGGCGCACAACAACTACATGGCACGCGAGCGCGTCCGTCAGGGCCTGCCGCCGAAATGATGCCCCCCCGCCCGGCCTCGCATCGCTGAACGCGTGCGAGTCCGGGCGGCCCCCCGAGGGGGCGGCGATGCTCGCGGCATCGAGCCGCGAGCACATCGCCCTAGGCGGGCCGGCTTGGGAGCGGCCCGGCGCCAGGCCCGCGAGGCGGCGCGGACGGCCAGCAAACGTTCAGCCGCCCGCGCGCTTGACGGTCCAGCCTTCGGGCCGCGCCTGCAGCCAGGCCATCACCTTGTCGAGGTGATCGCCCTGGATCTCGATGACACCATCCTTGGCCGTACCGCCGCTGCCGCAGAGGGCCTTGAGCTGCTTGGCCAGCGCCGCCAGCGCAGCGTCGTCAAGCGGCAAGCCGTGAATGGCGGTGACGCCCTTGCCCTTGCGGCCGGCCGTCTCGCGGCGCACGCGCACGACGCCATCACCCGCTGGCCGGGCCTTGGCCTTGCACGCGCACTGCGCCGCCGCCTGGCCGCAGCCCGGGCAGACGCGGCCGACATCGGTCGAGTAGACGAGGCGTGAACCACTCATCGCCGTGGCGCCGTGGCCGGCTTGTCCAGCAGCTGCTCGGGCCGCAGGCGTGGCCCGTCTTCGTGTGACCAGCCGGGCGGTGACTGCAGCGCGATGACGCGGCGCTGACCCAGCTTCAGCAGCGCCTGGTGCGGGCGCAGGCGCTCGCGGAGCAGCGCTGGCAGGCTGCCGTCTGCGTAGGCGCGGTTCAGGCCCACGGTCAGGCGCTCGATCAGCGCCTGGTTGCCCGGGTGGGTGTGCAGATAGCTGGGCAGCTCGTAGGCCAGCAACAGGCTGTCGTCCAGCACCAGGCCGGGCACATGGGCCTGCCCCTGCACCTCGCCGCCCACTTCAAGAATGCTGCGGCAGAACAGGTCCACCCGGCCCGCCGCCACCATCTGGAACATAGCCGCGCAGGAAGTCAGCTCGACGACATTCAGGCCGTTGGCGCGCAGCACCGCCACGTCGGCCCAGTCCCTGCCCTGCACATGGGTCAGCGCCTGCAGGTCCTTCACGCTGCGAGCCTCGCGCAGCACCTGTTGCTTGCTGGGGTGAACAAAGCAGACCCGGTAGCCATGCACGCCCAGGTGGATGGGAAAGCGCACGGCCGCCAAACCGGCGGCGCGCCCGACCTGTGGCCCCACCGGCAGCAGCAGGTTGGGCGGCTCGTTCTGGCCCGCCGCCAGCAATGCGCGGCGGTTGTTCATGGGCACCGACAGCGCCAGCTGGTACGGCCCGTGGCTGGCCAGGGTCTTGTCCAGCGCCAACTGCACCACCGAGCGAATGAAGGCGCCACGCGGGTCGCCAGAGCCGTCGGGCGCGCGCAGCGTCACCACCAGCGGCTCGGCGTGCGCGGGCAGAACCCGCAGCGCGAACAGCGCGACGCAAAGGCCCAGGACGATGGTGCGAACCGGCATGGCGTGGATCACCGTTGCAGATGGCGCTCGAAGAAGGCGTCCAGGGTGCGGTACAGGTGCAGCCGCGCCGCCCGGCCGGCGATGCCGTGAGCCTTGCCGGGGTAGACCTGCAGGTCGAAAGTCTTGCCGGCGTTCTGCAGTGCCTCCACCAAACGCAGTGTGTGCTCGAAGAGCACGTTGTCGTCCGCAGTGCCGTGCACCAGCAGCAGCGGCCTGGCCAGCAGCGCGGCGCGCGATGGCAGGTTGGCGCTGGCGTAGGCGGGCGCCTTGCCGCTGTCGGGAAGGCCCAGGTACCGCTCGGTGTAAGCGGTGTCGTAAAGCGTCCAGTCGGTCACCGGCGCCACCGCCACCGAGGCGGCGAACGGCGTTTCCGCGTCCATGACGGCCCGTGCGCCGAGATAGCCGCCATAGCTCCAACCGAAGAAGCCGATGCGCGCCGCGTCCACGCCGGGCACGCGGCCGGGCAGCTCGCGCACCGCGGCGAAGAGGTCGGCCACGTCCACCTTGCCGAAGGCGTGTTGATGCGCCCGCGTGAATTCGCGGTCGCGGTGGGCCATGCCGCGCGTGTCCAGCGTCAGCACACCGAAGCCGCGCTGCTGCCAGTACGCGACCAACGGCATGTCGCGCCCCCAGCCCCAGTTCACGGTCGAGGCGCCTGGGCCGCCGTAGGCCAGCACGATGACGGGATGCTTGCCTTCACGACCGTCCTGGGCGGGGAAGAAAAAGGCGTTCAGCGGCGTGCGGCCGTCGGCGGCGGTCAGGTCCAGCGCCAGCGGCGTGTTGCTGAACTGGCGCAGCGCCGGGTCGGGCGGGTCGCCGGCCAGGGCGATGGCGCTGGCGCCGTCCAGGCCGCGCAGTTCCAGCCGGGGCGGTGAGCCCCAGGCAGAACGGGTGACCAGCAGGCGGGCGCAGGCGGCGTCGGCCTTGGCGTCGCGCCACTGGCGGTTGCCCGCGCCGGACAGCGGCTGCGCGCGGCCACCGGCCAGCGGCATCTGGTAAAGCTCCTGGGCCTTGCCGCGGTCGCCGTAGGCGGCAAAGACGACGTGCTGCGCGCTGGCGCAGACGGCATGCGCGACCGGCTCGGTGGTTTGCGTCAGCGCCGTGCGTGCGCCGGTCACGCGATCAACAAGCAACAGCTGGCGCCGGCCCGAGGCCTCGCTGGACCAGAGCAGCCCGCGTGGCGTCTCGATGAGGTCGTCATGCGTCTCGACCCAGGCGGTGTCGGTTTCGACGGTGATGTCACGCGCTGCGGCATTCGCCTTGAACTCCGTCAGCGTCAGCCGTGTCTGGTCGCGCGTGAACCACTGCAGCCAGGGCGTGCCGTCGGCAAACCAGCCGGCGCGGGCGATGTACTCCGCCGTGTTGGGCAGGGGCAGCTCACGGCGCTTGCCCGTGACCGCATCGATGACGAAGGCCGTGACCTTGGCGTTGGCCTCGCCGGCGGCGGGGTAGCGCTGCGAGGTCATTTCCGTGCGGTCGGCAAAGATCTGCGCCCGCGTCTTCACGGCCACGCCCGACTCGTCCACGCGCAGCGCCAGCAGCGACTTGCCGTCCTTGCTCCACCAGTAGCCACGCTGGCGCGC
>Ga0187843_10001166_pt1 | contig 16935 bp, 27 predicted proteins | sample SpaLakP09_SKY_43_FD_134516 | JGI IMG/M metagenome (GOLD analysis project Ga0187843, IMG submission 134516) | Oligotrophic lake water microbial communities from Sparkling Lake, Wisconsin, USA - SP09_SKY_43 | ecosystem: Environmental > Aquatic > Freshwater > Lake | place: USA: Sparkling Lake...
AGTCTGGATGGCGATGCGGACGACTACCAGTTTGTCTACTGGATCCTGGCGTCCACCAAGAAGGATTTTGTTCCCAAGGATCCCGAGTGGTTGACTACACATCTGCCGGATCTGCAAGGGACATGGGATGAAGTGGTGAAGCACCGCGAGGCAGGGACTCTTCCGGAGGCACCTCCAAAGCCGGTCGTCGTGACACTGGACATTTAATGGATCCCGGGAAGTATAGCCCTTCGGTATTGAACCCGGACATTGCAAACCACGTGTCGGGCAGAACCAATCTACGACGCGGATTCAGATAGGCGCCCCACCATGAATAGGTCGAGTTTGCACAGATTCCACTTTTGCACTGGGTCATCAAGAACAAGGAATCCACTTCATTCTCTTCAATAACGGAACCCGGTAGGTTCAATTTTTTTGCATACTCCACGTCATTCGTAAAAATCGAATACACTGTGTCTTCAGGAAAGAGGGTCATTGCATTCGCATAATACTGTGTTAGGTCTACACCATGCATCTCATGTCCCTTGTAGTCCCCTCCCCGAACGTGAATAAATACAGACTTGTTGATGTCTGGGTACTTGGACAGAACTTGATTGGAAAAGCTTTCATTAACATACCGAACAAAGGCCTTGTTCACATATCTCCAATCTTGAAAGTAGCCAAGTGCCTTGACATGATCGTACTCGTTAAGACAACTCCAATCTTGAAATGCAAGTGTTGTTTCCTCAACAGTGGTTGCATGGCGATGAGGTCTGCGAAAATGTCTCCATTTTTTCAGGAAGGTATCGAGATACGATACGGACGAATGTGGTGAAGGATTGGTTTCAAGAATGAGGGTCCGGTTGAGAGATAAAGATAAATATTCACCAGCTGCAAGTTGAAAGAGTTGATTTCCTAGTCCACCGCGGAGTTCAATAACAATTGTTGGGGGATCCCACATTTACTTGTTCTTCGTGAAACTTTAGGCAATGGTTTCACGTGAAAGCATAATGGAGTGTTATTACATTAACCTGGATCGTCGTACCGACCGGCGAGCTCAAATTGAAGTTGAACTTGTCAATCTTGGAATTCCTACTCACCGATTCGCTGCTATTGAACGGTCTCCTGGTGGCCTTGGTTGTAGTCACTCTCATCTTGCAGTGTTGAAGATGGCACGTGATCGAGGACTTCCGGCAGTTATGATTCTCGAGGATGACTTCCAATTCTGTGTTTCGAAAAACGAAGTCACAACGTGCCTGGCCAACCTGCCCGACAAGTACGATGTCGTCCTTCTGGCCTACAATCTACTTCGTTCAGAGCCTCCTGTGTCTGGTTTTGGAAAGGTTCTTGAGTCGCAGTCTACTCCCGGGTACATTGTTTCGCAGGGGTATTACGATACTCTTATTGCCCGATGGGACGAAGGAGTCATCATTTATGAGCAGTACCCCGAGCAGCACTGGAACTATATCCTCGATCAATATTGGAAGCCTCTCCAACCCGTAGGCAACTGGTATTACACTTCGCCCCGTATGGCTCGTCAACGCGCCGGGTATTCGGACATTGCTCTCCGTCACATGAACTACGATTACAAGATTACGTACGTGACTACTTTTTTGATTCCTCCCGACCGTCCAGTGATTGGATCCCTCGATCATTACCGAACACAGTTTGAAAAGATCGCAAACACCGGAATTCCATTTGTTCTGTTTCTTGATGATAGCATTACAGAGTGGACATTTCCAGCAAATGTGCATGTTGTCAAGGCATCTCTTGAAGATACATGGATCGACTCGATTGCACCTGCGTCTGGAACCTATGAGATTACACATGTGCGAGCGCCCAAGGATACATTTGGGTACATGAAGATTCAGCACACCAAGGCAGAATGGTTACTACGCGCACGAAACATGAATGTATATGCGACCGATTGGTATGCTTGGATTGATTTTGGAATCGTCCGCGTCCTTGATCAACCGGCAATCGATCGTCTTTATTCCATGATGCCTCCTCTTGAACCGCGTATTGTGACACCGGGTTGCTGGGCATGGATCCTTGATGATACAAATGTGTGGAAGGGTGTGCACTGGCGCTTTTGCGGTGGGTTCATTCTGATGCACAAGAATTTCGTGGAACCCTTTTGGAAACAGTACAAGGCAACTGTCCTGCGTGAACTTCCCAAATTTACATGGGAGGTCAATATTTGGGCCTTGATGGAATCGGATGGACTCAATTTTGGATGGACACCGTGTTCCCAGCACTCTCCGGAAATCATTCCTCGATCGTACGAAGAGTCTCCGTGGGCAAACATTCGTGGATATCTCGCATCCATCAATCAAGACTTGACATCGTATGGTTGTACCTTGACAGACGCGGCAAAGGCTGATCTAGATCTCCTTAAAAACGGAAAGTCCGTTACCCCTCCGTAACTGTGTTAAGCCAAAATGTTTCTCGCATGTCTCTTCCGCATCTTCGTCTGGTTCCAGCGCACCTTTGACAACATGTTCCAGTCCATGACCAATGACTCCCACGAGAAGTTCTTCATTTCGGTACTCGAGGACTATGATCCGGATCTTGACACCTACGTCCCGGAAGATGCTATCTTCATCGAGGAGTGGAGGCGTGGACGCCACGTTCGTCGTCGTGTTCTCAACACCGGTCAGCGAATCGTCGACTACAAGGGCGATCCATGGGCACCTGTTGTGGTTCCGTGGATCTGGATCGGTGACACCGAGTCAAAGGTTGATCTCACCGAGGCACTGTCTCGCTACATGGTCGCCGACAACCTCATCACTGACCTTCTTGAGACCTTCTTCCCGAATTCGGATTTTAAGGTGGCTTACATTGATCCGCGCACGTTCATCGAGCACGACTTTCCTGCAGAAGGTGTAAGGATCCGTGCTCTCAATGCCGCTCGCTGATGCATTCAATAAAGCTGAACGGTACATCCAACTCCGTACCTTCTTCCATCCGACTCGGTCAGTTTCCAATCTAAAACAAATCAGTGACATGATTGTCATGCCAGTGATCGCTTTTTTCATGTGGTTTGTAGGTATAGGCGATGCACTCTTTGTCATTTCGTCAAGCATGACAGCGTATGATTTGTGGAAGCGGTACAATGAATATATGTCATTAGAGTTTGAAATGCAGAGGATGCGCCTTCACACTGCTGCTGTAGGAGGACCTTTCATCGTGACCAATGATCCCACCTACTTGCCCTACGTTTGGGCGGATGCAGTTACGCGGACGCAACCCGAATCCCACCCTGGTTCGGGGCGTACCCGACAGCGTCCGAAATCCCATTCACGCCCGTCCCAGTAAAGCTGTACCCGGTATTCGCGCTCTGCAGGGCGCCACCACGCATGCGACGCGTGCGGCGAGACCGGCGGCTCCGGCGACGACGGCGTCCTCCCGTGACAGACTCCATTGTCTGGATATCCACTGTTCCACCACTCAAGTTCGCCGATCCATACACCGGGCCGGCTGTTCCGATCGTACCACCGAAACTGGGCAGATTTCCACCACGCATCTTGCGGGTCTTGCGGGTCTTGCGGCGACGTCCTCCCATATTGCAAGAGGTCATTCTTTACTCCTTATCAGGAAGAAATACACCGAGTGACCCGGGCATATCATCATATGCCTCGGTGCCTCGAACGATTGTTCCCACCGGAAGTTCGGACAAGGGGACAAGTGCCAATAAATCTGGAGAATGAAAGAGTCCAAGAAGTTCCCGGATCCATTCCGACCTCTGTGGATAGGTTGAACGCGGATGCACATGGTCTCCATTTAAAACCCAGAGATCCTGGACTGCAAACACAAGGGGCGATAACTTGACGACACGGAAAATCGTATCACAACAGATCCGTTCATCTATGCACAAGGCAAGCTCTTCTTGCTTTCCCTTTGCATCGACAAACAGGGCACGTGCACGTTCTTCATCATGGCTCAATAACAACCACCCGGGGACGCCACTAGGCTGCGGGACGCGCAGTGAGGGCTGAAAGGTCAGTGGCCCCGTCTTCGACAACGCCTTCCATGCGAACTTGCTTCTCATACGTGGGTACATTGACTTTTTGCGCCGGCTCTGCGAAAGTCTCCTTGGGCGGTCCGGGCGGTGGCACAATCACTGTGGGAGGAAGCTGTGGAGGCGGCGGTGCAGATTGAACTGTCTTCACAGGCACAGTCGGGTACATCCAGCGCACAACAAAGTACACACTCACATGAATCGCGACAAGAACAAAAAGCGTGGTCACAACGAGAGAGAGCGCGTCGAGCACGTGCATTTGTTGGGAGGCTACGTTTGTTTCGGTGTCAGGGAACCGCAAACTGTAAAATGAAACACCTTATCGCCTACAACTTCCTTCCACCGACGAGGATTTGCATATTCCGTGACTCGAGCGTATTCACTATGATAAATCCTCGAAACAACCCCTGCTGGAAAGTCGGATTCGCGCAGGTACACGTTGCCGTTCGGCAAGGGCATTAGATACTGCAACTTGCGCGTATGCAAATTCATGCGACCAAGACCTGTATAGACAATTCGTGTTTCATATGTGGTTCCAGCTTCGGGAGGATCTGCAAAGGGTTCGATGGAGACCTCCATTACCTTGTACTGTCCTCGAGAATTCTCTGTAACCTTGATGGCTGATTGGAAAGCTCCTGCAGCTCCTCCACGGCGCAAATCAGCGCCTCCTCAATCTCATCCCACTCTTCATCATTGTCCGAAAACATCGTACGGCGCGTCTCGCCGGTCTTCTTGTAATGCTCCACGAGCTCACCATCGCACTTAAGTCCGCGCATGTACACACGCAGCTGAATGATATCATACTCGGGCGTTCCACCATTCCACACCTTGGCCGACTCCCGGTTCTTCACCTCCACCACCAGCTGGTTCTCCTCATCGTATCCGTCAATTCGACCCACAATCGCAAACGATTCATAGTCGATCCGGAGTCCACGGGTATTCCGATCCTGGATTCGAGTTCCCCGCTCCACCTCATGGGTATCCAGAATGGCCTCCTCGCCACGGGTACCACGCTCCTTGACAAGCTCGGAACGGGCCTCCTGCACAAGACGCTCCTTCACCTCCTGGGGAAGAGGCTGGCTAGCAATCTCCTTGGCGACCACGGCCTCCTGGCGTGCCAAAGCAACCTGCACAGACGGAACGTGGGCCACCGCCGCTACCTCCTTCTTCTTGATCTCGACTTGACGGAAAATCTCCTCGACAATCTCGGGAGCCCGATTCTCCCGGACAGCCTGCTCGAGCTTCACCTGCACCTTGGCAGCCTCGGCACGAATGTCATCTGCCCGATCCGCCTGCTTGATTGCCTCGGTCGCCACCTTCTTTGCCTCGTACACTGCAGGTGTGAAGGCCGTCTTCTTGAACTCATCAAGCGTCTTTTGACCCGTCTTGGCCTTGAGGCGGGTCAGGATCGCCGCCGTCTCGGGGAGATTATTGAACGTCTTAATGACAGCCTCCTCGTAGCATCCCTTGAAGGGCTTCTTACGGAGAAGACCCGCAACGTCACTCGCATTGATCTTGAAACGCATTGCACTTACACGCGTTTTGCCTTTAAGTTAATCCAAATCTCATTGTGATGAAAGGTCTCGACAAAGACCAACCCATGCGCGGACAAGATCTGATCGCATGCGGGCTTCTTGTCAGGGGTCTGTGTTTCAATACAGAGCAAGTAGAGGGGAATCGACCAATCCATTGTTTGCAAGACGTCGAGTTCCGATCCTTCCACATCCAAGGACCAGAAATCAATCCGCTTGACTCCGGATTCGTGGAGAATCGAATCAAGACGCCGCGATGGAACGGAGAGTACCGGGATATTCCTTCCTGCGTGCCATTCATTAAAGAACCCCTGTGTCGTATTCTCCTTTACGGAACTCACTGCACCGTGCGAATAAATGTCCAAGGTTCCTTCATGTGCTGACACGGCAGCCTGGAATAACTTGCATCCGGGCCTGTTTTTCTGAAGCATTGCAAAGGCGTCCGGAATGGGCTCAATCAAGACACCTGACCATCCAAGAACATCTTCAAACATCTTGGTATTCGAGTACAAGACTCCATCGAGAGCACCCATTTCCAAGAAGGTACCATTCCGAACACCGAGAAAGTACTTTTTGTAAATATGCTGATCTTCGCCAAGCTGGCTGTAATACCGAGGTGTTAACATATATCTTAATTAGAAAGGCTTTGGCGCATTTGTAAGATTGCGTTAATCCATCCGGGCATTCCCGCCAAGACGGTTTGAACTGGCTGGGTTCCTCCCATGACTGGACTGGTATCCAACGTACTTTCACATGAAAGCAGGATGGCTGTGATCAATAAACACTGTCTCGATTTTTCAGATGGACTCCAGCGCAAACTGTGGATCTTGAACAGCGTCTCAATGTAGGGCTTGGTAGCAGGCACAGCTTGCTTCCGCACTGCATCCCAAAAGATCCAAACGGGATGGGTGCCGTGGTCCGATGACACGTAGTCGTCCGATCGGTTTGCAAAGAGTAAATTGGTCTTGGTCGCCTTCTTGTGTTCGCGGCAAAAAGTCAAGACCCACGAAACCCAATACAAGGCACGTGTCGAATCGCGCACATCCGGGCGCAGACAATAACAGAATTCATTGATTGGAATCGCAACCGTCATGGGATCTGAAGGGCGTAACACAATCTTGCCAAACAAGTGTGAAGGAGCCTTGATCGTTTCCTGGAGTGTCAATGGATCAAAGTCATGTTTAGGTTTGATCGTGGGCAAGGATGGAAGTTTGTTTTTGCGACAGAGGGCCAGGGTGGCCACTGTATCGCAAATGATCCGACGGGCGTCTGGGTGATTCCGGATTTCAGTCATGTTCATGCTCATGAATCCATTCTCGATTGGTACATAGGATTCGTATGCCTGTGCCAGAAACAAGAAGACATTTGGCTGGGCTCGATTGATCGAAAGCGCCGCTGCCTCGAACATGGCGTCCCAGATCGTATGCACAAGCCCTGAACACAAGAGTTCAAGAGACCAGTAACATGCATAATCCGCATTCCCAAGACCGATGTTTTGTACAAGGACCTTGCGAACGTGTTGGCGGGGATGGCCGCAGAAAGTTGCTTTTTGAAAATCAAGTATAGTACGGGCGTCCTGGACTTCCATTGTAAAACGATGTGACTTGAACAGTCTCCTTTCTACCGCCCACGAACCGGTAGATCAGCAAGAAGGATGCATACACGATCAGAATGACAATGAGCGCATTGAGTGCAAAAATGAACCAACTTTGTTTTGTCTTGAGGCTCGAGTGTTGGATCGTGTTCATGGCGATCTGATTGCGAACATCTTCAACTTGCTTATTCAGGGTCGTGACAGAATACTGCACATCATCGGCAACACCCAACACCTTGTCTTTGGATGAATTCAACAAATCAATCAACGTCTGCTGTTGATTCAACTGCCCTCGAAGGGTCTGGTACTCCTGCGAGTACTTTTCCGTCTTGTCTCTTGCCTCTGTGTTCCCGATACGCGACTTTTCACCTTCAGCCCATTTGGGTCCCTTGATAAGAGAATAGTAGTCCATACGGGCTTGCTGATACGCATCCGGGAATTGGTCGGACACATTCTCGGCCGCCTGCAACCGATCAAACAGTGTTCGAGTCTGTGCGCTGCGATCAATCCGTCCTTGGGCTACACCTGCATCCTGGTTGAACTTGGCAACTGCTTGGGTATACTGTCCATACAAGGAGGGATTGACAGTCTGCAATTGGTCGATCGATTGAATCTGTGGATTCGGAGGCTTTCCATCGGCCCATGGGATCCACGAAATCGGCTCAAGCAAAAAGGATACACTTGGGTCAACAATCGATACACATCCTCGAGTCACGTCGTAACGAAATTGAGCTGGGCATTTTAAGACACATGTGGCCGGTGCAGGCCCTGGGATCGCATTGGCCGATGGACAGTTCCCCATTATGTACTGGAAAGACTTATTCCAACTGCCACTGTACTACACAGTACCAAGAAGACGATAAAGTGTGCAAACTCCTTTGGAAGAATCAAGTACAGGAAGATACAGACAAACACAGTAAAGGCAGCGATTTGCAAGAGTAAGAATGTTTTTGAATCAGATGCATTGATCATTCGGCGTAATAGATTAATGTCCGGGTAGGGCTGGGTAGGTTGACGGGGAGGTTTCAAAGCAGCGATCGCATAATCCAGTTTGTCAATTGCCGCATGCTGGGACTGGACTACACCGTAGGATGCCGTGGGTTCTGACAATTCCATGATATAAAGCTGTTGAGCCGCCAGCTTATCGGCCTGGATTTTCGTGAGTAGATCCGTCAATGCAGAGCCCACGCGTGCCTGTTCGGCTGTGAAGGAGGACCCGCTGCCAGCAACTGGTAGATCATTCAAGCTGAAGGAATATTGGTTATTTGATGTGTATACACAGGACGAACCACCATTTCCTTGCATATACTTGAAGTCCTGGGGACAGGTTACATGACATGAACTGTTCAAGCCCAGTACGAATCCTGTTGGGCACGACATTATACCTATCCGCGATTTTTGGCGAAGGAGTTAAATTGTCCATAGATTTGGGAAAAGAATCGAACCTCGCTGGGCACGGAGGTCGACTTCACGCCCGGGATGCCGAGACGGAAGGTCGGTCCAGGAGTTCCCTGGGGGACTGCACTTGTGGCAGTCAAGGCAGACAGGCGAAGGAACCGGGTGTAATCGGATGCATCTGCAACCATGGTATGGCCCTTTCCGGCTGCAACACCGGGTTCAAAGAAGGGGCGTGTGGGCATTTTTTGTTTATGCGCAACAAGATAATGGTTGGAGACTTGGCTCTCTTGGTACTCCTCATGGCGTTATACGGGTTTCTCCTCTTTCCCACTCGAGAGCATATCAAGAATCCGGACTTCTCCGGAGATGTGGGACAAATGAATCCAGACTTCCAGCAGATGCTCGACACGTATACGCAGCAGTACTCTGCATACCGTGTCAATGGTACTGCAGGCTCCCTGGCAGCATACCAAAGGATTCAAACTCAAATCGAAGCAGCCTTGAATGCAATGCGGGATCGAGTACAGCAAGATCGGGAATATGTGCAGTCCTTCTTGAGCCAGTACCAGGGCCAAAATCAATCCATCGTGTCCCTTCACGAAGCCTCCCAGAAACTTCAAGGTGTTTATCCACAGCTCAAGGACCAGGAAGTCGTTGCCAAGCAGCAGTCTACTCTCGTGGATACCAGTGTGTCATGGACATCAATCGTGTTCAAGGTTGGTTGTGTGATTGCACTCCTTCTGTTGGTCATCCTGTTGCGACCTTCGCTCACCGTAGCATAACCCCGACCAAGAGCAAACATAAGACACCAAAAGCTAAAAAGTATACACGTTCCGGAACCACTTGCTGTTCGTGAAATCGACGCAGGGTTTCCATCTTGTCCGTGCTTTGAAGCATTTTATTGTACTGGTACTGGATTACCGCAAGTTCCTTCAAGAGCACATTTACCTTTTCGGAGACGCCATTTGATCCAAGCTGATCATGGAGCTTTTTGGCAATCTGACTCTGCAAGGCCATAAGTCGATCAATATCAGCCTGCCGCTTGACCGGATCTGTTTCGGCAAGTGCCTGTGTCTTCAGCGTCTCGTAGCGTGCCTTCAACTCTTCGAGGCTCATTGTTTAGTCTCAACATTTGCGTAGGCATCTGTAACACATAGACGCCACATATCGGCCTGTCCTGTAGTCTCTGAATGGCGTGTAACATGGACAACATCACCTGGAACAGCGCCAATCAGACGAGCCTGGATATCTTGTGAATCAATCTTGGGCAGCTGCTCCGGGTTGACGATCTTCCTCTTCTCCAAGAGTTTGGCCACCTCCTCCTGTGTACAAATGCGATGCGGCATATGACTACGGTGAAGCGTAATGTCAATTTGCAGCTCCTGCATCGTAAAGAACTGAACATTGTTCTTGGCATGTGACTTCATTGCAAGAAGCACATTCTCCGAAGGCTTGGAAAGGGTCACGACGATGGTTCCCTCCGTGTACCCGTTATCTCCTGCGTACTTGAGGTACTTTCCAATATCGTTTGCAATGATCTTTTCCTTCTGGCTAAAGATTACCAAACGCTTACCGAGTGTATACAGATTAGCGGCATCGAGGTCATCGGTCGTAACGCGCTCAACTGTCGTATCGAGCTTCCTGCGTCCCAGAATCGTTTGAAGCGTAACAAGTGCAGTCTCCATTGCTTGTTACTCTTGCAAGAATCTAGACAGTTCGTTTTTGACTAGACAATGACGACCTTTGTCACGGCTTTTTATTCGCCCGGACACGAAAAGGTCTATCGCGATGTTGAAACGTACTTTGCCAATTTTGAGCGGCTTGCAAATACAGGAATTCCAATATGGCTCTACCTGGACGTGGCGTTCCGCGACCAGGGAGAGGTTCTCGTTAAAAAATTCAGTAACGTCTGGATCCCAGAGTACGTCACACTGTCCGTCTTAAGTGGAGTCTTGCCCTTGTACCGGGACCACGTGAAGGATACGCACGAGTACTTTTCAATGCAGTTATCGAAACTTCGTCTGGTGGCAAGAGCTGCAGAAACATGTAAGACACCCGCTATTGCCTGGATTGATTTCGGACTCTTTCACATGATAACAGACGACGAGGCAGCAGGGGGTGCGTTGCGGGATATTGCGTTTCGTACTGTACCCGATACAATCGTGACAGCCGGGTACTGGCCACTCGATGAAGAATGGTGCTGGCCCGGGCATCCTGAATGGAACTACACGGTGTGGGAAGTGACACATTGGGTGTTTTTGGGGTCAATCTTGATAGGTCCTCGGTACCTATTTGCACCTGCAGCAGACCGTCAAGATGCGCTGGTTCAATTACATAGCCCTAAATTGACCTGGGAGGTGAATTACTGGATGTTCATGCATGAGCACTTTACAACGTACCCAGCAAGGCATAATGATACGATCTTGACGAACTTGCGTAACTTTTTGCGCAATCTAAAGTAATGAAGCATCAGATTGTTCTGGGGTTAGCCGTTGCTGCAATTGTCTTGTCCTTGGTCATGTCGAACAGGGAAAAATTTGAGAATATCGACTACTTTGGCGGTGACAAGGTTCAGACCGCCCAGACCATCTCCACGGAGGATTCGTCCTATGCCCAGCGCACAAATAGCATGCCACCGCCTCCTGTCGTCTCGCCCCCACTAACAGGTCAACCTACACCGTTTCAAGTGAATCAGTGGAATGCGTACGTGTAATCAGCATCTTGTATGCCCCGTACGCAGTGGATATGTGTATGAATCCATGAAAAATCATCTGCGTAGTCCAATCCGGATCCCATGCAAGGGTTTTGAACTGTTGTCCCAAAAAGTACGAATAGAAACAGTAGAGAATACTTCCTATAAAAGGAGTCGCAGGTCCCACTCCAACAAGAGAGGCATTGTAGAGGGCACATGTAAATAGATTGAGAATTGCAACGACATCTATGACGAATAAGGTGTCATCGCGGAACCAGTGGAAAGCCATCGTTGTTCCGGTAACAAAAAAAAGAGAAAATGTTTCCCATGTAAAGCCGTTACTATATGCAACCATCGCAGGGAACAGGTATGACAATCCTGTCATAACCAAGTAAGGTGCGGGTGTTTTGTTTTCATAGTGCCACGGCATTGTCTAGGTAAGGATTGTGACCTGAAAACTGTTTACTGTGCATATGCGTTGGATCGCTCTCCGTTGATACACGTGTAGCAATTGTTTGAGCCCTGTGCACAAACCTCTCCGCACGCACAGACATACTCGAGCGGGGGCATCTTATCGTACAGGTCAACTGCCGCATACAAGTGTGTCATGAAGGTCTCGCCCCATCCGTATGTAACGATCTCACGCTCGAGAATGCATGCCAGCGTACATCCCTCCTCGTGATAAATCTCAAACTTGAAGATCTTGTTGGCATCCTCGGGCCATGTAAGAGTGACTGTGCGGTAGCCCTCGGAGTTGACATCGGTGATCTGTGTGATGGGGGACTCGTTCATCTTCTGGAGCGTGTAACGAAGAGAGTTGGAAAGAACGGACATTCTTGGTTGAGGTGCCTACCGTTGAAACCTACAGATTCCGTTTTCAGGATACGCAATGACGAACAAGCAAAAGATCCCAAAGGCTTTGCGGGAACAAGTATGGCTCGTGCATGTAGGACCCAAGTTTTCAACAAAGTGTAAAGTCAAGTGGTGTACGAACGAAATCAGCGTGTTTGATTTCCAAGCGGGTCATAATATCCCTGAATCTAAAGGAGGCACGACAGCTATCGAGAACCTCTTTCCGATTTGTGCGCGGTGTAATGTGAGCATGGGATCGACCTATTCAATCGATGAATGGAATGTAAAGTTCTCGGACCGTACACCGGCAAAGAAGTTGACGTGGTTGGGAAAGTGTTTTGTTAAGAAGGTATAATGGGCTTTACACTCTTTGGAACTCCCTTGTACGTGAATGAGAAATGCATCGCGTTTGCATTCTTCGTCTTGTTCATCTTTTGGATGCCGCATCCTAAAGCCTGGCAGCATGATATTGTTCTCGCATTTGTCATTGCAATGACCGCATACGTTCTCATGGCGTGGTACGATTACATCTATGACTGCAATGACAAGCTGGGACCTACGGTTCTTGGTGCACTCATTGGATGGGCAAAGCCTTATGGCGGGGTCCCTCCTGAAACGAAAGAACTGCCTATCAAGTACAAGAAGATCGTTGGTGTATTTGATTTTGTTGTTCTCATTATTCTGCTGGGACTTCTTATCGTTCCCTACTTACGTCGTCGCTAGAAAGGTGTCTTGAGCGCCCTCCACCGGTTCGAGTCGATAACCCAGTTCGATAAAGGTCTCAAATAATTCAGTGCGGATCTGCATGGCCGGAACTCCCTCCTTCTCCTTCCAGGCTCCCCAGCTCTCAAACAGAATTGGAGGGTACCCGGATGCCTTGAGAGTTTCGCGTGCACCCATCAACACCTCCTTTTCAAATCCTTCGACATCAATCTTAATGAATCCGATATCGGTCAAGCCGTATGAATCCAGTGTCCGAATCTCCACCTCCTTGCTACCAACATCTCCGTCCATCAACATCTTGACACCATTGCCTCCTCCATCTTCGGAGCGGACAATGAGTGGCAGACGCCCGGGCTTGTCTCCGAGTCCAATGTGAACGGGTGTGATTGTGTCTGTCAGGTCATGCAATGCAATGTTTGCAGCCAGATAACAAAACACTTTAGGATTGCATTCAAACGCATACGTGTGCTTGAACTTGGGAGCGATCGACCATGCATAGGTTCCAACGTGAGCGCCAATATCCAAAAAGATCTTGCCAGGGTGTCCAAAAGTACGACCCGCCCACTCAATGACCGACTTCTCGGCAACCCCGGACTCGTAAAACCACTTGGCGATTCCACGTTCCGGAAACAAGAGAGTTTTACGTCCATCTACATGTTTGGGCAGCGTGGAGATCATGGGGTGTGGACTTGACGCACTCCCCTCTGCGAGAAAGTACATTTACAAACTTTAGATGCCGAGACTTAAAACGGTTTCAATCGCATTGGAGTCCGACGGCGCATCAATGCCAGGGATGCTCGGGTTCGGTTCCTTCTTGCCCGGCGATCCACCCGTTCCGCCAAACGTCTCCTTAATCGCCATGATCGTCACGCTATCGTCGAATCCAGTTCCGATCGACATGGCAGTGGCAACTGCCGTAATCAGGAACGGGGCCGCAACCAAGAACCAGGACACCGGGCTCAAGCCGATTCCGCAGAAAAGATTGAGGAGATAGACGAATGCAATGCCCACAACAGTCTTGATGGCTGCCGTGTACCACATGGCCAAGGACAGATCAAGACCAAGACTCACAACCAGGAAAATCAGGTAGAGCAACGCAGGCGGGCAAAGATCCTCGATAAAACGCATCGTATTGTATCTAGAGTACTAAAAAATGGCAGACATTGTGGCTGACCTTGCGTGCTGTTCTCTCCAGGATGCGACACGCGCTCTTGAAGTCCACGGGTCCGTGATTGCAGCCGTTGATTCTTTGTTAACAAAGCCTAACGTATCCGGCGAAAAGTACCTGCAGCCGAAAGAACGCAGGTCCCACCTGGATCCGGAGCAGGATGAAATGTGCCGCAAGGGTCGTGAACTCATGGACCGCCTTACCGTAATTTCAGCCTACCACCCACAAGTCCAACGCGGCCCTTCGGTTGAGGAGGCCGCAATGAAGGCGCTGCAGTCGCATCCATCCGCGCCTGCTCCTTCTGAACGACCATCTGCGGCTGAACCACGACAGGATTCTCCATCACAAACTGTTCAACCTTCTGTGCAATCTTTGACGCTTCCGTAAAGAGATCAAGGCTCTTGATATGGGCGATGGACTGTTCACGACGGGCTTGGTAGACTTCAGGCTCATCCAGTTTGGTAATGGCATCGACCCACTCATCAATGGCTTCACGCTCGCATGGAATTCCAGCCGGCATGATCCATTCTTCCATTCCCTCGGTACTTCCACCTGCATTCGGATTCACGACCGGCTTGGAATACAGAACAGGAATTCCATTGTACATGGCCTCTACGGCAATACGTCCGAAACTCTCGTAATAACTAGGCATTACCAGAATCCGGGTCCGTTTCAATAACACACGAACATCGTCTTGGAATCCGATCCATTCAATATTGGACGGGGCGGGCGGCGGGCGCAATTCACCATAGTACGGAATGACAGCGAGGAACTTGCGTGTAGGCATCTTCTTGGCCATTTCGTAAAATTGCACAATGCCCTTGTTATTGTTGGCATTGACCAGAGTAATGCAGTCACCATCTGGCAGTTGGTCCATCTTGATCTTGGACTCATGCAGGATAGGGCGAATCACACCTGTGCGTACAATTTGGGGAGGAAAGGGAACAATGTTCTTTCGGTAACTGGATTCCATCGTCTTGTTGATAAAGAGAAGCATCTCCTTCCATCCATTGTTGATATTTGCTGTGATGGCTTGGTACCGCCCATCAAAGTGACACGTGGCGATAATCGGCCGATCGAATCCCCGGGAATTGACACGACGAACTCCCGGCAGTGCAGGGGCGTGAGGACAAATCCACACTTGGCTTTCATTGAGGTAATTGTACCCGGCAGTGAAGTGCATGAATCGAAAGCCACGATACGTTCCACCTTGTACGCCTTCCGGAGGCTTGTCAAGTGTCATCCAAACGACCGAATGACCGCGTGATTGGAGTTCAATCCCGAGGTCAATGTCATGTAAAAAAGCCCCACACAAGTCGGGCATACGTGTCGCAAAGAATACAATCTTCATTACAGATTACCCTGGAAAAGCCGAAGGAGGTGGTGACGCAGTGTTGGGCAGAACCTTTTGCATTACCAGACGAGTCGCGTCGCCGCCACGTGTCCACCCATCCGCCTCAACCCAAATGTTCACGTTCTTGTAATCAGCCTCCTTGCTCGGAATCAGAGGCTGGTAATAGTTCGGAATGAACTTGTCCATCACGGTCGAAATATCCTTGGGGTGACGTTGGAGCTCGGAGTGGATGAGCTTGGACTCATTATCCACGGCACTAGGATCACCTCCACCCGTATACGGCGTCGTGCTGAACGGGCGCGCCCAAAGCTGCTTGGGTCCCTTGACGCGCCACGCATCCGGATTGCCCCACTTGAGCTCGGTGTTCTCATCCACCTTGCAGCCGCCGGCAAGCCCGAACCCCGCTGTCGGGATAAAGCCAGGCTGATCTGCCATGGCTGCAGCAGGGTTCAGTGTTTCCGAGCAACCCGAATCCGTCTGACCTGTCATTTGCCAAGCCGAGGATGTAGCATCCTTGTAGGCTCGAGCGTTATTGTGTTCTGTGTCCACGTTTGTACGAGTATTTGCAAAGAACCAGTCCATTGTCTTGAATCCAGATTTTATCATAGAAAACGGACCTTAAGACTCTTAACCAACGAAAGAATAATGGAGCTTCAACCGTGTGATTGGCACGAACATGATGTGAAACAGCAGTACGTTGTCGATGTGTATGGCCGCACCCAGGCAGGAAAAGTTGCTTGTGTCCGCGTCACTGGATTCAAGCCGATGTTTTATGTCGGCGGTGACAAGTTTGTCGAGGGCGGACAGCGTGTGAAAAAGTATGATGTCATGGCAGGGTTCAAGGAAGCGCAGATTGAAGTTTGGAAAGTGACGTGTCAGAACCAGAGTCAGTTCCATGATCGGATCCGTAAGCTCGAGGCGGATGGACGGACCTTGTACGAGAGCAATCTCCACCCGTTCCTCCGTCTCTTCCATGAGCGTCATTTGGGTCCTGGGTCCCCGTTCAAGTTTGCAGGAGTCCAAATCGATATCCCGGAAAAGGACGACGAGCCGCAGTATGACGTGGATGAAATGTACACGTGCCACTACACAACACTCGAGCCATCGACATCAGGAATCCCACTCAAGGTGGCGTCGTATGATTTGGAAATGTGTCCGCTCGAAGGATCGCGCTTTCCCATGGCAAGGATCGATCCGATCGTACAGGTGGGCGTGTCGTTCCGGTGGTCCAACGACTTGATGACACCGATTCACCGCTATGTATTCGTCTACGGCAAGGTGGACCCGTCCGACGAGCCGAATACCACCTTCATGGGCTGCAAGACGGAGGAGGATATGCTCTTGGCCTTCCGCAACTGCATCCTGGATCAAAATCCGGACATTATGTGTGGCTACAATACCTTCGGGTTCGACGATGCCTATATCGAGGACCGGTGTCGTGCACTCGGGCTGTTCAGTCCGTACGAGGACTCCATCATGAACTTGAGTCGTGCACCCTTTGCCAAGAAGAATGCAGCACGGCAAGGTGAGCCCCCGCGATTCGTGAACAAGTTCACAGATGAGAAGAAGTTTGAATTGGCGTCGGGCAAGTACGATTTGCGTCCTCTCGCAATCCGGGGTCG
>Ga0187843_10001170_pt1 | contig 16919 bp, 13 predicted proteins | sample SpaLakP09_SKY_43_FD_134516 | JGI IMG/M metagenome (GOLD analysis project Ga0187843, IMG submission 134516) | Oligotrophic lake water microbial communities from Sparkling Lake, Wisconsin, USA - SP09_SKY_43 | ecosystem: Environmental > Aquatic > Freshwater > Lake | place: USA: Sparkling Lake...
GTTTGCCGCGAGCCGCTTCACGGTCGTTGCGAGTATGGGTAGCGCGCGGCAGCATGCCGTATTCTGCGGTGATCCAGCCTTTACCTTGGCCTTTCATAAAACGTGGCACCCCTTCTTCCACTGACGCAGTACATAACACCTTGGTGTTACCAAACTCGACCAGGACTGAACCTTCGGCATGAGCGGTGTAATTGCGGGTGAAACTGATAGGACGGATCTGACTGGCTGTTCTGCCGCTTGGACGCATGAAAACCTCTGCTGTTGCCTTGTGAGCTTTGAAAGAAAAAACATTATAAGGGCTGTGCGCACTTTTCGCCTAGCCAAAAGCACGCTGATGTTACCTTTGGCCACACTTTATTTTGGCAAAAGTTAGAAAAATCGGTGCATTACCCCAGAAAAAACCGCTGAAAAAGGCGCGAAGACATAAGCTGCAGCACAACCGCTAACTTTCAGAAATATATGATGAAAACATCGCTATTTCCGGCTAATCTCCGACAATCCGCGACCAACAATGGCAAGGATTCGCCTATTGCCATTGAACTGGTTATACTCAATTTTTTTGTAATTTCAAGGACACCCTGATGATCCATAGCATGACCGCCTTTGCCCGCCACGAAGTAAAAGCCAGTTGGGGCACCGCCGTTTGGGAAATTCGTTCAGTTAACCAAAGATATCTCGAGAGTTATTTTCGGTTACCTGAGCAATTTCGCGGCTTAGAATCATTATTACGCGACAAATTACGCAACAGCATGCAACGCGGTAAAGTTGAAATTAACTTACGTTACAACGCCGCACAAAAAGCCGGCGAGCTGAAAATCAACGACGCTTTTGCCGCGCAATTAATGCAAGTTGCCAGCAACTTAGTCAGCAAATGCCCACAAGCCCAGCTGAATGTCGCTGACATTTTACGTTGGCCAGGCGTGATGGAAACGCAAGAAGAAGACATGGACGGCGTGCAAGCAGAACTGCTCGCAGGTTTTGACATCGCCATGAAAGACTTCCTCGCCGGCCGCGGCCGTGAAGGCCAAGCCATCGAGCAACTGATCCGCGACCGTTTGGAGCAAATCACCAATCATGTCGCCAACTTACGCGTGCATTTACCACAAGCACTGCAATGGCAACGCGACAAAATGCTCACGCGCCTGCAAGAAATTAAAGGCGATCTCGACCAAAACCGGTTAGAGCAAGAAATGGCCTTCCTCGCGCAAAAATCCGACGTCGCCGAAGAGCTCGACCGCCTCGACGCACACATCAAAGAAACCCGCCATCACCTGAAACAAGGCGGCGCCATCGGCCGACGTTTAGACTTTATGATGCAAGAGTTCAATCGCGAATCGAACACCCTGTCATCCAAAGCGATTTCCACAGAAATCACCAATACCGCGGTGGAATTGAAGGTGTTGATTGAGCAGATGCGGGAGCAAATACAGAATATCGAGTGATTTTTCAACCTGTATCACTGCCCACAATCAGAACTTAAGTGACTGATTTAAAAAACATTATTTCAGCGCGCATTATTCTGTTTCATCTAGCACCCACAAAGTAGGTACCACTTTGGTGACCAGTTTAGGTCTTGTAGATCTTCAAGATGGTTACAAGCATAAGCTCCATAAGTGTCGAATTTATGGAGCTTTTCTATAGTTACAGTTGCTGAGTCTCCAGCTACCTAAAATAGTTGCTCAACACTCTAATTGAATGCGACCAAATACCTAGTACTCCTCCCCCCAGATGCAGTTTTACGCAAGCAGCCCATTTCAACCAACTGCGCCAAGTGCCGGCTTGCGGTTGCTGGGCTTACCTTGGCCACTTTACCGTATTGGTTATTGCTGATGCCTTCGCTAAAATCGCCATCCAGTAAGCGGTTGAGTACTTTAACTTGCTCTTTACTGAGCCTAGTTTGGTCAACCTGTTGCCAAAACCTAGTTTTTTGCAGTGTTTGTTCGATATCCGCCAGCACTTGGTTAAGGCTCATTTTTAAGGTATCGAGAAACCACTGAAGCCAGGCTGTGATATCGATTTCGCCTTTTTGGCTTTGTTCGAGAACATCGTAGTAACTACTACGCCGCTCTAAAATCGCCACCGACATGGCATAAAACCGGATGGATTGATGCTCTGCCTGCGCAAGCGCTAGATCGGTCAGTAAACGAGCTAATCGTCCATTGCCATCCTCAAGCGGATGAATGGTAATAAACCAGAAATGCGCAATACCAGCACGCAACAGTGGGTCTAAATTGGCATCATCCTTCGAGCGGTTGAACCAATCGATAAAACAAGAAAGCTCGCTTTCCAATACGTCGCGTGGTGGCGCTTCGAAATGTACTTTAGGCCTGTCAATTCTGCCGGAGACCACCTGCATTGGCTCTTCACCGCGAAGCTGGCCTCCTTGCACTCGCGGCATCAATGAGTGTTCCTCGGGAAAAAGCCAAGCATGCCATTGCAACAATCGCTCTAAGGTCAATGGCTGCTGCCAGTTCCCGATTGCATCTGTCACCATTGCGGCCAAGCCTTCGGACTGTGCTGTTGTCGGTACACTTTGTGGCTCCTTCATCCCTAGCTTGCGAGCCAGTGATGAGCGCACCACGCTGTGATTCAAGCGCTCCCCCTCAATCGCGCTCGAGGTCAGAATATTGGCGAGCATGGTATCAAGTGCCGCCTGCTGATTGTCCTGGACGCCCATTTTACCAAGCAAAACCCCCTGCAAAAAATGCAATTCTCGGAGCATAGGCGCAAGTGCGGCTTCGTCATAACGAAACGCCTTCAATTCAACTTGCTGCTGACTCGGCCAATCTGGTTGTTGCCAAATCCACATAGACAAAACTCCGGCTTATTGGGGGGAATACGTGAACCAATCTACTCACATAGTGAGGTGATTACAAGCATTAATCTAATCAGATAGTGAGGCGAATAGCGAGTTTATTCACCTCATTGCAGGACATTAGGTGGAGTACATTTAACATTTAAACAGCAATCGCGACAAACACTAGTGCTATCGTCGTATACGGAAAACACTGTGATCTAATTTATCAGTACCCCCTGACTATGAACTAAATCTGCAACCGTTGTTTTAATCCTGCAGGCGATACGTAGCCAACTTCCTTACTTTTTTTGCTTTTGGTTGGGATTAAAAGGTCTACATCCACAAGACCATTCAAATAACCTCGAGCTGTGTTTTCGGTGATATCAAACTCCACTGCTACCTGCTTAGCAGTAAACACTCTTCCTGGTTGTTTTAGTGCATCTTTTAGCAACTCAAGCTGGCCGCGTTTTAACTTTTGAGAAACCGGGCTTTTTTCAACCCACTGGATGAAGTGATAAAAATCTGACTTTTTCGTGGCAATATGGTCTCGCAGTGCATCGACCGCTTTGATGATCACATCCACTTGATGATAGATGAAATAGGTCAAATCGAAATCATCAGACTCGGTATATATGTAAGCCGTGTCATAGTCTGCTCTTTTTTCTTTGATTAGTTTACTGATCGACACAAACTCAAACAGCCAATACCCAGAACGCAGCATATACCAGTAAAACAAAGCCCTTGCAGTTCTGCCGTTACCGTCACCAAACGGGTGAATATAACCGATCATGAAATGCAGAATAATGGCTTTAATTACAGGATGAATAAAGCCGTTAGCACTTTCCGTATGGTTTGTGTTTGCGAATTCGCAAAGCGTATTTAGCCGTTCTCTCAGCGAGGTGTAACAAGGAGGGGTATGCGCCACCTCGTTGTAGATATTGCGCACATCAATGTCGTTATCTTGTCTAAGCTCGCCAGGCTTAGCATCGTTATCAATTGCCTTAAAAGTAGCGATCTGGTGCAAATCTAAAATCAGATCAATAGAGAGTTGCTCGTCTTTCTTCTCAACGGCTTTTTTCATTAACAGATAATTGTTAAAGATCATCTGCTCAGATTTATCTTTTGGTGTCCTGCTGGTTTCCAACATTTCTTTGGCGACAGCTCTGGTAGTCGAAGCTCCCTCTAGCTGCGACGACGTAATGGCCTCTTCCATCATCAGACTTTTTACTAGGTACCTGTCTTTTTCGGTCGCTGTGATAAAGGTTCTATCATCTAGGCTGTTTCCACCGCCGGTGCATTTGTCTATGTGATGAAGTTTAGCGAATAGCGATTCCGGAACACAGTAACTGAAGCATGCCATTGCTCTGTCTGCGCTTTTGTTTGCATGAAGTCCAGGCAAAGTTTTCAGCATCGTTTTCCGAGCAAATTTTGTCGCTAGCCATGCAGTCTCTTCGGAAATGCCTTTAGGCACCCGCCACATGAATTTATCCCAATGCAGGTAAAGCCCTTCATCGTTGGTTGCTCCAAACTTGCCTAACAAAGCTAAGTACTCAGCCGCGGGAATGTTTTGCAACAGTTCAGTAAACGCTTTTGGCACTCTTACTCTAGCCATAACCCCACCTAAAACGCAATTTCTATAATTTGAGTTTACATTGAAAAATCTGAGCGTCAACCAAAACCATATTTTTTGATTTGATTACATAGGACTGATTTTTAAAGGGTTAATTACGATGTAAAAACGGTTATTTCTTGGGATTATTAAAAACCATAATTGCGTTTGCTTAGTGACTTATCCGTAAAAATCGTGGAATGAATGCAAGTCATCTCACGAAACCGAAATTCTGTAACCCATCGCTTTATAACTTTTTTCACGCTTGGCAAACATTCGCTGCAACATAGGAAAACCACAGTCGACATAGTCATGAATGACAACCAAAGTTTTACCAGCAGACTCGCGATGGATCCGTCCCGCATATTGCGCAAGCGCCCCCTTCCAAGCGATAGGCATCGCAAGAAACAAGGTATCTAATCTTGGAAGATCAAACCCCTCACCCACGTATTTACCGGTGGCCACAACAACTTTGGCGGTCTTTAAATGTTCATTGGCGCTTTTACGTTCAGCAGCTTTCATTGCACCAGTCAGCATAACCGAATCAATACCTTGTGCTTGCAGCAAGCGATGGAGCATTTGCGCATGTTCGCGCCGCTCAGTCAGCACCAGTGGATGTCGCTGCGCATGAACACTTTGCTGGATATCCGCCACAATTCGTTGTGTCCGTAATTCATTTTCCGCAATAGCTCGGTAGGCATCCGTGATTTTTAAACGTTCCTCAGATGAAGTGGATTGCAGTGGCGTTGCATCTTGTAATTGATGGACTTGAACCTCTTGATCGAATTGATCTTCAGTTTGAGATTTCACTTTATGCCTGATAGGCCCTGCAGCCATAAAGATGATTTTCTGATGGCCGTCTTGTCGCTCTGGCGTCGCCGTAAGCCCCAACACATACTTAGCCCGAACTTCATTTAAAACCATTTCAAAACGCGGGGCAGATACATGGTGGCATTCATCCACAATCACATGACCATAATCCTGCACCAATGACAAAATACTATTGTCCTTGAGGTTAATGAGGCTTTGATATGTAGCAATATCTATGACGCCTGTTGGCTTTTTCTTACCACCTGAAATAACGCCAATTTCTATTTCGGGCATAAATGCGCGAAGCCTTTCCTGCCATTGATCCAACAATTGACGACTATGCACCAGTATGAGCGTGTTCACTTTACGCTTTACAATCATACCTATTGCAGTCACTGTTTTACCAAATGCCGTCGGTGCATGCAAAGTGCCCGTCTCATGCTTTGTCATTTCTTTTACTGCCAACTGCTGGTTTTGCCGAAGCGTCAGCAAAGGTTTTAAAGCAACCAGTTTTTTCCCAATGACACGCTTATCGTCAAAACGTGGCTCAATATTGCATTCTTTAAGTAGCTTAATCGCATCATCGAGACAACCACGCGGCAACGATAAGTAGCCTTGATCAATTCGGGCACATGAAATAAACCTTGGTATACCGTGAGTGGAAAAGCGCATGCCCTGAGTTTTAAAGAAAACCGGATTTGCAAAGCTAGCTAAGCGCCGCAATCTCGCGACCAAGGCTGACGGAGTTTGGTTAAGATCAAAGTAAATACGGTCAACTAAAGTTATTACTAAATGGGAAGGTGCATTTTTAAGAATGAATTTCTCGGGTTTAGCCGTGAGTTCCCAAGGCGGAGTCTTTACGATAACCGCATCTTGTATCAGCAGCTCAGAGGTTGGCGATATCAAGCCGGCCAATCTGGCTAGATCTTGTCGAGAGACTCGTTTCATCTGAGCCAGAAATTGCCATTGATCGTCAATTAATCTCAGATCTGCATCGACAAATGAGCTATTACCGGCAAGCCTTGCTTCTCTTTGCAAAGGTAATGCAATCAAGTTACCAAACCCGCCTTCAGGCAGAATATCTTGATTGGGAAATAATCTGTCATAGGAATCAAACGACAGATGAGGGAAAATCTCCATCGCTTTGTCTAGCAAACCAAAACCCAATAAACGTGCTTGCTGAGCAGGCACTGTATCTTCAAAGAAAATCCATAAGTGAGCTCCATTACCAGAGCGGGAAATTTCGATAGCGTGAGGAATATCAAAGTCTGCACAAGCCTTCGACATGGCTTTGACTTCATCTTGCCAGTGACCTTTATCGAAATCGGCTACAAGCAGATAGCAAGTATTGTCATGCAATAGGGGATATAAGCCGACAATCTGCTTCCCGGCCAAATGGCGATAAATAACCTGATTGGATAATTCACTGAAATACCTGTGATTGCAGTCTTGGCATTTTATTTGTGGCTTATTACATATCCCTTGGAGCCATTCATTATCACAAGCAACCGCATACCCACTCCGGCCTTGCTTGTTTTGCCAACGGTTGGCAAAAATATCTTGCCGCCCGCGAAACAGGTTGCGGAAAATTGCAATCTTTTGATCTTTGGTCAGAATGGCATCTGAAGTGTAACTCGGTGGCGGTTGAAGCAATTCTTGCTTGCGGGCTAATAACAGCGACTTCTCATGCTCAATTTCTGCCAGTCTAGCGTCAATAGATGCAATAGTTTCGGAATGGATAACGTTAGTTTGAGTTAAAAGCATGGCAGCATCCGCCTACCTTGATATTAAGCCACAACATGTCATATCAACTAATATGTTGCTTAGTCAGGAGCTGAACTGCTTTAAGAGCATCGTCCCAGGCAACAGGCTGTGGGTGATAAACCAAAGGCCCGATAAATCTTCTATAACGTTCAGCGTATTTGGGATCTTCTAACTGAGTCAGGCCAAATAGCAGCTCTTTGCCTGGTTCCGCCTTGAACTCAGGGTGCTGCTCGCCAAATTGTATAACATCAGTTTCTATAACTAGGTCGATTAATTGCTTAAATTCTGGTTTGTCTACTAACTCCGCTTGAATCTGGTACAGATCATAAGCGTGACGAATTAGCTGATCGTCATCAGGTCGCTCTGCATAACGGCTCGCTAATGCCGTTCGGCGTAGCAGCGAAATAAGTTTCTCTGCAGCGGTTGAGGCAAGTGAAACACAAGCAAACTGCTCAACCTCTGGCACCTTCTGGGTGACATCAGCATACATCGAACTCACCGGATGGTCAGTGGCAGGCTGTAATAGATCAGACTCGGTCAGTTCTAATTGAATATGCGTTCGTAGTGCCGCACTTGAAGGGAATGCATTTGGATAACTTAGCAGCAACTGCAAAAACCGACGTTCATTTCGAACAACTGGCTCCTGGCTCTGAGTAAAAAGCCCACTATCAAGTATCTGATTCGTGATAGTGAGATGGATGCGTTTTCTCAGTGTTCGTTGCGCAGAATGACTTAACAGCTTTGTCGCGGCGTCAGGTACCAACTTTAAATCGATGTCTTCAGACATCCGGTATGTATGTTTATATACCTTAGCCAAACAAGTTCCACCCGCGAATACCAGCCTATAGCCATCGGTATCAGTGGTGCTCAGCAAGCGGAGCAGTTGTATCAGGAAGTAATCTTTTTCGACGATAGCCGGATCAGTAATATCAAGCGCATCTGCAACCTCAGCAAACGTTTCTGGTGCAGGCAGCATCATGAACGCTGCTCGACCTGAAGCTGCATATTACGCAGCGATATTTTGCGATTGAAACGGTTTTTTACGATAACCTTGGCATTCACAGGAACCTGGGTGGTTTCACCATTATTGTAGCGCACCAGTTCATCTGAAGGTTGCCACGCGACGCCTAAGCGCTCTAGTGCTTGTTCTGATACCGCCTTAAAGCCACCATTAGATGCCAGCATAGCTTTACCCGTGACGCTGCTGATCCGGGCTTTAGCGTATAAACCATAACCAATTTTCAGCAACTTGCCCTCAGCTACTAACTCTCTAAGTGCCCGCCCTACTTGATCATAGCCACCCAATTGCGCAAAATCAGCGCGCAGAAAAACATCATGCTTAGCTCGACTAATTTGCTGCTCAACCTGTTGCTTCAAGCTTAATTTTGACACAAGGCACCTCCAGTAATACTGTCGTATCAGCTTAGCAAAAATACGACAAACACCCAAACAAAAATACGACACCTTGTTGTACAACCTGTAAACAGGCATCAAAGATGCAAAGTGAGGTTATGGCTAGAGACTTGGGTTGAAACTCACCGCAAAACCATGAAGGGTAAGGCTAACTTGGTCGAAACCAATCCCCTGCACTGTCAAGACATCAAAAATTAAAGCCGAATTTTCTAAATCTACTTTATTGCTTCTGGCATTGCTCCTAGGCTGATATACGTCAAATGGAAATCTAGGTATCGATACGTTAGAATCTAACCAAAGTTAGGGGGCTAATTATGTCGATCACCGCGGAAAAAACCACCGATGAGCGCAAGGCCAAATTTATCCCTAATGTGGAAAACTACAAGGTGAGTCTGAGCTACGAAGTGCTGTCGTTGAAAAAAGACCACGAACGTAAATCTATTGCCGACCTCAAACGCAAATATGCGCGATAAGTATGGCTAAAAGCATTATAGCTACTGCTACCCAAGCTCAGATGTCTTCATCAATCTGCTGAACATTAGAGAACCTGACGAACTTTTCGAAGCAGAGGCAGAGTTTACTGCTGAACGCTGTAGAGCTTATAAACGAGCCCCTTATTGTACTATTGATGTTTTGAAGTGAAAGATGTAGCAACAGAAAGGTGGTGGTTGAAGTGGCGAGTAATACTCAACAATCAGCAATGCATCAAACATAACAAATTGATTTAGATAATATTAATGTTAAAATCAATAAACAGATCCAGAATATTGAGTGATTTCCACTCTTTAACGAGCAACCGATTTGGCAAAACGATTTAATTAATACCCTGCCTGTGCCTTTTCCGCACAGGCTGAATCCCCCAAGTAAATACATCTTCGCATTCATACAACAGCAACGGCCAGTAATCAGTCGACTCACCTCTGTAAACAGCAACAGGGTTTGCGCAGTGATGTCAGATCCGCAATTAACGTGCAGTTACTAAACGTAGGACTCACGCTAAATGACGCCTCAATCGATGCCTACACCAATATAAACTGCTGCAACTATCAATTTATTACTATTGCAGATATCGATGCATCTATTAATGCACTTATTAGTGCATTTATTGTGTTAGTATCATTCAAGACACTGCAATTATGGGATTTATTATCAGATGGCCAGCTCAGTTATTGATGCAATCATCGATTTATTACGACGCAATCCGGCGGGTTCAGCGGAATTAGCACGCGCTTGTGGTTGCGATCGTTCAACGGTGACTCGCCAACTGAAATTGCTAGAATCCCAGCTCGTCGCAACAGGCCGTGCACGTTCTACCCAGTATTATCTACGTCGCAGTGCGAACATTGATACCCCGCTATATCGGGTCTCTGACGCTGGCAAGGCTGAGTATTGTGGAACCTTAATCGCAGTGATGCCACAGGGTTATCTGGTGAAAACACCGCAGGATGCCGATTATTGTTATTACGACGATTTACCTTGGTGGCTGCAAGACTTAAGGCCGCAAGGATTTCTTGGTCGAAATCTTGCTAAAGCTTTATTTAATCAAGGGATTGTTGGCACTTCTGATATTGATCATTGGCAAGATCAGGATGTTTTTAAAGCGCTGCTACATGCCAAAGGTGACACACCAGGCAACTTGTTGATTGGCCCCCAAAGTTACCAAGCATGGCTACAGCACGAGCCACTAACCGTTTCAACGCATGATTTTGTCAAACTGGCTACGGATGCAATGGCTGGCGAAGTCGTTGGTTCTTCCGCCGGCGGAGAGCAGCCGAAGTTCTGCGCTTTTGTCGACGGTAAACATCGGTTGGTTAAATTCACAGAACCTGTTACCAATGCCAATAGCCAGCGTTGGGCTGATTTATTGCTCGCAGAGCACCTTGCACTAACTACCTTAGCGGACGCAGGTATTGCGGCAACGCACTCAGAAATTGTTCAGCTCGAGCAACGCACATTCTTAAATTGTGAACGCTTTGATAGGGTTGCGACATTGGGCCGCAAAGGGCTGGTTTCTCTGCGAATGGTTGATATGCAATTTGTTGGCGAGCCAGTGGCATGGCCAGTGCTTGCAGAGCAGCTGAAGCAAGGCAAGCACATCAGCGCAGAAGATGCGAACAGCATCGCCGTGATTTGGTGTTTTGGCACTTTGATAGCCAATACGGATATGCATAACGGCAACCTATCTTTTTACTATGCCGCAGACGGCGCGCTCAGGCTGGCACCAGTGTACGACATGTTGCCGATGGCATTTGCGCCGCATCGCAGTGGCGCTATGGCGTCTCACCATCAGTTAACCATTAAACCGGTTGCTGAGGGCAAACACTGGCGACAAGCCTATGCCATGGCAGAACGGTTTTGGAGCGAGTTAGTCAATCAAGCTGGGCTTTCGGTGGAGTTCAGCTTGATTGCTAAATCGATGCAACTTGAACTGCAGAGTAAGAAGCAATTTATTGAGAGGATGGCTTAGGTTTCGGTCAAGGTTATCCATGAAAGCGGTAGCTTGGCATGACATCTGAGTAGACAGATTCAATCTCAGTGAACTGGCTAATTGTTGCGAGTTTTTGTCTTGTAGTAAGGCGTAGCTGATGATGCTCGCTATCAAAACCACCAATTGGCGTATCCAGCTTAAATGCCGGTCCAAATTCAAATAACCAATACATTTTTTGATGACGACTATCACCAGAACTCAGCTGCAGCCCAGTTTGGTGCTTGTTTAACACACTGCGTTTTACCAGACTCACTTTTTTCACTGGCCATACATAGCGTGCAATTCGCCCCAGCTGCCCCGCTTCTTCAGTAGCAATCACGCAATAACGCACTTCATTAATAACATTCTGCTCCAGATTTTCACGCGCTGTTGCTTCAAGTCTGGTGTGATAACAGCTCGCCGTGCCTTGCTTGAAGCTATCGATATAAGCAAGATCTCGTCCTGCCTCTGGCGCTGCGGTAATCACCAGTGTTAAATCGGGATAAAACACCTGCTGCATTTCGTGATGCGGAATACGGGCAGAATCTTCCATCAAATATCGGTCCACCGCTTCTGCTTTTGACAGCGCTGGATGTCGAACAAACTGCTTTTGCAGAAAAGCTTTTAACCATAAACAGCCATTGTCACCATTGGCCGATGGCAACAATGGAAAAGCACCAATGCCTATCGAATCGATGGCTTCCGCATATTCACTGCTGGCCGGAGGTTCCTTTTGATCATTTGCACCCGGATACAATGCATAAGCGCCATAAACCGGGCGGCTTTTATGTTTTTGTTCTCCGGCTTTTTCGACATGAATCAGTGCATCACGGTATCTGTGCATCTGATAAATAGCATCTGCAGGCACCAGATCCTGTTCAGCATCATCGGTTTTATTATCAATCCGGTATTTTGCATCAAACAACCACATGAGTCGGAAGTCATCGGCGAAAGTCGCTTCTAGTACAATGTCTGGTTTATGATCATACAACCAAGACCGGACTGGCTTGGTTTTTTCTCCAAACTTGGGTTCATGCGCCAGCTTTATAGTTAAACCGTCCTCGCGTGTCAGCAGATATGAATCTGCCAACACATCATCAAGCTTCAATTCCGCACCAGAATTCCCAACACGCAGAGGCGTCTGCTTTATTTCGCTAAAGCCCAAATCTTCAATCAGGATCCGCCGGATTTCAAGAAAACACCAAACCTCATACAGTTCATCGATGGTTTTCATTGAAACAGAACTTTGGTTTCCCATGACATCGAGATAGCGTTTTAGCTCATGCCATGTTTGATACACGCCGCTGTAACCGGTTTTTTGCTGCAACACCAACGATTCTTTGCTCATCCCTTTGAACGAACCAATCTCTTTGAACATTGGATGATGCAGGTATTTTTCCAACGTTTTTTGCCAGCCATTTAATTGAACAGAAAATGATTCAGAGAAGATCTGGGTATCCGGCCTTTTGTTCGCGTCTTTCACCAAATTGATAAACCTGCCAAGTTGGAAATGTGCATGCTGCAGCACCATTTTTATAAAACGGTTTTCCGGAGTATCAAGACTAAGATTCTTTCGCTTGGTCGCATAACTATTGTGAAAATTCTGACCGCTAAAGTCCTGCCCGAGTTTTTCCTGCAAGGTAACAGACAGCTTGCCTTTCAGCCGCTCGGCTTTCACCCTGCGTTCTACCTCAACCAAGCGGCTATGAGGGGAATTCAGAAGAATACGGATGCTTTTTTCAAATTTGCTGCGCAAGCTGGTAAAACGTGCCAGCCATAACAGCGGAAAATTATGGTTGGATTGCTTTTTTGCATCCGCGGTAGACTCAGTGCTGTTACCAAAAGCAAAACGCCATAATGGGTAATGCTTCTATATGGCGAACATTGCATCACCGTTATGCACAGCAGCTTTTCAGATGCTTACACTCCTACCAAACCACAATCTGCAACCGCTGTTGAATTCCAGCATACTGAAATTGCAAAGCCTCAAGCACCACATCGAAATCAGTGCTGTTGTAGTGAACATTCAGTAATAACAGCGCGGCTTCAACGAAGAAACATTGTTGCACGCTTTTGCTGGCTCAAGCGTGTTGCCAACCCTAGGTCATTTGGTTTTTCTTGGCAACACGTCGCGTTCTACAGGGTTCTCATCATGGGTTGAAGGTAGTGGCTTTTTAATAACTAGACAGCTACGCTGGCTTGCATGTGATCTACAGCAGTTAACAAAAAAACTTAGGTGATTTCACCTCAAATTCGGTGCTAAAGTGCGCCGCGACAATAAATTACAAGTACTACTAAAAGGATCTCCCCAAGGATGGCAAGACGTAAGCAATCAGCCCCTAGCAACGACATTATGTTTATTTTCAGTAAATTACCATGGTGGCTTGGTCTGATATTTGCGCCACTGAGTTACGTTTTCATTCGTAGCTATGCAGTTGCACCACTGTTTGATAGCACAAACCCAATGCAGTTTTTTATCAACTCAGCGATTTATCAAGCTGCGGCAGTTTTTCAGTATGCTATCCCTGCATTGATAATTATCGGCTCGCTAAAATCACTCATTGGCATGCTAAAACGGATCATGTTGCTCAATGGCGTACGAAACGCTGCTCATGACGATCCGGCGCAAGCATTTGCAAAAATCTCTTGGGCTGAATTTGAAATGCTGGTTGGTCAATATTTTAAAGAGCTTGGTTACAAGGTGATCGAAACTGGCGGCCGTGCCGATGGCGGTGTCGATTTACGTCTTAGAAAAGCAACTGGTGAATTATTTCTCGTGCAATGTAAGCATTGGAAAACCAGTAAGGTGCCGGTCAATATCGTCAGAGAAATCTTTGGGGTGATGCAGGCAGAGCAAGCCAGCGGCGCTTTTGTGGTAGCTTCAGGGGTATTTACCAAAGACGCTGCCACTTTTGCCAAAGGCAAAGCGATAGAACTCTTGGATGGCGCAACGCTGATTGCCGCCATCAAACAGCGCCCAACTAGCGCAGCCATGACAACAAATCAAACGATGCCAACTAGCACGCCAAAACCAACTAGTGCAGCAGTGCCAACGCCCCAACTTAATCAGGTACGGCAACCAAAAGTAGAACCAGTGTTATCCATACAACCCGAAGCGCCGGCTTGCCCTATCTGCCAAAGCGAGATGGTACTAAGGACAGCCAAACGCGGCGCGAATGCCGGTAATTCATTTTTTGGCTGCAGCAAATATCCGTTATGCCGCGGGACTTTGGCGAATGGTTAAGGCAATAACCGCTTACTATTCGTCGATATAGGATACATGTGTACGCAAGCGCGACTTTTGACAGTAAAGTCAGTTAGGTCGATGCTGCACACCTGCGGCTAGCTTGTCTGCAAGGACGCACCTCTAATCTGCTCAAATGATGAGGTGAATAACTCACTTATTCACCTCATTCCAACCAAACAAATCTTAGCGGTAAAGCACTATTTTCAAGAGCTTATAGCCAGCAGAATAAATAGCTCACAAACACTCTAAATGTCATTAACATAACTCAATTAAATCAATACTTTAAACAAAAAACATGCAGATTAACCAATATTGTTTTAGCACGTTCAATATGTCGTATATTTGCTAACTAAAAATGTCGTATTTTTGCATTTGAATAATGTCGTATTTTTGCATATGCTATACACATTAGTATCCGGAGTATCCGATGACCATACAAGACAGGTTAGTAACCAGAATAAAACGCTCTAAGCGTTCTGTATTCCTACGTGCTGATTTTGCCGATATCGCTGATTATGATCAGGTTGGTCGTGGACTTAGAAACCTCATTCGTGAAGGGTTATTACTAAAAATTGGTTACGGTCTTTATGTACGTGCCAGAATGAATCGCATCACAGGGTTATTAATGCCAGATAATCCAGCAGGCAATGATGGCGTGCTGATTGAAGCGATGGAAAGGCTTGGTGTTGACTATCAGTTTGATGCTTTGTCTTTGAAAAGTTTGTCAGGTGAAAGTACGCAAATTCCGGCAAGCTTCAAAATCATTCCGAAGAGTTCGCGCTTCACTCGCAAAATCTCGGTAGGGAAACAGCGTGTCAATGAAGTTCGATAGTTCGCTGTTTGTCGACGTTGCTGATGCCCTAGGGCTTGGTAATGCTGCGATCGTTGAGAAAGACTATTACGTTGTACAACTACTTCAGCAAATTGCTGTTCTTGAATTGCCATATCACCAAATCGTGTTTTCTGGCGGGACCGCACTAGCAAAGTCTGCAGTTAAAACATTTCGGATGTCTGAAGATATCGATTTAAAGCTGGTACCAAAACCTGAGTTTGTCGCACTGACTTCAAGAAATGCAAAAAGAAGTGCGCGTAAAAATGTCAAAAAGCTGATTGAATCAACCTTGAAGCAAAGTAAAACCTTTTCTATTGAGCAAGACCCGACAGTATTAGATGAGTATCGGTACTTTTGTTTTGACATCCGTTACCCGCAGCAATATCAGCAAGCGCCCTGCCTTCGCCCCTTTATTAAACTGGAATTTATTGAATCCGAATTACTTAATGCGCCTGAATCAAGGAGCATCCAGTCCATTTATGCACAAATGTTGAAAGCTGAACTCGAGATCAACAAAATCGCTTGCGCAGCAATTATTGAAACTCAGGCTGAAAAGTTAATTTCAATGATGCGAAGGACTGCCAGCGTTGCGCGCAATAACGCACGCGACGATGACGAAACTTTGGTTCGGCATATTTATGACACTTACCATATTCAACTTGAACAACCATCAGACATAGAACAGTTGGGCACGCTGGTCGCAAAGGCCATTAGCATTGATATTGAACGTTATGGTAACCAACACCCACAGATGCGAAACTCACCAATTGACGAATTGCGCTTCGGCCTACAACTGTTAATTGATAACCCTATATTTCTTGCACGGTATAACAATTACGTCAGTCCCATGGTGTATGCCGACACGCAGGTGAGCTGGACGAAAGCTCTTGAGGTTTTTGTACAGTTATCAAATGCTGTTTTGACTTATGCAGATAAACACTAAAAACCATCAAAAAAAATTTTGGCTAAATACTGTTTTTACAACTTTAGTCACTGCTTTGATCGTGGGTAAAGTGGCTGGTATCACTCAATATTCAGCTGACAATAAAACTAATAAATTGAATTCACCTCGCCAAATCTTCCCTGACTCGCATAAACCTAGCAAAGCGTGGTAAACCTTTTTTGGTGAAGCCGTTGTAGCGATAGGTAACCAAAGCGCCAATTGGCGGTGGGTTTTGTCGCAGGGCATCGGTGAGGCCGCTGCCGATGGCGAAGGTTTTGCCATCCGGCATTTTGACAATTAATGCGCCGGTCATGCCTTGATATTTGCCTTTGCCGGGTCGATAGCCAATCACTTCCGCTTCAGTGTCTTGGTAGCTTTTAAGTTTTAGTAAATCGCTGCTGCGGCCGGTTTTGTAGAGCGCATCTTGATGGTGGAGCATTAACCCTTCAGCGCCTTGCTGCTCGAGTTCTTGCAGTTTGGCCAAGAGCGCTCGATGGTCTGGCAAACGAAATTGCGGGATCAGTCGCCAATACCGACTTGTTGGTTGGGTTGCGACTGGCGTGGCCACTTGGTTTGCTGATGGCTTTTCACCTTGCTGCGCGCGTTCACTGATGCCAATTCCTGCTAGCAGCTGCAGCGCGGCCAGCCGCTCTGTAAAAGTACCGGGCGCATTGGGCAGTTCGAAAACATGGTAACGAATTTGCTGCCACTCACTGTCGATGGGCTGTAACTTACTAATAATACTCATGGTTTGCGCAAACTGATTACGGCCAAGCCATAGCTCGCCATCTAAGGACGTTTTCGGAAAGCCGGCGACAAACCACGTCGGTGCAGCAATCACCTGCCCTCCTCGCGTCACTAAAGTTTTACCATCCCAAAACGCCCGCACGCCATCGAGTTTTTCACTCACCCAATACTTGGAAACATCAATGTTTTGATTATAAAGCTCGGCCAATAGCAGATCGGGTTTAGTGGCGCCTAGGAGGAAAAAGCAGCAAAGCAAACATAGCACTCGACACATAACAAATCCTTGTTAA
>Ga0187843_10001171_pt1 | contig 16912 bp, 13 predicted proteins | sample SpaLakP09_SKY_43_FD_134516 | JGI IMG/M metagenome (GOLD analysis project Ga0187843, IMG submission 134516) | Oligotrophic lake water microbial communities from Sparkling Lake, Wisconsin, USA - SP09_SKY_43 | ecosystem: Environmental > Aquatic > Freshwater > Lake | place: USA: Sparkling Lake...
CCGGTGTCGACGTGAGGAGTAAATTCTGGCTTGTGTTTGCCGCGCAGTCGGAGTGCCACTTCGCTGGCAACACGTCCGAGGACTTTGTCCGTCGCGTCAATCACGAACCAATCGCGCTGGACTTCATGGCCCTTGGCGGAAAAAGTTTTCATGTTGACTTCCTAATAAGTAAAACACGCTCAAATGGTGGTTCCGCCACAGCTTCAGCGGACTCGGCCTTCTTATTTACTTTCCTGAGCGAATGGAAAGCCGGTGATTATAAACCGAAAATCGAGCCAGAGTCAAGGCTGGCTGCGCTTTCCCGGCCAGCGTACTGGCCAGTTTGCGGCTAGCGGCCTGCTACGCAGTAGCGCCCACCTGCCAGCCCTGCCCGAGTCCATTACAATATGGCCAATCTTTACACGCGGAGAGCACGATGGAATGCAAAGTTAGCTGGAATGGCCCTTCGGGCATGAGTTTTTTGGCACAGACCGGTTCCGGCCATCTGGTCAATATGGATGGCGCACCGGAAGGCGGCGGCCACAATCTGGCACCGCGTCCGATGGAAATGGTGTTGCTCGGTACGGGCGGCTGCTCGGCCTATGATGTGGTGCTGATCCTGAAAAAAGGCCGCGCCGATGTGCGCGGCTGCGAGTGCACGCTGAAAGCCGAGCGGGCCGAAACGGAACCGAAAGTATTCACCAACATCCACTTCCACTTTACCGTGACGGGCAAGGACCTGAAACCGGAAGCGGTAGAACGGGCCGTCAAACTGTCGCACGAAAAATACTGCTCGGCTTCCATCATGCTGGCGAAAACCGCCAACATCACCCACTCTTTCGAGATTATCGAAGCCTGATCTGGATGCGGTTTTTAGACCGTTCCAGATCCGGATAGATCGATCTAGACTGGTTTAGACCGATCTAGCCGAAAACGCAATCAGAGGTAGTAGGCGGTGCTGGTCATGACCTTGCCCATCACCGCCATCACCGCCTGCACCGGCGCCGGCGTATTGATAGCCCCCAGCGCTTGCGCAGCCGCGCCGTGCTCGATTTCATCGATGCGCATCTGGTCCACGATGGCGCGCGACCTGGCGTCCTGCTCCGGCAGCTTTTCCAGGTGGCTCATCAGGTGAGCCTCCACCTGCCGCTCCGTTTCCACCACAAAGCCCAGACTGGCGCCATCGCCGATCACCGCCGCCACCGTGCCCAGCGCATACGCGCCCGCATAGAACAAGGGGTTGAGCACGCTGATATGCGAGCCCAGCTCGTCGAGACGCTGTGCAGTCCAGGCCAGATGATCTTCTTCCTCGCGGCCAGCCTGCTCGAACTGGGCGCGGATTTCGTCCGTCTTGGCAAAACGGCTTTGCGAGTTGTACAGCGCCTGCGCGCACACTTCCCCCACATGATTGACCCGCATCAAGCCGGCGCTATGGCGACGCTCGGCGTCGCTCATTGGCGCATCAGGGATGTGCTGGGCCGGAGTGGGACGCGAAGCCGAGGCCACCCCGGTAATCACACGTAAAGCCTTGTCGGCGCCAGAGATGAAACGGTCCAGTGGGGTGTGCTTGTAAGCCATGACAGACTCGAGAATAAGGAAGCGCATATTATACGGCGCTGCCGCTGATTTTCGCTGTTAATGAGGCCCGGCGCAGGCCCGGCGGACATCCGGTACTTCACTGCCCGGGATCTTGCGCAGCGGCCTCTTCAGCAGCCTCGCGCAACTGGCGCTGGCGTTCGATGTAGTCGGCCACGGGCCCGCGCACATCGATTTGGGAAATATCTTTTGCCACGCTCAGGTTCAGCCCCAGCAGGAAGGGAATATTTTCCACCGGCACTTCGGGACAGTATTCGCCGAATGCCCGCAAAAACCGCTTGGATTCCAGCACCGGCACCACTTTTTCCCCACTCATGTACTGCAGGATGCTGGTGATGCTGTGGCCTTTGCCGATGGTGTGATAAATGAAACGGTTGAACTGGCGATCCAGCCGCTTGAAATCCAGTGTCTCCTTGGTCATCAGGCCGGACAGGTAATACAGCCCCAGCGCCACGCGGAAAAAGCCGGTGGATTCATGCCGGTCCACCCCACAGCGGGTGACAGCCAGTATTTTTTCTTGGAGTTCCGGATTCATCCATCCATTTTCCCATATTCGATGCAGTGCGGGTATCAAACGATATGGCAGCGCATCAAAGTGTGGGTATTTCCCCAAGACAAATAATCGCATGCCGTCCAGTAGGGCTTTTCTGCATCTTGGCGCAAACTTTTTGCCGACTATCGCATTCAGCGCCCATGTCCTGCACAAGTTCAATACAATGCGGTGTATAGCTGCAAAGAAATAGGGCCATGCCCGCCACAGGAGTCAGTATGGAATTACGTATCAGCAACCTGTCCAAAACCTACGCCAATGGCGTAGTGGCGCTGGACAATATTTCGCTGACCATCCCGGCCGGGATGTTCGGCTTGCTCGGCCCTAACGGTGCCGGCAAGTCCACGCTGATGCGCACGCTGGCCACCTTGCAGGAATGCGATTCCGGTTCCGTCTTCCTCGACGATATTGATGTACTTGATGAAAAAGATGCCGTGCGCCGCCTGCTCGGCTACCTGCCGCAGGACTTCGGCCTCTACCCCAAAGTGACGGCCTATGAGCTGCTCGACCATCTGGCCGAACTGAAAGGCCTGTCCGGCCGGGGGCGCCGGCGCGAAGTGGTGGACGGTCTGCTGCAGCAAACCAATCTGTTCGAAGTGCGGCACCAGCGCCTGGGCGGCTTTTCCGGCGGCATGCGCCAGCGCTTCGGCATCGCCCAGGCCCTGCTGGGCGACCCCAAGCTGATTATTGTCGACGAGCCCACTGCCGGCCTCGACCCGCAGGAACGGGTGCGCTTCCACAACCTGCTGTCCGATATCGGCGACGACAAGACGGTGATCCTGTCCACCCACATCGTCAGCGACGTGGCCGACCTGTGTGCCAATATGGCCATCATCAACAAGGGCCATCTGCTGCTGTGCGGCCCCACCCAGCAACTGATCCACGAAGTCAGCGACAAGATCTGGGCACGCTTCATCGACAAGCGCGACCTGCCCTCGTTCCAGCTGCGCCATCCGGTGATTTCCTCGCGCCTGCTGTCGGGCCGTACGCTGATCCACGTGTATAGCGAAAACGATCCGGGCGACGGCTTCGAGGAAACGCTGGGCGATCTGGAAGATGTGTATTTCGCCACGATTTCCGGCCGCCATCAGGCCGACAGCCGGTGCGGTTGAGGACGGATCATGTTCGCCATCGCCTCCTTTGAAGCGCGCCAGCGCCTCAAGCTGCTCTCCACCTGGGTGTACTTTGCCGGTTTCTTCGCCCTTGCCCTGCTGTGGATGGCGGCGGCCGGCGGCGCGCTGAAACAGGCCAATGTCAGCTTCGGCGGGGTGATGATCGATTCGCCCCGTTCGCTGATGCTGACCGCCAGCTATTTGGGTTCCTTCGGCGTGGTGGTGATCGCCGCCATGATGGGCCGCTCGGTGCAGCAGGATTTCGAGTACGACATGCAGCACTTCTTCTTCAGTGCGCCCATCAGCAAAGCCCAGTACATGTTCGGCCGCTTCTTCGGCGCCTATCTGACGCTGGCGGTGATTTTCACCAGCATCATTCTCGGTGCATGGCTGGGACGCTACCTGCCCGGCATCGATACGGAAAAGCTGGCCCAGCCCAGCCTGCTGGCCTATCTGATGCCCTATCTGCTGGTGATCCTGCCCAACATCCTGATTTTCGGCGCCGTGTTCTTCATGCTGGCGGCACTGAGCCGGCGCATGCTGCCGGTGTATATTTCCAGCGTGGTGATGCTGGTCGCCTATCTGGTGGCGCCCGGCCTGGCGCGCGACCTCGACTACAAAACCCTGGCTGCCCTGATCGATCCCTTCGGTACCATGGCAGTGGGCCGCGTCACCGAATACTGGCCCATCATCGAACGCAACACCCGCATGTTCTGGCCCGAGGGCGTGTATCTGGTCAACCGTCTGATGTGGGCTTCGTTTGCCATACTCGGCTTGCTGGTCGGCTACTGGCGCTTCCACTTCATTGCCAGCATCGATACGGGACGCGCGCGCGGCGACAGCGAAGCACCGCGCCAGCTCAGCAGCACCGCCGAACAGACCCGCGAAACGCCCAACTTCGCCAGCCGCAGTCTGATGCTGCTGCTGGCCAAGATGAGCTGGATGAATCTGCGCGAAAGCACCAAGAACATCTACTTCCTCGTCATCGTGCTGGCCGGCGTGCTGATGATGTTCGCCAGTTCGCTCGATCTGGGCTCGATGTATGGCACGCCGACCTATCCGGTCACCTATCTGGTGCTGGAATCGATCTCTGAAACCTTTGCCCTGTTCATGTTCATCGTCACCACCTTCTATGCCGGTGAACTGGTGTGGCGCGAACGCGAAGCGCACATCAGCCAGATGTTCGATGCCCTGCCTATTCCCGACTGGCTGCCGCTGCTGGCCAAGCTGCTGGCCCTGATCGGCCTGCAGGCCCTGCTGATGCTGGTGGTGATGCTGTGCGGGATGACCATCCAGATCGCGCAAGGCTATTTCCTGCTCGAACCGGGCCTGTACGCGCACCACCTGTTCCTGGTGCTGCTGCCCGGCTATGCCCTGCATGCCGTACTGGCCATCGCGCTGCAAGTGCTGATCAACCAGCGCTACATGGCCTACTTCGTGATGATCGTGTACTACATCTTCAGCATCGCCGGTAGTTCGCTGGGCATAGACGATCCCATGCTCATCTACGGCAATGCACCGAGCTTTATCTATTCCGCCATGAACGGCTACGGCCACTACCTGACGCGCGAGCACTGGTTCCTGCTGTACTGGAGCGGCGCGGCGCTGGTGCTGGTGCTGCTGTCGCTGCTGTTCTGGTCGCGCGGCACGCCGCACAGCTGGGCCCAGCGGCTGCAGCTGGCGCGCCACGGCCTGACGGCGCCCGTGCTGGGCAGCTTCACGCTGGGCCTGCTGATGTTCGGCGGCGCCGGCGGCCTGCTGTACTACAACACCCACGTCGCCAACCGCTATGAATCGGCCTGGCAGAAAGATGCCGACCGCGCCGCCTACGAAAGTAAATACCGCCAGTACCTGACGCTGCCGCAAGCGCGCATCATCGACGTCAAGCTGGACGTGGCGATCGATCCGGCCCAGCGCACGCTGGTGGTCAAGGGCCACTACCTGCTGCAGAACAAAGGCAGCCAACCCGTTACCGATGTCATCGTGTACCAGGACAGCAAGGCCAGCAACTACAACGTGCGCTTGGGCCAGGCCAGCCACCCCGGCCTGCGCGACAGCCTGCTGGGCTTCTACAGCTACAAGCTGGTGACGCCGCTGGCGCCCGGTGAAAAACTGGCGATGGATTTCGAACTGGCCTACCAGCCGCAGGGCATACTGGGACTGGGCGGCGAAACCCCCGTGGTCGGCAACGGCACCTTCTTCAGCAACGATGTGCTGCCCCACATCGGCTATCAGGCCACACTGGAGCTGCAGGATGCGGGCGACCGCAAGAAGCATGGCCTGCCGGTACGCGAAAAGCTGCCGCCGCGCGATGACGCTGCCGGCCTCGCCGTCAACAATGTCAGCAGCGACGCCGACTGGATCAGTTTCGACGCCACCGTCAGCACCAGCGCCGACCAGACCGCCATTGCGCCCGGCACGCTGGTCAAGCAGTGGACCAGCAAGGAGCGCCATTACTACCACTACAGGATGGAGCAGCCCATGCTCAATCTGTATGCCTTCCAGTCGGCGCGCTATCAGGTCAAGCGCGACTGGTGGCAGGATGTCAGCATCGAGCTGTACTACCACCCCGGCCATAGCTACAACCTTGAGCGCATGAACAAGGGCATCAAGGAAGCGCTCGACTACTACACGCGCAATTTCGGCCCCTATCAGAACAAGCTGGTGCGTATCGTCGAATTCCCCCGCTATGCCAATTATGCGCAAGCGCTGCCCACCACCATCGCCTACTCGGAGTCGATGGGCTTTATCGCCAAGGTCAACGAGCGCAACGCCAAGGATGTGGACTATCCGTTCTATGTCACGGCGCACGAAGTGGCGCACCAGTGGTGGGGCCATCAGCTGGTGGGCGGAAATACCCGTGGCGCTACCGTGCTGAGCGAAACGCTGGCCGAATATTCGGCCCTGATGGTGATGAAGAAAAACCTCGGCCCCGAACGCATGCGGCGCTTCCTGCGCTACGACCTGGAACAGTATCTGATGGGGCGCGCCACCGAGCGCAAGAAGGAACTGCCGCTGGCCGACAATGAAAACCAGAACTACATCCAGTACCGCAAAGGCAGTCTGGCCATGTACCAGTTGCAGGAAGCCATAGGCGAGGCCCGCATCAACACGGCGCTCAAAGAGATGCTGGCAAAATACCATCATCGCGCCGGCCCCTACCCTTCAGTGACGGTGCTGATCGAGGCGCTGCGCAAGATTACACCGCCCGACTATGCCTATCTGATCGACGATGTGTTCAACCACATCGTGCTGTACGAGAACCATGCCGTGTCGGCCAGTGCGCGCCGCCTGCCGGACGGGCGCTATGAAGTGGCCTTCAGCGTCAGCGCCGCCAAGGTGCGGGCCGATGAACAGGGTGCGGAAACGGATATGCCGCTGCGCGACTGGATAGAAGTCGGCATCGACGACAAGGACGGCAACAGCCTGTACCGCGACCGCAAGCTGATTACCCACAAGGACAATCTGTACACGGTGATCGTGAATAGCCGTCCAGCCAAGGCGGGGATAGATCCCGACAACAAGCTGATCGACCGCAAGCCCAAGGACAACATGGTCAACGTGGAAATTCTCGCCCTGTAGGACGGCGCCGGCGGCAGCTCAGGCCTGGGTCTGCAGGGTTGCGACCACGCCCGCATTGATGGAATCGGCAATGGCATTGCCCGCCAGTCCGGGCTGAGCCTTGAGCAGATTGGCCCAGTTGGCCGCCGCCTGCTCCGACATGCCGCCCAGATTGCCCGAACCTGTATAAATCCCCGAGGACGAGGCTGGCGCCGCCAACTCGTTCAGCACTGCCTGATCGAGCGCATTACTGGCAAGCTGCGCCGTGTCGGCCTGGCTACCCGTGGCCGGAATAGTCAGCTCCAGCCCTACCGTACCGGCCTGTTGCAAACTACTCAACAAACCTGTAGGGGTATACACGGTGGCCGCTGCCGAAGAACCCAGCGATGCCGCCAGGGCGGACTCGGACGCCAGCGAAGTAGCCGTGGCTGCCAGATTTCCTGCCGCTGCCGGTGCTGTGGCAGTGCTGGCCTGCAGGGCGGAACTGGCCACAGCCGGGGCGGCAGCCGTCTGTGCCGCCGGCGAGGCAGCAGTGAGCGCACTACTGGCAGGGGTATAAGCATTGATGGATAGGCTCATGATACTTTCAATATAGCGCGCTCAAGTGGCGGCCACAAGCAAAAAACGCTATCCGCCCTGCGCAAAAAAAAACGGGACCGCAGCGGGTCCCGTTTGATGCAGCGCCTGCGCCCTACTCTGCGCTGGCAGCCTTTTTCGTGGCAGTTTTCTTGGCCGGCGCTTTTTTGGCGGCCGGTTTCTTGGCAGCCGCAGCCTTGGCAGGGGCCGCTTTCTTGGCCGCTGCTTTCTTGGCCGGCGCCGCTGCGCTGCCCTCTACTGCCTCGTCGGCAGAATCGGCAGCCGCTGCCGCTTTACCCTTGGCCGGCGCCTTGGCCTTGCGCTCCTCGAACTCGAAGCTGATCTTGCCATCTTTGCCACGCGTCAGGAAAGCCTTGAACGGGCGGCGCGTGCGCTGCGAAACAAAGCCCGGCAGCAGATCGGTCTTGCCGTCGTTGAGCAGCTTGGCCATCTGCTCGGGCAAGATTTCCTGCTGCAGGATGATACGGCCGCTACGGAAGTCGCAAGTCTTGGGTTTGGCCACGCTGTGTTCGCACACATAGGCCAGCCCCATTTCGTACACGCCCCCCTGGCATTTCGGGCAAGCACCCAGCGGCGTCTGGCCGCTGAAATCGACCGGCTCGCTATCCTCGGCATCATCGTTCTGGCCGAAATCAAACTCCAGCTTGAAGTTGCTGATGCCTTCGTCGCGCACGATGCGCAGGATGGCGGCAAACGGGCGCCCCATCTTGGAGCGGAAGCCCTGCAGCGGACCTATGGTGCGGTCTTTCAGCAACTGTTCCACTTCCTCGATTTCGAACTGGCGGCTGCCCGGCGTTTTGCTCATCGAGAAATCGCACTTGGTGCAGGCGAAACGGCGATAATTTTCCTTCACCACGCTGCCGCAGTTCGGGCATGGCGTGTGCAACGTATGGTAGTCGCCGGGAATGGTGTCGTTGTCGTATTCCTTGGCGCGCTTGACGATGACTTGCGCCATCTGGGCGATTTCGCGCATGAATTCGTCACGCGAGATTTTGCCCTTTTCCATCTGCGACAGCTTGTATTCCCACTCGCCGGTCAATTCCGGCGCCGTCAGTTCGTTCACGCCCAGGCCACGCAGCAGCGTCATCAGCTGGAACGCTTTGGCGGTCGGCATCAGCTCGCGTCCTTCGCGCAGCAGATAGCGCTCCGTCAGCAAGCCTTCGATGGTGGCGGCGCGCGTCGCTGGCGTGCCCAGACCTTTGCCGGCCATGGCATCGCGCAGTTCATCGTCTTCCACCAGCTTGCCGGCACCTTCCATGGCCGACAACAGCGTCGCCTCGGTATAGCGTGCCGGCGGTTTGGTGACCAGACCGTTGGCGTGAACCTGATCGGTCAGCACCTGTTCACCTTTGGCCACCGGCACCAGATTGCCTTTGGCTTCGCCATCGGCTGCGCCGTCCTTGCCATCGGCTTCCTTGCCGTAGATGGCCAGCCAGCCCGGATTGGTCATTACCTTGCCTTCAGTTTTGAACTGGTGGCCGGCGACTTCGGTGTAGCGCGTGGTGACCTGGAATTCGGCGGCCGGGAAGAATACGGCCATGAAGCGGCGCACCACCAGGTCGTACAGTTTCTGCTCGGGCTCGGACAGATTCTTCGGCGCGATAGTGGTCGGAATGATCGCAAAGTGATCGGAAATCTTGGTGTTGTCGAAAATCCGCTTGTTCGGCCTGACCCAGCCCTTGTCCAGTATCTGCTTGGCGAACTGGTGGTAGTTAGGGTTTTCCTTGACCACTTCCAGCGCCTGATTCACGGTCGGCATATAGTCTTCCGGCAGATGGCGCGAATCGGTACGCGGATAGGTCAGCACTTTGTGCTTTTCATACAGGGCCTGTGCCAGACCCAGGGTGTTCTTGGCCGAAAAGCCGAAGCGCGAGTTGGCTTCGCGCTGCAGACTGGTCAGATCGAACAGGGCTGGCGCCATCGACGTGGTGGGCTTGGCTTCTTCCGTTACCTTGCCCTGCTTGCCGCGTACGGCCAGCGCAATGGTGTCGGCGGCGGTTTTGCTCCACAGGCGCTCGGCACGTTTCTCCGGATCGTTCTCGTCCTTCTTGAATTTGGTGTCCAGCCAGCGGCCTTCGTACACCCCGGCGGCGCAGACGAATTCGGCGCGCACTTCCCAGAAGTCGCGCGGCACGAATTTCTTGATCTTCTCTTCGCGCTCGACCACGATGGACAGGGTGGGCGTTTGCACCCGGCCTACCGTAGTCAGGTAGAAACCGCCCTCTTTCGAGTTGAACGCGGTCATGGCGCGGGTGCTGTTAATGCCGATCAGCCAGTCGGCCTCGGAACGGCAGCGCGCGGCATCGGCCAGCGGCATCATGTCTTCATCGCTGCGCAAATGGGCAAAGCCCTCGCGGATGGCGCCCGGCGTCATCGACTGCAGCCACAGCCGTTTGACCGGCTGCTTGGCTTTGGCATTCTGCGCAATCAGACGGAAAATCAGTTCCCCTTCGCGGCCCGCGTCGCAGGCGTTAATCAGGGTGGTGACATCCTTGCGCTTGATCAGCTTGTTCAGTACCTTGAGCCGCGCTTCCGTCTTGGCAATGGGATTGAGCGCAAAATACGGCGGAATCATGGGCAGGTGGGCAAAACTCCATTTGCCACGCTTCACATCATGTTCTTCCGGGACGGCAATTTCCAGCAGGTGACCGACGGCGGAGGACAGCACGAACTCGTCGGATTCAAAGTACTCATCGTGCTTGGTAAAGCCGCCCAGCGTCTTCGCGATGTCGTTCGCGACAGATGGCTTCTCGGCGATGATGAGGGTTTTTGTCATATTCGGTATCTCGTTTTTAACACTTTGGGGGTCGGTGCAGCATGCGCATCATACATGGCTAGCCGCGTAGTCTGCACGTTTGCGCGCCTGATGGCAAGAACGACACGCCGATTGTGATCAAAGTAACATGTCAAAACGCCAATAATAAGCGCCTTGCGGGCAGCACTGCAAGCAGCTTAAAGCAGATTAAGCCGTATGCAGATAGCAACAATTTTAAAAAATGCAATTCTAGTGCAGCAAGCGCGGGGCTTGATCTTCGTCCGAGCCGAACAGATCGTCGAACATCAGGGCGTCAGGCTCTTTACCTTGACTCCAGAGCAACATCAGAACGATGACCTTGAGCTTGGCCAAAGCGATCGGCGTCTCGCCCAGCGACAGCGCCCGCTCGATCACGATCTCGCGTTGCAGCGGCGTCAGCACTTTGGCCGATTCGAGGAACTGGATGAAACCGATGGCCTGGCTACCCAGCGCATCATGTTCTTCATCCACATAAAAACGCGTGCCGGTCGAGGCCGCAGTCAGCGTCTGTTCAACGCCTGCCATGGCCGTCAGATCGCCGAGCCACACCAGCGCTTCGGAAATCTCCACGTCATCAAAGCCTATGGCCGAGAGTTTCTTGGCCAGCGCCACCGGCTCCGGACAGGCATCCGGACGGTAATAGGTTTCGTAGAGGTAGACAAGGATATCGAACATGGCTCTACTCTATCAGCTTAGGCCGCGCGCCGACAAGTCCGGCCACTGTGCTGTCCTGCACAACCGTCGGGGCGCACAGGGCCAGTACCCACCATCGAATAGCCGAACACGGCTGCGACAATTGCGCGCCGCTTGCTCTGGCCGGGCATGCTGCCGGGCTATTGCCAGACCCGCTGGAACTGCCCGCCCGGCAGGCGTTCGATCAGGCCCGCCAGTTCCAGCGCCAGCAACTGGCCCTGCAGCTCGGCCACGGACTGGCCCAGCTGGCTGGCCAGCCCGTCCGCCGTGGCGCTGTGCTGGCCCAGCGCTTGCAGCAGCGTGTCGACGAAGCCATCGTCAGGCGCGCCGTAGCCGGCAGCGGACCGTTGCAGCCGCCCCAGATCGACCAGAATATCATCGGCAGTTTCAACCAGCTTGGCGCCATCCTCGCGGATCAGCTGGTGGCAGCCCCTGGCCAGCGTGGCATGAATGGAACCGGGTATGGCATACACTTCCCGCCCCTGATGGGCGGCCAGCCGCGCCGTAATCAGCGAGCCGGATCTGGCCGCCGCCTCCACCACCAACACCCCGGCCGCCAGCCCGCTGATCAGCCGGTTGCGGCGCGGGAAGTTATCGCGCAGCGGCGGCGTGCCCAGCGCAAATTCGCTAACCATGCAGCCTTCCACGGCGATGCGCCGTGCCAGTTCGGCATGGCAAGCCGGATAGATGCGGTCCGGCCCCGTACCGATGCAGGCCACCGTGCTGCCCTGTCCTGCCAGTCCGCCCGCATGGGCGGCGCCATCGATGCCCAGCGCCAGCCCCGAGATTATGGTCAGACCGGCATCGGACAGCGTGTGCGCCATGCGCCGCGCCGTCAGCTGGCCTTGCTGGCTGGCGTTGCGCGAACCGACGATGGCCAGCGCCGTGCGCGCCAGCAGTTCGCACCGCCCCTGCACATATAACAATAGCGGCGGCGCAGGCAGCTGCGCCAGCAGTGGCGGATAAGCGGGCGTGCCGAACAACAGCAGCGCATGGCCGGGCTGCTCCTGCCAGCGCAGCGTGTCATCCACCAGCGCCGCCAGCGCGGGTGCAGGCGCGGTCAGCAGCGCACTGGCCTGGGCCGGGCGCAGGCAGCCCAGCAGCTCTTCGTAGCTGGCGTCAAACAGTGCCGCATGGCTGCCGAAGCGGCGCAGCAGCCGGTGCGCAGTCTGCAGGCCCACGCCATCGGCCTGCTGTAAACGCAAACAGCCGGCCAGCGCTTGTGCACTGACCGGCTGCAAATCTGGCGACTGGTTATCCGTGGCTGGCACGGCGCACCTCACTCGGGTGATCTGGCGTGGTCGCCCACCTCCACTGGCGCCGACACCTGCATGATCAGGCCATACGACACATGCTTGAACACGCGGAAAATAAACAGCTTGCCGACTTTCTCGTCCGGCAAGCTCACCTGCTGCGTACGCAAGCCCAGCCAGCTTTTCGGCGCGGTCTCGTCGCTCACAGTCTTCCCTGTATGGTAGAGCTCCAGCACGGCGCCGACATCGAGTCCGTCAAGCTGGCCGCGATTAATGCTGATCACCTGATTCTGTCCGGCATGGCTAACCCCGCCGTAAATCGCCAGCACCCGCGCCGCCACCGGCTGCACCGGCGCATGGGGCACGAAGTTCTGCATAGGCATGGGCGGCAATGGCCGCAGCTGGTCGCCCTTGCCCATTTCTTCCCGGGCGCTCTGAACGATGAAGGTATGTACGTCACTGCCAGGCTGGGCTGCCGTCTGCAAGCTCAGCGTCCCCAGATAGAAGGCTTCGTAGGCAATCACCTGCCCCGTCTGCGGGTCTTTCAGCGGCTTGCCGGGGCGGAAGGCCTGAAACGCACTGGCACCATTCAGCGTGCCGCGCACATAGGCTTTGTCGTCCTTGCCTATAAAGACATGGTTATCAGGTGTGGCAACGATGCGCGGTGCGCCGGCCAGCTCATCGTTTTCGATAATCAGGGGCTGGGTCAGGAAAGGTTCGATCACCTGCGCCGGGATGCTGGGAATGGCATCTTTTCCTACGCCCAGCACACGCGCCTGCGGCTGCAGGCGCTGGGTGGCCAGGCCGCTGCCATCGTCGCTGCTGACAGCCACGGGCTGGCCCAGCCGCAAGCGCCCGGCGCTGCGGTCGAACCAGATGATCTGGCCCGGATAGATCCAGTGCGGGTTGGCGATCTCGTCGCGGTTCATGCCCCACACGGTGGGCCAGCACCACGGCTGGTCGAGGAAGCGGCCGGCGATGTCCCACAGGGTGTCGCCTTGGACCACTTTGTGCTGGTCCGGGGCGTCGGCACGGAAGCTGCAGGCAGCGGGTGCAGCCGTGACGCCGGACGGCAACAGCAGCGCACCGGCTAGCGCCAGCGCCGCTGCCAGACCTGTCCGCGCGCGTGTCCGTGCTAAGCGGGGGCCGACTGTGCTAAAATTTTTCATAGTTGGATCCAGTAAGTGCGCCTGTTTTACCTATACATCATGCCGCAGGCACACACCGCAAACAGTACCCTGCCGTTGCACCATGCAGGTCGCTGAAGTTGCCAAATTGAATCAAATTCTGCCCACAAAACCCTGAACTAGCAAGCGAAACCACTGTGTCTCTGTGTTGCATTTCGGGTCAAAAAACATAGTGCGATGTGCAGCCACTGCAGCCCGCGTTATCAAGGCAATCACATAGTTATCAACTACGACAGCCGTCGTATTACATCGAGAGTTCCGTATCACTTATGGCTATCCTGAATATTCTGCGTTATCCCGATCCCCGCCTGCACAAGGTGGCCCAGCCTGTGACCGCGTTCGACGCGCGTCTGGAACAACTCGTCGCCGACATGGCCGAAACCATGTATGACGCGCCGGGCGTAGGCCTGGCCGCGTCGCAGGTGGACGTGCACGAGCAACTGGTGGTGATCGACACCAGCGAAACCAAGGATGCACTGCAAGTGTTCATCAATCCGGAAATCCTCTGGGCCAGCGAAGAACGCGAAGTGTATGACGAAGGCTGCCTGTCGGTACCGGGCATCTACGACGGCGTCGAACGCCCGGCCCGAGTGAAAGTGCGCGCACTGGACGCCAAAGGCCAGCCCTTCGAACTGGAAGCCGATGGTCTGCTGGCCGTCTGCATCCAGCACGAAATGGATCACCTGAAAGGCAAGGTATTCGTCGAATATCTGTCGCCGCTCAAGCGTAACCGTATCAAGACCAAGCTGCTCAAGGAAGAGCGCGGCATGGAACGCGCTGCCCAGCTGCGCGCACAAGGCCGCCGCTTCTAGGCTGCCGCCCGAGATTACGCTAACGATCAGGAACCCCGCATGAAAGTGATTTTCGCCGGCACGCCGGAATTTGCCGCTGTGGCCTTGCAAGCTTTGCATCAGGCCGGTTTTGAAATTCCGCTGGTGCTGACCCAGCCCGACCGCCCGGCCGGGCGCGGCATGCATCTGCAACCTTCTGCCGTCAAACAGTATGCCGTGGCGCATGGCATGGAAGTGCTGCAGCCGCTGTCGCTGCGCATGGACAGCCCTGATCCGGTGCGTGCCGAGCAGGCCAAAGCGGCGCATCAGCGCCTGCTGGCCACGCCTTATGATGTAATGGTGGTAGCGGCCTACGGCCTGATCCTGCCGCGCAGCACGCTCGCCATCAAGCCCTGCCTGAACATCCACGGTTCGCTGCTGCCGCGCTGGCGCGGTGCGGCGCCCATCCACCGCGCCATCGAGGCCGGCGACAAGGAAACCGGCATCACCATCATGCAGATGGAAGAAGGTCTGGATACCGGCCCCATGCTGCTGGTGGAAAGCCTGCCCATCACGCCGCTGGACAGCACCGGCACACTGCACGACAAGCTGGCAGCCATGGGCGGCCAGATGATCGTGCAGGCTTTGCGCCAGCTCCAGCATGGCCAGCTGGAAGCCGTGCCGCAGCCGGAAGCGGGCGTCAATTACGCCGCCAAAATCAGCAAGGAAGAAGCGGCGCTGGACTTTACCCTGTCTGCCAGCGCGCTTGATCGCAAAATCCGCGCCTTCAATCCCTTCCCCGGCGCTCATGCCAGCGTCAACGGTGTCCACATCAAACTGTGGGGGGCGGAGGTGCTGTCGGCCGACAGCCAGGCCGAACCGGGACTGGTCCTCGCAGCCGATGCCCAGCATGGCATCGTGGTGGCTTGCGGCCAGGGCACGCTGCGTCTGACTTCGCTGCAGAAGCCGGGCGGCAAACGCCTGCCAGCCGCCGAATTCATCAAAGGCTTCCCGCTGGAAGGACTGAAGCTGGCCTGAGCCGGGCACGATCAGCCATGGCTGGAAATCTGCCTTGTCCAGCACAAACTGAAAATTTATGTTAACGTCTTCAACTAGAGCCCGCTAAAACGCGGGCTCTGTTTTTATTAATATAATATTTTCAGGAACACCACCCATGACGCTGATTGACAAACTGAACTGGCGCTACGCCACCAAAAAATACGATGCCTCGAAGAAGATCGGTGCCGACAAGGTCGAGCGCATTCTCGAAGCGATCCGCCTCACCCCTAGCTCCAGCGGCCTGCAGCCATTCGAAGTGCTGCTGGTCACCAATCCGGAAAAACGCGCCCAGATCCAGGCTGTGGCATGGAATCAGGCCCAGGTAACGGAAGCGTCGCACCTGCTGGTCTTCGCCGCCTGGGACAACATCACCGAAGCGCGCATCGACATGATGTTCGATCTGACCAACCAGCAGCGCGGTTTCATCAACGATGGCTGGGAAGCCTACCGCAAGCAGCTCAAAGGCATCGTTGCCGCCCGCAGCGACCAGGCCAACTTCGATGCAGCTGCCCGTCAGGCCTACATCGCTCTGGGCGTAGCGCTGGTCGCTGCTGCCGAAGAACAGGTGGACGCCACGCCGATGGAAGGCTTCGATCCGGCCGCTGTGGATGAGATTCTGGGCCTGAAAGAACGCGGCCTGCGCTCGGTGGTGATCCTGCCGCTGGGCTACCGTGCCGACCAAGGCGACTGGTTGGTCAACCTGAAAAAAGTGCGCCGTCCACGCGAACTTCTGGTGTCCGAAATCGCCTGATGATGGGGTTACGCCGGTCTGCCAACCAGTACCTGGCTGCAGCCTAATCCGCCAGCGGTATCACCCGGTCGTCCGGCCCTGCCACACAACCGGCAGCGACGGGCGACCAGCCACGATGTACCACTATCTGATGTTCATTGTGGCACAACTCCACCCGGCTACTGGCCGGATAGCGCTGCTGCACAAACTGTTCGACCGACTGCGGCAGGCTGACCTGCAGACGCATGGCCGCGCGCGCTTCGGCCGGATGGTCGTCCAGATGCAGCAGCGGCACGAAATGCGCGGCCAGCATCAGCCAGAGCGACCCCACTTCCACCGGCTGCGGCGCATACGCCGCCTGTGCCAGCCATGCCTGAGCGCGCGCACGGATATCGTCACCTTCGGCCAGCGCGCCCCAGCCAGCGGCCAGCATTTCCATCACCCACTGATTGCAGTTCTGGTAGCGCAGGCTGTAGGCATAGGCATTCGCGCTGTAGCGCGGCGCCAGCAGCTGCCGCACGCGTACCGGGTCCAGCAGCGCCGTGCGCAGTTCCGCACTGGCTCCGGCAGGCAGCCGCACCAGCGCTACATAGCCAAGCGCCGCATCGTCGGTGCCCAGCACAAAACCGGCCAGCCCCTGATCGTATATGCGCGGACGGCCTTCGTCGCAGGCGTAGTACAGCTGGCGCGCCGACCAGACGCCCAGTTCCGAACGCCAGCCTAACGCGGCGTGGGAATAGCGGATAGAGAAACGCGACAGGTCCAGCCCCGAGCGGCTAAGCAGCACCACGCCGTCTTCCAGTGCCAACTCTTCATGCAACACGGCGGCAAAACGCAGCAGCCGGTCCTGCTGGGCCGCCGTCAGCGTCAGGCTGCGGTCGCAAAAACGGCCCGGGGCCGAACCGGATATCGAACTGGCAGAACTGCCCGTAGCGCTGGATGAGGCGGAACCGTTAGCGGTGGCGGTGGCGCCATCATTGCGATCGCTCGCGGCAGCGTTGCCGCGAGATGCTGTCGTCGCCAGCGCCAGC
>Ga0187843_10001172_pt1 | contig 16910 bp, 8 predicted proteins | sample SpaLakP09_SKY_43_FD_134516 | JGI IMG/M metagenome (GOLD analysis project Ga0187843, IMG submission 134516) | Oligotrophic lake water microbial communities from Sparkling Lake, Wisconsin, USA - SP09_SKY_43 | ecosystem: Environmental > Aquatic > Freshwater > Lake | place: USA: Sparkling Lake...
CTTCAGGATCTTTCGCCGAGCATCGCGCTCTGACGCAGATGCATAGGGCGACTCGGGATGCTGCGCCAGCAGTGCCGGATCCAGGATCTGCAAGGTTTCGTCGATGCACGCGTAGGTCTTTCCAGTACCAGGCGGGCCAAACAAGATGGTGTTCAACTCCGGCCCTGGTCCTGTGACACTCGCAAGCGGCGGCGTTTCACCTTCTTCATCGCCCGGGTTCGCAGGTGTAGAGCCATAGTCCATCGGCCGCCGGGCCTGTCCCTCCAACTTGCTCGCATGAGGCGCCAAACGACCCTCGTTCTGATCGAGCCAGGCATCCATTTCTTCATCGCTCGGATGACTGGCGGCCGACATACTTGGCCGAACGGCCAAGTCCTTGGCGAGCCACTTGGCCAGCAAACAAGTCGGCCGCCCGCCCACAAGCCGAATCAAGTAGTTGACGCCGAATGCCACTTGCCCGGGCTTCCGACGACCTATGCGCAGGTCGGTGTACGAGGAACTCTGCCCGCCCGTGGTCCAGTGATCGGCCGCTGGATATCGCTGCCGCAGGCGCTCTATCAAGCGCCAGGCCCAGGCCCGATCGTCGTCAGACTTGAAGCTGTCCAGCAACGCCTGGGCATCGCTATTCAAATAGTTCTCGATCAAGTTCTTCTCCCTGAAATCACACTCCCCGCCGTCGGAGGACTGGCCGGATTCAAACCTCTGGTTGCGCTACTTAAGTGCATTCTGTGGCCCAGCTCGGCCACTGCCCCAAGAGGCCCATTCGCAGCAAGTGCGCGCATTCACCCAAAGTCCGCAAAATCCGCCGCAGTCAAATCGCTGCACCCATTCAACATGTCATGCGCCAGCGCGCGCTTGCGCCCGAGCAGGGCGTCAAGTCGCACGTCGAAGCTGGGGAAGTCTTCGCTGACCACACCCGGGTAATAGACCGTGACCGTGCGCGTCTGGCCAATGCGGTGGGCACGCGCCGTGGCCTGATCTTCCTTGGCCGGGTTCCAGGTGCGTGTGAAATGGATGACATGGTTGGCAGCTTGTATGTTGACGCCAAATCCCACCGCAAGCGGCGACAGGATGATCACGTTGAAGCCCTCCTTGTTCTGGAAGGCGTCGATCAGCGTCTGTCGGTTCTCAAGCGCGCGTGGGTCGGCAGAGGTATCACCGTTGACAATGCTCGGCGCGATGCCGAAGAAGGCCGCAATGCAGCGTTGCAACATCAGCTGCAGCTCGCGAAACTCGCAGAAGACAATCACCTTGTGAGCACCGCCGGCATCAGCCGCCAAGTCCTTGAGCCGGTCGAGCAGCCACCCCATCTTGGGAGACTCGTTCACCAGGCGTTCAATCGGGAGCCGCCGCGTATCTGACTCGGCAAACCCATGCGGGTCCGAACAGATCTTGCGTATCGCCTGCAGTGCCTGCAGCTGCGCTGAAGGGTTGGTGGCACGCTGTTCCCGCAGAGTGTTCAACGCACCCTCATAGAGCCCGTGCTGATACGGCGACATGCGCAACTGCTTGCACGTGGCGTACTCCACCGGCGTGGGCAAGTCCTTGGCGACGTCGCTCTTCTTTCTGTGCAGGATCTGCGGCTGTATGAGCTCACGCAGTTCCTCGACCTTGGCCCGCTGCTCATCGGTCTTTGCCTCGATCGGCTGCCGATATGTTCTGGAGAAATGATTCAGCGCACCGAGCATGCCGGGTTGCACGAAGTCAAACAGACACCACAGGTCAGCCAAGGTGTTCTCGACTGGCGTGCCCGTACAAGCGATGCGGAACCGCACCTTCTGCTTCTTTGCGGACCGTGTGACAAGTGCCGCTGGTGTTTTGATCTTCTGCGCCTCATCGCAGACCATGATCGACCAGGGCTGACTGGCCAGCGAGAACTCAAGGTCTCGCATGGTCTCGTAAGTCGTCAACACCAGCTTGGCGTCGCCGATCCAGTTTCTCTTGAGCAGCCGGGTGACGCCCTGCGACTTCAACTCACTGTCCAGTTCGTCCTTGCTCACGCGCAGCGCACGGGTCGCGTCCCCGTACAGGAGCAACAAGGGCAAGGTGCCGGGGCGAAAGAAGCGGTCGAGTTCGTTGCGCCAGTTCTCCAGCAGCGCTACCGGTGCCACAACCAGCGCCGGTGGCAGTGCGGGATCGGCCTCATGCGCCGACGCGATGAGGGTCAACAATTGCAGCGTCTTGCCAAGCCCCATGTCGTCTGCCAGGACGGTGCCTCGACAGCGCTTGGGCGAGGCCTCCCACAGGTGCTGCAGCCACGCCACGCCGGTTTCCTGGTGCGGTTTGAGCTTGACATGCGGCAGCAACCCGGCAGGCAGAGCCGGCTTGCGTTCCTCGGGCATCTTGAGACTGTTCGCGCGATCCTCGGTGTAGTCGATATCTTCCAAGTTGCGCTTGATGACCAGGCGCTTTTTGGCCGGTGGCGCAGGTCGACCCGCAGGCGGCACGAACTCCTTGAGCCGTAGCTCCGCTCGAGCCTTTATCAGCGCCTCGACGGCGCGCTGAGCGTCGGCAAGCGGAACCGGGGCCACCAGGCCAGGCAGTAGGACATTCACCTGGGCGGCAGCCACAGCCTCTGTGACCGCATGCTGCAGCGACGGGATCTGGGCGAACGTGATCGGCACAATCGTCGGCCCGCTGCCATCGTCGCTGGCGACTTGAAGTCCCACCGTGACATTGCCCTCAAACCACCCTTGGCCCGCGTCATTGCGTGCGATGACAGGAGTCAGAAATGGCTTCTCGACACCGATGGACTCGATTCGCGGCGAGTAGTTTCCGAGGTCCAACACCTCGCTGGCCGTCCACAGCGCAGGGTTCTGCCACTCCGACAGCCCCCGAGTCAAAGTCACCAAATGCTCGGCGCTGTCACCCTCGATCTCCAGCTCAAGCTGCCGCCAGCTGATGCACTGCGACCCGTCGGCGAGACATCGATCCAGCTTCGATACGAAGCGCTCCAGATCGTCTGGTGCATCGAACCACAGGAGTTGCAGTTCGGACGCAGCACCTCCCAGCGCCTCGACTCGCAGGCCGACTTTCAGCACCTGGCCAAGATCGCCCTTCTCGATATGCGGCATGAAACGCTGGAACGTGATTCCGCCGTCTTCGAGGGCCTGCTCGAAATCTTCGGTATCCAGCACCTGGTGCGCGTGCTCTCCGAGGGAGGCAAAGGGGTTTCGCACAAACGCCTCAGCCCTCGGCCCCGCCACGCGCCGTCCAGCCATGCGCTTGATCTCCGCCAACACCGAACGAACTTCGGGCGACAGCACCACGCGCACCAGCGATGCACCATCAGGGACGTCGTAACTGTCGCGCAGCGGCAGCTTGTCAAACTGCGAGAGCCACTGGGCCGGGGCCTCATCGAACTCCGGGGCCACCTCAACGACCTTGCCGTCGCCCTCACCCCGCCGAGACAGGTTCAATCGCAGCCGGTCCGGCGTCAGCACGATGGTCTTGGCCACGTAGTCCGACACCGGGCAATCGGCCTCGATGGCCAGCCGCCGGATGCGGCCGAAAGCCTGCTCCTTGAAGGCGAGAGATCGCTCTGCTGGCGCAAGCGCGTGGAAATGGGCCAACTCCGTCAGCAACAAGTGTAGGCTTTCGGGCACGAGCGTCAGGCCTGCCGCGCCAACCAGCACGCGGCCGTTAAGCTTCGGTGTCGGTTGCAGCGGCCGGCCCTGTTCATCGACCCAATCGTCGAGCAAGACACTGAAGCCAGGGTCCAGCAGTGCACCACGGCTGGCCAGTCGCAGCCGGGCCTGAGACACCGGCGGGATCGACAGGGCGTCGCGATAGGCGGCATAGCCGGGGTCTTTCAATAAGGCATAAACGTCTGGCCAAGGCAGCAGCACCTCCGAGGCCAGCGGCGCGACGCTGTAGCCCTCAGAGCTAAGCTGTGCGAGCCGGGCGCCAAGGTCAGACGCCTCCGCAAATGCGTAGGGACTCGCAAGCCATTCGGCTGCCGTGGGCGCAGGCGAGGTGTACCGGATGCCTTCAGCACCGAAGGCCACCTGCGGCTCGCGGAGCGCCGGCGCTGCAGCTACCGGCTTGCGCCCGAATATTGAACCCAGCATGCGCTACACCTTGTCCTTGATCCAAAAGCCTTTGCCCTGCGCGTAGGCGAAGCCTCGAGCTTCGAGGAACGCTGCAAAGTCGGCATGTTTCTGCCTGTCATACATCAGCACCCAGAACGCGCCCTTCTTGGCCCTGTTGTCTTCCCACAAAACACCATACCGCCTGCAGCGGGCGATGACAATTTCGGCCTGAGCCTCGTTCATGCCGTTGCCACTGGACATGCTCGCCAGCGAAGACGCGTCGCGATCCGAGTTCGTCTCGGGCGGCAGGGCACGGGCGGCTGTCTTCCGCTCGACGTTAGCAATCGTTTTCTGCAACCACGGAGGGATAGCCTGCATAGACGTTGGTCGCTCGGCGGGGGCAGCAACCGGCCGCTCAGGCAATTCGCCCTTGAAGCTGGGCACTGACTGAAGCAGCTTCCTCAGCCCATAGTCAAACTTCGGCTCCCACGGGCCACCATGCAGCAAGCGAGTCGCGCCAGTTTGCTGCTTGAGCACACGGGTGTGCAGCAACGGCTTGTCCAGATCGGCCTTGAAGTCGGCGGCAGCAAATGCATAGCAGGCGTTCCCTGTGACCCCGAACTCGATCACAAGCAAGGGCCCGATGCGCATGACGAAGGCGTTGTTCTGCCCATTGGGGTCATCCAGTGATCGTCTGCGTCCCGTCATACGCTGCCGCAACTCCTCGAAGGCGGCGCTGCGGTTGTTGCGCGCATCGACGCCTAGCACGAACCACATGTCGGAGATCTCCGGCTCCCACTTGAGCCAGTAGTTCAGGCGTCGCAGGTCGGCGCCACCATCGTGGGCCAGCAGCTCGAAGAAGTCCTTGATCAGGCGACGTTTGATCCAGGCTTCCACCATCTGACGCGCCGGCTCATGCTGCACATGTGCATCCCAGGCGGTGCGGTTCACCCAAGGATTGCCGATACAGCGCAAGCTGGTATCCCGCAGATCGCCATGCTCCGGTTTGTCGGCGCAGTCCGCGTAGCGCGCCACCGTCATGGCGGCAGCGCGGGTGCAGAGCATCTGGGCCAGCTTCATCTCCCTACGGCCGTTGACCAGGTTCAAGACATCCGGCATCGCCTGCTGAAACTTCAGGTCTTCCCCGTCGCAGACGGCGCGCACATAGGCCATCAGGGCCTCGTCCCATACCCATGACGTGCTCGCAATGCCGAGGGCGCCGCACAGAGCGCGGAGCTCATCGGTCTGGCCGCGCAGCAATTCGCTGGCATAGCGGCTGCAGGGGTCATCGGTCAGCAGATTCCGGTTTGCCGAGAGCGCTTGCAGCCAATCGACCGGCAGTCCGCTCCGCGAAGCCGCCTGAACGACGGGCGTCAGCTTTTGATCCAGATAGGTCCTGAGTTGTCCCCAGTTGGCCTGGCCCTCGCTCGACGCCGCCTGCTTGTCGAAGCCGAAGTACCCGTTGAGCAAGCCTTGGTAGCACCGCCGGTATTGCTTGGCCTGGCCGTTGTACTGCTCGATAAGCCCCAGCAGGCTGTGAAACAAGGGCTCCCGATCAATCAGGCACCATTTGTTCTCGCCCACCGGCACCGTGACCCCGTAGCAGACGTGCTTCAGCTCGGTGAAATTCGCCACCGCCTGCGTGCTGGCGAATCGCCGCAGCGAGTCCTGCAGCACATTGCGGTCGGGCAGGCCGCCATCGCCGCCCGACAAGGTCTTGCGCACGTCACGCAGGGCCTCTGTCATCGCCCGTGGGCTGCCCCACACCGGCGCCCTGAACACCAGGTTCGGCGCCATCGCTGCCAGCAGCTGGCTGCGCAGCTTGCTCATCGGTCGAGGAGCGGGCAGCGCTCCTGCGGGTCAAGAGCCTTCAGCAGCATCGCTTCATCCACGGCTGGCGCGGGGTTCGCCTTTTCTTCACGCTTCTCCTGGCGCGACTTGAACTCGAGCTTGATCTCGATGCGGCGGCTGCCCTCGGCGGTGGCGCGCAGCGAGTTGAACGACGCGCCACCGACAAAGAACTTGGTGGCGATCAGCTTGCGGTCCTCATCGGACATGGGCACCTCGCCGGGTCGGGGCTCGCGCAGCAACTCGCACAACACACGGGCACTGCGCTCCAGGCTCAGGTTCAGGTTGAACAGGTATTTGCCCGACTGGCTGGAATAGCCTTCCACCACCGCCCGCTTGAACCAGTACAGGCTTGACTCGGTGGTGCGCAGCTTGTCCAGCAGCTGTGGCGTGAACTGGCGCAGCAAGGTCCGCTGCGGCGCAGACAAGGTGTTCTGCCCTTCCTTCTCGAACGTACCGCGAGGCCCGAAGTCGATGGTGTTGCCGATCACCCGCACACCCTCGAACTCCTTGGTTGAGACGACCTTTCGGATCTCCTCCATCAGCGTGGCAATGGCCTCGATCCGCTCCTTGTCTTCCCGCTCCTCGTCCGAGATCTTCTTGGTCACTGCCAGCAGGGCCACGCTCATGGCAACCAGGAACAGCACCATCAATGCCGACATCAGGTCGGAGAACGAGATCCAGAACGGCTTCTCGCCTTCTTCTCGCGCCCGGCGGGGGGCGGCAACACGCAATCCGAACATGATTCAGGCCGCTTTCATCAGGCCGGGGTCGGCAGGTTGTCCAGCACGTCGCCCAGATCCTGGATCGCGCCCTTCAGCAGTCCGACCGCCTGGGCCAGCTCCTCGTGGAACACCCGATTGCCCTCGCGCAGCGTCACCTCCACCTGCTTGGCGAACGCGCCATGGGCCTCGCCGATGGCTTGCGTGGCATCTTCAAGGTTGGCGACCGACACGCTTTGCGCCTCGGTGAGACGTTGGCTGGCCTGCTGCATGCCGGTGACCAGCTCTGACGTCAGAGATGCCTCGCGCTTGGCGGCCTCCACCGTGGCGCGCAGGTCCGTCACCATGCCGGCCAGGGCATCCCGCACCGACTTCTGCTCGCCCAGCGTCTGCTGCGTCGCGGCCAGCGCTGAAGCCATCGCGCCCGAAGCGGTGTTCAAACGGTCAGCCGAGGTCGTCAGCCCATCGCTGTTGGACTTCATCAACGCCAGGTTGTCGCTCAATCGGTCGCTGGCGCCCAGCAGCCGCTCGGCACCGACCGACATGCGGTCCAGATGGCTGTCGGTCGACGCCTTGATCCGATCGACGGTGTCGCGCATGGCAGCCTCGGCACGCTGCACGGCGTCCGCCAGGCGCGCGATCTGCTCGCCCTGCTTCGTCAGCATGGCCGCGGTGTCGGCGGCAGACGCCGCATGTCGCGCGTCGTAGTCCCGATGTGCCGCCACGGCCTGTTCCTGCAGGCTGCGCACGCCGGCTTCAGTGGCCGCGCCCAGCCGGCTCAGCAATTGGGCCGTGGCGTCTGCGGTGGCGCTCTGCCCCTTGGCCGTGCTGTCCTGCAATTGCTGCACCACGGCCCGCATCTGCTCCATCGCTTCACGCTGGCTGGTGGACTGGTCTTGCTGCGCATTGCGTGCTTGCTCCTGCAGCCCCTTGACGAGGGCGCCGGTGGACTCGCTCAGCTCCTTCATCATCGACAAGGTCAGCTCGGCCGAATCGCTTTGCCCTTGAGCCACGTTCTTCTTCATCTGTTCGATGAACGCGCGCATCTGCTCATTGGCCTCGCCCTGGCGTGCCTGCATCTGGGCCAGCGCCTCGTCCATGCGCTGCGCCATTGCCTGTGAGGCGCCGGTACTGGCCTGATCGATCTGGCCGATCAGTTGCTCGAAGCGCTGCGAGGCCTGCTGGATGGTGCCGGCGGTCTGCGTCAGTATCTCGCCCATGCCGCGCATCTGCCCGCCGAACATGTTCTCCATCTGCGACGTGAAGCTGCTCAGCACATCGGTCAACAGCTTGTTGACCGCGTCGCCCTGGCTGTCGCCGACGGACTGGACCGCATTTGAGATCCGTTCCAGCGGCTCCTTCAGCACGTCGCTGATGCTGGTGCTGATGGTGTTTGCCAGCTGGTGGCTGTTGGCCGTCATCGTCGCGATCTGCTGGCCGGTCAGCTCGGTCAGCACCTGCTTCAGGTCGGTGACCAGCGACTCCTTCATCTGCATTGCCTGGGTGGCCGCGGTCTCGGCAGCCTCGACCAGGCGCTGCAGGTATTCCTCGCCTGCGCCAGCGTCGAACAGACTGTCCACCATGCCACACAGCGACTCGACTCGTGTGTATAGGCTGTTGACGACAATCTTCTCCACGGTCGTCAGCAGCATGGCCAGGGCGATGGCGGCTCCCGAGACGATGAAGGCGCCGCCCACCGTGCCCAGCAGTGCACGCAGCCCCAGCCGCGCCTTCTCGGCATCGCCGAGGTCCACCTGGCCAAAGGCCTGCAGCCCCAGGATCAGGCCGCTGAACGTGCCGATGATGCCGATGCCGGTCAGGATGCCGGGCAGGTGCTTGTAGAACTCGGTGCGCAGCGGCGTGTCGACCAGCGACTGCTCGGTGAAGAAGCTGTTGGCCGTGGCAGTGGCGCGCCAGCGGGTTACCTCCAGCGCACCCGTCGCATTGGCCTGCTTCTGGCCGTGCAAGGTGTCGCGGAATTCGTCCCAGCAGTGCCGCAGCGCGTCGCTGCCCATCGCGTCGGCACGCACCTGGTCCAAGTCCAGCACGGCCCCCTTGGCGCGCAGCGACTTCAGCGCCGCGCTCGCCCGCTCGATGTGCCGTTTGGCGCGCCAGCCGGGCAGCAGGAACTGCAGCAGGAAGCAGAGCACCGCCACGGCCAGCAGGGCCGCCACGAACCAGTGCAGGTAGTTGATCAGTGCGGACGTGATATCTGGCGACATGGCGGAGTGGTTGCGGATCTATGAGGTGTCAAGGGCTCGCCGCAGCGGCGCGACGGCGTGGCCGGGCAGCAGCGGGCTTTTCGGCGGCGCTGGACTGCAGGCGCTTCAGCAACTCGGCGGCGGGTTCGTCGGCCGGGTCTTGCGGCACCAACTCGCCGCGGAATGCCTTGGCCAGCAGCGACGGGGTCAGCCGATCGACGGCGGTTTGGGCTTGGGCGAGGCGTGCTTCGAGGCGGTCCGCGAAGGCGAAGAGGATTTCTACGCGGCGGACGATTTCCTCCTGCTCGGCGAGCGAAGGCAGACTAAGTTCGAAGCGCCGAAGCTGACCAAGGTTGATTCGAGGTCTGGTCGCGCCATGTACCTGCTCTTTGAGCGACACATAAGTTGTCTTGCAGGCAAGCCGATACATCAGGAAGCTTGGGTCGCAGGCGTTCGTATTAACACGAAGACAGAAGCAGTCAGCCTTGTTGATGGCAAACGAGCCGAGGTCTCCGGGAAAACGGCAGACTCGCACTTCCTCATCCACGAATGACGAAAATAGCAGGTCGCCTTCGGCAAGCTTGTGGCGTTCCAGAGTAGCGTACTTCTCCAGCGAAATAAAAGTCTGCTTCGAACTGACAAATGCCAGATGGCCAATGTTTTCTAGGCGGACTACCCTTGCACCTTGCTCGACATAGTCATCGGACTTCAAGTGTGATCCGAAGGGTCCATCTGACACAGATGAGCACAGGCTTTCTAGAGTGACCGTATTCCAAGCGCGTTCACCGGTGCTATTTAAATCCTCGGTCAACCGCCCGGCTGTAGCGGCGGCGAGGACGGACTGTCGAAAGCGTTTGAGCAGCGGGGTGACGCGGGCCAGGCGGTCGCGGCAGGCGTCCACGCGGGCGAGCACGGTGTCGAGTTTGTCGGCGATGCGTTGCTGCTCTGCGAGCGGGGGAACGCGTACTTCATACCGCTGCAGCGCGACCTGCGGCAAGTGCTTGATGGTTGAACCAGACAAATGTTTCGCAAGTGCAGCGGTCAGCGAATCTAGGCGCAGTTGCCAAGCCAAAAGCAAAGGATGAAGCGCTCTGGACACTCGTACTCTGTGAAGCGCCTTCTGGTACGTGAGGTTTGTCTTTCCGCCGCTCCATACCGAGCAACGACCCGGCTCACCGCCTTCGCATACGAGCAAATCGCCGTCACGAATACTGAACTTCTCCACTTCAGCGTCAGACATCCGCATCTGCGCAATGTCATCAAGTTCAAAGCTAAACCACCTGACATTGATGTTGCGCAGGTATGGCCGTAACTCGCCCGCGTTCTTGGACTTGTCAAGCATCTTGCCAAGTTGCACCTCAGCGACTTTTTCGAGCGGCTGAGATATCCAGCCTATTGGCAGTTCGCGATCACTCATCGCGTTGCCAAAGGTTCGGCGAGCTCCAATAGCATTGCTTCTAGTTCCGCCAGCGCCCCGCTCAACTCATCCACCGCCTCCCTCGCCAGCACAGCCGGCTCCGGCAAGTCAGCCGCATCCTCGGCGCTGTCGTCCTTCAACCAGCTGATGTCCAGGCTGTCCCCGCGCGCCTTCACAGCCTCGCGGCTGAAGCAGCGGAAGCGCCCAGTCTCGCCTTCGTCCAACCGCGCGCTGCGCCCATTGGCATCCTCGCCATACGCTGCCTCGAACGCACTGAAATGCGCTCGCGTCAGCGGCGTCCGTTTTCCGAACTTGGGCATGTTGGCGCGCAGGTCGTACACCCAGACTTCCTTGGTGCTTCCCGTCGCGGCCTGGCTGATCTTCTGGATGAACAGCACATTGGTCTTCACGCCCTGGGCGTAGAAGATGCCGGTGGGCAGGCGCAGGATGGTGTGCAGCCGACACTTGTCCATCAGGTCGCGGCGGATGTCGGCGCCGACGCCTGCCTCGAACAGCACGTTGTCGGGCAACACGATGGCGGCGCGGCCACCGTCCTTCAGGTGGCGCACGATGTGCTGCAGAAAAGCCAACTGCTTGTTGCTGGTGGCGTAGGTCAGGTCATCGCGCGTGGGGCCACCGCCGCCCTTGGCGGTGCCGAAGGGCGGGTTGCTGAGGATCAGGTCGCTCTTCGGCAGGGCGCTACCGGCGCTGCCCAGCGTGTTGCCCAGGTGCACCACGCCTTCGGCGTCGCCCTCCATGCCGTGCAGCAGGCAGTTCATCAGCGCCAGCCGGCGCGTGCTGGTGACCAGCTCCATGCCCAGAAAGGCCTTGTTGCGCTGGAACGCGCGCTGCTTGTCATTCAGGTTGTAGAGCTGGTCGGTCTGGGCCTTGATCCAGGCATCGGCCGCGATCAAGAAGCCCGCGGTGCCGGCGGCCGGGTCCTGGATGGTCTCGCCCGGCTTGGGTTTGACCAGCGCGATGATGCTGTCGATCAAGGGCCGCGGCGTGAAGTACTGGCCTGCGCCGCTCTTGGTCTCGCTGGCGTTCTTCTCCAGCAGGCCTTCGTAAAGATCGCCCAGACCGTCCTTGGCGGCACTGAACCAGTCGATGCCGTCCAGGCTCTTGATCAGCTGTTCCAGATGGCGCGCTTCCTTCAGGCTGGTCTGCGCATCGGCATAGATGGCGGCGATCAGCGGGTCGTCGCTTTCGCTCAGGCGCAGCAGCGTGGCGCGGTAGTGCTTCAGCAAGTTCAGGCCGCTCAAGGCCGAGAGCGTGGACCATCGCGCGTACTCGGGCAGCTTGTGCTCGGCCAGGATGCCGCTGGCCTGGTTCTCGTGCTCCATCTTGATGAAGAGCAGCAGCACCAGCTCGGCGACATAGTCGCTGTAGTTGATGCCGTCGTCGCGCAGCACGTCGCAGAGGTTCCAGAGTTTCTGGACGATATCGTTTTGGGTCATTTAACAGTTGTCGTGTGTCGGGTTCAATCAGGCCTGTTGCGGCCAAAGGTGAGCGGCCAGTTCGTGCAGAACATGGTCCAGCGTGCCACCCAGTATTTTGTCCAGCTGCTTGGCGCCACCGTCATTCGCAAAGGCGCGGGTGACGAAGGCCGGGTCGATGACCACCTCCAGTGCCAATTGCTTGGCCAGGCGGTCCAGCCATTTGCGCTGCACGGCGGTCCAGGATTTTGAGGCATAGATGCCCTGCATCGCGTTGGCGACCCGCTGCTCGAAGGGCAGCAGCGCCTCGCCCAAGGCGGCCTGGCGGATGTAGCCGATGATGCTGGCCGCAATATCGAGGTGGCTGCGGTTGCGCCACGCGGCCTTCAGTTTGGCTTCGCTGAAGCCGTTGGCGTCGAGCAGCAGGCGCACTTCGCGCAGTTGCTCGCGGGTCAGGTCCTTCGGTGCGTTGACCACCACGGCTAGCGCGGCGGACTGGTTGATCTGCTCGCGCACGAAGCGGCCGAAGCTGTCGAGGTAGTCCTCGGGCCGGGCGTAGGTTCCCCAGCTCTGCTCACGCACCAGCAGTTCGTCGGCATGCTGCGACAAGATGGGCATGTAGGCCGTGCCCATCAGTTCCTGCACCTCGGCCAGTTGCACCAGCAGCCGCGTGCTGTGCTTCAGGTAGTCGGCCGCGCCCTGCGGGCCCAGCTCATGCAGGTGCCGGTGGAGCTCTGCGGGGGGCACGCCCCACTGCTGCTCCAGCTCGTCCAGCCGGGCCTGCAGCTTGGGGCGCTTTTCAGCTCGGTGGCCGGCGCGGCGCAGCACGCGCATCAGCTTCTGGTTCAGCTGGTTCAGCACGTCATGGGCGTGGTTCGTGCCCGGAGTGCTGCCGGGCGCAGCGAAGCTGGCCGGTTGGTTCAGCTCGTCGATCAGCTGTTCCAGGGTGACGTTCGGGTCCTTCACCAGCGGCTGCATGGTGTTCACCGCCTGCAAGGTGGCGTAGATGTCGACCGGGTCGTAAATCTTGAAGACGGTCTTGCCGATGTCGTCGCAGCGGCGCGTGGCCCGGCCAATCATCTGCTCGTAAAGGATGCGGCTCTTCACGCGACGCAGGAACACCAGGTGGCAGATGGCCGGCACGTCGATGCCGGTGGTGAGCAGGTCGACCGTGATGGCGATGCTGGGCAGGCGCTCATTCTTGTACAGACGGATCAGCTGCTCGACCTTGTCAGATGCGCCAGTGATCTTGCGCACCGCCGCTTCGTTGTACTGCTCGTCGTACCTGGCCTTGAAGGCGGCATCGAGCAGGCGCTTGACCATGTCGGCATGGGCGTCGGTGGCGCAGAAGATCAGCGTCTTCTCCTCGCCGAACGGATCAAGCTCCTCGGCCAGCTGCTCGCAGATGACGCGGTTGAAATCTTCGTTGATGACCCGCTTGTTGAAGCTCTCGACCTGAAAGTCCAGCTCGTCTTCCAGTTCGGCGGTCTCGATCTCGCCGGTCGCCAGGTTCAGCGCCTCGACCCGATCGCCACGCGCGAACTGGATGCCGTTGCGGCTGAGCAGCGTCTCGTAGCGGATGGGCGGCTCGTGGTCGATCAGCCAGTCGTCGGCCACGGCTTCGCGGTACGAGTAGGTGAAGACCGGCTTGCCGAAGATCTCGGTGGTGTGGCGGGCGGGCGTGGCCGTCAGGCCCACGCGCACGGCATCGAAGTAATCCAGCACGCGGCGGTAGCTGGACAGGTACTGCGCATGATCACGCACCGCCAGCTCGCCTTCGGTCATCTCCTGGTCGAGCGCGTAGCCGCGGTGCGCCTCATCCACGATGATGCAGTCATAGGCATCCACCGGCGGTGGGTTGTCGCTGCCGAATACCCGCTTGGCCATGGCCTGCACGGTGGCGACCTGCACGCGGGTCTCGGCCTCGGCGGCCATGTCGCCCAGCTCGGCCACGTTGTAGATCTTGCTCAGCGGCTGGTTCTGCTCCAGCGGCGCTTCATTGAAAGCGTCCTGGGCCTGTGAGCCCAGCGCCGTGCGGTCGACCAAGAACAGGATGCGGCGGAAACGCTCGGCCTTGAGCAGCCGGTAGATCAAACCGATGATGGTGCGCGTCTTGCCCGTGCCGGTGGCCATGGCCAGCAGGCAGGTGCTGCGCCCTTCGGCCAGGGCGGCCTCCACCGCAGCAATGGCGTGGTCCTGATAGTCCCGCAGCCGCAGGTAGGCATAGCTCTCCTGCTGCAGCCGTTGCTCGGCTTCCTGCCGGCTGCGGGTGAGCAGGTCCAGCAGGCCCTGGGGCGAATGGAAGCCGGCCAAGGGGCGCGCGGTGTTGGATGGGGCTCGAGCGTCGCGGAACCAGGTGCCGCTGGCCTCGGGCAGTTGCTTCACAAAGGGGCGGCCGTTGCTGGAATAGACGAAGGGCGCCTGGAACTGGCCACCCTGCCCGTCGTCCCAGGCGTCGGCACGGCCGGCCATCGCCCATGCCGGCTTCATGTCTTCGGTCACATCCAGGCCGCGGGCATATCGCTCGGCCTGACCGATCTTGCCGGGCACGTTGATGTTCTTGCGCTTGGCTTCGACGGTGGCCACGGGCGTCAGACCGGCGAACAGTACGTAGTCGGCCGACTGCCGCCCCTGCGTCGGCCACTCGGCGATGGCCTTGTTCTTGCCTCGCTCGGGCCGTGCGCCGCGGGCGTGGGTAAGCTGAACGGTGTCGGCATCCCAGCCGGCCTCGATGAGTTGCAGGTCGATGATCTGGCGGGTGGCCGCTTCGTCCAGCAGCACCGACTGAGCGGCTTCACTGGCACGGCGGGCGAAACGAGTGATGTCGTCGCTGCTCGCCTGATGGCTTGCCGTCGTCAGCTGCGCATCGAACTGCGCCTGTAGCGCCGCCGCCCTTGCCGAGGCCTCCTCGGCCAGCTCTTGGTACAGCGCGGATTCCTCCTGCGCCCGGCGCGCCATGTCGCGCTCCTGGGCAGCCTGCGCTTCCAGCAGGCGGGCCCTATCCGCGAGACTGGCCTGGTTCGCTTGCGCTGACTGGGCGTCCTGCAACTGAGCGTTCAGCTGCGCGATCTGCTGCTGCAGATTCAGCAGCTTTTGGCTGGGGTCGTCCGGCAACAGGAATGGGCCGGGCTTGAAGCCTGGGTTGCTTCCGAAGCTGCGGTGAAACCAGATCGCGAGCTGCCGTGCAACCTTGATTGCTTCGATGCCTTCACGGTAGCCGATGCCGTGGTCTGCCTCGTGGGCGGCGACGTTGCCGGTGCGGCGAAGCACGTTGAACAGCTGCCGAACCTGTGCGTCCATGCCCAGACGCACATCGACGGCGCGCAGCAATTCAGCCTGGGTCGGCTGGATCAGTTGGATGCCCAACCGGGCGGCGATGTCCTGGGTGATGGCCTCGCCCAGCAGGCGCAGCTTGAGCACGCAACTCGCGGGGTCGAACGGAAACAGGCGCTCAGCATTGGCACCCAGTTCGGCGAGTAACGGTGAATGCTCGGCCAGGAAAGTGAAGTTGCCTGACGAGCTCATTCCTTCTTGACCATGCCCAGTGAGTTGATTATTGGCAGGTGGAAATCCCTGCAACCAAATGTAAGCTGTCAGCGCCTATATCTGTTGCTCAGTGGTGCATTCTGCGAACTATTCTGCAGCCCTTGCAAAGACAAGATCGTCACGACTCAACTGCTCCCGCGCACGGTCAAGCGTCCAGAAGCGATGCCTTCTGCCGTGTGAACTCTTCCTCGTTCAAGATGCCCCTGTCGCGCAGCTCGGCCAGCTCCTTGAGTTGAGCGACGCGGTCACGTGGCGCTGGTGTCGGCGGCAGAGGCGCAGACACAGTGGTCTTTTCCTTCGAAGCCCACTGCGACTCCGTCATGTAGCCCTTCTTGATAAGGGAAGCCTTGTGCGCTCCGTTACCAATGAAGCCATAAACAATCCAAACAACGGGGGCGGCAAAACCGGCAGTGCAGATCAAGATCACCAGATTGATGACGAAGTGCCCCCAAAGCCCCTTGACCAACAGCCAAATCACGCCAAAGAAGAATCCGGGCCAGCTGAATCCATCCCAGGTCTGCTCCAAGCTACCGTTGACGGGATGACGCAGAACTTCCCCTTTTGTCGACATACCGACCTCCTCCGTGATGGGTTTCCATTTTGGCGTGGCAACCTGCGGCGATGCGAAGGAATGTCCCTCTGAAAACCCTCGGCGCCGGTCACTTGATCCCGACTTGATTCCAAATCACGCCGCTGGCCCGGGACTACCGCGAAGCGAGGGCCTGGTCAGACTCTAAGCACAGAGTGCACGATCAAGTTCGCCTGCACTGAAGTTGCTTCACTCAACGGAACGCGCTGAATGGTCGCCGCCAGTTGGCGCGCTCGGTGCCGACTGGCGAGCGCGCCTGAGCCGTTCAGGTAGCGGCGATCACCCTCGCACCAGCAGGCTGCTCCTGCGGATCTAGCCGCACCCCGGGCCAGCGACAGCACATGCGCCTCGATCTGCTCAAGAAAAGGTCGCAGGGCATCAATGCTGCGCGGGCGATAGCCTTCGGCCGTGGCGCTTGGCTTGTGCCCCATCACCTGCGCGATAGCCCCAGCAGGTGCACCCGCGGCCTCACCCAGCAGAGAGAACGAGCGGCGCAATCCATGCAGGGTCAAGCCCTCGATAGCGGCGTTCTGCAAGGCTCTGACATGACTGGACCGAGGGTCGGCGATGGTGTCCGACTTACCTCCGCCTGCGAGAACAAGGGGGGCAGCCCGCGTGGCACGCTGAGTACGGTGTGCATCTCAGCCGTGATCCGATCGCTCCGCCTACCGGACTTCCTATGGGCGATCTTTGCTGGCTCCTCCGGTTCCTCGTACATGACGATCCTGTACGGTTCGACGGGATAGAAGTCGCTCTTTGGCAACCTCATGTATTTCCTTCTCACCCATCGCAACCTCCCGGAGAACTCGCTGTTTGGCTGTCTCCAGCCCTTCAGCCTCTTCGAGGTCATCAGCCATGCGCCTGCGCTTGGCGAGTGGGAGAGCCTTTAGGTCACGGAATACGATGCCAAAGTGCTTATTTAGCAATTCTGACACCCAGCGGCGCATTTGGCGAGTCGATACGCTTGCCTGTTCGGCCGCGTCGTCAATGGTGATTGCGTCGGCGATGAACTCGATGGCGTAGTTCTTCCGAATCTCCCACTTGACCTTAGAGACGGCCTTGGTGATTAGGTATTCCTTGAGGGGGCGACCAACTGACCAGGATTCCTGGAGGTTATTGA
>Ga0187843_10001173_pt1 | contig 16907 bp, 15 predicted proteins | sample SpaLakP09_SKY_43_FD_134516 | JGI IMG/M metagenome (GOLD analysis project Ga0187843, IMG submission 134516) | Oligotrophic lake water microbial communities from Sparkling Lake, Wisconsin, USA - SP09_SKY_43 | ecosystem: Environmental > Aquatic > Freshwater > Lake | place: USA: Sparkling Lake...
ATCCCAAGGGGATGCTGAGACAACAGAGAATAGGGCAGGGAAAGATTGGTTTTGAGTTCGCTAACGCGGGCTCAATCGACCAAGGGCGGCAGCGTGTTGTAAGTAGGCAGTATGCAGTAAGCTCAAACTGAACGCGAACGGCTCATCGGCAAACTGCAAACGAGAGAAAGCTTAAAAATAGATATTCCATGGCGATTAAAATAAAAAAAGCCCTAATCATTGGGGTCTCAGGCCAAGACGGTGCCTACTTAGCGAAGCTTTTGTTGGAGAAGGGCTACGAAGTTCATGGCACTTCACGGGATCATGAGGTCTCCTCCTTTGCCAATTTGGTGAAGCTAGGAATACGAGATCGGGTGAAGACTATGTCGATGGTGACATCTGACTTCCGCAGTGTGTTGACCGCGTTGCAGCGGGCGGAGGCGGACGAGGTCTATAACCTTGCGGGACAGACCTCGGTGGGCATGTCGTTTGACTACCCAGTGGAGACCTTTGATAGCATCCTAATCGGCACGATGAATCTGCTGGAATGCTTGCGATTGTTTCGCCATCCGAGTCGATTCTACAACGCGGGGTCGAGCGAGGTGTTTGGAAACATCAAAAAACCGGCCACCGAGACTACGCCCTACCATCCTCGCAGTCCCTATGCGGCGGCCAAGGCCGCGGCTCAATATGCGGTGACGAACTATCGGGAGGCGTACGGGTTGTTTGCCTGCACGGGGATCCTGTTCAACCACGAGTCGCCCCTAAGGCCAGCCCGTTTTGTCACGCAGAAGATCGTTTCCACAGCGCTGCGGATTGCAAACGGGTCCAAGGAAAAGTTAACCTTAGGACGGCTGGATATCCACCGGGACTGGGGCTGGGCGCCAGAATATGTAGAGGCAATGTGGCGGATGTTGCAGCAGAAAAAGCCAGATGACTACGTCGTAGCTACGGGAGAAGAGCATTCCCTTCAGCAGTTTGTGGCCGAGACGTTCCGTCAGCTCGGGCTAGATTGGAGAAAGCATGTGGTCTCTGATCGAAAGCTCTTCCGCCCGTCCGACATCGAGCGAAGCTGCGGCAACGCCTGTAAGGTGTGGAACAAGCTCGGATGGAAACCAACAATTAAATTTGCACAAGTGATTCGTCTTCTAGTGGAGACACCGAGGCTTCGGCCGGACTTAAAGCCGTTGGTGGGTTCCGAAAAAAACAAGCTTAGAGAAATGACTAGAAACAGTTTTCGTAAAAACCAAATATAAATACCAATTGTCTTGGTACAAAATCTACTGGGAGCATCATTCGTCGAAACGTAATCGGTAGCAGTTACCTTGGGGGTGCTACCCTCCTTTCACAGTTGGCGCTCGTTCCCGTATTCCTGCATTTTTGGGGAGTGCAGGGCTATGGTGAGTGGTTGGTCTTGTTTACGGGACCTGCCTTTTTTGCTTTTCAGATTTTGGGCTTTCAAGTGCTGTAGGTAATGCACTTACGCTGGAGTTAAGGCAGGGCCGGGCCGGCCAAGCCGAGCGCTTGCTCAACGCAGCGTGGAAGTTTCAAGCGGTCGCATGGTTGGGGATATTCTGTCTCCTTGGTGTGGCGCTGATTTTGCTTCCACTGGTCACAGGTTTTTTGAGGACCATGCCGCTACTGAAAAAATTTACGTAGCGGTCGGGTCCAGCAATCCCACGGGATGCTTAGACAACACAGAAATGGGCAGGGAAAGATTGGTTTTGAATCCGCTAAAGCGGACTCAATCGACCAAGGGCGGCAGCGTGATCAGCCAGAACGCGCCCTTCGGGTTGCGGTACTCGCCACGCATCCCATCCAGTATCAGGCGCCCCTGTGGCGCGGTCTGGCGCTCAGGCCAGACCTTAAACTCCATGTGTTCTTCGGTTCCGATATGAGCGTTCGCGGCTATCAGGACGATGGATTCGGCGTAAAGGTGCAATGGGACGTGCCGCTGCTGGCTGGTTACGAGCACACTTTTCTTTCACGGGATCCGGCCTTGCAGCGCATCAATTTCTGGCAACCTCAGGCCCGTGGCTTGCGTAGGCACCTGAGTATTTTTTCACCCGATGTGGTTCTGCTGAACGCTTATAATTCCATGTTCTGGATCGGGGCCTTGCTCCAAGCCCGCTCCCTCGGCCTGCCGGTCGTCTTGCGCCACGAGGCTTCGGATGCCGCGGCTTCGCGTTCGCCGCGCAAAGCCTTCGTGCGCGACCTAATGCTGCGGGGATTTTATTCCCAGATCGCTCGGTTCGCCGCGATCGGAACCGAGGCCCGCAAACATTTGGGCCGGCTAGGGATCCCCGCGGACCGGATCGGTTGGGCGCCTTACTGCGTCGATTCTGCCCAAATCGAGGCCCAGGTCCGCCAGTGGCAACCCCAGCGGGATGAGTTGCGCGCCAAGCTCGGCATCGGCACCGGGGAATGCGCTTTCCTTTTCTCGGGAAAACTGATCCCCAAAAAGCAGCCACTTTTGATCCTTGACGCCATCGTGGACTTGCCCTCTGAGCGGAAGCAACGAATCCATCTAATTGTCATGGGTGATGGTGAATTGCGCGCCCAGGTGGAGGGGAGGGGCCGGGAAGTACTCGGGACTCGGTTTCACGCAGTGGGATTTGTAAACCAATCGGAAATGGGGCGGTGGTATGCGGCGGCCGATTGCCTCGTGCTGCCTTCGCTGAAAGGGGCTGGCGAGACGTGGGGCTTGGTCGTCAACGAGGCCCTGCAATTCGGGTTGCCGGCCGTCGTCAGCGACGGGGTCGGCTGTCATCCTGATCTGGTCGGGCCCGCCACCGGCCGGGTGTTTCGCTCCGGTTCGGCCGATGACCTAGCCCGCGCCCTGAACGAGACGCTGGACAATCTCCTGGGCGATCGGGCTGCGACGGCCGCGGCGTGTCGGGCATGCGTCGGGTTATTTTCCCTCGGCTCGGCGGAAAATGGGCTGGCCGAGGCGCTACATCAAGCCGGGCCGGCCCGGTGCAACATCGGCAACCATGTCTGACACCCACAACATACTTTATCTGGCCTTTGGTAGCCCGAGATCGAGCTCCCTCATGAAGGCGCGGGCTTTGGAGCGGCTGGGTCACCGGGTTGCCGTGCTCAATCTGCAGGAATGTCTCCCCAGCAGCATTTGGCTACGAAGGCTCAATAATTGGACTGGGTATGCAGTCGGGCAGTCTGCGACCGCGAAGTTTACGGCGGGACGCTTGGTGGGCCAAAATTATGACGTGGCTTGGGTGGACAGTGGCCAGATGGTGGGGCCGAAAGTAATGGCCGTTCTCCGCCAGCACGCCCGGCACTTGGTAAACTACAACCATGATGACCCGACGGGGGCGCGCGATGGCCGGGCTTGGGGCTCGTTCAAGCGTGCCGTGCCGCTCTATGACCTGCTGGTTACCGTGCGGATCGAGACCGAAGCGGAGTTGAAGGCAATGGGCGCGAGCAAGGTGATCCGCGTCTGGCGCAGTTACGATGAGGTGGACCACCACCCGCGGGAGATTTCGGCCGATGACCAGGCCCGCTGGGGCAGTGAGGTGGTGTTTGTGGGCACTTGGATGCCGGAGCGCGGGCCGTTCATGGCGGAGCTGGTGCGTCGCGGTCTGCCATTGGCAATCTACGGAGACTTCTGGCCCAGGGCAGCCGAGTGGCCGGCACTCAAGGCATCGTGGCGCGGACCGGCAGTATACGGGGACGATTATGCCAAGGCCATCCAGTGCTCTAAGATCGCTTTGGGCTTGTTATCGAAGGGGAACCGCGACCGCCACACGCAACGCTCCGCGGAAATTCCTGCGTTGGGCGGTCTGCTTTGCGCCCAAAGGACCGACGAGCACACGCAGTTGTTCGTTGAGGGGAAAGAAGCGATATTCTGGCGGGATGCGGTTGAGTGTGTCCAGGTCTGCGAGGAAATGCTGGGAAACAAAGTCCGCCGGGAAATAATCATCCAAGCGGGAAAAATGGCGGTGCACATGCACGGGTTGGGCCACGAAGCCATTCTCGGCACGGTGATCCGGAAACTCCTGAACCCCGCATCCCTTCAACCCAAATGACTCTTCTCCAAAATATTCGCAACCGTCTGCGCCGCCGCTGGGATCAATTATATACCCGGGCAGATGTCGAGGTGGCCATCGTCGGGACCGGGTCGCCGTGGGCCATCAAGGCCGACCTTTTGGCGGCCGGCGCGGTGGTCATCTCCGGAGGCGTTGGCAAGGACGTGAGCTTTGAGCGTGATCTGGCGGAAAAATACGGTTGCAAGGTGTTCCTGTTCGACCCGTCGCCCACGGGTCTGGCTACCATGTCGATGCCTCAGAACCAGCACGAACGGATGGTGTTTTTTCCCATTGGCTTGGCCGCCGATGCCGGCTCGCTTGCCTTCAACCTGCCGCAAAATTTCGCGGAGGGTTCTTATAGCGTGCAACGGGCTGAACTGAAATCGGGCATCACAGAGTTTCGCTGCACCACGCTGTCTGCCTTTGTCGGGGAGCAAGAGCTGTCGCGGATCGATCTACTGAAACTCGATATCGAAGGATTTGAATACGGGGTGCTGGATGATGTCCTCGCAACAGGCATACCGATCACTCAAATCTGCGTCGAGTTCCATCATTTCATGCCTGGAATCGGCCTCGGCGAAACGCTCCGCTGCATCTTGCGCTTGCGACGGAAGGGCTATGTTCTCGTGAAAAAGGATATGTGTGATTACCTGTTTGTGGCGCGATCTGCATTGAGATGAGTGCCAAACTCAAAGTAACGATATTGGTGGGCGGCCGGTGGCATGCCTTCGACTTGGCCAGAGGTTTGAAGGAGAGGGGCGTCCTGCATCGGCTTGTTACCAGCTACCCTTGGTTCAAGGTAAAGAAGTGGGGATTCAGTCGGGACGAAGTTGTGACTTTGCCTGCCACGCAATGGGTGGATCAAGTGGTGCAAAGAGGTGTGCCTGCTCGGTGGCGCACGAAATTTCAGCATTTCATCCATTCGCATTTTGCCGAGGCGGCCGCGGGGTATGTCGAGGGCGCGGACATTGTGCACGGTTGGTCCAGCTTTTCGGAACCGGCGATCGCCCGTTGTCGCGCGTTAGGGATTCCCTTCGTGCTGGAGCGGGGCTCATCCCACATTACGGTCCAAGGTCGCCTGCTAAGGGATGAGCAAGACACTCTAGCCCTGAACGCTGGTCCCACGCACCCCCGCATCGTGGACATGGAGTTGCGGGAGTATGCCGCGGCTAACCGGGTCGCCGTGCCGAGCCGGTTTGTGGAGCGCTCGTTCATCGAGTCAGGTTTTCCGATTGAAAGAATCGCCTACAATCCGTTGGGCGTGAACCTGGCCCAGTTCTCGCCGGGAACCGAACAGGCTTCCGGGGAATTCCGTGTCATCTATGCCGGCTCCCTAACGTATCGCAAGGGCATCCATTACCTCGTGGAAGGCTACCGGCAGGCGGCGATTGCCGGCGCTCGCCTAGTCTTGGTCGGCGGGCCGTCGGATGAAACCGGACAATTGATCGGTGAGCCGCCACCAGGTTTGGAGCGGGTAGGGCACGTGCCCCAATCCGAACTGGTGCGGCATTATCGCCGTGCCAGCGTGTTCGTGCTGGCCAGCATCGAAGAGGGTATGGCGATGGTCCAGGCGCAGGCGCTCGCTTGTGCCCTCCCTCTAATTTGCACAGAAAACACTGGCGGGGAGGATTTGATGCAGTTGATCGCTCCGGGCGAAATGCCGATACAAGAGGAGGGCGGAGTGCGCCGTTATTCATCAGGCTTCGTTGTGCCTATTCGGGATCCGGCATCAATTGCGCGTTGCCTGGATCGCCTCTATCAGTCGCCGGAGTTACTTCGAAAACAGAGCGAAGCGGCACTAAAGATTCACCAAGCCAGCCTGGATTGGCAGGCTTATGCCGATCGTGCCATTCAACACTATCGGCAGATCATTCAAACTACACCTCAACATGTATAATTTTGAACTAGCGCGGGACATCGGATGGGGACCCTTTGTAACGCGGACCCTTACCCGCCAATTCTACAAGCGGGTGTTGCGACGCGACTATGCGATGCGGTTGCCAACTGGCTTGGAAATCATCCTGCCGCCCGACAATAGCTTTGTCTCCGAAGTGATTCTCACAGGGGCCAATGTGGACTGGGGCGCGGAGGCCGAGATGGCGCGGCACTTGGACGCCAACGGCGTCTTCCTCGATGTCGGGGCGCACCTCGGCTATTATTATCTCTACATGCGACCGCTGGTGGGGGAAGTGCATGCCTTCGAGCCCGATTCCCGGACTTTGCGACACTTGCGCAAAAACCTTGATCGCCAACCCGGCATGCATGTGCACTCGGAGGCCGTCTCCGACCGGCCGGGCAAGGCGTTGTTCACCCACGACCGTCACGCCGAGCTGAGCCACATGCAGGCGGCGGGTGCCGCGGGAGCCAATAGCACCGAGGTCACCGTCGTGAGCCTCGATGAGTTTGCCGAACCCAGCCAGCTTGCGGTCACGGGCATAAAAATCGATGTGGAAGGTAATGATTACCTGGTCCTGCAAGGCGCTAACCGCCTAGTAGATCGCTGCCAGCCGCTCATACTTACCGAGGCGGTGGTGGATGATGATCTCCTCCGTTGGGCCAGCGGCCATGCCTATGGCGTCTATGCGACCGTGAACGACCAGACACTGGGCCTGCGCAGCTTCCAGCGGCTCGTTGCTCCCGCCCAGATCTGGACAAAGATGCTTTTTCTTGTGCCGGCCCGATTGCAGCCTGAGTTCAACCGTTTGGTGGTCGACTCGGGAACCGTTTAATCTCCTTACCTATGACCCTCTTTTACACTCCGCTCACTCTGCTCCCGACTCGAGGGCGCTGGCTTTTGCGCCTTGCGCAAAACGCAGTTCTATCCGCTGGACGAGGGGCCCAGCGCCCCGATATCGATCAGAATATCCGGGCCGCCTACGAGTAAATACCTCAGGCAGATGGAGGCGGGTGTATCAGAGGATATTGTATGAACCAGATAAATATGTTGATTACGGTTGGGGGACACTAAAATGATTAGATATTTAATTGGCAAGCTAGGACTTGCTTACGCCCTCAAAGCACCGAATCATCGCGGCAAGTTTCGTTTTCTTAACTTGCTCGACCATTTGTTCGGCCCGTTCGTGCTCCATAACTCTGCTGAGCAATTTTATCTTACAGTGTATCTGAGCAGTTCAATGGATACTTCGTATTTTCGAAACCCGACTTCTGCTAACTTGGAAAAACTATCCGGAAAGTCCATTGATGAAGTGACGCCCTTGTTAGTAAAGGCGCTTCGGCTTGGGGATGTGTTTGTTGATATTGGCGCCAATATTGGCTTTTTGTCGATCATGGCTTCTAAGCGAGTTGGCGCCAGTGGGCTTGTTGTTGCCATCGAACCTTCCAGTCGTGAATACGGTCGGCTGCTTGCGAACCTTACTAGAAATCGGGTTGGTAATATAATCCCGATTCATGCGGCCCTCGGTGAAGAAAGCAGTATAGTTGATTTAGAAATTGCTCCGCATCACACAGGACTAAATCGCTTGTCTGTGGGTGGGGCTCAAAGCGACTGTTACGTCAAAGTGCCGATGTTCTTTGGCTCCGGTTTGCTGTCAAAGCTATTGCCGATGCGGACACCAGCTTTAGTGAAAATCGATGTGGAAGGAGCAGAGGTTTTGGTTCTACGCGGATTAAAAGATTTTCTGATGAAGACTCAGCCTGCGAACGTCGTCGTCGAGGTAACACCACACTTTTTAGCCCGACATGATACGACCAAGGAGGAGCTATATGGAATAATGGCAGGCATTGGATATCGTCCTTTATTTAACTTTAGCGAAACGCAGTTCGATGAAGTGTTTCGGCCAGAATCTCATTTCAAAAGCAACCCGACGCAGCGCGGTGAAATCGGCCTACAAGCGGGTTTATGATTACGCTCACGAAAATTGAATCAGGATGGCTCTAAGGTTCCCGAGCGAGCGTTTGTGCGAATGACGCAAACCGGTTTGAGCTATGTGTTATTATTGCTGGATATATCGCGCTTCTGACTATTTACAATGTACGCTGACTTGAATAGAGATCCCCGATTACCAAAAGTCTCGGTCGGCATGTTGCGTGCAACCGAGCAGGGGTCGTGGGGAAAATCCACTCGTGCAGCCCAAGAGGAATACCTCAGACAGTTGGAGGCTAGGGTCTTGAAGGACGTGGCCCATAATTGAGCACAATGAAGTCAACCAGAACTTTGAGTTGGGTTTCGTCAATTGATCCCCGGCATGCGACGGAACTCAGTAAGCTTCAGGCCCGTATGGTCGAATATTATTCCACCTCCGACACTTACTACGATGATATCGACTACACCGCCACAGCCTGGACGTCCGACCCATGCTACCTCGACATGGTCTCAAGGCTGGAGGGACGCCAGGCAATCGTGGAAGTCGGCTGCGGCAGAGCCAAATTATTACGGCACCATTCGCGATTTGCATCCTGTTATTCAGGCTGTGACTTTTCCGCCGAATTGATCGCTCGGAACCAGCGGACTCATTCAAAAGCACGATTTCGCCAGATTGAGGATCCGCGTCGGCTGCCATTCGAAGATGCCACCGCTGATGCGCTTTTCTCGACCTACGTGATCGAGCACACGGTCTATCCGGCTGACTTCCTGACGGAGTGCTGGCGGGTGTTGCGTCCGGGCGGTCTGTTCATCTTACGATGCCCGGATTTTCTCGGCGCATCCAGGATGACTTCCCAGCGAGCCGGTTTCGCCTACGGCACCGGCCGGGAGAAGCTGCACTCGGGTGCCGTGGTTGAGGCACTGGTGACCGGTTACGACAGAAAAATACGCATACCCCGGACCTGTGCCAGGCTGAGAAAGAAGATCGCCGATCATTATGGTTTCTACGTCAATCTGGCGCCAACTTGCTTTCTCGATCCTTTCGCGCCCGACCATGATGCCGTTTATCTCACCTACGCTGATGAGATGGTGAATTTCCTGCGGGACAGAATTTCCTTCCCAGATAGCTGGCGCAAATTGAATGCCCGTTGGCCAATCTATCTGGTTGGCACCAAGATCAGCGCGTGAACTCTATAGCCTACCGATCAACACCTACCGATCCCCGGCTGCGTTCATCAGGGCGGAGAACAAAGGGCTGTCGCACCCGTTGGTGGAAATCCTCAAAGGGGCCTGGGAAAAAATCTCATCATATTGGACGATCGCGACATCTTCTCGCCCACGATCTTGGAGGGAGGAATCAGTTCGGTGCTCGACGTCCATCCTCCGGCGGGCTTCGATCTGCAGGGCGGAAGAGTGGCGGCCACCAATCCCAGCGTCCTGCTCCGCCTCCACAACGGTTCCCTAGTGTCGTTCACCTATGAGATGCGGCATGAAAATTTCTGGCTGGGCTGAATGTTTGTCGGCGTCGTTCATAAACGTTATAACCGCGTGATAATCTCGGTGAAAAAGATTCATTTTTTAATATTTATTGAATTAGAATAAAAACTGTTAATTCCACTGACGAAAGATTGAAACCGCGATTAATTATATCGCCGAAAGGTATAAACATATTTGTTTTAGCAAGGCTGTATGCGCGTATTCTCATAAGTATAGCCTTCGCTGAATATTATCATTAACTTGTAACTAAAATGCAAAAAACAGCACTCATCACAGGTATTGCCGGATTCATGGGCTCGCACGTTGCCGACCATTGTCTCAAAGAGGGACTCAAGGTAGTGGGGGTTGACGATCTTTCAGGAGGATTTCGCAAAAATGTGCCAGAAGGTGTCGAATTTTTGCAGGGCAGCGTGTGTGATCCAGTCTTTGTTAAGAAGCTATTTCTAGAGAACCGCTTCGACTATGTTTATCATCTGGCGGCATATGCAGCCGAGGGACTCAGTCACTTTATCCGGCACTTCAATTACGAGGTAAACTTACAGGGCTCAATCTTGCTGATCAACGAGTCAGTTAAGCATGACATTAAATGCTTCGTGTTCACTTCCTCAATCGCAGTTTACGGGCCCGGCCAAACGCCGATGACCGAAGATATGGTGCCACGGCCTGAGGACCCCTACGGTATTTCAAAATACGCTGTGGAGCTTGACCTGCGGGCCGCGCATGAAATGTTTGGTCTGAAATTTGCCGTATTTCGCCCGCATAATGTCTATGGCGAGCGTCAAAATATCGCGGACCGATATCGCAATGTCATTGGTATCTTTATGAATCAGGTCATGCAAGGCCAACCCATGACCGTTTTTGGCGACGGCCTACAAACCCGTGCTTTCAGCCACATTGATGACGTGGCCCCGGTCATTGCCCGAGCCCCTTTCGTGTCAGCTGCCTATCAGCAGGTATGCAATGTCGGCGCCGACCAGCCTTACAGCGTCTTGGAGCTCGCGCAGGAAGTGGCCTCAGCATTTGGTGTTGAGGCTCAAATCAAGCACCTCGCAGCTCGTAGTGAGGTTGTGCACGCATTCTCGACACACGCTAAGGTGCGCGGACTATTTGGTGACGGCGCGCAGATAACGCTTAAGGAGGGAATCCAGCGCATGGCGGTTTGGGCTAAGGCGCGCGGCCCGATGGCATCGGTTAACTTCAACAATATTGAAGTTAACAAAAACCTGCCAGCCTCGTGGCGTCCCCAACTCTGATCCATGCCTGAACCACTCCCGTTTGTCAGTATTTGCCTGCTTACGTATAAGCGAGCGAAAGTTTTGCCTAAAACACTGAATTCACTCTTGGTGCAGACGCACGCTAACTTCGAACTGATTATTAACGACGACAACTCGCCCGACGATACCGAGCAGGTGGGGAAATTATACGAACAACGCGACTCACGGGTGCACTATTTCCGAAATAAGACAAATCTCCGTTACGCTGGGAATCAGAATGCCGCAATCGATAGAGCGAAGTCAGAATTTGTCGCAATCGTCCACGATGGTGACATTTATCGCGAAGACTTGATCGAGAAATGGATCAGACTGCTTGTAGACAATCCGTCTGCAGCATTGGTTTTCAACGCCCTTGAAGCAATGGACCTTTCAGGAAAAACAGTCGCAGTTAATCGGAACCCTTTTCCGCCCTTGATTCCCGGCCGCCAACTCCTTGAAAACATGTTGCAACGGCCGGACTCGCCGATCTTTGGGATAGTGATGCTGCGGAAATCGTGTGTGCAAGCAGTTGGACAATTTGACCTAACGCTTCCCACGTTGGCCGACGTTGATATGTGGATGCGGTTATTGTGTCGGTTCGATGCTGCCTATATTGATGAACCCCTCCTTAAGGCGGCGGCTCGTGAGTTAGATCATCATAACCGACGGGGTAATTGGGCCGTAAGAGCTGAACATGAAAAAATCTACCAACTTAATCTTGGGCGTAGTGCCCCTGGGACTAACCCTACGAAGTTGGCGTTTCGTCAATACGTGTGGCGAATGCTCTGGTGGCAAAGAATCTGGTGGCTAATGGGGTGCATCAAGTCACTCCAGTTTAGAAGCTTTCTTGCGGGTGTGGTCTTCTGCTGTAGGAATCGGTCTGTTCTCAAGGTGGCTCAACCAAGGCACATCAAGCAATGAATGTTGCAGGGAAGATATATAAGAATTCTGGCAATGGGCCAGTCCTAGCGCGAGTCCCTAGTGGTGCCCGCGTGGTTTTAGATGTCGGATGTGGTGCGGGTGATAATGCTCGCGCACTCCATGCATTGGGCTGTGTAGTAGATGGCATTACGCTATCCGAGCAGGAAGCTGTCCTAGCGCGACCGGCCTGTCGAGCAGTCCATATCTTCAATCTTGAACAGGGCTTGCCGGAGGGCTTGGCTGGCGACTACGATTGTGCGATTTGCTCGCATGTCCTCGAGCATGTCTGTTGGCCCGAGTCGCTTTTGGCTGACCTTCACAAAAAGCTAGCTCAAAAAGCGGGTTGTCTGATAATCGCCTTACCCAATGTATTCTATTATAGGCAGCGTTGGCAGTTGCTGCGCGGGCGTTTTGATTATGCAGAATCGGGTCTCATGGATAACACTCACTTCAGGTGGTATTCGTTAGATTCGGCTCGACAGCTTCTTGAAAAGAATCAATTTCAAGTCCTTGACGCAATTGGAGAAGGCAATTTTCCGCATTGGCCATTGCGTCTGTTATGGCCGTCCGCGGCTAGGCGAATTGATCGCTTTGCTACAGCAAAATTCCCGGGCCTTTTTGCTTGGCAACTCCTTCTTGTCGCGAGACCACGTGTGTGAGAATTTTATTCATTAGTCCGTCTCACGTTGATTATCTGGCGGCAACGCTGTTGCACGGGCTAAGAACACAATCAGGTATCGAGGCAATCGATGTTCCTCGCTATGATGTTATCTATTCTGACTATCCAATGGCTCAGCGTAGATTAGTTTATGGCAGAGGTTTCACTGCTTTTTTCGGGTGTGAGGAGGAGGCGATGTGCCGGCGGGAGCAGATCGATCAACGTATCGCGAGAAATGAATTCGGTCTTATTATAATTGCTTCTATCTGGTCGTCTTGGACATGGTTTGCAGCCAGATCACATTCCCTGCGTGGGCAGAAAATTGCTGTGCTTGATGGCGCAGACACCCCGCAGGTCTATCCCTATGCTGGTTTGTGGCTGCGGCATCCCCGCCGCTGGCTCCTGCCAAACGTTCATAGTAATTCTCTTTATTTCAAAAGAGAGTGGACAGCTGATTCTCAGTTTAATTTGTGGCACAAGCTACTTCCGCGATCTTGGCGTTCACTCTTGCCGCTAGCTGGCCACCTTCGGCCCCTCTCGTTTTCCATCCCGGAGGGGAAAGTCATTAAAGCCCTGCCTGTGAAAGCAAAAGATTTCCCAAGGCATATCGTAGATGCCGAAGTTGCCGACCACGTGCCTAGCAGTTCTACTACATATGCCTTTGCCTCTGAGGAGGAGTATTATGCTGATTTGCAAGTATCACGATTTGGTATCACCACCAAGCGTTCAGGATGGGATTGTTTGCGGCACTACGAGATTGCGGCGAATGGTTGTGTTCCGTGTTTCCGAGATTTCGAGCAAAAACCAGTCACTTGTGCGCCACATGGCTTAGTGCCTGGCGTGAATTGTCTCAGCTATGGTAGCGCGGAAGAGCTCCTAGGAGTCATTCGCAAATTAAGAGTTGATCAATACCATAGCCTTGCAGAGGGTGCGCTGCAATGGGCGCGGTCCAACACAACGAAACAGCGCGCTCAACAGTTTTTGGCTGAAGTGACCAAGGGTTTTGATCCGGCACTTTCTTAAGTTGATCGACTTAGTGCCTGCCTTCGTCGATGTCGGACTCAGATTGTCGTTCAACAGATCAATTCTGTTCTCTTTAAAATTCTAAATATACCTACACTTCATAAGCCAATAGAGTTACTGCCTTCGGACGGTCGATCATAAGCCGGTCACATGTGCCCCGCATGGCCTAAATGATACCAATAGCGTGATTTACAACTCCCCTTTGGATTTGCTGGCTCACCTCAAGGCCGTAATTGAAAGTGAGTATCGGGCTCTACAGCACGGTGCGATCCAATGGGCCCGGGAGAATTCCACAATCGCTCGTGCTCGCCAATTTTTAGAAGAATTTAATTGGAGTCCACAGGTGGGCCAGAGCGAAATAGCGGGCCAACGCGAATGACCATTCAGCGCAGGGCATTTTCCGGAATAGTGGCAGGGGGTGCGAGTTTCCTAGTTTCCCTCGGGCTTACACTACTGCAGGTGCCCTTGCTGCTGCGTTATTGGGGGCCGGAACTGTATGGCACTTGGAACACACTTTTCGCGTTTTATTCGCTGCTGATCTCCCTCGAGACCGGACATCAAGGCTATCTGGGGGCAATTTTTCTGCAGAAGATCCGCGGCAATCGGGAGGAATTGGAAAAGACTCTCGGTTCCGGAATCAGGATATCTTGCGTGCTCGGGGTGGTGCAACTGTCCTTCTGTCTGGTAATTGGTGGATTCGAGCTAACCAGGTTCTTGGTTGGCACGGATAAGAGCGTTATTTCTGACAGAGAGCTGGCCCTTACTTTAACTGCACTTTTGCTCCAGTGGGCTCTTGCTGGATCAATTGGCGGGACCCTGGCGAAGATATTTTTCGCCGGCGGCTATTACACGCGGGCCATGGTTTGGGGGATTGGGTATCGCATTGTGTTTACAGCGGCGCTGTGCGGTGGAGCTATGACTACTGGCCGCATTTTGCCATCCGCTGCGTTGGTTGCTCTAGCCATAACCTGTTACGCCTTTCTCCAAATGGCGGATTTCAAGCGACTATTCCCCGACCTTTATCCTTGGTGGGGTAAAGGGAGCTGGGCGGACGGCTGGTTGAATTTCAGCCGGTCATTCTTGGTAACCATCAGCGGGGCCATTCAACAGTTTGGCACCAATGGATTGGTGCTGCTCATCACCCATTTGATCAATACCGTCGCGGTGGCTTTGTTCACAACTCTCCGGACTTTGGCGAATACAGCTATGCAGGCGACTTTGATCGTGGTCCAACCAATGTTGCCCGATCTGATTCGCTACCATGTGGCTGGCGAGGGGCAGAAGGTAGGCTCTACCTTGTCAGGGCTCTGGTTTGTCAGCGGAGTGATAGTGAATCTCGGCTTGGCCATGGCGATCGCGATTGCTCCGCCGTTTTATGAATACTGGACCCACGGCCAGTTGCCTTTTGATGCCGCGCTTTTCGCTTTGCTGGCCATAGGAATCCAGATTCGCAACATTGCTTCTCCGCTCTTGATCTATTTGTATGGTCTCAATGACGTTTCGGCCCAGATGAAGATCGCGGTCGGGCAGACCGTCGGCACCTTGGCGCTGGGCGCTATATCAATGAGCTTTTTCGGCATCCAAGGGGCTGGGGTTGGCGTGGTCATGGGAGAATTAATTGCCGCAGGATTCGCTTTTCATTTTGTCGGGAGGGCAGTCGCCCCGGTAGGGTTGATCCTCAAGCTGGAACATTTGACCTTTTCATTGATAGGGCTGGGATTGATAGCCACCGGCTACATCCAGAATATTCTCTGGCCTGGGCATGCCTCGCTAACCACCCTCACCACCCTGATAAGTTTGCTCGTCCTCGCCGTTTTTAATTGGAGGAGTTTGCCTGATGCTGTGCGCACAAGAATTCTTAGCGTTTTCCCGAAGTCCCTTGGCATAGGCGAAAAATAACCAAAAAGTTAATGTTCATGAGAAGTGCGCCCACTCGTTTTGAGAGCTATTTCCCTTACGCCAGCTGGCTGATCAACAATCCACTAATCACGGGTATTTATTTACTGCCCATTGCAATGATAGCGGCGCTGGTCTCCATTCATTATGGATTAGCCGTCGTGCTGGGCTGGTTGACTTTGGTCGCCTACAACTGGGAAAGACGCATATTGGAATTTTGCCTTTTCCCGCCATTTGCCACGCTGATGCTATGGCAATTTTTTGGGCTAGGGGTCGGTGTCTCGCTGATTGTCAGTGAGTCTCCTTCCGGCTTCGATCCGATATATCTGAAAATGCAGCTGGTCTGGATGGTTGGCTTCCCGCTGTTCTACTTGAGTTACTCCTTGGTTTTTAGGCGAATTACAGGCGTTGTAGTGCCAATCATCAGTAACAACCAGCAGGCCATGGCCTGGCAGCCACTTTATTACATAGGGTGGATTTTAATTACATATCGTATTGGAGGATACGTATTTGGAGCCTACTCGGGTGCTGAGGATCGAGGGGATTTTAGTATAGCGGCAACCTCGGACGCGACATTTGGAATCTGGTCGCTTTCCCAATTGATCCCTCGATTCAACAATATCGGGTTCATGCTTTTTCCGCTTTTGCTAGCTAGAAGCAATCCGCTCAAGAGGGCTATCTTATATCTCATGCTGGGAGTCTATTTCTTGCTGGCCTTGGTCTCCGGTGCACGGGGCATTCTATTTTATCCAATCCTATTTATCGGGGCGGGATATTATGCGTTTCTCCAACCATCCAGAAAGGCTTGGGATTTACGGGCGCTTGGTCTGGTCGTCGCTTTTGTGCCCTTGATCTATTTTATGGGTGCTTACCGCGGAAACGAGGGGTTTACGGCCAGCAAGATGATCGATGTGAAAAGCCGACTCCTCGCGCTTGGACAGACGGGAGACAGCATGCGCAATAAGGAGATCACTTCGGATATCGGTCCAAGGACGGTGACCGGGCTAGCTTTGTTGGGAGTGGCTGATTACAAAGTCTATCCCCAAACGCCCGAACTTATCCCTCATGCTGGATGGGACGGTTTCAATGCTGTGCCTCTGGTTTGGGTTCCCACCTTCTTCATGCCTGACAAGCCCAACTTAATCGATGGAAACTATATCATGAACCAGTATCTTGATTATGAGATTGGTCGCGGCACCGCGGCAACGATCTCGCTGCCGGCCGATCTTTTTCGTCGTTTTGGTTGGCTGGGTGTCGGCGTGGGAATGCCACTGGCGTTTGTTGCTTATGGGGCGTTGTCTTATTTTTGCTACGCGGTATTTCTTTACCGGAATTTTGTGATCGGGACGATTTTGGTGTTATATACCGCCTCGTTTTTTTCCTCGTTACCGCTACAGACGCTTTTGACCACATGGTGGAATTTTGCCTACGATTTACCGCGTCACTTGATCGTCCTCCTCGGACTCTATGTAGTCGCAGGGGTGCTATCTGGGACAAAGGGGATCCAAGGTGCGCTCCACTATTGGCCCATGATCCGCAAATGAGTGCCAAACGGAGTCACACGCGAAAGCCACCATGTGCGCAATAATGGGCAACTGGTCGGAGAGTCTGCGCGTGAACTCTATGGCCTCACAGATCAACAGTTGATAGAGGCTTAACGTTTGCCTTTACGGACCCACATGAAGTCGGATAAATGTCCCCTAAGAAGAGGTTTCAATGAATGGCGGCATTAGTAACATTAAGCATCGTCTTGCTCTTGGTGAAAAATAGCGGCTGAAGATTTCTGGTATTTCAAAATCGCAAAATGAAAC
>Ga0187843_10001174_pt1 | contig 16904 bp, 14 predicted proteins | sample SpaLakP09_SKY_43_FD_134516 | JGI IMG/M metagenome (GOLD analysis project Ga0187843, IMG submission 134516) | Oligotrophic lake water microbial communities from Sparkling Lake, Wisconsin, USA - SP09_SKY_43 | ecosystem: Environmental > Aquatic > Freshwater > Lake | place: USA: Sparkling Lake...
TCGCGGGAGCAGGTGCAGGCGGCCGACAGCGCCTATCGCGCCTTCGTCGGCGGCCAGGCGCGCGGCCTGCGCATCCGTCGCGGCGCAGTGGCGCGCACTGGCCTCATGGGTTGGCTGCAAGGCCTGCGCGATCTGCCGGTGGCCAAGCGGCTCGGTTGGATGATGAGCGCACTGACGCTCATGTTCATCCTCGGCGGAGCGGTAGCGGGCAATGCCGTGCAAACGGCTGGCGGCAGCCCCTATGCGGTATGGCTGGGTACCCTCGCCGGTGCCGCCCTGCTGCTGGGATCGTGGGCAGTGCTGCATGCGAGCATCGTGGCGCCCTTGCAGCGGGCCATCAAGTCCGTGCATGGCCTGGCCGGCGGCGACCTCGACCTGCATATCGATACCGATGCGCGCGGCGACATGGGCCTGCTGCTGCAAGCGCTGCAACAGCTCAACGTCAACCTGCGCGCCATCATCGGCGACGTGCGCCGCAACGTCGAATCGATGACGATTTCCACCGGCGAGATCGCCAGCGGCAACATGGATCTCTCAAGCCGTACCGAATCGCAAGCCTCGGCACTGGAAGAGACGGCCTCCAGCGTCGAACAGTTTGCCGCTACCGTGCGCCAGAATGCGGACTCGGCGGCCAACGCCGACCGCCAGGCGCAATCTGCCTCGTCCATTGCCCAGCGCGGCAGCCACTCGGTGCAGCGCATGGGCAAAACCATGGAAGAGATCGACGCGGCTTCGCACAAGATCGTGGACATCATCGGACTGATCGACGGCATCTCCTTCCAGACCAACATCCTGGCGCTCAACGCCGCCGTGGAAGCGGCACGTGCCGGCGAGCAGGGACGCGGATTTGCGGTGGTGGCCTCGGAAGTGCGCACGCTGGCGCAACGCTCGGCGGCCGCCGCCAAGGACATCAAGGGCCTCATCGACGACTCGCGTGCGAAGGTCGAGAGCGGCAACCAGCTGGTGCGCGAAACCGCGCAAGCCATGGGCGACCTCGGTGGCGCGGTGGAAAACATGGCGGTGACCATGGCCGAAATCACGGTCGCCAGCAACGAGCAGAGCGGCGGCATCGAACAATTGAACCAGGCCGTCAATGCCATCGACGAAACCACGCAGCAGAATGCGGCGCTGGTGGAGCAGGCCGCTGCCGCTGCCGAAAACCTGCGCGACCAGTCCATCAAGCTGAGCCAGGCCATGTCGGTGTTCAAGATCACCCATGGCGGCCCGCGCTCGCCTGCTGCGGTGACAGCCATCAGCACCACGCGCCAGAAGGAAACGGCGCTGGCTCTGGCCCAGTAAGGCCCGGCGGCATGCCGCGCAAGCGGCATGCCTACACCGCTTTACAAGGCATTGCATTTCTTTACCCGATAAGCGGGTGTGTGCATCTTTGCACAGCCATTGCGCTTGCCTATGATGAACTCCTGTCCGCATCTCCCTCATCAGAGGGGGATGCCGGCTGCCTACCACTACAAGGGAGTTTCATATGAGCGTATCTTCGGTCTCCTCCGGCAACAGCAGCTTCTACAACACCATCATCCAGCCCATCAAGAACGTCGCCTCCGAAGTCGGCGACGAGATTGAAAGCGCCTACGACACCACGGTCGATGCCGTTTCCTCAGCCGCGCACTCGGTGGCTGACAGCGTGAGCTCGGGCGTGAAGGCCATCGGCAACATCATCGACACCACGGCCTGATCCTGACTGCCGCAGCATGGCGCCGGATGCGCCATGCAATAATCCGGGCTTCGCCACTATCGCCAGCCCGGACCCTGCCATGCTGCTGCATACCATCTACCTCATCGCCATCTGCGCCGAAGCCATCTCGGGCGCGCTCATGGGCATCCGCAAGGACATGGACATCTTCGGCATCTGCCTCATCGGGACGGTGGCGGCACTCGGTGGCGGGACCGTGCGCGACATCCTGATCGGCCACTATCCGCTGGGCTGGGTGGCGCATCCTGAATATCTCGGCTTCACCATCTGCGCGGCGATCGTGGCAGCAGTCGCGGCGCGCGCCCTGCATCATTTCAAGTCCGCTTTCCTGGTGGTGGATGCACTGGGGCTGGTGGCTTTCACCATCATTGGCTGCGATATCGCGCGCAGCTTCGACAACTTCCACGCGGCCATCGTGGTGATGCTGGGCATGGTGACGGGCGTGTTTGGCGGCTTGCTGCGCGATGTACTGTGCAACGAGATTCCGCTGGTCCTGCGGCGCGAGATCTATGCCAGCGTGTCGCTGCTGACGGGCACCCTGTATGTGTTGATCCTGCACTGGCAGATCGATGGCCGCATTGCCACGCTCGCCTCGCTGCTGCTGGGCTTTGCGGTGCGCCTGCTGGCGATCCGCTTCCATTGGGAATTGCCGCGCATGGACAAGGAGCGCGTACGCGGCTTTGACTGAGCCAAAGGCGCGTGCGGCACCATCATCTTTTGTTGCAATTGCCTGACTGCGCTTTGCAGACTGGCGTAGTTCAATGCTGCCTCACTGCATCTCTTTCCAGTTCTTTGCATGAGGTTGACCATGAAACGATTGACCACGCTGCTGGCCGCAGCGCTTCTGCTGGCCATGCTGGGGGGCTGCGTCTGCGCACCCTGGTTCTGCGGTCCCGGGCCGGGCGGCGGACCACGGGGTGGCTGGGGCGATGGCGGCCATGGCGGTGGTCCGCGCTGAGCTGTGCCCCTGTTACACACGCAACAGGCCGGAGCAAACGTACTCCGGCCTGTTCTGCTTTGCGCATCCGATGTTGCACGAGCGGTGTAGTGCTCTAGCGCTACTTTCCGTCAGCCCAGCGCGCCGACGCTGGCTTCGAGCAGCTTCCAGGCGTCTTCCCCGAACTTGGCGCGCATGTCCTTGTAGAAATTGGCCTGGGCCAGCGCCTGCTTGAAGGAATCCTTGTCGGCATCGACGATCTGCAACCCCTTGCCGGCCAGGTCATTGCGCGCCATGCCGGAGAAACTGGCGATGTCGGCACGTTCATCGGTGGCCGCCTGGTCCAGTTCGCGGCGCACGATTTCCTGGATGTCCTTGGGCAGCTTGTCGAAGGCACGGCGATTGCCCAGGATCCAGTACGCATCCCACACGTGGTTGGAGAGCGTGCAGAATTTCTGTACTTCGTACAGGCGTGCGGTGCTGATGATGGCCAGCGGATTTTCCTGGCCTTCCACCAGCTTGGTCTGCAGTGACGAATAGACCTCGTTGAAGTTGATCGGCGTGGGACTGGCGCCCAGGGCGGAAAACAGCGAGGTCAGCATCGGCGCGGCAGGCACCCGCAGCTTCAGTCCCTTGACGTCGGCGGCGCTCTTGACGGGCTTGGTCGAGGTCGTGATCTGGCGGAAGCCGTTATCCCACGGTTTGGACATGGTCAGCAGCCCGACCTTCTCGATCTGCGCGCGCACATGCGCGCCCAGCGGACCGTCCATGGCCTTCCACACGGCCGTGTAATCCTGGAAGGCAAAGCCGGTGTTGACGATCCCGGCGGCCGGCACCAGCGTGGAGAGTACGGTATTGGCCTGGTTGAAGAATTCCACACCGCCATTGCGGATCTGCGACATCAGGTCGGTATCGGAACCCAGCTGGTTGGCCGGGAACAGCTTGATCTCCATGCGTCCGTTGGTGGCGTTGCGGATACGGTCGATGGCTTCCTGCGCCCGCTTGTTGACCGGGTGCGAGGGATCCTGGCCGGTGGCGAATTTATAAGTAAATTCGGCTGCGTTGGCGGGCCGTGTGAGGATGGAAAACAGCGGCAGTGCAGCCCCGACAGCGCCTGCCTTCAGGACCTGGCGGCGGGTGATCTTCTTGGATACGGTCTCGTCTTTCATCTTTTGTCTCCTGGATTTTTTATGGTGGGAATCGATGAAGCCGCGCCGGCCTGCAGGCCGGCGCATGAACAGCTCAATGGATCAGCATGCCGCCGTTGACATCCAGCGTGATGCCCGTGCAGTACTGCGACAGGTCGCTGGCCAGGAAGACACACACGCCGCCCACGTCGTCCGGTCCGCCCAGGCGGCCCAGGGGAATGGTCTGGGCGATCTCGGCTTTCTTCTCTGCGCTGAGGATGTCCTTGTTGATGTCGGTCGAAATGAGACCGGGCGTGACGCAATTGACGCGGATGCCTTCCGGCCCGAACTCCCGCGCCATGGCCCGGGCCAGGCCCAGCACGCCAGCCTTGGCCGCCGAATAGTGCGGACCGCCCAGGATGCCGCCACCGCGCTGGGCCGACACCGAAGAAATGCAGACGATGGAACCGGCCTGCTGGGCGCGCATGGCCGGCAGCACCGCCTGCGACATGTAGAGCGTGCCGCGCAGGCTGACATCGAGGATGCGGTCGTAGTCACGGCCGCTGATGTCGAGGAATTTGGCGGGCTGGGTGATGCCGGCATTGTTGACCAGGATGTCGATGCGGCCGAACTGCTGCAGGATTACCTGCGCTGCGGCCTCACAGGAGGTCTTGTCGGTAACGTCAGCGACCAGGCCGAGATGGCCCTCGCCCAGGCGGGCCGCAGCGGTGGAAGGCTCGGCGCGTTCCAGGTCGAGGATGACGACGCGCGCGCCTTGCGCGGCCATCAGGCGCGCGGTGGAAAATCCCAGGCCATTGAGGCCGGCACCGCCGGTAATGACGGCGACTTTGTTCTTGAGCAGCATGGTGTGGTCTCCTGAAGGTGGCATGCGAACGGGCAACGGCAAAGACCTCCGCGCAGTGCGCCGGCCAGCGGATGCCGGTCGGGGTGGCGCGCATGGACGGATGTCTCCCTGTTGTTCTGGCGGCGATCTTCGAACTTTCATCCGGCTGCGACAAGTGATGCTTTGTCATGGAAATGTGACGAAGCTTCATCTGCCGGATCGATGCGCTAAAATCGGCCGCGAGCCCGCGCCCGCGCATGCCGTGACGCAGCAGAAACTTTCACAAGACCAAAAACCGAGACACCATGATTCCTCCACTGACCTCTCTGATGGCCTTCGAGGCGATCGCGCGCAGGAAGAGTTTCAATCTTGCTGCGGCTGAATTGCATCTCACGCCCTCGGCCATCAGCCACCAGGTAGCGCGTCTGGAAAAGCTGCTGGGGCTGCGCCTGTTCGAACGTTCCACCAAGGGCGTGGAGCTTACGCCCGCAGGACAGAGCTATCTCAACCGCGTGGCTGGTGCGCTCGGGGCGATCAATTCGGCCACCGACGATTTGCGGCATGGCGTGGAGAATTCGCTGCAGATCCATTCCAGCCCCAGCTTCGCAAGCCTGTGGCTGATGCCGCGCATCGGACGTTTTACGCAGCGTTATCCTGAGATCGCCTTCGGCTTGTCGGCCTCGCCGGAAATTTCCGACTTCGAGATCGGGCAGGTCGATCTGGACATCCGCTGCGGCGTGCCGCACTGGCCGGATCTGGAAATCGAACCGGTGTTGTCGGAGCAGGTGATCCCGATGGCCAGCCCGGATTTTCTCGCGCGCCATCGCATCGAGACACCGGAAGACCTGGTGCTGGCCCCGCTGATCCAGTCGCGCGGCAGCCTGCTGCAATGGCCGGAATGGTTTGCCCGTTACGCGCCGGACCTGCGTCCGGAACGCATCGCGCTGCGCTTCGACCGCGCGATGATGAGCATCGAAGCCGCCGTGCAGGGGTTGGGGGTGGTCTTCGAGAGCGATGCCTTCGGGGCCGGGCATCTGGCCAGCGGGCGGCTGCAGCCGGTGTTTGCGCAAGGGATGACGCTGGAGATCACGCAGCACTTTGCGGTTTGCCCGGCACGCAACAAGTCGCGGCCGGAGGTAGTGGTGTTCCTGCAGTGGTTGCGTGAAGAGAGCGGGAAACTTGCGCTTACTTGACGCCAATTCAGCCAAGCCTGAATTTTCATCGCTTGCCTGCACCCGTACCGACCGCCAAGAATAAGTCTCCACCATTACAACGGAGACTGACGCATCGCCCTCCTCCGCCGGGCAGATGCGTCTTGCTGTCATGACCCCACATCCCCTGCAGCCGCTGGCGCATGCCATCCGCTTTCTTTCCATCGACGCCATCGTGCGCGCTACCGAAGGCCATCAAGGCGTGCCGCTGGGCATGGCCGAGATCGCCACCGCCCTCTACGCCCGCCACCTGCGCTTTCACGCCGCCGATCCGGCCTGGCCGGACCGCGACCGCGTGGTGCTCTCCAATGGCCACGGCTCGATGCTGCTCTACAGCCTGCTCTACCTCACCGGCTACGAACACATCACGCTGGAGCAGGTGCGCGACTTCCGCGAATTCGGTTCGCACTGTGCCGGCCACCCGGAATACGATCCGCAACTCGGCATCGAAGTGACCACCGGCCCGCTCGGCCAGGGCATCGCCAATGCCTTCGGCATGGCCGTCGCCGAGGCTTACCTGAATGCGCGCTTCGGCGACGGCATCGTCAACCACCGTACCTACGCCTTCGTCGGCGATGGCTGCCTGCAGGAGGGCATCGGGCAGGAAATGATTTCACTGGCCGGCCATCTGCGCCTGGCCAAACTGACCCTGCTGTGGGATGACAACCAGATCACCGATGACGGCGCCACCGAACTCTCGATCAGCGAAAACGTGCCCGAGCGCTTCCGCGTGGCCGGCTGGCATGTCGTAGAGGTGGACGGCCATGATATCGAGGCGGTCTCCCGCGCACTCGATGCTGCAAGCGCCTCGGACCGGCCCTCGATGATCGCCTGCCGCACCATCATCGGCCGCGGCATCCCGCGTGTGCAGGGCCAGCGCGGCGGGCACAGCGCACGGCTCCACGCGGAAGATGCGCAAGCCGCCCGCGAACTGCTGCAATGGCCGCATGCCGCCTTCGAGATCCCGCAGGACATCCTCACACCCTGGCGCCACTTCGGTCAACGCAATCGCGACGAACACGCCGCCTGGCATCAGCGACTGCAGGCGCTGCCACCCGCTCAGCGCGCCGAATTCGACCGCGTCCTGCGCGGCGACTTGCCACCCGGATGGCAGGACGTATTGCTGCAATTCAAGCGTACCGCGCACGAACCCGGGCAGGCGCAGGGCGGCATCCTGATCTCCGCCGCGCTCAACCAGTTGCTGGCCGAGGTGATTCCGGAACGCATGGTGGGGTGCGCCGATCTGGAAGCACCCACCGCGCACAAGGGCTCACTGAAGGCCTTCACCGCCAGCGACCGCAGCGGCGCCTACGTGCACTGCGGTGTGCGCGAGCACGTCATGGGCGCGATGGCCAATGGCATGGCCGCGCATGGCGGTGTGATCCCGCTGGCCGTGACCTATCTGGCTTTCTCGGACTATGAACGCCCGGCCATGCGCATGGCCGCGCTGATGGGCTTGCCGGTGAAATTCGTGTTCAGCCATGACTCGATTGGCATCGGCAAAAACGGCCCCACACACCAGCCGGTGGAAATCCTCGCCTCGCTGCGCGCCATGCCCAACATGCTGGTGATGCGTCCGGCCGATGCCAGCGAGGCGGTGGAATGCTGGGAAGTCGCCATGCAGCACCGCAGCGGTCCGGTCAGCCTGGTCTTCGCACGACAGAGCCTGCCGCCGGTACGCAAGCGCTTCGAGGTGAGCAATCTCAGTGCGCGCGGAGGATATGTGCTGGCAGAGGCGCAATGCGGGCCGCGCCAGGTGAGCTTGCTGGCCACCGGCTCGGAAGTGGCCATCGCCTGTGCTGCGCGCGACCTGCTGGAAGCGCGGGGCGTGGCCACCGCCGTGGTGTCGCTGCCGTGCTGGGAATTGTTCGATCAGCAGGACAGCGCCTATCGCAACGCCGTGCTGGGCAAGGACACGCTCCGTATCGGGGTGGAAGCTGCGGTGCGCTTTGGATGGGACCGCTACCTGGGCGCGCGCGGCGGCTTCGTCGGCATGGCGGGCTTCGGTGCGCCGGGGCCGGCCGACGTGCTGTACCGGCATTTCGGGATCACGCCGGAGGCGGTGGTGGCGCAGGCGTTGCAGCTGCTGGAGAGCGCGCAGGTGCAGGCGGACTAAATCATTTATATCGTTTATCCGGTTCCAGAACGCAAAAAGCCCATCTGAAACCAGATGGGCCGTTCATTGATTAACGCTGGATTCCCTCATGACCCTGGCGATCTGCCAGGTGCTGCGAGAGTGTCCTGCCCGGTCTATCTGGCCGGTGCGGTCGCAATCCAGGTGTTCGTGTTGTGGTCCGGAGGCCGCCGTTGGTGCGGGCCGGTGTCACGCTCTACGAGCGATTAATTAACTATTTGCTACACGGCTTGCGCCGTGACCGACGCGCCCCTGCCGTCGAAGTTCACCCGCCCGCACTATCTGCACGGCCACAGGTGAGTCTCTGGCAGGGGCGGCGCCCTGCGCTGCCCTTTCCATCGGTACCGGCCCTCCCTGGCTATCTGCCAGGTGAGAGTCTGCGAAAAAATCGCGCCGACATGAAAGGACTGCGGAGTCTGCCGGCCTGGCCCCTGGAGCGTATGGAATTCCGGAGGCGTTCAGGCGCGGACAGCGAGGATGTTCTGCTTCGCTTGCGCGAATATCGCGGTCTTAGATGACCTTGATGTTGGTGGCCTTTTCACCCTTGGGGCCGACACCGCGGTCGAAGGACACGCGCTGGTTTTCCGACAGGCTGCGGAAGCCGTTGGACTGGATGTCCTGGAAGTGCGCGAAGACGTCAGCGCCGCCAGCATCAGGAGTGATGAAGCCGAAGCCCTTGGCATCGTTGAACCATTTGACTACGCCAGTTTGAGTGCTCATGTTTGTTTCCTTTGGAAAGTTTGGGACGAATGAAGGCAGATGCCTGATAGGCACTTGAAACCAAGAACTGAAACCGAAGGAAAGAAAACAGAACGACCGAGGAGGGAACGACAGTCAGGCGGAATTGGAACCAACAAGAATACAACTTGATGCAAGTACAGAACACATTGTACACCACTTGCCACACAATGCCTGCATCTATTGACAAATGTGTGGTTTTTACGTTGCCGTCGCCGCGCAGCCCGCCCTGCAGGCGGGCTGCGGCTTGACTTGCCAGGCAGCGCCAATGCCGGCCGCGCATGCCTGCATGCAACGGCCCGGCAGCTTCTCGATCAACGTGACTGCTTTTTGCTGGTGCCACGTAATTCCGGTATATTGGCTCGGACAAAAAAGAGGCCGTGTCCCGTTGTGCGCCGTGGTGGGCGGCGCCGATGGCATCGCGGGTCCCGTTGCAGGTCACCCGGTCGCTGCGAGCTCAATGCCCCTTCCCGAACGCCCTTTGTTTGATCCGTCCGACGACGACGCCAACGTACCTGGCTTGCCGGTGCGCTTCGGTATTTCCGGCCTGGTGATGGCCGGCATGATCCTGCTGGCGGCGGTGCTGGTGTCGGTCGGCTGGTGGGGCGCGCGCCAGGTGCTGCTGGACATGGCTGAGCGCTCGGCCGAAGACGCCGGCCGCATCATGACCGAGCGCTCCCGCCGCATCATCGATCCTGCCGTGGCCACCCTGCGCCAGCTGGCCTTCGATCCGATCACCCAAGCCACCCGACTCGATGACCGCCTTGCGCGCATCGCCGCCTTCTCCATCGACCTGGTGGCCAATCCGCTGGTGTCGGCCGTCTATGTGGGCTACCCCAATGGCGACTTCCTGCTGGTGCGTTCGCTGCGCGGCGCCGAGCAGCGCGACTTCTTTACCGCACCGGCCAATGCGGCCTTCCTGGTACAAAGCATCGTGCGCGACGGCGCCGGTGCGCAGCACGGTCAATACCGGTTCTACGACGGCGAACTGAAGCTGCTGTCCCAGCGGGATGAAGCAGGCTACCGCTTCGATCCGCGCACGCGTCCCTGGTATGCCACGGCAGACCGTTCGCTGGCGCCCGCGATATCTGCGCCCTACGTTTTCTTCACCACGCGCCAGATCGGCATCAGCCTCTCGCAGCGCGCCCGCAACAGCGATGCCGTGGTGGCCATCGACATGACGCTCGATGACCTCGCGGCCAGCCTGGGCAACCTGCGCCTGACACCGCACAGCGAACTGGCGCTGGTGGACGAGCAGCGCAAGGTCATCGCCTACAGCGACATGGCGCGGGTGCTGGAACAGGACGGGGAGAGCTTCCGTTTCCGCAGCCTGGATGAACTGGACGTACCGAGCTTGTCGCAACTGTCCGAGCGTGCGCGCACCGGCGAAGCGAGCGCACTCTACAGCGTGGACGGGCGCGAATGGCTGGGCTTGTCCCTGCCCTTCAACGTGATCGACGGCCATGCCCTCAAGCTTCTCATCGCCGCGCCTGGCGACGAACTGCTGGGCCAGCTGGACCGCAATCGCAAGACCATGGTGCTGGTGGCCTTGCTGCTGGTGCTGGCCTTCCTGCCGCTGGGCTGGTGGGCCGGACGCGCCATCGGCCGCAGCATGGAGCGGCTGGCGCTGCAGGCCGGGCGCATGTCACGCTTCGATTTTCGCACCCAGGGCCGGGGCCGCAGCACCTTGCGTGAGGTCAACATGCTCACCGAGATGGTCGATCATGTGAGCCTGACGGTGGAAGCCTTCCTCGACATCAGCGCCATCCTGAGCACCGAAACCCACGTCGAGGAAATGCTGCAGCAAGTGCTGGAAAAATTCGTCCAGGCCACGCGCTGCGATGGCGGCGCGGTCTACCTGTGGCAGCGCGAGCAGCGGGTGATGCAACGTGCTGCGGCTTACGGCCAGCAATGCGGCCTGGCCGACAGCATGCCTTATGACGAACAGGAGAGCGCCACCGATGAAGCGCGCGATACCGAAGATGGCCGCCTGCGCGTGGAACTGGACCTGCGCGGCCGCAATGGTTCGCTGGAGGGCCTGCTGGTGCTGATGCATGCGCACGACAGCGCGCATGAGGATCCGCGCTTCCTGGCCTTTGCGCGGCGGCTCTCGGGCATGCTGGCCGTGGCCATCGAAACGCGCCAGCTGATCGCAGCGCAAAAGGCGCTGCTGGAGTCGCTGATCCGGCTGATGGCCGATGCCATCGACGCCAAAAGCCCCTATACCGGCGGCCATTGCGAGCGCGTACCGCACCTGGCCATCATGCTGGTGGAGAGCCTGGCGCAGGAGCGCACGGGACCCTATGCGGCGTTCACCCTGAACGAAGACGAGCGCTATGCCTTCCAGTTGGCCGCGCTGCTGCATGACTGCGGCAAGGTCACCAGCCCCGAGCACATCGTGGACAAGGCCACCAAACTCGAAGTGATCCACAATCGCATCCATGAAGTGCGCATGCGCTTTGAAGTGCTGTGGCGCGATGCCGAACTGGAGCTGCTGCGCGCCTTGCACACCAGCGTGCCGCCTGACCAGGCGGAGCGCTTGCGCGCACGTCTGGAAACGCGGCGGCATCAGCTGCAGGAGGACTTCGCCTTCGTCGCGCAATGCAATGTCGGCGGCGAAGCGATGTCGGACGAGGCCATCGCGCGGCTGCGCCAGATCGCCACGCAGACCTGGCAGCGTCACTTCGATGACAGCCTGGGCCTGGCCGATGAAGAAAGCCGGCGCCTGCAGGCCACCCGCGCGGGGCAGCCCGCGCTGACGCTGCCGCAGACCGAACAATTGCTGGCCGATCGCCCCGAACACAAGGTCGTCTGGGACGACGAACATCGTCCTGCGGTCGAACGCGGGGACCCGCGCAATGTGCTGGGCTTCGACATGGAGTTGCCGCAATACCGGCAGAACATGGGCGAGCTGCACAACCTGACCGTACGGCGCGGCACGCTGAGCGAGGAGGATCGGTTCGCCATCAACAATCACATCGTGCAAACCCTGGTGATGTTGAAGAGCCTGCCCTGGCCGGAGTCGCTCAAGAGCGTACCCGATACCGCCGCCAACCATCACGAGAAAATGGATGGCAGCGGCTACCCGCGCCGCCTGCGGGCGTCCGAACTGCCGGTGCAGGACAGGGTGATGGCATTGGCTGACGTATTCGAGGCGCTGACTGCAGCAGATCGGCCTTACAAGCCGGCCAAGACCTTGTCGGAATCGCTGCGCATCATGGCCAGGATGTGCCGCGAGCAGCATCTGGATACCGAACTGTTCCGCTACTTCCTGCGCAGCGGGCTATGGCGCAGCTATGCGGACGAATTGCTGCGCCCGGCGCAGCGCGATGAGGTCGACATTGCGGCGATCGAAGATCTGCTGGAGACACAGTCCGCCTGACCAGGCTGACGCGGCGGGCCAAGCTGATTTCATCGTAAAATCTGCGCTCATTTGTTTGAGCACGTCGACGGGCCAGACGTCCCGCCGGTCGCCTGTTGTTGTTGCTGTCTCCGCCCTGCCAAGATCATGACGCACAAACTCTTCTGGTCCGCGCCCTATCAGACCGAACTCGACACGACCATCACGGCAGTCGAAGGCGATCAGGTACAAGTCGCGCAGACCATCTTCTTCGCCTTCTCCGGCGGCCAGGAGAGCGACGCCGGCACGCTCGGCGGCCATCCTGTGCTGCAGGCCGAGAAGCGCGACCAGACCATCGTCTACACGCTGCCCCCGGGGCATGGCCTGCAGGTTGGCGATGCGGTTCACCTGCAGATTGACTGGGCACGCCGCTATCGCCTCATGCGCCTGCATTTCGCCGCCGAGATGGTGTTGCAACTGGTCTACCAGATGCGGCCGGGCATCGAACGCATCGGCGCGCATATCGCCATCGACAAGGCGCGCGTGGACTTTGCCAGCCAGACCAGCCTGGCGCCCCTCTTCCCGGCCATCGAAGCAGCGGCGCAGGAACTGGTGGCGGCGGGCTTGCCTATCGTCACCGCGTTCAGCGATGAGGCCGCCGGGCGGCGTTATTGGGAAGTGGAAGGATTTGCGCGCATGGCCTGTGGCGGTACGCATCCCCGCACCACGGCGGAGGTGGGAACGCTGCGGCTCAAGCGCAAGAACACGGGACGCGGCAAGGAGCGCATCGAGATCCTGCTCGATGCGGCCTGAACGTTGTTTTCAATGCGGTGACCTGAGCGCCTTGCTCAGGTCTTGTAGTCGTACTTCATCTGCTGCGCGATGAGGATGTCCTTGCTGGTGCGCTCGCACAGGGTCACGTAATCGGTGAGCGGCCGCGGCGGGCGCATGCCTTCCTCGATCAGGCGCGCGTTGTCGAACAGCACTTCTTCCGCCGCAAAATAGCCATACGCACGGATCGCCTTCAGGACGATGCGTTTGTTGCAGGGACCGATGAGGTCCTTGAAGCGATCCTGCATCTGCAGGAAGCTTTCGTAATGGGTCTGGCGGTAACGGGACATCGGGCTCTCGCCGGTGCCCACGCTGATGGCTTCGTCGATCTGGCCGAACGTGCAGGAGTGGCTCGGGCCGGAGGAGATGTTGTAGGCCGAGTATTTGAGCGTCGATTTATCCAGCAGCAGGTGCAATGCCTCGGCGCAATAGTCCACCGGAATCACGTCGATCTTCTGATCCAGCTCGCAGGGGAAAGCCTGCAGGGCGCGCGCCAGGCGGAACACCCAGTAGATGCTGCCGGAGGCGGAACAGCCCAGTTCGGTATGGCCGACCACGATGGAGGGGCGCGCGACGATCAGCGGCAGTTCGGGCAATTCCGTGCGCAGGCGCTGTTCGGCCTCGTACTTGCTGGCGGTGTAGTCGAGGTAGTGCTCGACATCGTCGCCGGGGGAATAATCTTCCGACACCGGGCGTGGCGCATTGCGCCCGCAGGACATGCCGGTGCCGATCTGGATGAAGCGGCGCAGCTTGCGGCCGCGGCAGAGGCCGTGCGCCATGGCCAGCACGCCATCGACGTTGGTGGGAAAGATGGAGCGATGGGTCCCGAAGGAAGCCAGGGCGGCCGAGTTCACCACATCGTTGACTTGCAGCAAGCGGGGATCATCGATCCAGCGCTCCACACCGGTGAGGTCGCCGCAGATGATCTGGTCGGGCGAGAGACGCTGCAGGTCCTGCTCGCTCACGCCATGCAGGCGCAGGTTGGACGCCAGGCGCACGCGGCCCTCGTCGCGGTTGGCCGAGCGCACCAGGAACAGTGAGCGCTCCCAGCGAGGCGTCTTGAGGAGACGAGCGGCCAGCGCTCCCCCGATGAATCCGGTACTGCCGGTGAGCAACAACATAGACGATGAGAGTCCCAAAGAATACGGAGAGAAAACCGGCATGCCCCCATGACGGCCGGTATCAACGAGGCGGAGAGCCCCTGCCCATTCCAGAAAAAAATGGGGCAAAAAATTATAAGAGAGAAGTGCGTGGAATTGAAGCAGTCCAAACGGACTGGACCCGCAAAAATTTCGGTGCCCCGGGCCAGGAATTTACATCCTGCAGCGGCATTTCAGTCCAAACGGACTGATTTCATTTGGGGACGCGAGCATTAGAATTTGATCAATGCCTCCCCTGACTTCCCTGCCTGCACTCTCAGCCGCGACGCGGCGACGAGGAGCCTTCCCATGCCGCTGGTGCCCGCCCTTCTCCTACCCAGGTCGTCGGCCGTGAGCGAGCACGTCCATGTGCTGCCCCTCCACCGCCGCGTGCGGCTGACGATGGAGGCCGGCTTGGCCGCTGTCGGCGTGATGTTGCTCGCCATCACGTTGGTAGCGCGTTCGCTGCCGACCTATACCGCCTGCACGTCGGTGCTGACGGCGCTGCTGTGCGGCGGATGCTTTGCGCACCTGCTGGTGCGCGGGCGGCGCGGCCTGCCCGAGTCGCCACGCAAATCGACGATGCTGGCGACCTTGATTGTCTGCGTTTTCCTGGCGGGATTGTCGGATGCGGGACTTGCCAAGGATCAACGTGTAGATTCGCTGGCGATGGCGGTGAGCGCATTGCGCCATGGGGTGTTGCCGCTGGGCATATTTACGTATTGGCTGGTGTTCTGCGGACCCGTGGTGCTGGTGTGGCGCACGGTGCTGCCCTTTGCACCGATGCTGGGCTGGTTGGGATTTGCGGTGATGCATTCGGTCCAGGCGAGGCAGGTGCGATTTCAATGGCGCGCGCCGGGTTGGCCGGCGTGGGGCGAAGCGGTGGTGCTGGCGGGCTTGATGGTGGTGCTGTTTGCGGTCGGGCTGCTGGTATTGAAGGTGGTCAAGGATTGTCTGGTGGATGCGGGCAGGCGGTCGCGGGCGTTTGGGGGTTGGGATACGGGGGCGGCGTCAAAACCGCCTTTATGAGCAGCTGGCAGTGTCGGTAGTTGAGCGACGACTCGAATGGACGGAAGATATACTTCTTGGCATTTAGCCATTTGCTGAAGCATCTTCTGATTTATCCATTCATGGTCCAAGCATGACATACCGAGACGCGCTCGCGAGGCGGGGCATGTATATTCGCAAGAGCTTCCTTTGGGCTGCCTTGCTGCTGTCCGCTGCCATGAGCGGCTGTACTCACGAAGCGATGTTACCTACGCATCTTGCCCAGATCCGTCTTGATCCAAGTCGCTATGGCGACTTGATGAATAGACTCGACTCTGCGATGAAAGCCAGTGGACTATCGCGATACGGGGCAGCCCCGGGATTGAAAGAACTTCGCGGTCGAGACGTGCTGTACGTCGCGTACAGGATGCCGTCAAAAAAATGTGCGTTCATCACAGCGACAGATGTCAGCAAGGTCGGTACCGTCGAAATGCGCGTCTATTCGACGGTTCTGACCGACGATCATCTGAAAGAGGAAACGATGTCCCGCCTGGATGATGTCCTGGCAGAGTTCGGCTCAGAGTTGAAGGAACAATCTACCGACCCAAACCCGACGAAATCGAATTGACCCACCGGCAGGGAGATCCTAACTCCTCCACCCACACTTGCGAAATTCAGTTGGAGATTCCGTAGCACGGTCTGGGCGCTCACCAAAGAGTCGCGGCGCGATTGAGCAGTTCATGAAAACGATGAGGCATGGTTTCATCGCATTCATGGACAGGCCACCGATACCGACGGCGTTCACACATCAAGCCCTTGTCTTCCAGCAATACAAGGAGCGCTTTTCGCAGTCCCTGAAATGCCGCCAGGCGAGTTCAGACGGGCTGCTGTGTCAGTGACTTGACGATGTCGGCCTGCCCTGAATTGCAGGGCCAACTACACGCCGTATAATCGGAGCTTACGTATTCTTCTGCTGCTCCTTTTCCGCCCCCGTATCCTATTGCTTGGAGTCACCGTGCGTGCGTTCCATCTTCCGCTGTTGTTCGCTGCGATCTTCTCTGTATTCACTTCCCTCTTTGCCCTAGCCGCTCGCGCGGACGAACTCCACGTGCTGGCCGCCGGCGCGATTGCACCCATCGTGCGCACGGTAACGGTCGATTTCGAACGGCGCAGCGGCATCCATGTGAAGGTCGACAATGCCACCGGCGGCGTGGTGGACAAGCGGGTGCGATCCGGTGAACCGGCCGATGTGGTCGTGGCTCCGGAGGGCGTCTTGCGCGGGCTGGGCAAGGATGGCTACCTGAACCTGGCCAGTGAGCGCGCGATTGCGCGCGTGGGGATTGCGGTGGCGGTCAAGCAAGGCGCGCCCTCGCCGGCCATCGCTACGGTGGCGCAATTCAGGAAGGCGTTGCTGGACGCGCCTACGGTCGCAATGATCGATCCGAAGGCGGGAGGATCCAGCGGGATCTATCTGGAGAAATTGTTTGAACAGCTTGGCATCGCAGCCCAGATGCATGCCAAGGAAGTGCTGGTGCCGGGCGGGCTGGTAGCGGAAAAGCTGGTGGATGGAAGTGCCGTGCTGGCACTGCATCAGCAGAGCGAGATCCTGCAGGTCAAGGGGGCAAAGCTGGTGGGGCCGTTGCCGGCGGCCATTCAGAATTACACCGTGTATGTGGGGGCGGTGGGGGCGCGGTCCTTATCTGCGTTGGCGGGACGGGCGTTCTTGACGATGTTGGGGGAAGAGGAGGCGCGCAGGGCGATGGTGGAACATGGGTTGGTGCCTGAGGCTCAATGATGACAATGTTCAAACGGATACGCGCAATCACCCCGAGAGCGGGATACTGCGAACAAACACTCCAGAGCAGGAGCCAGGCATCATGAGCGAACGTCGTGTTCCTCCCGTCA
>Ga0187843_10001179_pt1 | contig 16873 bp, 15 predicted proteins | sample SpaLakP09_SKY_43_FD_134516 | JGI IMG/M metagenome (GOLD analysis project Ga0187843, IMG submission 134516) | Oligotrophic lake water microbial communities from Sparkling Lake, Wisconsin, USA - SP09_SKY_43 | ecosystem: Environmental > Aquatic > Freshwater > Lake | place: USA: Sparkling Lake...
AACCTAGCGCTTCTGCAATAAAGAGTGATCTTTCTTGCGGGCCCATAGCTCAGCCTGGTTAGAGCGCTTCCCTGATAAGGAAGAGGTCGGTGGTTCAAGTCCACCTGGGCCCACCCGTTCTAACACGGGGACCTAGCTCAATTGGTAGAGCACCGCCTTTGCAAGGCGGGGGTTAGGGGTTCGATTCCCCTGGTCTCCACAAATTTTAATTTTGGAACCAGACAAGCTGGTCTCCACACAGTTCTTAATTAATCCATCCACTTAAACGATCGGCTAACAACATGTCATCAACAGCAACTCTTCACACATCACTCGGCGACGTAGTTATCGAGCTCTATCCAAATCACGCACCAAAGACTGTTGCAAACTTTGTTGAACTAGCAACCGGTGCGAAAGAGTGGACCGACCCACGCGATGGCAAAAAGACAACTGCAAAGTTGTACGACGGAACAGTTTTCCACCGTGTCATTTCAGGATTCATGATTCAAGGCGGAGATCCACTCGGCAAAGGTTTTGGCGGACCTGGCTACCAATTCGCTGATGAATTCCACGGCGAACTTCAATTCGATGCGCCATACATTCTTGCAATGGCCAACTCAGGACCCGGCACAAATGGTTCACAATTCTTTATCACTGTCGCTCCAACGACTTGGTTAAACCGCAAACACACCATCTTCGGAGCAGTTAAAGACGCTGCTTCCCAGGCTGTTGTAGACAAGATCGGTGCAACACCAACCGGAGCACAAGATGTTCCAGTAACACCTGTTGTAATCAACAGCGTCACTATCGCTTAAGTAAATAACAATGTTTAAAATGAAGCGTTCTGCAACGCTTTCATTAATAACAATCATTTGTGCTGCCTATCTTGTAGATCAGCTATACCCACAGTTTTATGAATACACCGCACTCTTTGGTCCACTAGTTCAATCCGGTGAATACTGGCGTTTGTTCACTGTCGCTTTAGTCCATGGTGGGCTCACCCATCTATTTTTTAATATGTTCTCACTCCTTGTTTTAGGCAACCCGGTTGAAGAAGCACTTGGTAAAGCACGCTTTCTTGTAATTTTCTTTATCTCTCTTTTAACTGGATCCCTTACATCCATTTACTTGACCAACCAGCTCTATGTTTCAGTTGGAGCATCGGGTGCGATCTTTGGATTATTCGGAGCATTCATCGCGATGCGCAAAATGATCAATGAAGGCGTACGCGATATTTATGTAATCGTTGGGCTTAACTTCATATTCGGCTTTGTGCTGGGCGGTGTGGACTGGCGGGCGCACCTTGGGGGCCTTATTGGTGGCTACTTAACAACCGCCATTTTGCTTCGAATTACACGCATGTAATTCCTCCACATTGTGGATAAATACTGTGGATAACTACTGAGCAGCTTTCACACTGCGAAGCAGAACTTGGGCGACATCCAAAACTTCTACGTCACTCTGGCGCGCAACCATTCCATCGCCAACCATTACGCGACAGAACGGACAAGCAACTGCAACTTCATCCACACCGGTTGAAATTGCTTCATCAACGCGATTTAAATTAATCCGCGTTCCAATTTTCTCTTCCATCCACATACGTCCACCGCCACCACCGCAGCAAAATGACCGCTCTTTATTTCGCGGCATTTCTGTTACATCACAACCAGATGCTTCCAGCAATTCACGCGGAGGCGCATAGATCTGATTGTGACGGCCCAAGTAACAAGGATCGTGATAGGTCAACTTCTGTTCACTCTTATGTGGACTCGGCTTTAAACGCTTCTCTTTAATCAAAGTATTTAACAATTGAGTGTGGTGCAACATCTCGAGTTCAAAACCGCTTTGTGCATAATCGCGACCGATTGTTGTAAAGCAATGAGGGCAGGTAACCACAACTTTCTTCTTACCCTTTGGCCGGCCAGCAAAGACTTCATTGAAAGTCTCAATATTTTCTTTTGCCAAGATTTGATATAAGAATTCGTTTCCAGAACGACGTGCTGGATCTCCAGTACAAGTCTCACGCTTTCCAAGAACGGCAAAATTAACTCCGGCCATATATAAAAGTTCTGCAACAGCCTTGGTTGTTTTCTTGGCACGTTCTTCATATGCCCCAGCGCAACCAACCCAGAATAAATATTCAACTTCATCAGGCAGTACGCCTTCAACAACTCGCACCGGGAAATCACATTCAGCAATCCAACCTTCACGATCTTGTTTATTAGCACCCCATGGGTTGCCAGCCTTTTCCAGGTTACGGAATGTGCCACCAAGTTCTGTTGGAAATTCTGATTCAACTAAAACTTGGAAGCGACGCATATTTACAATGTGATCAACATGTTCGATATCAACTGGACATTCATTTACGCAGGCACCACATGAAGTACAAGACCATAAAACATCGAGTGAAATAGGGCTGTTTTCACCCACCAGAGCCTCGGTTTCAACCACCTTAGCCATAGCGTGATCGCGCATCGCCATAATCAAAAGCTTTGGCGAAAGCGGCTTATCCGTATGCCAAGCAGGACATTGCGATTGGCAACGACCACATTCGGTACAGCTGGTCATGTCCAACAGACCTTTCCAGGAAATATCTGAACGATTGCCTAAACCAAAGACATCATCTTCCGATGGATCTTCAAAGTTAATTGGTTTACCGTGCGACAACATTTCTGGAAGCGCGCCAAGAGATGGACTGCCATCGCTATTTCGTTTGTAATAAATATTAAAGAAAGCCAAGAAGCGGTGCCAAGCAATACCCATTGTGAAGTTACTAGCAATGACGATAAACCAAGCCATCGAAATAACAATCTTGGCGGTAGCTACATAAAGAATTGCGTTTTCTATTGCAGCAACACTCATTGCCTTAAAGACAAGAACTGCCGGCCAGGAAATTGCGTAATGCCAATTCCAACTTGTCTCACCTTCGAGCGCACCTTCTAAACCGCGAAGTGCAAAGACACAGAAAACAATCGCCAGAATTGTTGCTTCAATGTAATAAGCCTTACCCATTCCAGAGCCCGCAAAACGATTTAACATTCTAAATCTTGTAACTTGGCGGATACCAATTAAAGTAACAATTCCAACTCCGGTTGCTAGTGCGATGAATTCGGCGAAGAGTTCATAAACAACCCAGTGACCAATAATCGGTAGAGCAAAATCAGAGCTTAAAACTTGACCGTATGCAGTAACCAAAGTTCCAAAGAGCGCACCGAAACCGATCATTACGAACCAGTGCGCAATTCCGGTTGCGGTGAAATTAAGCATCTTGGTGTGGCTTAAAACCTCATGCAACATATTCTTTAAACGCGCACCGCGATCATTGCTGCGAGTTGGATCAGGTTGACCCTTGCGGTAAATGGCTACCAACTGAGGAACTCGAACCGCGAGCAAAGCCAGCGCAAAAATGGTGATGAGATAAGAGAGGCTGGCTAGGGCGATACGCACAAAGGCGAGGTTACCGACAGGGGCGGGAATATGTGGGCTATACGGTGAGTTATACGGGATGGCTCAAACTTGAGTCGCTACGACTCACTCTTTCGAGTAGTATCGACTCAGGTTAGGCCAACTTAACCCCAAATCGGGCTTGAGATGAGCGTGAATTAACGAAGGAGCAATACAAATGGCTAGAGCAGTCGGAATCGACCTAGGAACAACAAATAGCTGCGTATCGGTACTCGAAGGTGGAGAGCCAACAGTTATCGCTAACGCAGAAGGCGCTCGCACAACCCCATCGATCGTGGCATTCGCTAAAAATGGCGAAGTCCTTGTCGGTGAGGTTGCTAAGCGTCAATCAGTGACCAACGTTGAACGCACAATTCGTTCCGTTAAGCGTCACATGGGCACTAACTGGACCACGGATATCGATGGCAAGAAGTACACACCACAAGAAATTTCTGCACGTATTCTGCAAAAGTTAAAGCGCGACGCCGAGGCATATCTTGGCGAAACCGTAACCGATGCAGTTATTACTGTACCTGCATATTTCTCGGATGCAGAACGTCAAGCAACTAAAGAAGCTGGCGAAATTGCCGGACTCAATGTGCTTCGCATTATTAACGAACCAACTGCAGCAGCGCTCGCATACGGTTTAGATAAGGCCGATCAAGAACAAACAATTTTGGTATTCGACCTAGGTGGCGGAACATTTGACGTTTCACTACTAGAAATCGGCGACGGTGTTGTTGAAGTTAAAGCAACTGCCGGCGATAACCACCTTGGTGGAGATGACTGGGATCAAATTCTTGTAGATCACTTAGTACAAACATTCGGTTCAAAGAACGGAATTGATTTAACAAAAGATAAGATGGCGATGCAACGTATTCGTGAAGCTGCTGAAAAAGCAAAGATCGAACTTTCATCATCACAGCAAGCATCAATTAACTTGCCATACATAACAGTTGATGCCGAAAAGAATCCATTGTTCCTTGATGAAACAATGACACGCGCGCAATTCCAAACACTTACAGCACCACTGCTTGATCGATGCAAGAAGCCTTTCCAGCAAGTTCTAAAAGACTCTGGAATTGCAATTGCAAGTATCAAGAGCGTTGTACTTGTTGGTGGCTCAACTCGTATGCCGGCAGTCGTAGATCTAGTTCGCGATCTAACTGGCGGAAAAGAGCCAAATAAGGGTGTAAACCCTGACGAAGTTGTCGCAATTGGAGCATCACTTCAAGCTGGTGTTCTAAAGGGTGAAGTCAAAGACATTCTGCTTCTCGATGTCACACCACTAACACTTGGTATCGAAACCAAGGGTGGAGTTATGACAAAGATGATCGAGCGCAATACAACTATTCCTACAAAGCGCAGTGAAATCTTTACAACTGCTGATGACAATCAACCTGCTGTGCAAATTCAGGTTTACCAGGGTGAACGCGAAATGGCTGCTTACAACAAGAAGTTAGGCATGTTCGAACTAACTGGTATCGCACCAGCGCCACGTGGAGTTCCACAAGTTGAAGTTACCTTCGACATTGACGCAAACGGAATCGTCCACGTTGGTGCAAAGGATCTTGCAACCGGCAAAGAACAATCAGTCACAATCAGCGGTGGGTCTTCCCTTTCTAAAGAAGAAATCGATCGCATGATGGCCGATGCCGAAGCGCACGCTGCCGAAGATAAGCAACGCAAAGAAGAAGCTGAGATCCGCAACAACGGTGACTCACTTGTTTACCAGACAGAAAAGTTCATTGCAGATAATGCAGAGAAGTTATCTGAAGGCGAAGCAGCCGAGAAGAAATCTGAAGTTGAAGCAGCACTTGCTGAGCTAAAGACCGATCTAGGTGGCGCTAACTTCGAATCCATTAAAGCAAATACTGAAAGGGTAGCAACACTTAGCCAAGCACTTGGTGCTGCAATGTACGCGGCAGCAGGAGCTGCGACCGGTGACGGTTCAGCAAATGAAGATGGCGTTGAAGATGCTGAAGTAGTTGACGAAGGCAAGGAATAAAAATGACAGACCAAACAACTGAAGAAGTTGTGGAATCTGTTGAAGATGTAATCGTTGAGGCTGCCCCGGTTCAGGAAACTGATCCGGTGGCGGCTCTCACCGCTGATTTACAACGACTTCAGGCCGAGTACGCCAATTACCGAAAGCGTGTAGAACGCGATCGCGCCTTGGCACACGAAATGGCTATCGGTGCGGTTTTAACCGAATTGCTTGCTACTTTGGATGACATCGAGCGCGCAACCGAACACGGCGAACTAACTGGTGGGTTTAAATCTGTTTCAGATCAAATCACTGGAATTACAACTCGCTTAGGTTTGGAAAAATACGGCACCGCCGGCGATGAATTTGATCCACAAATTCATGAAGCGCTGATGCATGACACGGGTGCTGATGTTTTAGTTCCTACTGCGACAAAGATCTTGCAACCAGGATATAAATATAAAGAGCGCGTCCTGCGCCCTGCCCGTGTTGCAGTTACAGATCCAGCTACGGAATAACAACTTTCCATGGCCGCTAAAGACCTTTACGAAAAGGATTTCTACAAGATTTTGGGCCTTGGCAAATCTGCCAGCGGCGATGAAATTAAGAAGAAATACCGTTCTTTAGCGCGCGAACTTCACCCTGATAAAACAAAAGGTGATTCGGCACTGGAAGAGAAATTCAAAGCAGTCTCTGAGGCCTACGACATTTTATCCGACGGTAAAAAGCGCGCTGAGTACGATCAAGCGCGCGAAATGTTCGAACGTGGCGGAATGCGTGCACCACAAGGTGGTCAGAATTTCCAAGGTGGAGATTTCGGAGACATGTTTGGTGGCGGTAACCCACAAGATATCTTCGCCAATTTATTTGGTGGTGGCGGCAGACGTGGTCCACGCAAAGGCCAAGATCTGCAAACCGAGGCCACAATTACCTTTAAAGAAGCGGCATTTGGTACAACTTTAGAACTTCGTCTATCTGCAGATGGTGGACCATCACAAAACGTTTCTGCACGCGTGCCTGCCGGCGTAAACGATGGCGCCAAAATTCGCGTAAAAGGCAAAGGATCAATGGGCGAAGCTGGCCCCGGTGATCTATTTATCTTGTTACACGTGAAGCCGCATGCACTCTTTTCTCGCAAAGGTGAAAACATCGCAATCACAGTGCCAGTCTCGTTTACTGAAGCAGCACTTGGTGCAGATATAAAAGTTCCCACACTTACTGGCGATGAAGTAACCCTGCGTCTTGCCCCAGGCACATCTAATGGACGAGTCTTGCGCGTTAAAGGACGCGGCATAGTCAAAGGTGCGACAACTGGTGATTTGCTCGTAACTGTTGAAGTGCAAGTACCTGCCAAACTAGAAGGTGCTGCGTTAGAAGCGCTGCAAAAGTACGCAGAAGTTGTAGCCGAAAAAGATGTGCGCGCCGAATTAAGGAGTAAGGCGACCCAATGACAACAAATGAGAAAGATAACGAATCTCCCAACGATGACGCCGGACTTTATGTAATTTCAGTTGCTGCAGAGCTATCAGGTCTGCACCCACAAACTTTGCGCCAATATGATCGCTTAGGTTTAGTTTCACCCAATCGCACCATCGGACGCAACCGCCGTTATTCGTTGCGCGATATCGCATCCTTGCGCATGGTTGGGCGATTAGTTGGTGAAGGAATTAATCACGCCGGAATTAAAAGAATCATCGAACTGGAATCTGCCATGGCAAATATGGCTATCGAGGTAGCGCAATTGCGCATTGAAGTTGATGCTTTGATTAAAGAGAACCCACCAAAATCATTGGTTATGCGCAAGAAAAACGATGTAATCCTTTACAAGGAAGACTAAGCGCTCTTAAAGGCCTTAACTCGACCACTCCAGTTGCCCAAGACTTTCTCAGCAGGGGTTTGTAATACGTTTTCAATAACCGATGAGTAAACATCTCTGAAATCTGTGGTAACCGCTAAATCGCCATCAATTAATTTGGTTAGCGAAGGTTGATCCCCATACATTCCACCTTGTACGCGATCACCGATTAAGAACATTGGACCTGAAGTTCCGTGATCAGTTCCATCCGAACCATTTGCTTTTACGCGGCGACCGAATTCGCTATAGACCATCACAGTTATATCTTTTGAGCGTCCCGAGGCCTTCATTTGGCTTAAGAATTTACTGATACTTGAAGAAACCGTTCCGAGCAGCGCTGCTTGCGCATTTGCCTCATTGGCGTGGGTATCAAAGCCACCAAGTGAGACTGACCAAACCTTTGTTGGCGCACCTGCTGCGATTAACTTTGCAACAATATTTAATTGCTGAGTTAGGTTTGAATCACCGCCAGCATTTCCACCTGCAACCGTTGGCAAATCATCAGCTAGAGGTGCGGGCTGTGCCAGCACAGGAGTAACAGAACCAGAGACGCTAAATAAATTACGCATCGATGTTGCAGCAGCTGCAGATAACTTGCTATCTCGTTGTGAGGCGGCAGATAAACGCAGACATGCTTTACCGATTGCACCTGCCGGAATAGCTAAGCCACCTAAAGGAAGCGCCGAACCACTTTGCTTTGCACCAGCAAGAAGTGGTGGAAGAACTGAACCCAAACTAATTGCCATCATCGGATCAACTGCTTGGTTATCTAACCAACGACCCAACCAACCGGTACTCAAATGAGTTTGTGGTGAACCGGTCTGCCAAATAGCCATTGAAGAAAAGTGTGAACGATCTGGTTTTGGGTAACCAACACCGCGCACAATTGCTACCTTTTGCACATCCCACAAAGATTTAATTCCCGTCATTGACGCATTCAGCGCAAGTCCGTCCGTTAAAGGTAACAACGTTTCTGGTTTGTAATTTAGTGTTGGGCGCGCAGAATAATAAGCAGTGTCCTGATAAGGAATCACAGTATTTAATCCGTCGTTGCCGCCATATAAAGAGACCACAACTAAAATTGGTGTGCCAAGTGGCAACGGACGAGTTATTGCAGCTTCGGCAATATCATTCATTGAAAGAACGCTGGCTGCTGTTGCAGCAGTGGCTGCACCTGAGAACTTTAAGAATTGTCGTCTGGTGTATTTAGACATTCCCAATTGCTCGGCTGACATTGTTGGAATTTCGTTCATGCGCTCACCACATATTCAGGACTACAGATGGCCAGGATTACTAAACGTGGAACTACGTCACGAACTTCGCGGAGTGCAAATGCAGTGCGGGGCGACCATTCGACAACCGCTAACAAGTCGGCCAAATAAGCCGCGCGACTAGCTGGAACTTGCGCCTCAATCGTTGATAAGTCAGCCTGGTTTACCAACCAGGTAGCGAAAGCAATACGGAACTGCGCACTGGCAGAGCTAAGCCAAGCCTCATCAGTTGGCCAACCACCCACATTGGGAGGTGAGAAAGGTACTTGCGATAACTTTTCAAGATAGCCATGCAACTTATTAAACGAATCTAATTTGGAAGGTGTCAGCGATAGTGCACGGCAAACACCAATAAACCATTCGACTGGCGATTTCACTATTTCATATTGTGGATTAACTAAATCTGTACCGTTAATCAAAGTTGATAGAACGGGTGCAATTTCTCGTCCCGCAAACGCGCTAATCATTTGATGGTTAGCCGGCAAAGGTTGTTGTGATGACACAAACCGATACCAAATACGCTCGGCGATAAATCGCGCACAATTAGGCTGGCTGACCAAGTGCGCAATCGCATCATCGGGGCTCATCACTGCGCTCTTACCCAAGATTGTCACAGATTTCATATCACGGCGCTTCTCGTTATATACAACAACACCAGAACTGCGTGAAACTTGGTAGCCAGTAAATGCCCGCGCCAACTCTTTAACATCTGTTTCGGTATAGCGATTTACACCAAGTACAAATAGCTCCATCATCTCACGCGAGAAATTTTCATTTGGAGCCTTTAATGTATTTTCGCCACCATCTAACCAAATCTGCATTGCACCATCCATAAACATGGCCTTTGCAAATTCATTAAAGTTTCCAGTGGCATACTTTCGAAAAGTTTCATTCTGCTTCAGCATCGGCATTGCATAATTTACTTTTCCAATGGATGTCGCCCAATGTCCGTGCCAGAACCAGACCATTTTTTCTTGCAATGGTTTATTTGTTGCCACCATCTGGTCTAACCACCAAAGCTCAATATTTTCATTTTGTGATCGCAGTTGACGCGCGAAGATAATGATTTCAGGGGTATTTGGTTCGGGGCGTTTTCCTAAATCAGTAACTGCGGGAAGAGCCACCGCACCAGAATCAATTAGTGGCGGATTTAAAAAGCTCTGCTTAGTTGCGGCCACACCCGCTTTGAGTGCTTGGGTAAATTCTCCAGGACGTGGCCCAAAGCCAAAACGGTTATATAGCCGCGCTAGTTCCAACCGTTTGAGATCCACCCCGCGAATGTATGGTCAATAGGCTAACAATGTAAGGTTGCCACATGAATTCACATCAACTTCTCCGAGAAGAGATTATTAACAAGGCTGTTGTGCACGGAAAAGTGATTTTATCTTCCGGAAAAGAAGCCGATTATTACGTTGATTTGCGTCGTGTGACCTTGGACCATATTGCAGCACCATTGGTGGGTGAAGTCATGTTGGAGCTAACCAAAGATCTGGATTACGAAGCTGTTGGCGGCTTAACACTTGGCGCAGACCCAGTTGCAACTGCGATGATGCATGTGGCGGCGCGTAACGGCCAAGCGATTGATTCTTTTGTAGTTCGCAAGGCAGAAAAAGCACACGGTCTGCAACGTCGTATCGAAGGTCCAGATGTTGTTGGCAAACGCGTTTTAGCAGTTGAAGATACTTCAACAACCGGCGGTTCAGTATTAACCGCGGTTGAAGCGCTAAAAGAAGCTGGCGCAATTGTGGTTGGCGTTGCTGTAATTGTCGAACGCGGCGCTAAGCAAGCAATTATTGATGCAGGTTATGAATATCGTGCAGCGTTCTCGTTAGAAGATTTAGGTCTTTAATTAACTCAAGTGGCGTTTAGTGCGCCACTCGCGAAGTATTTCAATTCCAACCGGAATTACACTAACCAAAATTATTAACCCAACAACAGGCAAAAGGTACTTATCTACGCTTCCTTCAAGTCTTTCACCTAAGTAATATCCAGCAATAATTAAGCCGTCTGTCCATAAAATGGCGCCAACACAGTTCCATAAAAAGAATTTTCCAGCGGGCATTTTTATAACGCCACACATTGGGTTGATTAGGGTTCGCACGAAAGGAATAAAACGCGCCAGAACCAAAGCTTTGCCAGTGCCGTATTTATTTAGCCAACGCTCAGTGGCTTTGACCTTTTTCTGATTGAAAACGCGGCCATCGGGACGATCAAAGAGTTTGACGCCGTATTTAGCACCGATTAAGTAACCAGTCTGCGAGCCAATGATTGCAACTAACGGAGCACCGATCAGTAAAGCCACAATATCTATCTGAACTCCGTCAAAGACTTTCGCGGCAGCACCTGATGCGCCAACACCAGCGAGAAAGAGCAAAGAGTCTCCTGGAAAGAAAAGTCCAATTAATAGACCTGTTTCCATAAAAATGATCGCCAAAATTCCAACCAAACCAAGAGTTGAAATTATTGAATGCGCATCAAAAAGATTAACGGTTTGTGAAAAATGCATGTCTTGAGGATAAGGTACGCGCCATGCCTTCGCACTTAAGACCGCTGTTACATTTCACACCTGAGCGTAACTGGATGAACGATCCCAACGGGTTGATCTATTACAAAGGCAAATACCACTTGTTCTTTCAACACAACCCATTGGAAAACATATGGGGCCACATGTCTTGGGGCCACGCAGTTAGCGAAGATTTAATTACCTGGAACGAACAAGCAGTTGCAATTACTGGTGATGGAACGCATGCAATATTTTCAGGAAGTGCTGTTGTTGACTACTTCAACACCACTGGGTTTGGATCGCTAGAAAACCCACCCATGGTCGCGATTTACACAGCGCACAAACATGATCACTCGCATCAATCGCAAGCGTTGGCTTACAGTTTGGATGAGGGCGCTACTTGGGTTAAATACGCGGCAAACCCAGTATTAGATTTAGGACTAGATCATTTCCGCGACCCCAAAGTCACTTGGGATCGCACAACTGAATCTTGGTTGATGTCCGTCGTGAAGCCAAAAGAACAAAAAGTTTCTTTTTACTCATCAGATAACCTAAAAGAATGGCTGCATCTAAGTGATTTTGGACCAGCCGGAGTGGTCGATGGCGACTGGGAATGCCCTGATCTATTTCCAATAAAAGTCGAAGGCGATGAAAATAAAATTAAATGGGTTCTTCTTATTTCACTTAATCCAGGCGGTTTAACCGGTGGATCGGGAACACAATATTTTATTGGCACTTGGGATGGAAAAGAATTTACCGCAGATGATGCAAATACCCGCTGGGTTGATTATGGAAGAGATAATTATGCTGGCGTAACTTTTAACGATGCACCAAATAGCCGTCGCATATTTATTGGATGGATGAACAATTGGGCGTACGCAAACAATTTGCCAGCTACACCTTGGTGCGGGGCCATGACTCTTCCTCGAGAATTAACTCTTGTTTCCAAAGCAGGTTCACTATCACTTGCCGCAAATCCAGTTGCTGAATTAAATAATTACTTAGGCGAAAAAATTTCATCTGGACAAAACGTAGAACTTCTAGAAATTAAGGCCAGCATTTCAACCGCAGGTGGTAAGTCAACAAAGATTCGAGTCGCAGGTGATAAAGGTAAGTTTTTTGAATTTGGTTACGAGACAAAAAATAAGTCTCTTTTCATTGATCGCTCACATGCTTGGAACGAAATTGAATCCACCCATCTTCACAGCGCACCAATAACCGATGACGAAGAAATACTGGATATAACCGCAATTGTAGATCGCGCTTCGGTAGAAATATTTGCAGCTGGAGGCAAATATGTTCTAACCGATTTGATATTTCTGCCCGGGGCAAATCGAGGGGTCACCTTCGAGATCGCTGAGGGCTCCCAAGCCCCCCGCTCACTCGAGGCTAGGGCTATCGCGCCACGCCGATAGAGCCCTGCGTAGTACTGCAAAAAACCTGCAAGTGGGCTGAAAATGTCATTACATCGTTACTTCAGAAACCCGAATTGTCCGATTTTTAAATTCTAAGTTCGGGTATTTTTCGCCTCAAATCAGCTTTCAACTCTCGTTGTCGGCTGCCCCTTGAGAGGAAATATATGAAGAAGTCAAAGCTCGGAGTGGTTCTAGCCGCTTCAGCAGTTGCACTTTCATTAGTAGCGACAATGCCTGCTGCATCAGCAGCAGCTTGTCCAAAGAAAGCAACTGTAACAATGCTCGGAACAATCAAGCCTGAAATCCAAGATCAGTTCTTGGCTGCAGTTTCTGATTACAACAAGAGCCAAAAGTGCTACACAGTTAAGTCGATCCCTGGTGATCGCAAACTTACATTCCTACAAAATGTGACACCAATGTATGCAGCCAAGAAGGCTCCAACAATCATGTACACATTGCAAGAGATCCCTGACATGGCTGACAAGGTCATGGACTGGAAGGGCACAAAGCTTGTTGGCTTGGTATCAAAGGATCTTCTAACCGCTGCAAACATCGGTGGAAAGCAAGTTGGTGTTCCATCAACTGCAGAAGCATTTGGTCTTCTATACAACAAGGAAGTTCTTGCTAAGGCTGGCGTAGATCCAAAGAAGATCACAACACGCGCTGAGCTAGAAGCTGCATTCAAGAAGGTGCAAGCATCAGGCACAGGAGCAGTTCGCTTCTCAAGCATCTGGTGGTCACTTGGTGCACACTTCACAAACATCTACTTTGCTAACTCATCAAAGACACACGAAGGCCGCCTAAAGGTCCTTGATGGTCTTTCAGATGGAACAAAGAATCTTTCTTCAGATCCAGTATTCAAGAACTACTTGGCTACATTCGATCTTCTAAAGAAGTACAACCAAGCAAAGCCAAATACAACTGACACTGAATACGACCTATCTGTTGCAGATCTTGCTTCAGGCAAGGCTGCATTCTGGTTCATGGGTAACTGGGCAGAGCCAAACTTGCTAACAGCAGCTCCAGATTCAAACTTCGGAATCATTCCTTTGCCAATCAGCAATGATGCAAAGGCATACGGAAATAACTCAATTTCTGTTGGTATTCCGGGTTACTTCATGGTTGACAACAAGCAGTCAACTAAGGAACAACGCGCAGGCGCAGTTGACTTCCTAACATGGTTGTACACATCAGCACAGGGACAAAAGCGCGTAGCTGGTCCAGTTGAAGATGGTGGAATGAACTTCATCCCTGTTTACAGCGGATTCAAGGTTCAGCCAAAGACCAACATGGCTAAGGAAATCTCAACATACGTAACAAGCGCACGCACAATCGAATGGGTCAACACCTTCTACCCAGCAGGTGGACAAGACCTATACGGTGCTTCAGGTCAGAAGTTGATGGCAGACGCCATCACAGGTGATCAGTACGCATCTGAATTGCAGGCTGCTTGGAAGGGCGCTGTTAAGACATGGCGCGGAGTTGCTAAGTAGTTAGCACTTCAACTTCTAGTCAACTAGCAATAGAAAACTAGTGACAGGTGAGGTCACCTCGGGGTTTATGCCTCGGGGTGACCTCGCTACTATTACGAAATCAAATTAAAAATTATTGATTAATAAGGTGAATTAAATGCGCACAGGAAATAGCTGGAAGAGATTTTTCATCTTCGCAGCATTTCCACTTGCTGTTTTCGCAATCGTTTTAGTTTTTCCATTTGCCCAAGGTTTCTATTTAACATTTACTAACTGGGATGGTTTTGAGCAAACCGCTTATGTCGGTTTTGACAACTACACAAAATCTTTTAAAGATCCAGTTTTCTGGTCAACATTGGTATTCACCACAAAATTCGTAGTTGTATCACTTATCGCAGTAAACGTTGTCGCCTTCGGATTGGCATTATTGGTGACCGCCAAGTTGCGCAGCGCGAATATCCTCCGCACATTTTTCTTTGTTCCCAACTTGATCGGCGGCGTTGTTTTAGGTGTTATTTGGCAGTTTATTTTCAACACCGCACTCGTTTCGATTTCTACAAAATTTGGTCTGCCGTTCTTCGCTGAGTCTTGGCTAAATCAGACCGGAACCGCATTCTGGGCATTAATCATCGTGACTGTCTGGCAATCATCTGGATACATGATGATTATCTATATAACCGGACTTATCAGCATCGAACAAGATGTCATTGAGGCCGCACGCGTCGATGGAGCATCACCACTTCGCATGTTATGGGCGATCAAGATGCCACTTATGGCACAAGCATTCACAATTTCACTCTTCTTAACTTTACGTGGAGGCTTTATGGCCTACGACGTCAACTTAGCCCTCACCGGCGGAGGCCCTTACCGCACCACTGAACTTATCTCGATGCATATTTTCCAAGATGCATTTGCTTTCGGAAACTTCGGAACTGGTCAATCAAAAGCAATCGTCATGTTCGTAATTGTTGCCGCCGCCGCTCTGTTGCAAGTCACTGTTAGTAAGCGCTTGGAGGTCGAGCGATGAGTGAAGTGCGTGGAATAGCCAAGAAAGCGACATTTATTTCCGGCTCAATTATCGCCGTTGCCTACTTTTTGCCATTTGTTTTGGTCTTTGTAAATGCGCTTAAACCTAAGTTTGATATCTTGGCAAACCCGCTGGCGTTGCCAAAAACAATTACTTGGGACAACTTCAACCAAGCGATGACGAAGATGAACTTCTTTAGGTCACTCACCAACTCAGTCATCATCACCGTGCTTAGCGTGGGCGCGCTTATTTTATTCTCATCAATGCTCGCCTATTACTTAGCACGCACCAAAAGCAAATTTACCAAGACCACATTTTTGATTCTTGTCGCATCAATGATTGTTCCGTTTCAAGCCTTAATGATTCCGTTTATGTCGATCTTTGCACAGTTTGTTTCTTTGAATAACCGCGCAGCGCTGATCTTCTTTTATATTGGATTTGGTGTCGCACTCTCTACATTTTTATATCATGGGTTTATCTCAAAGATTCCCATGGATCTTGATGAAGCTGCATCAATGGATGGAGCAAACGACTTTACGATTTTCTGGAAGATCATCTTCCCGATGTTGCGTCCCGTTACCGCAACAGTTGCGATCGTTAATGCGCTTTGGATTTGGAATGACTTCCTCTTGCCAAGATTGGTATTAACACCTGAGACACAAACTTTGCCGCTCTCGACCTACCTTTTCTACGGGCAGTATTCAACTGAATATGGCCAAGCTATGGCGGGTCTATTGCTAGCCGTTTTGCCAATCATTGTCTTCTACTTAATTTTGCAGAAGCAATTCATCTCCGGTATTTCAACCGGCGCAGTTAAGTAAAGGATAAATTAATGCCGTTATCGTTAGACCGTGATTGGTGGCGTCAAGCCGCTATTTATCAGATCTATCCACGTTCATTTAAAGATTCAAATGGCGATGGACTTGGCGATATAAAAGGTATTACTTCTAAGATTGATTACCTCTCATCTCTTAGTCTGGATGCAGTTTGGTTATCGCCATTTTTCCCATCAGCACTTGCCGATGGAGGTTATGACGTTGATGATTATCGTGACGTTGATCCAAAACTCGGATCACTGGATGATTTCGATGAAATGCTAACCAAGTTACACGAAGTTGGTATTCGCGTATTTGTAGATATCGTTCCTAATCACTCATCTAATTTGCATATCTGGTTTAAAGAAGCAATCGCCGCCGAACCTGGTTCAGCAGCGCGAAACCGCTACATTTTCCGCGAAGGAAAGGGCCCAAACGGCGAACTGCCACCGACAGATTGGCCTTCACACTTTGCACCGAGTGCTTGGACACACGAATCAAAAATGGGTGGAAAACATAACCAGTGGTACTGCCATTTATTTGCGCCAGAACAACCTGATTTCAACTGGGATAACCGCGAGATTGAAGAAGATTTCTTGAAAACTTTAAAGTTTTGGGCTGATCGCGGTGTTGATGGTTTCCGTATTGATGTTGCACATGGCATGAAGAAGGATTTATCTGAACCGCTTAAGAGCCAACCAAACTTTCCAAGTTATAAAGATCTCGAACAAAAACCCGGTCAGAATGTTTTATTTGATAGAGAAGAACTTCATGGCGTTTACAAAGAATGGCGAAAGTTATTCAATCAATACGACCCACCTCGCGTTGCAGTTGCTGAAGCAAGTGTTCCGCCTTCAAGGTTAGTTAAATATGCGAGCCCAGATGAATTAGGTCAGAGCTTTAACTTTGAACTATTTGATGCGAATTTTAACGCTGGCGAATTTAAAGTAATTATTGATCGAGCTTTAGTAAACGCCAAGAAAAACGGCTCATCAACTACGTGGTGTATTAATAACCACGATCAGATGCGCCCAGCGACAAAGTTTGGAATTCTACCAACTGTCGATCGAATTCGCTGGCGTAACTCAAACGGAACTTCTAGTCC
>Ga0187843_10001180_pt1 | contig 16869 bp, 10 predicted proteins | sample SpaLakP09_SKY_43_FD_134516 | JGI IMG/M metagenome (GOLD analysis project Ga0187843, IMG submission 134516) | Oligotrophic lake water microbial communities from Sparkling Lake, Wisconsin, USA - SP09_SKY_43 | ecosystem: Environmental > Aquatic > Freshwater > Lake | place: USA: Sparkling Lake...
GCCACCGGATAGATTTTTTGCAGACGGCCATCCTGATACAAAAACAGCCGCGCTTGCGGCAGATTCACCACCAGGTGCTGGCCGGTCTGACTGATCAGGATGTCCGGCTCCGGCATGTTGGCAGCCCAGCCCGCCATGCTGCCCAGCAACAGAACCACACCAGGTACAAGAGTAAAAACCGACTGCTTCATCGCGCACCAGACCAATAGTTTTTGATTGAAGGCATCATAACAGAAACCCGATAATCACCGCTCTGGCAAAAATCGCTGCGCAGCGGCGCATATTTTGAGAAAATCACGCTTTTCCGCCTGACTTACCACACGAATACAATGACTCAGCAACAGACCATTGCTCTGGTCGAATCACTTGACCACGAAGGCCGCGGGGTCGCCCACGTCGACGGCAAAACCATTTTCATCGACGGCGCCTTGCCGTATGAAAAGGTAATATACAGCGCCTATCGCAAAAAGCCCACGTACGAAAACGCCAACACCACCGCCGTGCTGAAGGAAAGCTTCATGCGCGCCACGCCGTCCTGCCCGCACTACGGCACCTGTGGCGGCTGCTCCATGCAACACGTCGAATTTACTGCCCAGGTCGCCATCAAGCAGCGCGTGCTGGAAGACAATCTCAAGTTCATCGGCAAGGTAAAAGCCGAACGCATTCTCACCCCGATTGCCGGCCCTACCTGGCATTACCGTCACCGCGCCCGCCTGTCGGCCCGCATGGTGCCGAAAAAAGGTGGCGTACTGGTGGGCTTTCATGAAAAGAACTCCAGCTACATCGCAGAAATGCGCGAGTGTCATATCCTGCCCCAGCATATTTCCGACCTGATCCTGCCGCTGCGCGAGATGATCGCCAAGCTGTCGATCAACAGCCGCATGCCGCAAGTAGAAGTGGCGGTAGGTGACAAGGTGGACGTGCTGGTATTCCGCAATATGGATGCCATCAGCAAGGCTGACGAAAAGCTGCTGCAACAGTTCGCCGACCAGCACCGCCAGCCGCAACGACCACTGCAGATCTGGCTGCAGCCGGCGGGCCCGGATACCTGTTATCCGATCTACCCGCTGGACGCGCCGCGCCTGAGCTACAGCATGCCGCAATACGGAGTGGAAATGCCCTACTACCCCACCGAATTCACCCAGGTGAACCCGCAGATCAATGCGGTGATGGTGGCACGCGCCCTCAGCTTCCTCGACCCGCAAGCGGGCGAACGCATTGCCGACATGTTCTGCGGCATCGGCAACTTCACCCTGCCCATTGCCCGCTCCGGCGCCAATGTACACGGCATGGAAGGCAGCCAGGCACTGGTCAAGCGCGCCGTGGAGAATGCCACCCATAACGGCCTGCAAGACAAGGTGACGTATGAAATGGCCAACCTGTTCGATGTCACCCCGGAAAGCTTTGCCGCACTGGGCAAGTTCGACAAGATGCTGGTCGACCCGCCGCGCGATGGTGCCATCCAGCTGCTCAAGGCCATGACCGACGACACCGCGCCGCAGCGTATCGTGTATGTCTCCTGTAACCCGGCCACGCTGGCGCGCGACGCCAATGTGCTGGTGAACACCAAGGGCTATACGCTCAAGGCCGCCGGCATCATTAACATGTTCCCGCACACCGCCCACGTTGAGTCCGTCGCCTGGTTCGAAAAAACCGGCCCGGCCAAGAGCCTGAAGGAAGTGGCGGAGATGGAAGCGGCGGAAGAAGCCATCCGCGAAGCCAAGCGTCAGGCCCGCAAGCAGCAGGAAGCCGAAGCAGAAGCCCGTAAACAGGCGGACCTCGCGGAAAAAGCCGCTGCCAAGGAAGCCCGCCGTCAGCACTATCTGGATAACAAGGACTATTACGACGCCAGAAGTGCGGCCCAGCAGCAGGCACGCGATGCCGCCACCGCTGGTGAGGAAGCTTCCAGCAAGGAATAAGCTGTTTATAGGTGTTTGCCTGTAGCGTTCGACCCCAGTTGTCACCCCGGAGCGAACGATGCAGGCGCACCTGACCGACAGCTATATAGCCAGAATCAAAACCCCGGATTCACGTGTTGAACTCAAGGACACGCGGATACCGGGGTTTACTTTGCGCGTGGGAAAACGAGCCAGGGTGTGGTAGTTCCGTAGCAAAGTAGCTTGTACCGCAGCGACCTCAGCCGCCGGCAATGCAGCAGCACTCGACAAGCACGGATTCATCGCTAGAGACCCGGGACAGAGGAGGAAGGGAAGTTGGCTTGCAGCTAAGCCGAAGCAGTGCTTAAACAAACACTTAAGCACTGTGGCGCAAGGGATACATAAGGAAAATCCACATTGCAATACCGGTATTTTCAACTGTAAAATTAGGAAACTTATGGCAAAGCCGGTGAAAGCCGGTGACGCAAAACTAAAGGGACTACCGGACGCATATTGCTCCTATGTCAGCCAGTTGCCTGCTACCGCCCGGTAGCTGACAGCGCCTTTAGCTTTGCTTTGGATCTCCAAAGGAAAACGATGAGCGCCTCAAACACTCTGCCCCGTCAGCAAGACAATACGCTGGCAAACGCGACCTCCGCCAAGACGGCTGATGGCCTGCTGTCTGATGCCGGTTTTCTGGGTCAAAGCAATTTTTCTGCATCACCGGCACTGCCTGTTTATCAGTCGGCCCTGCCCAGTAACAGCCTGATGGCTGCGACCGTGAGCACAACGGCTGCCAGTACAGCAGCGCTGTCCAGTACAACATCCACCACAGCAGCCAGCAGCAGCACGCTGAAAATGAGCACGGCGACAACCGCGCCGTCGTGGATTTCCACGCTGTCCGACTCGGTATTGAAGGCCGACATGAACGCCATGTCCGGCACCGTGACCGAAGCCGGGCTGGCCAAGCTGGTGACCGATTTGTCTGCGGAGCTGACCAGCAACAAGACCACGCTGTCGAGCAGCCAGTTCAATGATCTGAAAACCATCGTTGCCGACCTGAACGTGGGCGAGACGGCTTCCGCTTACAATCTGTATACCCTGAATGCGCTGGTCAACGGCAATGCCGCCAATGCCTCCTGGACAGGTGGCAATGCATCCAGCAGCAGTCTGGGCAATCTGGCTGCAGGTTCTTCCGCCACGCAGCTGAGCAATCTGGATGGCAAGTGGTTGCTGGGCACTGATCTGCCCTCCTCCACCGTCACCGTGGATGGCTCTACCTCAAAAATTACCTATAGCACCAGCACGGCAGCGTTGTTTGGTGCCAGCGGCCCGGCTGCCAGCGATGTCAATCAGGGACAGCTTGGCGACTGCTACTACCTGGCCTCGCTGGCCGAGGTAGCCAGTCAGGATTCGGCCTCATCAAGAACATGATCACGGTGAATGGTAATGGCTCTTATGGCGTGGCATTTCATGTCAAGGGCGCGGTGGAATACGTTACCGTCAACAATGTGCTGCAAACCGGCTGCAATTCCGGCAACAATATGTGGGCTACCCTGCTGGAAAAGGCCTATGCCGAATTGCAGTCCATCAATGTGACCACCGGCAACAGCTACACCGGCAACAGCTTTACCGCCATCGGCAATGGCGGCCTGCCAGAGTACGCACTGGAGTCGATTACCGGGGCATCGCAGATCACCGACTTCAGCGCCAGTGGTTCCAGCTGGCTGTGCCGTACCTATAACGCTTCGCTGTCCGGTACTGGTTCGCAAAGCGGTGTCAGCACGGCTTCGGTGCTGAGCACGCTGAAAGCCGATCTGGCCGCCGGGGATGATGTGGTGTTGTCGTCCAACACCTGGAGCTATGACGCAGCCGGCAAAGTGCAGCTGGTGGCAAGCCATGCCATGTCGATCTATGGCATTGATGCTGCCAATGGCAATGTGGAAATTCGTAATCCCTGGGGCAGCCAGAGCGGCCAGTACTGGGATACGACTTTCGAGGTTAGCCTGGCCACCCTGCTGGCTGCGGGCGACACCATCACCACGGATAATGCCGGCGGCTCGGTGCCGGTTACCCCCTCGGCACCGATTCTCAACGCGCAGACCGCCAACCAGACGCTGGCCGCCAACCATGCTTTCTCGCTGTCGCTGGCCAGTGCCTTTTCCGATCCGCAAGGCCAGACCCTGAGCTACAAGGTGACCCAGGCCAACGGCCAGGCCCTGCCGTCCTGGCTCAGCTTCAATGCCAGCACTGACACCCTGTCCGGCACCACACCGCTGACTTCCAGCTCGACGCAGGTGCTGGTGACTGTGACTGATACTTCCGGCCTGTCGGCAACCGAAACCTTTAGCATCGCCGATACCGTATCGGCACCGGTGCTCGCCAAGGCCACGGCAGCCCAGCAGATCACCCCAGGCCACAGCTTCAGCTTCGCCCTGCCGGCCGGTACCTTTACCGATCCGCAAGGTGAAACCCTCAGCTACACGGCCAAGCTGGCCAGCGGCGCTGCCCTGCCCTCTTGGCTGAGCTTCAATGCGCAAACCCAGACCTTCAGCGGTAATGCGCCCAGCGCCAACACTTCGCTGTCGCTGGTGGTCAGCGCCAGCAACCAGGCCGGCCTGTCCACTTCGGAAACCTTTACCCTTAACGACGGTTATGCTGCTCCCACGCTGCATACCCAGACTGCTAACCAGACCATCAATGCCGGCAAGGCTTTCAGCATCGCTCTACCCAGCACCACCTTTGTCGATCCGCAAGGCCTGGCGCTGACTTACAAGGCCGCACTGAGTGGCGGCCAGGCACTGCCATCCTGGCTGACGTTCAACGCCCAGACCGAAACCTTCTCCGGCACGGCGCCGACCACCGCTGGCACTTTCGGCATTACCCTGACGGCCACTGACAGCGCCGGTCTGTCCGCATCGGAAACCTTCTCCATCAACGATGTGGCTAGCGTGCTGAAGGCACCGGTGGTCAACCAGCTGCCGCTGGCCATCAGTTTCAATACCAATGGCACACTCAATATCAGCGTACCGCAAGGCACTTTTACCGATCCGCAAGGGCAGACCCTGACTTACGGTGCCACGCAGTCCAACGGCCAGGCGCTACCCAGCTGGATTACCTTCAATGCCAAAACCGACAGTTTTGTCGCCAGCATGGGCAGCCAGACCGAATCGGCCAGCATCACCGTCAAGGCCACCGATACCTCCGGCCTGTCGGCCAGCGAAACCTTCTCGCTGACCTTGGGCGGTACTGGATCGCAAGGCCTGGCTCACGCCAGCGCGCCGGCCATTTCGCTGGTAGGTGTCAACCTGTCGGCAGCCGCTCTGGCCGAGCTGCATCTGGCCTAGTGGCTTAGCACGCAAAAACAGCGCACTGCCTTTGCCGGCAGTGCGCTGTTTTCATTGGGCTGCTGCTCAAGCCTCAGCCCCGGCCAATACTGCTAGGGCTGGCTGCCCTGTGCTGAAAAATTGCGATCCAGCAAAACCATGTCCTCACCACGCAAGGCGCCGCTGTCGGCACGCAAGGCAATCCAGCTGACCAGCTGGTTGTACTGGGCCAGCAGCAGATCGCGGCGGGCCTGGTATAGCTGCTCCTCGCTATTGAGGATGTCGGTCAGGGTCTTGACGCCGGCCCCCAGGCCCAGCTTGCTGGCCTTGACCGTTTCCTCGCTGGAGATCACGGCTTTTTTCAGCGCCGCCACTTTGCGCGCCCCATTGCTGACACCATAAAACTGCCTGGTCACCTCCAGCTCCACCTGCGTTCTGGCATTGTCCAGTTCGGCCAGCGCCTGCCGGTATTGCGCGCTGGTTTGCACGATCTGGGCCGAATTGTAGCCGCCGTTGAAAATCGGCACGCTCAGCTCGATGCCGATCGCATTCTGGGTGATGTGCTGGTTGATGGTGGAGACGGAACTGGCGCTGGAGCGGTCCTTGCTGGCGACCAGATCCAGCGTGGGATAGTTGCTGGCTTTGGCTTTGCGCAGTTCCTGTTCGGCGATCTGCACATTCAGCTGCGCTGCGCGGATGTCCGGACTGTACTGGAGGGCCTTGTCGCGCCAGTCGGACACCGTGCCATCCGCACCCAGGTATTGCCCGATATCACCAGCCGGCTCGGCCAGCCCGGTTGCCGCTACGCCAGTCAGGGCCAGCAGGCTGCGCTCGGCAATGAGCTGCATATTGCGGGCCTCGATCAGCTCCGACTCGGCCATCGCCATGCGCGCCTCGGCGTCGTGGATATCGGTCACCGTGCCATCGCCCTGCTCGAACAGCTTTTGCGCTTGCTGGCGGGCGCTGCTGAGCGCGTGCAGCTTGGCCTCGCTGAGCACGATGTTTTTCTGTGACAGCAACAAACCCAGATAAGCCGACAGATAGCGCACCGCCAGCTCGTTTTCCTTGCGGGAAAAAACCGCTTCGCTGTAGTCGGCGCGGGCATTGCCTTGCTGGTAGATGGCCCAGCGCTGCAGATTGAACACCGGCTGGCGCAGCTGGATGGCCGCGTCCTGGCTCATATACTTCAGCGGCGAGGTGGACAGCGTGCCAAAAAAGTCGGGGGCGGTATCCGAACCGGTGACCTTGCTGCGGTTGAAACTGGCACTCAGCGTAGGCAGCAACTGCGCCTGCCCCAGCTGGCGGTTGGCCGCGCCGGCTTCGCGTTCGGCGTTGGCAGACTGGTATTGCGGGTCGTTCTGCCGCGCCAGCTGAAACCCCTCCAGCAAGCCATAAGCATGGACAAACGGCGGCAGCAGCAAGGCAGAGCTGAGCACTAGCGCATAAAGACAACAAGGCCTGCGTACGGCCATTCAGCTCTCCTTGAAGGCGAGGTTCATGCGATCCAGGATGGGCTTGAGCAGATAGCGCAACATGGTACGCTCGCCGCTCTTGATGACGATGGTGGCCGGCATGCCTGGCTTCACCTGCTGATTACCCAGCAGCTGCATGCCAGCCGGTGTGACCTTGATTTGCGCCAGATAATAAGGCGTGCCGGTTTTCTGATCGAGCAAGCGGTCGGCGGAAAAGGTGGCTACCACGCCAGGTATCACCGGGGTGCTTTGCTGGTTCAGCGCCGGAAAGGTGATGTCTACCGGCAGGCCGGGATGCACCTTGGCGCTCATGGCCGGATCGACCGAGGCTTCGATCAGCAAGGGCTGATGTGTCGGTACGACATCCATCAGGGGCTGCCCCGGCTGCACCACACCACCAACGGTATGCAGCTTCAGCCCCACCACCAGTCCGTCAATCGGCGAGCGGATGATGCTGTTGGCCACGGCATAGCGCTGTGCGGTGAGCCGGTCGCGCAAGGCGTCGGTTTCTTTCTGGATGTCCGTCAGCTGCGACTCGACTTCTTTCTGGTAATCCTGCTGACGCGCAATGCGGCGCAGCCTGGTTTCGGCGATGCTGTCCTGCACCCGGCCGATATTGGCAATGGTGTCCGCCAGCTCGCCCTTGATTTCCGCCGCCGCACGCTCCAGCTGGTACAGGCGGTTCTTGGGCACATAGCCGCCGGCAGCCAGTTCGCGGATACCTTCCAGCTCCTTGTCCTGCCACTTGCTTTGTTCGGCCCGGGCAGCCTTTACTCCCTGGAATCCGCGCAGCTGTTGTTGCAGGCCGCTGATGTTTTCATCCTGGGCCTGCAACTCGTTGCGCAAGGCTGCGCGCCGTATTGAACAGCTGGGTCTGCAGCAATTTGGCCTGCTCCACCCGTGGGTCACTGGCCAGCGCGTTCAGCTCGGACGAAAAAACCAGCGTCGGCTTGCCATCGCGCTCGGCCAGCAGGCGGTCCTCGATGGCACGGGCACTGATGAACTGCGCCAGGGTGCTGCCCATCTGCGCCCGGGCCTCGGTATCGTTCAGCACAATCAGCGACTGGCCTTTTTTCACCAGCGCCCCCTCGCCGACCAGCAGTTGTTCGATGCTGCCGCCCGTCAGGTGCTGCACGGTCTGGCGATTGCTGGCCACAGTGACGCTGCCATTGGCTGTGACCCCCTCATCCAGCGGTGCCAGTGCTGCCCACAACATGAAGCCGCCAAACCCCACCAGCAACAGCTTTACCCCACGGCGGCCTATGCGGCCATCATCGGTATCCACCCGGCCAAACTGCTCGATGCCGGGCTTGTCGGTATGCTCCGGCTGCGGGCGACGGAGGGAGGCTGTCAATTTGCGGAACAGATTCATGCCTGGCTCTCGCTGGAAGTGTGGCCGGCCTGGTCCTGGGGGGCCGCCTGCTGTTGTTGCAGCGCCTGCTGGGCTGCCTGGTTCAGCGCGTACAGCACCTGATCGCGCGGGCCGAACAGGTGCAGCTGGCCATCGCGCATCACCAGCAGCTTGTCCACCGCATTGAGAATGCTGGTGCGATGGGTGATCAGCACCACGGTGGTGCCGTGTGCTTTCAGGTCCATCACGGTGTGGATCAGTGCCTGTTCGCCGACATCGTCCAGATTGGAATTGGGCTCATCCAGCACCACGAAAGCCGGGCTGGCGTAAATGGCACGGGCCAGGGCGATACGCTGCTTCTGCCCGCCGGACAACATGCTGCCGCCATCGCCCAGCCGGGTATCGTAGCCCTGGGGGAAGCGCAGAATCATCTCGTGCACACCGGCCCTGGTGGCGGCCTCGATCACCAGTTGCGAATCGATATCGCCAAAGCGGGCGATGTTCTCGGCAATGCTGCCTTCAAACAGCTCGATATCCTGCGGCAAATAGCCGATATGCGGGCCCAGCTCGTCCTTGTTCCACTGGAAGATATCCGCGCCATCCAGCCGCACCTTGCCGGATTGTGCCGGCCAGATCCCGACCAGCAGGCGTGCCAGCGTTGATTTACCCGCCGCACTCGGGCCGACAATGCCGACGATATCGCCATGCTGCATGGCGCAGCTGATGCCCTTGAGAATGGGCGTGTGGCCGCCCGGCGCACCAGCCACGACCGCCTCTACCTGCACATTGCCCTGCGGCCGTGGCAGACTCATGCCGCTGATGCGGGCCGGATACTCGGCCAACAGCTCATCCAGACGCTGATAGGCGCTGCGTGCGCCGATGAGTTGCTTCCAGGTGGCGATGGCCATTTCCACCGGCTGCAGTGCGCGGCCCATCAGGATGGAGCCAGCAATCATCATGCCGGGGGAGATTTCATTCTGGATGGCCAGCAAGGCACCAACAGCCAGCACCAGCGACTGCAACGACAGTCGCACCAGCTTGGAAATCGCCCCGATGCGCGCAGCCTTGTCCGATGCTTCGGTTTGTTTTTCCAGCACCCGGCTCTGAAACAGGAACCAGCGTTCGCGCAAGGCGGGCAACATGCCCATGGCCTCGATCACTTCGGCATTGCGCAGATTGTTGTTGGCGTAATTACCTGCGGCAATGGCGGCCTGATTGGCCTCGGCCAATGGCTTGCGGGTGGACAGCTCGGTCAGCCAGGCCAGCGCACACAGAATGAGCATGCCCCCCAGCACAAACAGACCCAGTATCCAGTGAAACATGAAGGTAACGGCAAGATAGATGGGGGCCCAGGGCGCATCAAAGAAGGCAAACAGCCCATTACCGGTGAGAAACTGACGCACGCTGGTCAGATCATGCAGGGCCTGGCCGGCATTGCCGTTGTTCCGGCGCAGATTGCGCTCGAAGGCGGCTGTGAATACGCGAAAGTTCAGCTGCATGTCCAGGCGGTTTCCCACCCGTATCAAGACTGCAGAACGCACCAGCTCCAGCAGTGACATCAGGCCGTACAGGCCCACCACCATCAGCGTCAGCATCAGCAGCGTGGTTTCGTTGCGGCTGTGCAGCACCCGGTCGTAGATCTGCAGCATGTAGATGGAAGGCAGCAACATCAGCAGATTGATGACGGCACTGAAGCCGGCCAGCTGGTAGAAGGTCTGCCGGAAGGTCTGCAAAACCTGGGAAAGTTCGGAACGGGACTGTAACAGACGTTTCATCGGCAAAAGGCTCTGGGTGATCTACATGGAAGCAAGCGCAGCGGGCGATGCAGTTGGCCTCGGCCTGTAAAAATGTGCAAACGATTTTATCACAGCGCCAGACGGCCATGCTGACGTCTTCAAGCCGCACCAGCGAAGCGCTGCAGACCTTGCAACTGTCCCGAACCGGCAGCAGGGCCATCCACCGCAGCGGTGAATGGCCGCACGCCAGCCACGGCTGCTTATAGCTGATACTGGGCGATGATTTGCATCTGGCGCTCGGCCTGTCCGCGCAAGTCCTTGGCACTGCCGGCGGTTTGCGAAGCGGCCGAGTTGGCCTGCTCCGACATCTGGGCGATGCGCTCCACCTGCTGGGCAATGCTGTTGCTGGCCATGCCCTGTTCCTTGATCGCCACCGAGATGTCAGCCACCATGCCGGTGGTACTGGCCGCCGCTTCACCTATGCTCTGAATGGCACGGTCCGCTTCATCGGCCCGGCTGACTCCACCCTCCACCAGCATTTCCGCGTTCTTCATCTGCTCCACCACCGCAGACGAAGCCTGCTGCATGGCCTGCAGGCTGGCAGATATCTCCTGGGTGGAACTGGCGGTGCGCTCGGCCAGCTTGCGTACCTCGTCGGCCACCACGGCAAAGCCACGGCCCATTTCACCGGCACGCGCCGCCTCAATCGCCGCGTTGAGCGCCAGCAGATTGGTCTGGTCTGCCACATCGCGAATCACCTGCACCACCGACACGATCTGGCTGCTCTGCGCATTCAGCCCGCGCAAGGCGTTACTGGCGCTGGCTATGGCAGCGGAAATATCGCGGATATCGCTGATGGTCTGACCGATGGTCACCGACCCCGTTTCGGCCTGGCGGCTGGAGGTTTGTGACAGCAGCTGTGCCTCATCGGCACGCTCGGCCACATGGTTGACGCTGACCGTCATCTGCTCGATGGTGGCGGCCACTGCCGCCGAAGACTCACTCTGCGCCGATGCCGCCTGATAAATGTCATCCGCTGCTTCATTCATCTTGTGCGATGAGGCCATCACATCCTGCGCTCCATGGCGCAGTTGCAGCAGGTTTTGCTGCAGGCTGTCCAGCAAGCTGTTAAAGGCGCTGGCGGTACGCCCCAGCTCATCCTTGCTGTCGCTGTGTACCCGCAGCTTGAAATCACGCTGCTGGCTGACCAGCTCCATGGTGTGCTGCATATCGGACAGCGAACGGGTAATGGCACGGATCAGCAGCCAGCCACCGATGGCCGTGCCCAGCAGCACGACAAGAGCCAGCACCGTCTGCAGCCATTTGGCCGCATCGTAGGCCGTGCGGTTTGCCTCGTTTTGCTGATTGCCCAGCTGATAGTTGTAGCTGATCAACTTGTTCAGATCAGCCTCCAGCTTGCCGGACAGCTGAAACAGGCTGCCGCTTTCCAGCATGGCAGTCGCCACCGACATGTAGTTGGAGCGCGAGTTATTGAAAAACTCATCCATCGCCGCACGGTATTGCGCCATGTCAGCCTTGGCCTGCTTCACCATCTGGCGGTCACTATCATCCACTGCCAGCTCGGTTTCATACTGGCTGACTGCCTTGTCAAACTGTTGCCGGCTGTTTTCGATGGCCTTTTCGTCTTCCTGCTTTTTCTCCTGCTGCACATGCGACACATGGCTGCGCAAGGCAGCCCGCATGCCATACATGGCAGTCTGGGCGGTTTGCAGGGCTTTGAGGCTGGGAAAGGTATTGCTGCTGATGTATTCGAAACGGCTCTGTGCCGCACTGAGCTGCCACAGACCGACACCGCTGACCACCAGCAAGGCCAGCAAGGCGATGGATAGCAGCAGGGTAATTTTGAGCTTGATTGTCATCCTCTGACTTCCCTCTTGAGTTTGTTTTTATTGGATGAGCTTCTGGACTGGTCCTGCCCCGTCTGTAAGATGCGCCCGGTCAAGGAGCCGCATCTGCGCGGAGCTTGCTGTTTTATACATCAAAGCCATCGCCACGGCCAAGATTGCAGGCGGCAAATGAAACAACACAGCCCGGCTCGACAAGGCAAGTGTCGGCCGGGCTGCAGACTGCATGCCGACAGCAAGCCGGCAGACAAAAAATATCATTTCAACATCACAACAGCCGAACCCGCCGCCCTACTCCAGCACACGAGTTGCATACGGGCTGAGCATCGCTGACATAGGGTGCATTGCGGTGCGCCAGTTCAATCAGACCAGGCAATGCAAAAAGCCCAGTCATTGCTGACTGGGCTTTAAATGCTTTGGCTCCCCGAGCAGGGCTCGAACCTGCGACCTGCGGATTAACAGTCCGTCGCTCTACCAACTGAGCTATCAGGGAATTGCCTTGAGAGAACGCAATTCTATAAAAACCTGATCAAACCGTCAAGCCCCTGAAGTCAATTTTCAGCGGCCCGACGGAATACATCAGTTATTGCGGGTTTCCACCTGCTGCAACACCACCTCTGCCGGAGCGGCCTGCTCGGCGGCCTGGCGAACTACATCGCGGCGACGCGGGCCAGCCGGCACTTCGACTTGCGGCTGCTCCTGCTGCACCACAGCCTTGGTGGCGACCATAACCAGACCACCCAGGTCAGCCGGCGCTTCAGCTTTGGTTTCAACGGCTTTGGTTTCTACTGCCACTACTGCCGGAGCAAGCTCTACCGGTGCAGCGACAACTTCCACCACTTGCTCGACCACAGCCACCACCGGCTCTGCCGCAACCGGCTCGGCTACTACAGCCACCTCGGCCACAGCAGGCTCAATGCTGAGCGGCTGAACTTCGACAACAGTGCTGACCTGCTCCAATACCACTTCAGGCGCAGCCACGACTGCCGGGGCTTCCGCAGTCACAGCCACTTCGCCAACCGGGGTCGCTTCAATGGCCGGCTGCTCAACAACTACTGCAGCTGCTACCGGAGCTACTGGCGATTCGACCTCAGCAAGCGGCTCGGCCACAACGGCCACTTCAGCAGCGGCAGGCTCAACAGCAGGCTGTACCGCCGGCTCGCTCACCACAGCTTCGGCCACTGGCTCTACCGGCTTGATGGCTTCCGGCTGCGGCGCGGCTTCCTGGCCAGGCACTGCTTCTACGGCAACAACACCCGCAGCGGCAGCGGCAAGCACTTCACCCGCCTCGCCCAGCGCTGAGGTGTTTTCACCATCCTGCGGTTCGCGACGACGATCACGACGGCCACGACGACGACGACCACGCTCGCCACGCTCTTGCTGCTCGGCCGATTCGGCGGCTGCTTCCACCCCTTCGGCGCCATTCAGCTTGAGCTCTTCCGCGGCATTGGCCTGCGGCTTGTCTGCTTCATTACGCTCGGACTGCGGCTGACGACGACGCGACGGCTTCTCGGCCGCTTGCGGTGCAGCCTGTTCATTACGCTCTTCAGCTTGCGGGCGGGCATTCTGCTCACGCGGCTCGCGGTTTTCACGCGGTTCGCGTTCACGGCGCTGACGCGGCTCGCGTTGCGGCTGTTCGCCACGCTCGGCACGTTCGCTGCGTTCTGCACGCTCCGGACGTTCAGCGCGCTCGGCACGCTCTACGCGCTCCGGACGTTCCTGACGATCCGCACGCTCATTGCGTTGCGGCTGGCGGCGGCCATCCTGACGCTCGCCATCCTGGCGGGCTTCGGTCGGACGCTTGCCAGCGTCTTCACCATGACGACGTTCATTGTGATCACGACGCGCCTGGCTGCCCGGACGACGCTCATTGCCACGCTGGCGGTTGCCATTGCGCTGACCGTCACGCGGCTGGGTGGCGGTTGCCGGCTTTTTCTTTTCGGTTTCTTGCGGAGCAGCTTCCGGCTCGGCAAACAGGCTCTTGACCCAACCGAAGAAACGACCGACCACACCTTGCTCGGCCACTACCGGAGCGGCTATGGCAGCTACTTCAGGCTGACTGGACACCGGGGCCGGCTGCTGCGGGGTGATACCCTTGACGGCGGCTTCCTGACGTTCAACCTTGGGCTTTTCCAGGCCAAAGTTGGTGATGATGTCTTCTTCCTGCACTTCCACGCGCAGATAGCTCGGGCTATCACCCAGTTCGGCCAGATCATCGTGGCGAATACGGGCAATCTTGTAATGCGGCGTTTCCAGATGAATATTCGGAATCAGCACCACATCCACATCCAGACGCTCTTCGATGGAGTGGATTTCGGCACGCTTCTCGTTCAGCAGGAAGGTGGCGACATCAACCGGCACCTGGGCATGCACGGCACCGGTGTTTTCCTTCATCGCCTCTTCCTGGATGATGCGCAGGATGTGCAGGGCGGAGGATTCGGCACCACGGATAAAGCCGATGCCATGGCAGCGCGGGCAAGGCTCGTGGCTGGTTTCACCCAGTGACGGCTGCAGACGCTGACGCGACAGTTCCAGCAGACCAAAGCGGGACAGCTTGCCCATCTGTACACGGGCACGGTCGTGCTTCAGTACATCGCGCAGCTTGTTTTCCACTTCACGCTGGTTCTTCGGGTTTTCCATGTCGATGAAGTCGATCACGATCAGACCGCCCAGGTCGCGCAGACGCAGCTGGCGGGCGATTTCTTCGGCGGCTTCAACGTTGGTGCGCAGGGCGGTTTCTTCGATGTCAGCACCCTTGGTGGAGCGGGCGGAGTTGACGTCGATGGAGACCAGCGCTTCGGTGTGGTCGATCACGATGGCACCACCGGACGGCAGCTGTACGCTGCGCGAGAAGGCGGTTTCGATCTGGTGTTCGATCTGGAAGCGCGAGAACAGCGGTACGTGATCCTTGTACAGCTTGACGCGATGCACCATGTTCGGCATCACGTGGCTCATGAACTGGCGGGCCTGTTCATAGATCTCGTCGGTGTCGATCAGGATTTCGCCGATATCCGGGTGGTAGTAGTCACGGATGGCACGGATGACCAGGCTGCCTTCCTGCAGAATCAGGAAAGGCGCATTCTGCGAGCCGGCCGCACCTTCGATGGCGCGCCACAGCTGCATCAGATAGCCCATGTCCCATTGCAGCTCTTCCAGATTGCGGCCGATACCAGCGGTACGGGCAATCAGGCTCATGCCATTGGGGACTTCCAGCTGGGCCAGCAGGTCTTTCAGCTCCTGACGCTCTTCACCCTCGATGCGGCGCGATACGCCACCACCACGCGGGTTGTTCGGCATCAGCACCAGATAGCGGCCAGCCAGGCTGATATAGGTGGTCAGGGCAGCGCCCTTGTTGCCGCGCTCGTCCTTTTCTACCTGAACAACGACTTCCATGCCTTCGCGCAGCACATCCTGAATGCGCGGACGGCCGCCGTCATAGCCCTGAAAATAGGAGCGGGACACTTCCTTGAACGGCAGAAAGCCGTGGCGTTCGGTGCCGTAATCGACAAAGCACGCTTCGAGGGAAGGCTCGATACGGGTGATGATGCCCTTGTAGATATTCCCTTTACGTTGTTCTTTGCCAACGGTTTCGATATCGAGGTCGACCAGCTTTTGCCCGTCGACGATGGCAACGCGCAGCTCTTCAGCCTGCGTTGCATTAAACAACATGCGTTTCATAAACGTTCCCTGCGCGGCACTCACGCAAGGGATGCAGCCAGTATTTGACGGCCCAGAGGCTATTGATGGGCGCTTTCCGAAAGAAGTGTTGGTATAAAGATCATTACAACCGAGATATCAAGCCTACTTCCTGACTAAATTCACACGTGCCCGGGGGTTTGAGCGCATTAGCGCATCGGAAATTTTCTCCCAGCACGCCATCGCGGGCGGGCTGGACAAACTGGAGGGCTGCGTGCCGGGTCAAACTTTGCTGCAAGATCTCCTGACTGGCTCTGCATCAGGAAATGGAATACTCGTGAGTGCGTTATGCGACTAAATGCATTACCATCGCTGCTTTTTGGTGAGCGAGTTAACCTTGGCTGCGGCCGGTTGACGCGGCATCAGGTCAGGGTCAACACCCTGCCGGCCGGTTCACTTTCCCGCAGCAGCATCACGCGGCAATACTGCCTGTGACCATGGCTTTCCGGAACGCTGTCATCGCACTGAAATGTGCGGTCGAGCGCACGAAGTATAAGCAATATGACTGACATTCGCAAAGACTCCGTCACGTTTCTTGACGTGGACGATGGAGATTCCGGCCAAAGGCTGGACAACTTCCTGGTACGCATTCTAAAAGGCGTACCCAAAAGCCATATTTATCGCATCTTGCGCTCGGGTGAAGTCCGGGTGAACAAGGGCCGGATCGACGCGTCCTATCGCATCCAGGCTGGCGACCAGATCCGCATTCCGCCGATCCGCGTGGCCGAGCGCCCGGTCAATGACGTGCCGCCCGGCAGCTTTCCGGTGGTATACGAAGACAATGCCCTGCTGGTGATCGACAAGCCGGCCGGCGTGGCCGTGCACGGCGGCAGCGGCGTGTCCTTTGGCGTGATCGAACAACTGCGCAAGGCGCACCCGGACTGGAAGTATCTGGAACTGGTACACCGGCTGGACCGGGAAACCTCCGGCCTGCTGATGCTGGCCAAAAAGCGCTCCGCGCTGGTCAAGCTGCACGACATGATGCGGGCCAACGTGCCGGACAAGCGCTATCTGGCGCTCGGTCTGGGTTCGTGGGACCCGAGCAACAAGAGCGTCAAGCTGCCCTTGTTCAAATTCCACACGGCCGACGGCGAGCGCCGGGTCAAGGTGGCCGAGGGCGATGATGGCCAGTTTGCCCACACCAATTTCAGCGTCATCGAACGCTTTGCTGACTTCACCCTGGTGGAAGCCCATTTGCGTACCGGCCGCACCCATCAGATCCGCGTGCACATGCAGGCCAGTGGCTGCCCGATTGCCGGTGACGAAAAATACGGTGATTTTGCCTTTAATAAAGAATTGGCCAAACGCGGCCTGAAGCGCATGTTCCTGCACGCCCGCAGCCTGAGCCTGCCGCATCCGCTCACTGGCGAGCCGCTGAAGCTGGAAGCGCCACTGCCGGCTGAGCTGGAAGGCTTTCTGAAGAAACTGAGAAACTGATGGCACGCCACTACGACCTACTGGTTTTTGACTGGGATGGCACGCTGATGGACTCCACGGCACACATTACCCATTCCATCCAGAATGCCTGCCGCGAACTGGGCCTGCC
>Ga0187843_10001181_pt1 | contig 16867 bp, 17 predicted proteins | sample SpaLakP09_SKY_43_FD_134516 | JGI IMG/M metagenome (GOLD analysis project Ga0187843, IMG submission 134516) | Oligotrophic lake water microbial communities from Sparkling Lake, Wisconsin, USA - SP09_SKY_43 | ecosystem: Environmental > Aquatic > Freshwater > Lake | place: USA: Sparkling Lake...
GGGGCAAACTATCCCATGATATTTTGTTCAGTTCTTTTTGAAAACTAAAAAAACAAAAGATAAAAAAGAGCGCAATCGCGGCGTGTGGTACCCATATAACCCACAGCTTTTTAGAGCTCAGTAGATTGAACCGCTTCAAAAATTAACCCTCTCCAACTCCACAACAAGAGGTCGCCGAAGTATTTGTGTATGGATATTGCCTACATATTCGCCCAAAAATCCAATGACCATCAGTTGTATTGAACCGAAGAAGAACATACCAATGACCAAAGGGGCGACACCCAGACTCATCTCATTCCAATTGAGTATCTTGATGATCAAATAAGCAATGGCAATAATGAAACTCAGGAAAGAAGCAATAAAGCCAAAAATGGTGCATAACCTCAATGGGATTTTTGAATGTGATGTTATGCCTAACATTCCAATGTCGTAGAGCGTATAAAAATTATTTTTTGTAATTCCTCGCCTGCGTATTGGTTGATCATAAGGGTATTCATATTTAGAAAATCCCACTTCACAAATAAGCCCTCGCCAATAGGGGTAGGCATCATCAATAGACTTTATTGCCTCTGTCACTTTACGGTCGTACAGGCCAAAACCCGTGAAGTTTTTAATCAAGTCAATTTCCGCAAGACGAGTGACCAATGAATAGTAGACTTTACGCAAGAAGAAAAAGAATGACGACTCCTCACTGGTCCTTTTAACGCCAAGGACCATTTGATATTCACCTTTTTCCCAAATACGAACAAATTTAGATATCAAGCTCGGTGGGTCCTGCAAATCAGCCACCAACGAAATCACCGCATCTCCCTTGGCCTGCTTCATGGCATAAGCAGGAGATCGAATATGCCCAAAATTTCGAGAATTAACAATGAGTTTTATGCGCTGATCTTGTGCGCAGTATTTTTTAACAATTTCAACCGTTTGATCTGTTGATGAATTATCAATAATGATGTGCTCATAGTCATAATCCGCAAGATGATTTTCAAATTCGGCTTTGACCTGCATGATTAATTCTTCAATGTTTCCAGCCTCGTTGAATGCTGGCGTCACAATACTAATTAATTTTTTCATATGGCACTTGCTAATTTAAATTCATGGATGGAAGCATCAAAATTTTTAAAAACTTTGGTATGTCGTTGAAAAGCAAATAAGATCTGATAGTTATTATGAAATTGGCTTCCATGCAAGTGAGAACTGTTTGTTTTTCCTTGGAAATATCGAACCCCCGCGAGCAAAGCAAGCCAGAACTAAAACCGTTGAAGCGAGAAGAAACCGTCGATTTACTTTCGCAGCCTGACTTTCTACCCAAAGGCAGATGAATTTCTTTCTTTCCAACCAATTTCTTTGCACCCAAAGCAATAAAGCCCCCAACACAATAAGCGCGATTTGTGTCAAGTGAAAGTTGAGATAAATGCCCCCATACGATAAGTGAATCAGGCGCAATGAAGCAAGCAACAAACTGTTGACTGGCTCGTGACCATACCTATTTCGCATCTCTAACAACAAGCCAACTATGGACGCGGATGCCAAATCCAAAACACAAAAATTGCAAATGGGTTTTGGAGCAAAATATCTAAGAGATAATTCATGAATAAAATTTTTGAACCATTCAAATGACTCGTTCTATTTCTAGTAATCAGGGATTCGAAAAGTGACAATGTTCCCAGTTTACGCGAGCGCTATAGAGACTTTTTCGGTCTATTTGGCCCCTGCATATTTTCTACTCTTCCTAATCACTGTCATCATCCGAAAAACAGCTTCCAAAACGGATGCTTATACACAGTCAAACAGGATTCATTTCTACATTGGCACTCTGTATGCAATCACGCTTACCGTTCTTGCGATTTACTTGAATCAGGTTAACTCAGATTTTTGTATTGGCATTCTGACAGGGCTTTATATCTTCTTTAGCCTGCATTATGTTTTCATTTTTCCAATGATTGGCATCTGCAAAAAAAGTATTTCCATCAGCATCATGGAATCCACATGTCACATTGAAAAAACTGGGGCCCCCTGTACCAAAGAGAATCTGGAAAGCCAGATGAGGCATCAAAATGTGAGCATCGACCATATTCGCCAAAGCCGATTAGAGCAAATGGTTTTGCTGAGATTTGCAACACATCAGGGCAAACAATTTCAGATCACCATGTTGGGTCAAAAAATTCATGAACTCGGGGAAATCATATTGGCTATCTGGAACCAGAAACGTCTATGAGTTTATCTAATTCGCTGATTATTGCCGCCGCATTCTTTGCCATCACTCTGCTTGTCCACATCATCATTTGTAAGTTATTCAGCCCGAAAAATTTTATGTTAAGGGGTTTGTCACTTGGCAGCATCAGTACTTTTGGCTGCGCAGTTTTAATGCTTTACTTAGGACAATTTGACATCACAGGCCCCTATATTCTCTTCAGTGCATGGTTGTTTTACTTGATGGTACTTATTAATCTTTTGAACTCAGTGACTCTGAAGATGCTTGCCAGCCTATACAGTGCGCCCAGCGGCTCCATGAACTCGCAAGAATTTGACCAAGTATTTAATGCTGAAGACTGTCTTGAAACGCGACTGTCCATGTTGCACTCCAGCAGACTTATTCAACAAGAGGGGCATGCGATAAAGCTGACACCCAAAGCAAGGTATTTGCTGGCGATCATTCACAAGGTTAAGGCCGTGTTTTCTATCGACTAAAGACCTTGGCTTTGCGCATGATCATCCAACAAGACAAAGCAGCCATTCCAAGCAACTGTGTGGCAAAAAAGACCACGGGAGTCGCTTGCAATATTGTGTAGCGATGGTGATATGACAAAACAAGCAACACCGCGGCCAATACAACATGATCGATTAACTGCAACCTCAGTTTGATGTTTGGTAAGGTTTTCAAGACCAGTATTGCCAGCGGCAACATGACTGAGCCTACATAGCGGCTTTGATTTCCCATTTGTACTTCCGGCCCCGGCAAGAAGGCATAGGCTATGGGTCCAAGAATAATCAGCATCCAAGCAAAGAACTCACCCCAACTCAGCACATTCAGCTTTTTTGAAAGCAGTCCGGGAGCCAAACTCCATATCAGAATGAATGGCATCAACGGCAGCAAAATGCGAAATACATGCTCAGAAAAATAAGACAGCGTGAATCGGTCAGACAACAACCACGGAAAGATAGCAAACAATACCTTGCCAGTGATGGAATTGGGCAGCGCAAAGTCCTCGGTTGAATACATGAGGAACTGGTAAAAAGCGATGACAACCAGACTCAGCAATACCCCCATCAAAAAGGCCTTGAGTCGCCCCAGCAACCCACCCCAGACAACATAAATGTAGAGAACCAAGCCTGGCAATACCAGCAAAGACATTTGTTTGCCCATTGTGGCAACGAGCATTCCTATCACAATCAAGCTAAATCTCGTACTGATGCAGCCTTTGAGAGCCAGGGCCAATCCGAGTACAAAGACTAAATCTGCCAACAGTCCGGGCACAAATATATACAGCCTGAATACATAAACGGACAACGCGAAAAGCACAAAAATCAGAACGCCAAGAGCTTCATCTTTAGAAACTTGCAAAAGAATGTTATTGGCCAGAAGTAATATTGAAGTAATCACCAACCCATTGCTAAGCATATAAGCAAAGCCTAAGTCCATATCCCCAAAAAAGGCCAGGCACCCCACAAGGTAGTGCGGAATCCATCGTTGAGTGAAATGGAAGGGAATACTTTCGTTAGGAAGATTCGGGGCAGTGGAAGAAACCACTAAATAAGAATAAACATCCGTCGCCTGAACCCAATCAATTGCTTCATAGAAAGGTAAGTGGTAACGCGTCAAATACAAAAAGCCCAACAGACAAAATGTTGTCAAAAGCTGAAGCCGTACGGGTTTGCTAATCATGCCTGAGTTGCACTGAATACACTATTTGTTGGCCGCTTTTAAAAAGATTTCGCTCAACTCTTCTAAACTCCTAGGGAACCGAACTAAATCCCCTCCAGGCAAGTTGACCAAGTGTGCTATTCGTCGAGCGCAAGCAGACTTATTGGCGAGTGGAAAAAGCTTGAGGATAGAAATGGCTCGCGAACTGAAATGCAGTAGCGCCGTGGATGCCACTCCAATGACGAGTGTGAAGTCATCCTCTATAAGTTCGAACGGTATTGATGGATCTATAACTTCCGAATGCTCATTAAAAAAATTTAATCGCCCAACTGCAGAAGGATGATCCTTTAGAAAGCAGGTATAACCAAAAGACCTAGCTAAATCAATAATATTTGAAAAAACTTGGGTAAGTTCAATATCATCTACGATGTCTCGACCACACAAAATAATAATTTTTTTTAAATGGCTGAAATTTTTATTTTGAGAAATGGATTCAATTAAAAATTGACGCGACTCTTCTACTGTATTTCGGGTAATGCTAATTGGATAGCTTTTAATTGAATGAACAAAAAAGTAACCTTCATTATTTTCATTTTCTCCGCGATAAAAATCGAACCAGTCTTTTAATCTCAAAAAACAAATTAATCGATGCAATTTTGTAGGAAAAACTTCTTCTGAGCTAACTTTCTTAAACCCTGCCATAGTAACTTGCGGGTAATGCGCACCATTCGGCTGAATAATTTTAACCAAGATATCAAAAATTGGGCAACAGCATTCATGAAAAAAATATACGCGTCCATTCACGAATTTCAACTTCACCAAAATCCAGGTTAAAACTAAGATGTTCAATATGAAAGATCTCGGTAAAACACGCAGGTGCAACAACGGATGGCGATTTTTTAAATATTCATATGAAGCTTTATGCGCCGCACCTTGCAGAATAATTTCATTAATGCCCCAAGTACTCAATTTTTTATCAAGAATTCCTATTGGCAGAGTTGAAGCAACATAGGCAATCCGCTTTCCTGATATGGCTTTTTCCACCACCTTAAACAACTCCTTTGAGATTTAAGCTTATCAGCATTGCTCCTTTTGCAGTGGCAAAAGTCCCATTGGACCAATCCCCAAGGTCTGCCCCAAAGTCAGTCAAAGTCTCCCATTCCAATACATTCGAATAGCCAGAATGCTCAAGTAATTCTCGGAGAGACTTCAAGTTGTACAGAGACTTGTGAAAGTTGTACTGGTAGTCTTGCCCACCCATCAGCGCATACTTGACTGTCGTAATGTCGGAACCAGACAATTTGTAGACCTCAATCAGTCGATCAAAACTAGGCACTGAAATACGAATCAGCCCACCAGGACGCAATTTAACTTTCAAGCTTTTAAGCAAGGCCTCGGCCTCTTCAAACGAAAAATGTTCCAGCACATGGCACAAATAAATCTCTGCAATGGCTCCGTCGGCAAATTCTCGTAATTCAAATCCCTCTGACACCACATGCACATGATCATAGGTTCGTGCATCAACATTTATCCAACCCTGTATATTGATGGGGCCAGATCCGAGATGCACTTTAAGTCCCGACGACATCGGCTTAACGTGGACAGGAGGTGGTCTGTCGCTATTTCTCAAAGCCCAACTTAGGGATCGCCCTGTGCTGACAATGACTTTGTATAAATCTTTTAATTGAGAAATCATTTTGATAGGGAATGACGACATTAGAAGTTTTAAAACTTGTCTGGGATAGAAGCTTGCAAACCTATTATGTCGCCGTAGGTACCTACACGCTTTATGCCGCAGTTATCTAATTCGACAATCAGGTTGCAGTGTTTGAGCGTCGTAAGTCGGTGGGCAATGATAAGGACGGTTAGATCTTCGCTTAGCTCCGAGATTGCTTTCATCACAGCCTCTTCTGTCTCATTGTCAAGTGCGCTTGTAGCCTCATCAAAAACTATCACATTTGCGCGCCGGTATAGCGCTCGTGCAATACCAATTCGTTGGCGCTGCCCTCCTGAAAGTCTGATACCTAACTCACCCACCAAGGTTTTGTATTTTTGCGGAAGGGTGTCAATGACTTCGGCAATATGTGCTTGGCTAGCCGCCAACCTGACGCGAGCATGATCAATTTGCGCAGGATCAACTCCAAACGCAATATTTTCCTCAATGCTGCTGTCGGTTAAATAAATAGCCTGCGAAACACTTGCAATATGCTGCTGCCAAGAACGATGGTTAGATTCAGTGAGTTCTTGCCCGTCAATTTTCAAAGCCCCGCCAGTTGCCTGTAAAAGACCCATAACGATATCCAGCAAAGTACTTTTCCCGCTACCGGTCTTACCAATGAAGCCTACACGACTACCTTTAGCAATAGTTAAACTCAAATCTTTGAGAATCCAACTGTGCTGACTCGAATAGCGAAAAGAAACTCTATCCAATTCGATGTGATGCAAAAATGGTAAGGGTGTTATTTCTTTTTGATGCGCGAAGTCGGGCAAAGGTTGTTCAAGCAGATCCAATGTGTCTTGCAAAGAGGCCTGCTCGCCTTTGATAGACAACCAAGCTGCATAAGCTTGTTGCAAGGCAGGCAACATGCGCTGTGCACCAAGAGCCAAGGCACCCAATACAGGAATTGCGCGACCCACCCCCTCCATTTGCTGAGTAAGCAAATAAGCCAGCAAGGCAATAAGTAACATTCCTAACGCCTCCATCACATACCTTGGACTTCCTATGATGAATGCGGTGTCGCTTTGTGCCCGCCTTAGCCGCATGTCTGCGCTTCTGTACTGTTGGGAATAAGTGTTTTGACCCCCTCCAATCAAGACATCCCGTATAGCGCCCAATCCCTCTTGAAGGGTTTTGGTAATTAAGTTGGACTCGTGAGCGACATATTGACTGTTGCGCACAATTCTTATTCGACTAATATGACTGATAGAAAGATAAATGACAGTGAAGCCTGCGAAAGACAGTGAAGCAATCAATGGATCAATTGAAAGTAAGGCAAGCAAAATCGCTGTCAATATGACGCCTGTACTGACAAGCGTGAGGATGGGCGTAATGACGCAAAAAACAACCCCATTCGCTTTAATCAAGATTCCAGTCATGACCTCGCTGCTGTTGCGAGAAACATGTACAGCATAAGATTGGTAAAGGGTGTTGCGATAGATACAGTTACTGATGTCCGAACCAGTTGCATAAGAAAGCCTCAAACTGGCCCACAGTAACAACAAACGCATCACCCCGGCTAAAAGAGCTGAGGTACAGAAAACTATAGTCAGTAACAACAGCAACTGCTGTGGGGTCTCTAACCCCATGAGATGTATCCAAGGTTGAGCCATTGGATGCTCGAAGATCATGGCAGGAGTAGTCAATACTGCCAAAAACGGTAACAGGGCACCGATACTAAGAACCTCTGCAAACGAGGTCAAAATCATCAACATGAGCAGAAGTACAAACTGCTTTCGACGTCTAGAACTGATGTGCTTCCAAAGGCGACTTAAAAGAGCCCCAATCGGTTGAGTAACTACTGCACTGACGTCTTCATTCACCACGTACTAAGCCCGCCTGAACTGCCAATAACGCATCAGGCTTAACTTGTTGCATTTCGTTCACCAAGCCTTTTTTGCGGCACAAAAACTGATTTGTGCGGATATCACCATCCGTCGCTATTCCGGTCACAGCCCCAGTGACAGATGCTGTGAGAATGATCCCGTGATGATTGACTTCTATTTGTAAAAGCGCATCTCGCAGAGGTGCGCTTTCAAGTGTGAGGTAACTGGTCAGCATCACAAGGCCACTTTGCGTCCTGCTTCAATCCAACGGCAAAAGCGAAAATAGTCTTCGGGGACACCAATATCAATGAAGTCCGAATTTAAAGTCACCGCAGACAAGCCTTCACTGGATACCCAAACGGAAAAGGCCACTCGCTCCAAGGAAAATGGCAAATGGTTCCACTGCTTGAAGAAAAAAGAATTCAGGCGATACAAGCCGGCATTAATCCATCCAGCACCTTGAGCAGCATCTTTTTCGTGAAATTCAATCACTTTGTTTTGCTCATTTAACTGAACCCGACCATAGCGACTGGCATTGCTTAACTCAACCACTGCCAGTGCCGGCGCTGTAGCTTGACACATGTCTTTGATACCTGAACCAAGCCAAGTATCTGCATTGGTTACCAAAAAATCATCCAATAAGCCCAATTGCTCAACAGCATAAGCAATCGCTCCTCCGGTATCTAAAGGCTGCGGTTCTACCAACCATTGCACATCGCAGTTTTGAAGTAGTCCTTCTTTTTCTGATTCCAGAAAATCAATGATCAAGTTTGACTGGTGGTGCAACAGAAATACGAAGGATATTACCCCTTGGTCAATCCAGTGCTGTATCTGCAAATAAAGAAATGGGACGCCGCCAACCGGAGCAAGCGCCTTGGGAACAACCGATACAACAGATTGAAGTCTGGTACCAAATCCGCCCGCAAGGACTAGCAGTTTCATGCTGCCTCCAAATGGGCAATGAGCGTATCGCATTTACCCATCTTCGCGAGCGAAGTAGCGTACGCAGCGGACAGCTCCGGGCTATCAAGAAAAGCCCATTTCGCATGGCCTCCCGGTTCACGCTGACTGAGCCAATGCAAATGGTTAGACAACGGGTATCGCTGGTACTGCTGTATGGACACAATCCGCAGTCCTGCTTGCTCGGCCAACTGCCGCAAAGTTTCAGCGCTGAATAGGTACAAATGCTGGCTCCAATAGGTAAATTTCTGAAATGCCTCAGAACCATACAGTGTTAAAAGAGCATCTTCAGAGCTAGGCACCTCAATTACCATTCGGCCATTTTCAGCAAGCTTGGTGGCCAATGTTTTTAGCATAGCTCGCGGGTCCGTTAAATGTTCAATCACATGAAATGCTGTAATTAAATCGAAACTGTTGATACCAACAGACTCCACATCTGGGTAGATCATGATTTGATCTTGCCAGTGCTCACGCACACGCAGTTCCAACTCAACCCCTTCAGCCCTCCCCGCGAGCGTTTTCACCTTCATCAAGAACCCGCCAGACCCGCAACCAAAGTCCAGAATTCTTTTGTTTGAAATAAGCGACGCAAGCGACTCAAACCGCCGTTGATCATCACAGTATGTTTCTTTCAACCACCTATCAATCGGAATTGGCTGCACTCCATGCATGCCAGAGTTTTCATAAAACCCTAATTCAATATGGGCTTGAGAACTGAGGGCAACAAGGCCGCAATTAGTGCTCACCAAAATATCCAAAGTTGGAGCATCTCGAACCTTTCCCTTGCGAGGGCGAAAAGCAGTGGATTGGCAAAGGTAGCAGTTCATACGTTTACAAGAGAACCAGGTATTTATTAATTTCCCGCACCACACCGTCAAGCGATGTCAGTCTGGGCTCATAGCCAAATTCGGCAGCCTTGGTATTGAGTGAATAGTAGTGCGTCTTGCTACCTGTCGCATTGACGCCCGTTACAGATTCAATAAATTTATACTCAAGAGAGAATTGCTCTTGCATGGCTGCTAACAATGCCAGCTTGTCGATCGGTGCTTTGCTGTAAGCATCTACCGCAGCATTGGTAGCGGGCGCAAGCATCATGGCACAGACCAATTGGTAAAAATCTTCTGGGTGAATAAAGTCGCGAACAATGTAATCAGAGGAAGTTTGCAGCACCGTTTTGTCACGTACAGCGCGCAAAGCATCCGTTATCAAAAAACAAGCTGCCATGTCCTGGGTGTGGCTGAAATAGTTAAACACCCTGATATCCACAATCGGCAAATGGGGCAGTGAACGATGACGACATTCGGCGTGCATTTTTGCAGCACCGTACCAATCTTGCGGCTGCAAGCTATTGATGGCGAATATCGACTTGCTATTTGCGTCAACCGGTCTATCAAAATTTGCACCATATGCAGCACCGCTGCTGAGAAAAATATACCGGCAATTGGGGCGTTGACGCACATAGTTCAAGGCCAGTTCATCGTATTGCCATGTGATGTCAAAAATCGAGGAGCCCATGGCCGCGGCTTTGGCTGGATCACCCACTCCCACAAAATTAAGGATGACATCAAACTGCTCGGTAACACTGAAAACTTCCAAATCGGCGACTGCAAAGTGGTCAAGCAAACCCACCGCAGATAACCAATCTGTCACTGCATCGGGACGCCGCGCATACAGAACCAATTCAGAAATCCCATGCGAATGAAAAGATAGCACCATGTCTTTGGCGATTTGGCTGGTGGCACCTAGGATGGCTATGCGCATGATTCAGCTTGCGGCAACAAAGCTGCCAATCCGCTCTTCAATGGCTGCTCGATCGAGTCCGTGCTCCTTAAGCAAATACGCATAGTTTCCGCAGTGGTGCGAGAACCGGTCCTGCACGCCCACGCGCAGTATGCGCACGGGGGCTAACGCCGAGGCAATCTCGGCAATGACCGAACCCAATCCGCCAAGTACAGAGTGCTCTTCAAGAACCACCACTTGTGTACTTTGTTTGCAAATGGCCGCCACCTGTTCATAGTTGATGGGTTTGATGAACGGCGCGCTCCAAACAGCGGCATCAGGGTAAGCCGTGTCGGCAATGTCCAGCGCGGTACGTAGCAGCGAACCCGTCGCAATGAATGCCATAGAGCCGGCGAGACCAGGATGAACTTCCAGCAAGTTACCAACTGCAGCTTGGGGAAGAGAATTATGCACATCGCCACGGTCAGACTTGCCCATACGCAAATAGACAGGGGCCTTGGCTTGGTAAGCCTGTTTCATACATGCCAACATCTCGAAACGATCTGCTGGCGAATAAACCGATAAATCAGGAATGGCTCGGGTACAAGCTATATCTTCGGTTGATTGGTGGCTGGTTCCCAAATAGCTGTAAACAAACCCTGCACCGTCGCCAATCAAAACAACCGGAAGTTTGTCATGGGCGATATCGAGTTTGATTTGTTCGACCACCCTCACGGGGATGAAGGCACTTAGGCCGTAAACAAACGGTCTGAAACCGGTGCGCGCAAGCCCTGCTGCCATTCCCACCATATTCTGTTCAGCAATACCTGCATTGATGTATTGCGCTGGGCATTCGCGGCGAAAATCATCAAACAAGGCGTAGCCGTGGTCACCCGTCAACAAAACCACGTTGCGGTCAGCTTTAGCCAAGCTAACCAGTGCGTCTGAAAAAGCCGCTCTCATGGCGCGAGTCCAGCAACAGCAGCCAAGGCCTGTGCATAAGTATGGGCGTCTAGCCGCGTGTAGTGCCAGATGTTGTTTTGTTCCATGAAAGGCACCCCTTTACCCTTGACTGTTTTGGCGATGAGTGCTTTGGGTGCGGATGATTCGCTGGTGTGGTGTTGAGTGATGGCGTGGTCAATAGCTACTTCGTCGTGACCATCGATGGCGATGACTTCAAAACCAAAACTTTCGAACTTGCTCTGAATTGAACCCAAATGGAGCACTTCATCGGTGCTACCCATGGCCTGAAAACCGTTTTCGTCAACGATAACCATGAAGTTTTTGAGCCCGTGGTGTGCAGCAAAAAGGGCGCCTTCCCAAATGGGACCTTCGTTGATTTCTCCGTCACCCACCAAAGCATAGGTTTTTTGGTCGGTGCCGCGCAGTTTGGCCCCCAGTGCCATGCCCACGCCCACAGAAAAACCATGTCCCAACGAACCAGATGTGACTTCAAGCCCAGGTACGCGGGAATCGGAAAGTCCTTTGAGGTTGCTGCCATCGGAAAAATAACCAGAAAACGCTTCGTCGTTGAGCCAACCCAACTCACGCATGCAAGCGTACTGCGCCATGACGCCGTGGCCCTTACTCAAAACAAAGTAGTCACGATCAGCGGCCAGCGGGTCGTTACCAGAATAGCGCAAATGGTTACGGTACAAGACAGCCAATAATTCAATGATAGAAAATGCGCAGCCTATGTGAACCGTAGAGCCTGCATAGGCCATGTCGAGCACGGTTTTGCGCAGCACTTTGGCGTCGAAGGCGGGGGGCGTCATCGTCATCACAGTTATGGCTCAGAATTTAACGCCGAGATATGACTCAATCTTTTGGGCGGCAAATTCCAGCATTTCATGCGTCAGGGCCGGTTGCACACCGATCCAGAAGGTGTTGTTCATCACGTTGTCTGTATTCCTGAGCTCACCACTGATACGGTAGTTGGCCCCCACCATGTAGGGCTGGCGCGTCAGATTTCCCGCAAACAAAAGTCGCGTGCCAACCTTGTTTTGGTCCAAGTAGGTCAGAAGATCCAACCGCGTCACGGGACAGTTTTCATTCAGTGTGATCGGAAAACCAAACCACGAGGGATCAGAATGTTCTGTGGCTTGGGGCAGGCTGAGGAATTCTTCGCAATCTTTCAGTCGCTCTTTCAAAAACGCGAAATTGTCTTTGCGCGTCTGAATGAATCGCGGGGCTTTTTCCAATTGAGCCAAGCCACAAGCGGCTTGCATGTCGGTGATTTTGAGGTTGTAGCCTAGGTGGCTGTAGGTGTATTTATGGTCGTAGCCATGGGGAAGGTCTCCCAACTGTTGGATAAAGCGTTGGCCACAGGTGTTGTCTTTGCCCGGTTGGCAGTAGCAATCTCGGCCCCAGTCGCGAAAACTCTCGGCAATGGGTTTGAGTTCATCGTGCTTGGTAAATACCGCACCACCCTCACCCATGGTGATGTGGTGTGCTGGGTAAAAACTCAAGGTAGCAATGTCACCAAAGGTACCGACCATCTGTCCGCGGTAGGTACTTCCCAACGCATCGCAGCAGTCTTCCACCAGCCACAAGTTGTACTTCTTGCACAGGGCTGTGACAACATCCAAATTGAAGGGGTTACCCAAGGAGTGAGCCAACATAATGGCTTTGGTTTTAGGACTGATAGCAGCTTCGATTTTGCTGGCATCAATGTTGTGCGTCAGGTGGTCCACATCGACAAATACCGGCACAGCCCCAAACTGTAGGATGGGATTCACAGTCGTTGGAAAGCCTGCCGCTACGCCTATGACTTCATCGCCCTGTTTGATGGCGCGCTTGCCCAGTTTGGGCGAGGTCAGCGTATGAAAAGCCACCAAGTTGGCAGAGGAGCCCGAGTTCACAGAGATCAGATGCTTGACCCCAATGAAGGCGGCCAACTTTTTCTCGAATTCAGCGTTGAATCGGCCCGTGGTGAGCCAACCATCTAGCGAGGCCTCCACCATGTTCTTGAGCTCTTCAGCACCGATAAGTTTTCCCGAGGGTGGAACCGCCGAGGCTCCAGGCAGAAACAGTTGGGGTGCCAAAGCAATGGCAGCATATTCGTCTACCAGTTGGGCTATTTGTGAGCGAAGAGCGAGGGTTTTGGCGTTTTCCATGGGACGGATCAGTTTTGAGTCAAGGTTTGATAGGTTTGTATTTGAGCCAATGTCATTGCATGCATGTCTGCCCCCGCTTGGCGCTGTTGGGACCAATCGATAGTGAGTTGCAAAGCATCGTTTAACCGCAGAGCGGGGTGCCAATCCAAACGGCTGCGCGCTTTGGAGATGTCAAGCTTGAGGTGATTGGCTTCGTGGGGATGAAGAGCAGTGTCCAAGTGCCAGCTTGCATTCTTACCCCACATTTCGGCCATTTGTTTGACAAGCCACGATACGGGCTTGGCATCTTCATCGTTGGGACCAAAATTCCAAGCTTCGGCAAAAACTGGCCCCGTCTTGAACAACTGTTCTGCCAAAGTCAGGTAGCCGCGCAAGGGCTCCAACACGTGCTGCCAAGGACGGATGGCGTTGGGATTGCGAATTTCAACTTGCTTGCCTTTCTCAAAGGCGTCCAAAATATCGGGGACCAAGCGGTCGGGGGACCAGTCACCTCCACCGATGACATTACCTGCACGTGCCGTTGCCAAAGCCACACCATGTTGCACATAGCCATCGGCGTTGAAGAAAGATGAACGATAGGCAGAGCTGACCAATTCTGCGCACCCCTTGCTGTTGCTGTACGGGTCGTAGCCGCCCATGGGTTCGTTTTCACGGTAAGGCCAGACCCATTCGCGGTTTTCGTAGCATTTGTCGGTGGTGATATTGACCACCGCCTTGACCCCGGCAGTGTTGCGCACGGCTTCAAGCAAGTGCACAGTGCCCATGACATTGGTTGAATAGGTTTCGACTGGGTTTTGGTACGAGTAGCGAACCAACGGTTGAGCCGCCATGTGAATAACGATTTCAGGTTGCGCAATTTTTAAGGCCTGCTGCAGCGCAGCCAAGTCGCGTATGTCACCAATGATGGAACGCATGCCATTGCCTACAAGTGCTTCTTCAAAAAGGTTGGGCTGGGTGTAAGGGATCAAAGCAAAACCAGTTAACTCTGCGCCTAGGTTTTGCAGCCAAAGCGATAACCAGCTGCCTTTAAAGCCAGTATGACCGGTCAAGAAGACGCGTTTACCACGCCAGAAATCTGGCTTCATTTCCAGACCTTCCAAGGGGCGGTTCCACTGGCCCAAAGTTCTTCCAGATGCGTTTTGTCACGCAAGGTATCCATGGGCTGCCAAAACCCATCGTGCTGATAGGCTGCCAGTTGGCCTCTTTCAGCCAAGGTCTCTAGTGGCCCACGCTCCCAAACGGTTTGGTCGCCTTCAATAAGGTCAAGTACTTGGGGGGAGAGTACAAAGAAGCCGCCGTTGATCATGCCGCCGTCACCCTTGGGCTTTTCCCTGAATGAAGTGACTTTGCTTGAGCGAATGTCCAAAGACCCAAATCGTCCAGGGGGGTAAGCGGCAGTCAGTGTCGCCTGCAAGCCTTGTTGCCTGTGGAAAGCCAGCAATTCAGAAATATTGACATCACTGACACCATCGCCATAGGTCAGGCAAAAGGTCTCGTCGTTTTGGATATGTTCTGCCACACGCTTCAAGCGACCGCCAGTCATCGTGTCTGCGCCGGTGTCTATCAGAGTGACCCGCCAAGGTTCAGCGTTGCGCTGGTGCACTTGCATGCTGTTTTTAGCCATATCAAAAGTGATGTCTGACATGTGCAGGAAGTAGTTGGCGAAATATTCCTTGATGACATAACCTTTGTAGCCACAGCAAATCACAAAGTCGTTTATGCCATGGTGGGAATAGGTTTTCATAATGTGCCACAAAATCGGCATACCGCCAATCTCGATCATGGGCTTGGGTTTAAGGTGTGTTTCCTCGGAGATTCGGGTACAGAGACCACCAGCCAAAATCACAGCCTTCATGTTGACTCAATCCCCAAATTTATCTGATACCCATTTGCCTTCAACAACGCATGTTGCTTAGCTTGTGCCAGATCGTAGGCCACCATCTCAGCACACATTTCTTGCGCTGTGATCTCAGGCACCCAGCCGAGTTTTTGCTTGGCTTTGGTGGGGTCGCCCAGCAGGGTTTCTACTTCAGTGGGTCGGAAATAACGCGGGTCTATCCGAATGACGGGCTTATGGTTGTGGTAACCCACTTCATCTACCCCAGTCCCTTTCCAAGTCAAGGACATGCCCAGTTCAGCCGCAGTCCACTCTATGAATTGGCGCACACTGTATTGCACGCCAGTGGCAATGACGAAGTCCTCAGCTTGCGCTTGCTGCAGCATCATCCACTGCATGCGCACATAGTCTTTGGCGTGGCCCCAGTCGCGCAGGGCGTCGATGTTGCCCATGTAGAGGCACTCTTCCAGCCCTTGGCTGATGTTGGCCAAGCCACGGGTGATTTTGCGGGTGACGAAGGTTTCGCCGCGGCGTGGGCTTTCGTGGTTGAACAAAATGCCGTTGCAGGCGTACATGCCATAGGCCTCGCGGTAGTTCACCACTATCCAGTAGGCGTAGAGCTTGGCCACTGCGTAAGGACTGCGGGGGTAAAACGGGGTGGTTTCGCGTTGCGGGGTTTCTTGCACCAGGCCATACAACTCGCTGGTAGAGGCTTGGTAGAAGCGGGTTTTCTTTTCCAGGCCCAAGATGCGTATGGCTTCCAGGATGCGCAAGGTGCCCATGCCGTCTACGTCGGCGGTGTACTCGGGGCTCTCAAAGCTCACAGCCACATGGCTTTGTGCGCCTAGGTTATAGATTTCATCAGGCTGGGTTTCTTGGATGATGCGCACCAGGTTGCTGGTGTCGCTCAAGTCGCCGTAGTGCAGCTTGAAGCGGGCGTTGTCAACATGCGGGTCTTGGTAGATGTGGTCAACGCGCTGGGTGTTGAAGGAGCTAGCGCGGCGCTTGATGCCGTGGACGGTGTAGCCTTTTTCTAGGAGAAATTCGGCGAGGTAAGAGCCGTCTTGGCCGGTAACGCCGGTGATGAGTGCGGTTTTGGGAGTTGAATTCATAGTAGTCAATATGTAGATTGCTTCAACTCGTTCGCGATGACAACTGTTGAAAATCTTGATACGCCAGACGTAAACCCTCTTGCAAGTTCACCTGTGCCTTCCACCCTAGGGCATTCAACCGACTGCTGTCCATCCACTTACGTGGGGATCCGTCCGGTTTGCTGGTATCAAACTCAATCTGTCCTTGGTAGTCGACTGTTTGAGCAACTGCCAAGGCAAGCTCTTTGATGGTCACATCACTTCCAAAGCCCAGGTTGATATGGCTGAGCATGGGCTGTGTGTGCTGATCGTAAACATCCTTTGGTAAGTTCATGACAAACACGCTGGCGGCAGCCATGTCGTCGACGTACAAAAATTCTCGCCGAGGTGTGCCACTGCCCCAGATGGTGACAGTCGGGGCATTGGCTACTTTGGCTTCATGAAAGCGACGGATCAAAGCGGGAATGACGTGGCTGTTTTCTGGGTGGTAGTTGTCGCCGGGTCCGTAAAGATTGGTGGGCATGACGCTGCGGTAGTCCACGCCGTGGCTTTGTCCGTATTGGCGGTTGTAGCTTTCGCAAAGCTTGATGCCGGCAATCTTGGCGATGGCGTAGGGTTCGTTGGTGGGCTCCAGGGTGCCGGTCAGCAATGAATCTTCTCGCATGGGTTGGTCGGCCATGCGCGGGTAAATACAGCTCGACCCAAGGAACAAGAGCTTTTGAACGCCGCTGCGAAA